>Ga0209123_1001233_pt1 | contig 26285 bp, 16 predicted proteins | sample BarGraIncu00431A_FD_184500 | JGI IMG/M metagenome (GOLD analysis project Ga0209123, IMG submission 184500) | Arctic peat soil microbial communities from Barrow, Alaska, USA - Barrow Graham LP Incubations 004-31A (SPAdes) (version 2) | ecosystem: Environmental > Terrestrial > Soil > Wetlands >...
CATGTGCAAAAGGCGCTCATGGAGTACCTGTTGCTGGGACGTCTGTGAATGTGAGCCCGGCAAAAGCAGCATGAAATACGGGCCTCAAAAGGCCCGTATTTACTTATCAACTGGCGGAGCAGGGGTCTGCCCTCAGACAGTCCGACATTGTCCTAGATCGTCCATAGGTAATTGATTTTAAATATAAAGATACGTTGGATGGGTCCAGCATGATCCACAAAGATCCGCTCCAATCCGATTTTTTATGGTAGAAAGGATGGTAGAACAAATTAGATCGGATTCGGACTATGGCGCGTAAAGCAAAGGAATTGTCTGCTTTGGTAATAGGCAGAATGACGGCACCTGGTCACCACACAGTAGGTGGTGTCGATGGGCTCTATCTCTACATCAATGGTGCCGGTGCTCGCTCATGGGTACTTCGAACGATGATTGGTGATAAGCGACGTCACATGGGATTGGGTGGCTTCCCTGATACATCGCTGGCGAAAGCAAGGGAAAAAGCGCGCCTCGCCCGCGAAGAAATTGCGAAGGGAGTCGATCCCATCGCCCAGCGTGTGGCCGCTGTAAGCCAATTGCGCGCCCTACAGGCCACAGAAAAAACATTCGAACAAGCAGCCAAGGGTTATCTTGAAGCACACGGTGATACATGGAGAAATTCTAAGCATAGAGCGCAGTGGGCTAGCACCCTTGAGACGTACGCCTATCCTTTCATGGGTCAACTGCTGGTACGTGACGTGACCCAAGAACATGTGCTCAATGCCCTGGAACCCATTTGGAAGGCAAAAAATGAAACCGCGTCTCGCCTTCGCGGTCGCATAGAAATCGTGCTGGACTGGGCCACTGTACGCAAGTACCGAACAGGAGAGAACCCTGCTCGTTGGAAAGGCCACTTGGACATGCTTCTGGCCGCACCTAGCAAAGTGCAAAAAGTGACACACCACCGTGCCTTGCCAATTGATGCCTTGGCCGACTTCATTCTTGGACTTCACAAGCGTGAAGGAACAGCCGCTCGGGCTTTGGAGTTTACGATTCTGTGCGCCGCACGTAGTGGCGAAGTCCGTGGTGCCACATGGGCGGAAGTTGATATTGGAGCGCGCGTCTGGACCATTCCGGCGGTGCGAATGAAGTCGGGACAAGAACACCGGGTACCGCTGGCCGAATCGACCATTCGAATCCTGAACACGCAATCGCATCAAGAAGGCTGTGATGTAATATTTCGGGCACCCCGTGGCGGTCCGCTCTCCGATATGGCAATGACTGCTGTCATGCGCCGCATGAAGATTGATGCGGTACCTCACGGTTTTCGCTCCACTTTTCGTGATTGGGCGGGTGAGCGCACCAACTACCCGCGAGATCTGGCAGAACAAGCACTGGCACATGCTCTCGAAAACAAAGTAGAAGCAGCCTATCGACGTGGTGATTCGCTGGAAAAGCGACGCAAAATGATGGACGATTGGGCATCGTTTTGCTATGCGAAAATTGAGTCTCTAAGTGGAAGTCAGGAACCATGACCGGCTTTAATGGCAATTCGTTTCATCGTTGGCAGGTAACCAGAGTCAGAACGCCAACAAGTTTTCGGTCTCCCTCAGGGCTTGGTTGGAAGAATTTGGACACCCTCGGACGATATAGTATTGCCCCAGGATGTGACCAACCTAAAACGGAACAAACGAATGACCGAACAGCAACAGACCGCAAAGGGAATCACTATCCTGCGCCTGAATCAAGTCAAGGATCGGACAGGGCTTTCGCGGAGCACCATTTACGACCGAATGAATCCCCACTCGCCCAGGCATGATCCAAGTTTTCCAGTCCAAGTTGAACTCGGAGCAAGCTCCGTGGGCTGGGTCGCGTCTGAAATAGATGTGTGGCTATCATCACGTATCAGTGCCAATCGTTCTGCGGTTGGAAAGGTACCTCAGACCAAAGAGTCCGAACAAGTGCCGCCACTAAAACCAGAGCGGACCGATCCAAAAGTTGATGTCGAAGCGCCAGACCCGCATGAAACAGACATTGCCACAGTACGCCAGTTCCTTGAGAACGAAATTAAGAGGGGGACAACCAGCATCATTTACCCCGAAGTGATGGCATCAATTCATCTGTGGGAAGACAAACCGGCAGACCGCGCAGCCATCGCAAAAATACTTGAGACGATTACAAAAACATCCCATGCCGAAAATGGCGTGCTGCTTAGCAGCATTGTTCACGGGCCCAAGGGGAGGAACAGTCGTCCTGCAGATGCTTTTTTTGATCTAGCCAAGTCTCTTGGCTACACATTCGGCAATCTCGAAGACTTCGTCAAAGAACAAACGAAATGTCTGTACGAGTTTTATGAGAATCCTGCTAACAAAACCAAGGGAAGAATTATTTGGCTGCAGGTGAAAGATAGGATTCGTCTCACTCGTCAGGGATCTTTTTAGGTTTATCGTTGGAATGCAGAAAATATATTCAAATGACCTATGGTCATTTGAATATATTGGGCCTGGCAAACCAAGTGGCTGCTTTGGATCACTCTGAGGACCCGCTTGGCAGCGTAACCAGACGACCACGAGCATCCGCTTTTGGGTAGACCAATTTCATCATTTTGGCCACAGGTCAGCCGCCGTTCATAGCGACCCGCATCGTGCCCATTGCCGACTGCCATGAGATTGAGGACCTGACGTTCGCCGACTCGATCAGACAAGCCACAGCAGCCAATCAGTTAGCGACAGCAGATATTCCAATTGGCGGTCAGGCCTCACGGCCCTTGCAGGACAAGGCTACGAAGAAGCCGGCCCGCAGCCGTCGCAGGGGACACTGGGAATGCCGCCCGGAAAGACGAACAACTACGGCCAAATAGTATCTGTTGCTGTCACAAGGTCTCCGAGTGTCACCTTTTACTCGCTATTATCGCTACACCAACCTATGCATCTCCGCCGCCACTCATGATTTCGAAGTCCCCATTGCGTTACCCAGGCGGTAAGACCCGATTCACTCCATTTATTTGGTCGGCAATCCAGGCATCGGGCCTAAATCCTTCTGTATTCGTGGAGCCCTTTTGTGGTGGGGCAGGAGTGTCACTGGCGCTGTTGGAGCTTGGACACGTCCAACAGATCGCGCTTAACGACATTGATCCATTGATTGCCAGTTTTTGGCGGATCGTATTCGGTAAAACCGATGACCCAGATGCCGACATAAAGTGGCTCTTCAACAAGATAGAGACTGCGACGCTTACCATTGACGAATGGCGTACCCAGAAAGCGCTGAAACCAGCCTCCCTTCGTGAAGCTGCCTTCAAGTGCCTATTTCTCAATCGAACTAGCTTCAATGGCATCCTGCATCAGGCTGGCCCCATCGGCGGCTGGGGCCAAGTTAACCGAACCTTGGATGTGAGGTTCAATGCTGAGAAGCTTGTAAAGCGGCTGAGTGCGCTCTACGAAAAGCGCCACTCAGTGACACGGGTGTCATGCGAAAACTGGCGATTGTTTTGTTCATGGTACAGGGTTGCAAAGAACGCTTACTTGTATCTTGATCCACCGTACTATAGGAAAGCAGAGCAACTGTATGGCCACACATTTGATGACAAGACACATCGAGAAATGAGTGAATACTTAGGCGAACAAAAAGTGCCTTGGATGCTTTCTTATGATGATGCACCAGAGATCCGTGCTCTGTATAGGGAACGGAGCAATGTAGACGGTCGCGTTATTGATCAGACTTACTCGGCGCATCCAATAGGTGGAGCACGGTTTGTAGGGCGAGAGCTATTTTTTAGCAATCGCCCGTTGCCAACCGACTGTCATGTTGGGCAGCACCGGGGGATGAGTGTGGTGGGAACTCTGCCGACCGTAAAGGCATCAAGTGCAACGTTTAGAACGCCGTTTGTGCATGCAACTGCGAATTGAAATCCAAAAAATAATCTTTACTTTCAGGGACAAAGATGATCGATATCCTCAATAAAGTAGTTACAACAGAATCAGCGCTCGTAAAATTGCTGGGCAACTACGACTCGTCATTCGTCGGATACGTATATGGCATGCGTTTTGACGAGGTCTTTGTTCTGACCAATGATGCGTTCAAACAAAAGGTCAATGGCATCCCCCATAACTCTTTTTTAGTAGCTGCTGGCTTCCATCCGGAGCGTTTTGGCGATGCTAACGTCATCGACCAGGAAATAGTGTTACTCCGGGTGCTTGAACCCGTGGGGTTGCCGCAAGACAATGACTTTGTGCGCACACGCATTGAGCACCACCAACGCCGCACCGCTGATGAAAAATACCCCGGGGAAAGCAATGACGGTCTTGACCCTATCACCGCAGTAGAACTCCAAGCGGGCGGTTTGCGATGCAGCGTCCTTGGAACATTTTACGTCGATGATGATGGACAACTTCGTTTGGGAAGCGATATTGAAAACTTCATGAGTTTGTCGCGGCTCCGTGCTTTTAAGCCACGAGCGGCGGCGCTTGCTGCAATCGTCAACCACGTTAACCCAGAAGTGCGGTCCAAGGCAGAAGAGGAAGCGAAGAAAGCTGGATTCAAAAAAGTACCGTCACCAATACACATCGGATCGGTGCGCTACACGTCAACGGATCGGCTTCATCGTGGCAAAAATGAGCCCAAAGTCGATGTTCTAATCCAGCCAACCGACTTTCTTTCTCGGCGTACAGCGGTCTTGGGGATGACACGAACTGGTAAGTCGAATACGGTAAAGACAACCGTTTCTGCTGTGGCATTGGCGGCAATGACTGACGGAATTCCTGTAGGACAGTTAATCTTTGACATAAATGGTGAATATGCGAACGCCAACCATCAGGATGATGGCAGTTCGATTGCCGATGTCTTCCCGGATCAGACAGTTCGATATCGCGCGCTCGAAGCTCCCGGATTCGAGGACTTGCGAACAAATTTTTTCAATGAGGTTGATCAAGGGCTGAACCTTATTCAAGCCTTGTTTAAGGTCGATAAATCGCCATTTTCAGGTCAAGATTTGGACGCATTTATGTCCTCCACGTTGGAAGAACCAGAAATTTCGGATCATTCCGAGCACACCCGCTGGGAGCGCCACAAAGCAGTGTTTCAATGCATTCTTCATAAGGCTGGATATCGTGCGGTAGCTGGATTTAAAATTAAAGTGCCGAAGGCGAAGACGCTTACTGATCAAATGACCCGTTGGGCCCAGAGCCAAACACCCCCGGAAGCACTTCAAATTCCAGTAACGGACCAACTGCCTTTAGACGAGGCCTGTGCATGGTTAGAGACAATTCGCGCAATCAACCTCTCTTTACGGGCAACTCAAGGTCAGCCAAAAATCGGTTTGGCGTCTAGCACTGCTGGCAATCCATGGGTCGATCCAATGCTTGAATCTTTCCTGAACATCCTTGCTCGGAAGAACAGCAGTGATATGAATTTCGGTGGCTACCGTGCCGTGGCAAAGTACAAACCTTATCACTCAATACGTCGAACTTCTGATGTAACGACTGAAGTCATCTCGCACCTAGACGCAGGCAAGATCGTGATACTTGACCTCTCTGCTGGTCCCGTTGAAATTCGAACCGTATTGTCAGAGCGAATTGCCCGCCAAATCTTCGAACGGCAAATGGCAACAATGCACGCAGGTCATGTACCCAAGAACGTTGTTCTGTTTGTTGAAGAGGCACACAACATCATCGGGAAAAAAGCCGAACTTACTGCGACTTGGCCACGCATAGCCAAGGAAGGTGCAAAGGCGCGAATTGCTTTTGTTTACGCGACTCAGGAACCGTCATCGGTCCACCCCAACATTCTTGCGAATACTGAGAACTGGTTCGTTACTCACCTTAACAATGATGATGAACTCAAGACGCTTGGAAAATTTTACGATTTCAGCGACTTCATCGGTTCGCTCAAGGCTGCGCAGGACGTTGGATTCGCGAGAATAAAGACACTGTCGGCGCCATTCGTCATTCCAACCCAAATCAAACGGTTTTCTCCTGAAGAAATAAAGCAACGTATTGCAGAAATTAAGGCGAACGGGAGCACGTAATGCCTTACGACCGTCAGACCGCAGGCAAAGGCGGCCATGCAGACTTCGTTCGAAATCCAGATGTACAGGAATTCCTGGCCGAATGTGACTACATGCGCCCTCCAAGCGACAGCGAAGCCCAGTCGATGGCTGCGACTTTTTCCAAGGCACCGGGTGATATGCCGCCGCGGTTACCCGAATACGTTGTAGCTTCAGATGCGAGCAAAAGCGACACTCCAATCAATGACAAACTACCGAGCACGCAGATTGGCTTCATCAAGGTTAGTCACGTACTCATTGAAATGTCCAAGTACGCTGATCTCATCGACCCGAAAACACGATTCGTTGACCCATTCAAGGCCGCTGACCTTCATCGAAATGCATCGGCAGTTACCTATACGTTGCCGGGAAGCAATATCAAATTTCAACATGCTAAGACGGTTAAGGACGGGTTTCGTCGCGCAGTTTTCAAGCAACTGAATTCAGACAAAGCAAATGGCGGTCCAAGCCGACTTGTTCTGACAGACACTCTCCTTGCGTTGAATGACGGTCTAATCTGTCTTGAAAAGTGTTCGTCGTGCGGTGAAGCCGGTAACTATGGGTTCGATTCCAGCACGTTGCAGAGCGTCTGCCCCATTTGCGGGGAGCCAGTCTTCTTGACTGACTGGTTGCGGCTGCACGAGGACATCTCTGACTTCGGGAATAACAGCAGTGCAATGACGCGCATGATGAATGCGGTTGAGCATTTATTACTCGCAGGGCTTCTGCATCAGGTATTTAGGGCAGATCCACGAGCACTGTCAAAGATGGCATTTGTCATGGATGGCCCCTTGGCAATTTTTGGTCAACCCGCCAAACTTCATGCTCGAATCATGTCTTTACTGCAATTAGTAAATCTGCGACTGCGCGAACTGAAACTTGAGCCTTTGCTAATAATGGGTCTTCAAAAAACCGGCGAAGTAATGGACCATGCGAACTTACTCAACAAGTTCTTGCCAAACGGAGTCATCAGAATACTTGACGACGAATACCGCAACAAATACATCAAAGGCAGCGACTTAGCTTCAAGTAATTTTGGCAATGAAACTTACTACGGTCAGGACTTTTTATTTAAGACAGAGCGAGGCCGTATTTTCAATTTCGCTGTTCCGTATCCCTTTGCAACCAAAGCCCGCTCGGCCGAACAAAGTGCTTTTGCAACTGCCAAAGTGGATATGGATAAATACGGCTCACTCATTGAGCGCGCTTGTGATTTGATTCGACATTTCGAGCTTGATTTGTACGATAACGCGATTGTTCCGGTTGCGCTTGCGCATCGACATGCGTCAATAAGTATTGTGCCCGGTGGAAGGGTGTTGGACATCATTACAAAGACCGGGTTGGCATCTGCCCGTCCCTTGTAGGATGCCTTGGACTCACGGTCATCATGTCCGAGACTTTTCCAATGTATGCCTTTGATTTTTAATTTGAGAGATTGGCTATGACCGTCAAGGAAAACCATTGGAATTTATTGCTAAATGAGGGGCGCCGAAAGAAGGAACTTCACCCTCCAGCTAAGACCAAGATCGCCGGTTCTGGTGCAGAGACCCGGACTGAGATAGAACGTGATTTTGATCGCATACTGTTCTCAACCCCAGTGCGACGCTTGGCGGACAAAACACAAGTATTTCCGCTTGACAAGAACGACAGTGTGCGAACACGCCTTACGCATTCGCATGAAGTATCCAATCTTGCTAGGAGCATTGGTACAACTTTGGTATTCGAGAGCAAGTTGGCCAACAAAGTAAAGAACTCTCAGCGCAACATTCCCGCACTACTGGCGTCTGCAGGTTTGGCTCACGATCTCGGAAACCCCCCATTCGGGCATCAGGGGGAGTCGGCAATTCAGAGTTGGTTTTCCGATTACAGGAAAGAGGTGCTTGACGGGGAATTATTGGTCCCGCTAACGGAACAGCACAAACAAGATTTCTTGAAGTTTGAAGGCAATGCGCAGACTTTTCGGCTGTTGACGCGTTTGCAACTCATCAATGACGACTATGGCTTGGACTTGACGCACGCGACTTTGGCTGCCCTCATGAAGTACACGGTAGCCTCGGATAAGGTTGACACTTCGGAAGTGCCGATTGCCGCGATGAAAAAACACGGGTTTTTTGCCGCAGAGCAGCACGTCATCGACTATGTTCACAAGAAGACAGGTCTGAAATTTGGGATGCGTCACCCACTTGCCTATGTGATGGAGGCCTGCGATGACATTGCCTATGTAGTGCTTGACACAGAGGACGCAGTAAAGAAGGGACTCACGTCGTTTTCAGATTTGATGGCGTATCTTCAGCAACACGGTGGGAAAGACGCGTTGGTTAAAAGAGTTGTCACAGAAGCTCTTAAGAAACACAAGCAACATCAAGTTCCAAAGCTGAATCTGTCACCGGCGGAGTTGAACGATGTTTCAATGCAACGATTTCGCGTTGCTGCAATAGGTGCAATGGTTCACGCTGTCATTGCCGCTTTCAACGCCAATGAAAGCAAATTACGTAACGGCCAGGTAGACGTTCCGCTACTGAATATGAGCACCGCAGCGATGCTACGCAAGGTGCTTGCTGCATTTTCCAAAAAGCACGCATTTACCCATAGATCAGTGTTGAAGGTTGAACTGGAAGGTTACAACGTAATTCGTGGGCTAATGGATTATTTTTGGGCAAGCATCGTTGATCGAGAAGACGCCGTCAAACCGGGGTCAAAACGCAAGCAACCTTTTACGCGATTTGTCTATGGAAGAATTTCAGAAAACTACCGACGAATTTTCGAATCACCGTCTAAAACTGATGAAACACTCCCGCTCAGATACCGTGAGTGTTTGCTGCTTACTGATATGATTTCTGGAATGACAGACTCTTATGCACTCGACCTGTACAAGGAACTTGTTCAGTTGAACGGCGAGTTTGATCCTAAGCAATTTCTGCAGAGAAATCCACCCACTGCAATATGAGATTTCAACAACGGCTTCAAAGAAATTTGAAGCGTTATCTTGATCGGCCTACCGTAAGACGGCCTCAGTTGACGGAGACGATAAACGCGATCACGGCGTCGCTTCCAGAGACGGTAATTTTCGGCGGAATGGTTCGAGAGTTCGCGTTTGGAAACGCTCGAAAGTTTGTTTCAGACATCGACCTCGTCACCTTAGAAGAGCCGATCAGAATTGCTAAAGCAATTTCGAAGTACGACCCTGTGTTGAATAAGTTCGGTGGATTCAGGTTTGTCGTGGGTAAGCAGAAGTTTGACATCTGGTCCCTACCCGATACATGGGGCTTCAAGCATAAATTTGCTACTGGAATTGGCTTTCCAGATCTTTTGAAGACAAGCTTTTTCAACGTGGACGCTGCTTGCTATCACGTGAGACGATGCGAGCTGATCTGCCCGGATGGCTACGCAGATTGTTTTAATAACAGACTCTTAGACATCAATCTTGCGGAAAATCCAAACCCAATCAGCATGGCTCACCGGACACTCAATCTTGCACGGACCCACCAGCTTGGTTTGACCAAGAGGCTTGCACAGTATGTTGTCTCCAACCTACGGCAGCAAACCCTTCACTGGTCTGAGCACTTATTTGTTATGGCACTCGTTGAGTTTGTCGAAAGTGACGATTGCGATATCTTCCGACTTGACCTGCAACGCGAAATCCCAGCTTAGTCTTTTTTTGAACCTATGAGCGGTGTGAGTCAGTGGTTGGCTCCAGTCCAGCAATCCTCCGTCAGTTCGGCTTTCACCAGTACTGTTGTCAATTTGAAGAGAATGTGCATTCTATTTTCTATGCAACATCGCGATTTCCAGTTTGCTTTCTGAGATCTGTCTCAACATAGGAAATTTCTGAGTCAAAATGTCGTTGAATTGTTTTAATTGAATCTTTGTCGCAAAATCTGACTTGAGTTCCACTTCTATTTGACGCTCTTTAGAACATACTTCTTTATTATGAATAATTTCGAAGTCATCGAATGCAATTTCAAATTCCGCATTATTATACTTAATTAATGCTTTTGATCTATTATTTCTTATTGTGGCGACTTCATGTAGTCCCTGTTCTATATCGGATTTCAGTTTTCTTTTGATAAATTTTAAATTGTCATTAATATCGGGCGACCGAATCATTTCCTCGTATTCAATTCTGTCGTGCTGATCATTAAGTACTTCCAAGCCTTCTGATTTAAATTTTGCTTTAATCGTCAGACATAGCTCCCCGTTGATATCCCTAATACGTAATGACTCCTTATTCTCAGCCAAAATAAGTTCATTAGTATCATAGTACACGTCTGTTTGCACTACATGACTAAGTCCACCAATATTTATGCTTTCTGTAGATCTAAGAAAGTCATATATTTCATCTATTTTTAAATCCAATGGAAATGCATATTTCTTCTCAATTTCAATATGAGACTTAATATCATACGCTTCTATCAAAGAGTTAATTTTCTGCTTAAGGCCTGAATCTTTCGTTATTAAATCTAAATTTATAAAACATAGGATGTAATTTTCGTTGTAAATTTTATTTTCTCCTACCTTAAATATATTTGAGACTTCTGATATATCTTTGACTTCACCATTCTTACACAAGATTTTAATATTCTCTTTTTTCGTGTTATACATGGCATATTGCGCTTCTTCTTGTATCCAAAAATATCCTGAATCAAAATCTAAACTCTTCCCGGTAAATTCCTTGTAGAGAAGCTCCAATTCTTGCTTGAATGTGTTTATATCATCAAGACTATTGGTCAGTATGTTTAGTTTAGTAAATTTAACTCTGTCAATAAAGCAACGACATAAACTCGAAATTATTTCATCACTTTCATTTTTCCAAGAAGTGAAAGCCGCTGTAAATATCGTATCATCCAATCCGAGATAATCCTTGACGGTAATATTATTTACAAAAAATGAAGTCAGATTGGCTGGAACCACATGAAGTTTATTCTCCCTATAAAGATCTTTGGCCCTATTGATAATATACTCAATAATAGTCTCCATCTCGATCTTGAAACTATGAAAGTAGACGCTCTTATTCATTTGGTATCTAGCCAAAAGGTACGACTCTAAATCTGAAATATATTTTTCCTGAAAACATAAGCAATACTTATTGTCATGCTCTGTTACTCTAATTGAGGAAATTATTCTATCAACGTCAATTTTTCCAAACGTTACACCTGTAAGTGCACTGTCTCTTAATAAATAATCTAACCTGTCTGCATCCAATTGACTACTAATTAATGAAGATAGAATTTGAGTGAAATCAATTTTTTCGAAATAGTTAAGCCCAAGATTTCTGGAATTACTTTTCTTTATTAATGATGACACATCATCCGGAAATGTGTCATCAAATTGATCTTTCAAAATAGAATTCAAGTCACCTTGCTGGTTTTCAATTATATCTATTGTCCACTGTTCATGAGATTTTCCGCTGCTTTTCTGCACCTTTTCAAATGCGTGAGAAAATGGGCCGTGACCAATATCATGCAACAGAGCAGCCGCCAATATTAAATTTACATCTCTTTCCGCAATATTTTCATTAATGTTGCTAAGTTGCTTTTTAATATGTATTACCATTTTCCGCATCACTTGGAATGTCCCGATTGAATGAGATAATCTTGTATGATCTGCGCCTGGGAAAATCATATTTGCAACCGATAGTTGTTTGATTCTTCGCAAGCGTTGAAACTCTGGGGTGGCAATTATTTTGACAAATTCTTCTCCAAGAAAAATATCCCCATGAATATTATCTCTTATTGTTATATCATTCGTTGAAGCCCATTTATTACTCATAATTTATATTTCTCATTATTAACGTCAACATTAGGAATCGAAAATTGTAAATCGCTATTTACATAGGCATTTGTAAGTTTTTCACCATTTTGCCTCTGTCCAAAGGGTCAATCTAACAATCAGCGTTTATCCACCGCGCTGCAATGCAAAAAAAACCCATGTCACCTCCCGCGGCTGATAAACCATGTTGGACTGAACCGCCCGTGTGGGCGGTCGCGATAGGGGATTGAAAGCTTTACCCCGTTGATGGGATCAGATCATAGCGGGACACAAGCGCCAATTCGCCCGCAAACCTTCCAGTACACGCCCAAAGCAGCACCACGTTGAACCCAAACAGCCCTGTTTTTGAACCCCGCACAGGGCTTTGCCGACGCGGCGCACAGAATGCCACCCGCCAGCTTTATTGACAGCGTGCAAACCACCAGCTGATTCCCGCCCCTTGCCCATCACTCACGGTGGCCCCCGTTCCTGCGGCCACGCCATAGCGGCTGGAGCTGGCAACTGCATGACCCCAGCCAACACCTCAACCGTTCGCAAGCGCCCAGTCTTGCAAACCGGGCACATTCCCAGATCCATCCTGGTCACCCGCTCCATAAAGGCTTGAGCCGACTCCAGCGCCTGTGGATTCAGACCCGGCATCTGCAACGCCAACTTGCCTGCGCCGTGAGTGGTTGACTGCAAGTGTGTGGGCAACGGTGGACCAGCGCTTGTCTATCTGGAGCGTTACCTGTACCGGGGTGTGATTCAGGAGAAAGACATTCTGCGGTGCGAGAACGGCCAAGTCACCTACCGCTGGCGTGACAGCAAAACAGGAAAGACAGCTCAGCTGTAGCGTCAGTGGGGTGGAGTTTTTGCGGCTGGTGCTGCAGCACGTGTTGCCAAAGGGTAAGCGGTTGGGCGTCGTTCCTACTAGTCTGGAAGCGTCATTCATTCAGCTTTACCCCGGGCAGAAAAATAATTCCGGTGCGTTTTACCAACTCAACATAGCTAATCGGTTTTGATCCTCGGGTAGCATCATCGTTGAGTTGCCAATAGGCCCATGCTCTGTTCTTGTCCTGATCATAGACAAGCTTGAACAGGTACTTGGGAACACGTACATGACCTAAGCCGATGCTTTGACTCTGCGAGATGCTGGGTAGAAATACTGGTCCGGTGATGACATACACGTCACCGGCAGCTCGCGCCACATATTTTCGTGTCGCCATCTCTACGGCCTTTGCCCAGGTTCCCCTGTTATGTTGGGGAGCTTGAGGCACCATATTTGCAAGTGAAAAGCTCTGCGCCATCGCCCTTGCTGTCGGCATATCGCCAGCGGGGGCCATGTGACCTCGGTCAAAGCCACTCCCCTTGTAATCATCTAGCATCGCCCGTTCGGCAGAACGTAGGCGCGCATCTGAAAAGAAATGATCAGTCCGCTTTTCATGGGCACCAGCGATTGATTGCCGATTCAGCCGCTCCGCAACAAACACGGGGGTTTTACTCTCACCAGAATGCAGGATGGCAAAAGCCTCGTAGCACAAAGCCCGATCAGTTGGGCGATGTGCTATGACAGGCGGCTTTGCTTTGGCGAAAAACTGGGGACAGTCGGAAAAATCTTCTTGTGCATGGCCGGTGGCTGCAGCCAGCGCAAATAGTAGTGATAGGATAAACGGTCGCAAAATATGACGTGTGGGGCAACTCAGTGGGTGGCGCAAGTCGAAGTAGAACACATCATGGGTTCGGCCTTGTTTGTTATGCGAGTTCTTTCAATCGGATATTGATTGAATATCGCAAATGTGTAGCTATATGCAAGTAATGCTCCAGACCGCAACGAAGGATTGAGAATTGAATTCCAACGAACTACCTGATCAATTTCAAGGTGAGCATGGCGGTCCACCTTCAAGCGGAGTTAACTTGGTCTGCGCTGCCTCGTTGCAACCAGAATTAATTAAATGGTTGTGGCCTGATTGGTTGGCCCAAGGAAAATTTCATCTCTTAGCAGGCGCCCCTGGTACGGGTAAAACCATGATCTCTCTCAATATGGCTGCCATAATCTCAAACGGCGGACCAAATGGCTTTCGCTGGCCTGACAATACCACCCTTGAGTCGCCTGGCAAAGTTCTTATCTGGTCTGGAGAGGATAATTACAAGGATACGATTCTTCCGCGATTAATGGCTGCAAGCGCAGATCTGACACGTATCCATTTCATAGCCGGAATTGAAGAATTCAATCGAAAACGAGATTTCGATTTCAAAGTTGATCTTCCAAAATTAAGCAAAAGAATTGTCGAAATTGGAGGATGTGATCTTATTATCATTGATTCAATTGTGCAGGCAGTTGCAGGAGATTCGAATCGAAACTCGGCAGTTCGCAGCGCCCTTGATCCCTTAGTTGAACTCGGCGAACGTCACAATTGCGCGATTTTGGGAATCACACATGTGAACAAAAGTTCGAAGGGGAAGGAACCCTTGGATCGTGTCACTGGAAGTCTGGCCTTTGGCGCTACCGCACGGGTTGTAATGCTTGCCGCCACAGTCCAACCTGATTCAGTGGATGAACCCCCATCCAGTGCAGTGCTCGTCCGTGCCAAATCGAATGTTGGCAAGAGTGACGGCGGATTTGAGTACCAGATGCAGAATATTGAATTTGATTACGATGGCAAGAAATTTAATCCTTCGACAATATGTTGGTATGACGAACCCCTTATAGGCTCTGCCAAGAATATTCTAAATTTTGCCGAAAGTGCGGGAACTGGGGGGGAGAAAGGTAAAACTGCAGAAGCAGTTATTTTTTTGAAGTCTACACTCGCCAATGGCGAACGTAAAGCTACTGACATTCAACTCATGGCTCATGAAAAAGCAATTTCATTGCAGTCAATTAAGCATGCTAAAAAGGTACTGGGAATAGACCACTTTAAACAATGTGGAGTGACGAATGGCCCTTGGATGTGGGATATACCGGAAGCACAAAATAATCCATTTGATTCTCCTAGAAAATTGAGCCAACCACAAACACATAGGTATGGCAAGTTCAATCCTGAATCTGATTTTGGGCACGAATCTGAGTCTCTTAGAAATGTGGATACCTTACGGTTGACTCAGATGTTGGTTGACGCCAGGGGTGCAGACGATGCTGATCCTGTGGCTGTGGCGGCTGCTGATGTTGAATTGGCGAGACGGTATAGGTTTGAATCTGAGTCTTTGAGGAATATAGATTCTGCACGTCTGGTTGAGATGGTGGCTGATGCTGAGGGTGCAACAGATGCTGATCCTGTTGCTCTTGATGCTGGCAAGGATGAATTGACGAAGCGGTATAGGTTTGAATCTGAGTCTTTGAGGAATATAGATTCTGCACGCCTGGTTGAGATGGTGGCTGATGCTGAGGGTGCAACAGATGCTGATCCTGTTGCTCTTGCCGCTGGCAAGGATGAATTGGCGAAGCGGAACGCTTGGAAGAAACTAGGGGGCTAACTCAGTGGTCAGGTGACGTTCATACGTATCTTGCGAATGCAGGTCATAGAGGAAGGCCATCTGACCCGCTATAAACGCATTCTCGTCAAGGATTCATTCGGTGCCGCATATCTAGATCCCTGTTCTGAGCAAAGGCGTAGGCAGAGAATTTTATGTTTCTGGCTTTCGTCTGACCTAAACGGCGTTTTATATTGGGAGATGCCCCCATAATCGTCAACGATTAAAAAGATAACTTGGGGAGGGATGATTCATGCATGTGTCCAGCAACCGTTATTTACATCCACGGGATGAAATCCCAAGATGCCTAGTTCATTTTTGGCTATGGGATGAAGGGATCAACAAGGAAGCTGGTCACTCATGGATATGACCGCATCCCTGCATAGCAAGGCAAATCCGCAACAACTTGAAGCAATCCATGCCACCGATGGCCCCGTGTTAATCATTGCCGGACCAGGATCGGGAAAGTCATTCACGCTGGTGGAGCGTGTGGTGCATCTGATCATGAACAAGGGTGCTACACCTGAGTCGCTGTTTGTTGTCACGTTTACGGATAAAGCGGCAAGAGAACTCACCACTCGAATTTCCAATCGGCTAAACGAATTAGGCATCAAGTTCAACTTGAACGAGATGTACCTAGGCACTTTTCATTCGATCTGTCTGCGGCTGCTGGAAGACCATCGAGAATACACGCGGCTCAAACGCAGCTTCACCTTGTTCGACCAGTTCGATCAACAGTATTTTATTTACCAACGGCTCAAGGAATTTCGTAGCATTCCCGACGCACAGCTAATCATGGGCGAGGACCAGACTGGGCGCTGGCCCCAATCTGAGCAGTTGATGAAGTGGGTCAACAAGGTTGGTGAAGAGGCACTGGATGTCAAGGAATTAGCCGTTGCGCCTGACGTTGAGGTGAGAGCCCTTGCGGCTTGTTTCAACAAGTATCGGGAACTGATCCTTGAGAGCAACTCACTGGATTTTTCTGGCATCCAGTACGAGGCACTGCAACTGCTTCAAAACCATCCTGGCGTGCTGGAGAAAGTTCGCAGCAAGTTGTCGTATCTGATGGTCGATGAGTACCAAGACACCAACACGATTCAGGAACGCATCCTCACCTTGTTGATGGGGGCAGGTCAAAATCTTTGTGTGGTGGGGGACGATGACCAAGGTCTGTATCGTTTTCGCGGCGCGACCATTCGCAACATTCTTGAATTCCCGGATCTATTTGACAACGGCAAATGCAAGCGCATTACGCTGTCCACCAATTACCGTTCACATCCTCGGATCATCGAGTTCTACAACTGGTGGATGAAGGGTCAGATTTGGTCAGTTGGCGATAAAAGCTTCCGATTTGACAAGACCATTGAACCACGTGATTTTGATTTTCCAGAAACAGCTACGGTTGTCAGGCTTTGTGCATCGGATGAGAAGGACGCGTCTGTCAATTGGCATTCTGAAGTGCTGGCTTTCCTGCACAATTTGCGCGATCAAGGTGGACTTTCCGACTGGAATCAGGTCGCTTTTCTTTTCAGGTCAGTCAAGGGACATCGCGCTGTCGCTTTGGCCCAGTTTCTTGAGACCAACGGTATTCCGGTTTACTCCCCACGCTCGAACATGTATTTCGATCGTGAGGAGGTGCGGTTGCTGATTGGTGCGCTGATTTTTCTATTCCCCCAGTTTCCACAGGTGCGTCAGTGGGCGGAAGGGGCAACGCTGGCAATCTGGGAATATTACGATCAGCATTGTTTCAGGCCATTCACGGACGAACTGCGTAAGCCAGAGAACAAGCGTCTGCTCGATTGGGCGCGGCCGCTGGCCAAACGTCATGCCGTGCTCGCCCACAACACGGATTATTCTTTTTCTGGTTTGTTATACCAGTTGCTGCAATTCCCGTTGTTCAGCCGTTACCTGTCAGAAGATGCTGTTCAAGGTGTTGACAAGGGACGTGCCGCACGCAATCTAGCTTCATTCTCCAAGCTGCTTACAAAATTTGAATACCTGCATTACGTCAGCGTTTTGAACCCAGAGTTCCTAGAGAAGAATCTCCGCGATCTGTTCAATCAGTTTTTGCGCTTTCTGTACGACGGCGGCATCAACGAATACGAAGACGATGCTGAGTACGCGCCCAAGGGCTGTGTGTCCTTCCTGACCATCCACCAGTCAAAAGGGTTGGAGTTTCCGGTGGTAATCTGTTGCTCACTTGAGGCGGTTCCACGCAAGCAGCACACAGCACTTGATGAACTGCTGGAAGATGGCAACTATCTGTCCAAGCCCTCGTTTGAACCGCTAGAGCACACCAAGGCATTTGATTTCAGGCGCTTGTTTTACACGGCGTTTTCGCGTGCTCAAAACCTATTGGTGTTGGCAGCGCAGGAACGAAAGGGACATGGTCGTTCACCGTCCAAGTATTTTGATGAGTATTTTTACGGTGTTCCAAGCTGGCGGGATGCGGCATTTGATGTCGGCGCCCTCACCTTCGATGCCGTAAAGGAGCTTAATCTAAAGCGCGAATACTCCTTTACCTCCCACATCACGCTCTACGAAAACTGTGCTGAGCAGTACCGTTTTTTCAAAGACCTCGAATTCAATCCGGTCAGGGCCGGTGCGCAGTTGTTCGGTACGCTGGTTCACCAGACCATTGAAGACATCCACAAGGCTGCACTCCGCGGTGAAGAAGCCACCATCACGCCCGACCAAATCGATGCCTGGTTGAAAGTCAACTACCAATACCTGTCCAAGACCGAAAGGCAGTACTTGGCACCTCAGACCCTGAAAGCAGTCCAAGGGCACGTTATGCGCTACTACGAGCGCGAAAACGGCCATTGGGATCGAATCAAAGAAGCTGAGGTTGAAATTTCGTTGGTCAAGGATCACTACATCCTCAAGGGCAGTGTTGATCTAATCCGGGGGGAGCAAGATACCGTTGAGATCATTGACTTCAAGTCGGAAAAGAAGCCCGATATGGAAAAGGATCGTGAGCGGCTTCGGCAGTACCAACACCAGCTTGAGGTTTACGCCCACTTGGTGGAGGAACGAACCGGCCACAAGGTCAGCAGGATGCATCTGTATTACACCGGCGAGACAGGTGGAAACCCTTACGTGACCTTTACCAAGGACGACCGATCCATTGGCAAGACGATTGCCGAGTTCGATGAAATCGTGCATCGCATCGAAGCCAAAGACTATCAGATCAAGGCGCGCCCGCCGAAACTTTGTGACAACTGCGACATGCGGCCCTACTGCGACACGAAGAATTGGAAGTTTCGTAAATGACCATGAAGCTCAAACCCCACATCATCGCGGCCATGAGCACGGACACTCTGCGTAGCGTCGTACTCGATCTTGACTTGGCAGTTGCAGACCGCCGTCGCAGGGAGTTTTGCGAAAATGCGATCCGCGCAGCCAGGTCTTGTGGGCCTGAAATCTTGTTACCCTATCTGACTGAAGAACGAGTGAAATTTGTCTGTGACCAAGTTGGTGTCAGTTCAACTGGTCGCAAGAACGCTCTGATAGAACGTCTGCTGGAGGCAGTTTCCTCTGCAAAGCCCAAATCAAAATCGATCAACCCCTTGGCAACCAAGCCTGGCAGAGGGAATAAATCGATAGCATCGCCAAAAAAACTTATTCGAGAACTAGAAATGTCACAAATGCCTTCCCCTGTACAGCGAGACTTGGAGCTTCCTCAAAGTGAAAGCGGCGTGAGTCACGTCAACGAATACAAGTTCCAGCCTATCAAAGGCTATCCGATGTTGAACTGGCGTGGAAAACGGCCCTTCAATTCGACGCAATATTTTCCAGCTCAACTGAAAGAAGTTCATGGTGATGAGGTGGACGGTTGGCGCAATAAAATTTATTGGGGAGACAACCTCCAGGTAATGAGTCATCTATTGAAAGAGTTTCGGGGAAAGGTTGATTTCATTTATATTGATCCACCCTTTGACTCCGGTGCAGATTACCGTCGAAAGATTTCTGTAAAAGGTAACACAGCATCGTCTGACTATGTTTCTTTCGAGGATAAGCAATATGGCGATATTTGGACAAACGACGAATATCTCCAATTTATGTATGAACGCTTCGTTCTACTGCGCGAGCTTCTTGCTACCACTGGGGCTATATACGTCCACTGTGACTATCGGAGGGCGCATTACCTGAAAGTAGTTCTTGATGATGTCTTTGGTCCAGAGAATTTTCAAAATGAGATAGTTTGGCGGCGAACAACTGCTCGATCAGGAAGCGGTGCCTATAACCATATTCACGACACGATATTCTTTTACTCGAAATCGCAGACATTTATTTGGAATCAACAATACTTACCTTACAGCAAAGATTATCTTCAATCAAATTTCAAAGCGGATGAGACAGGGCGTCTCTTTCGTGAAAGTCCAATCACGGCACCTGGTTTACGTTCGGGTGAATCTGGATCGACGTGGAAAGGCCTAAATCCGGGATCAATTGGCAAGGGAAGACACTGGGCTATTCCTAGCTTCCTAGAACATATGTTATCCACAGAGGCTAAGAAGAGTACCTTGAAGGCATTAGATGAACTGGAGGCTCAGGGCCGAATTAAGTGGGCAAGAGATGGTGAAGGACGACCGAATGCAATTCAATATTCTGATGACATGCCTGGAGTAGAACTTCAATCAATCTGGACTGATTTTGTAGCGTTGTCGAGCAACTCCAAGGAGTCTGAAGATTATCCAACCCAAAAACCAGAAGAACTTCTAGAAAGACTGATTTGTTCGTCTTCAAACAGGGGCTCAATCGTCTTCGATTGCTTTATGGGATCTGGTACGACACAGAGCGTGTCTATGAGATTAGGTCGTAAATTCATCGGTGCCGATATCAATCTCGGCGCGGTTCAAACAACCACAAAGCGATTGATTAAGACTGCGGCGGAATTGAGACAACTTCCACTCAACAAAACTGAGATTAATCACATCGGATTTGAAGTGTACAACGTAAATAATTACGATATCTTTCGTAATCCAGTTCAAGCACGAGACCTCCTCCTTGAAGCTCTAGAAATTCAGAAACTAGATTTCAATTCTGTATTCGATGGTGAAAAAGATGGTCGTATGGTCAAAATCATGCCAGTCAACCGAATTGCGACTCGCGCTGACCTCGCTGAGTTGATCGCCGGATTCGATTACAGAGCATGGGGTCGTAAGCAAAACGAAAAGCCGAATCACCCAGTTGAGAAAATTCTTCTCGTCTGTATGGGCCATGAGCCCGACCTGAGTGCCGCATTGGAATTGGAAGCAAAGCCATTCAAGATTGACGTGGAAGTGGTGGATATCCTGCGCGACAAAGCCAACTTGGAATTCAAACGCGACTCTGAAGCATCGGTGTCTGTCAAGAAGGGCGAACTGGTCATAAAGAGCTTTTACCCAATGAACTTGCTTCAGAAGCTTTCATTGCAGAAAGAGGCAATATCGGACTGGCGTGAAATGGTTGAGAGCGTGATGATTGACTGGAATTTCGATGGCGCTGTGCTACAACCTGCCGTCGTTGACATACCTGGCAAAGATGCCTTGGTCATTGGAACGTACGCTGTTCCAAATGATGCTGGAACCATAAGGGTCAAGATCACCGACGTTTTGTCTGAGTCATGGGAAGGCACCGTCGATGGCAACTAAAGCCTCCAAAGCTGCCAGTGCATCGCTGGACTTCGCTTTTTTCACTTTCCTGTGGCAGTTCTACCGAGCCAACCGCGGCACGATTCGTACACACTACAAGGAGCTGTCGCGCAAATTTCTTGACTTCAATATTCCTGACAAAAATCCAAAAGCCTACCTGCGTCAGCCGCAGTATCAAGCGCTTGAGATGTATGTCTTCTTAAAGGAATTTCTCAGCAATGACAAAGTAGAGGAAATCTTTCGGCACTGGTTTGAGAAAACTGGGCGCTTCGCTGGCCGTGCTGAAGGTGGCGTTGTCTCCGGTCGAGCAAACCAAGTCGGGCTTTTTGATGCCATCACTCAAGAGCAATACAAGGCGGTTTTTGCATTAATGCGCAAGAATTCCCGCGTGTATCCGAATTACATCTTTGCATTGACCATGGGTACAGGCAAAACCATTCTGATGGCCACCTGTATCTTTTACGAGTTTTTGCTGGGCAACAAATTTGAGAAAGACCCTCGGTTCTGTCACAACGCATTGGTTTTCGCGCCGGACAAGACAGTTTTGTATTCTCTCAAAGAGATCGAGTCATTTGACATGACACGTGTCGTGCCACCTGAATATGTGAATTTTCTGAATACCCATCTTCGTTTTCACTACCTGGAAGATGCGGGTACGTCGCTCGATACACTGGACAAATCCCGCTTCAACATCATTGTGACCAACACGCAAAAGATCATTCTCAAGCGCCAGCACAAGGAAAAGTCCCCTACTGACAAGCTCTTTGGCTCTGGCAAGCAGACCTTTGACGCAGGCAGTGTCTACGCGGATGCAGACGATCTCTACAACTTTGACCAACCAGAGGATGAAGCGGAACTCACCACCAACCAGCGGTTTGAAAAATTGTGTCGCCTGGAGCAATTGGGAATATTCGTTGATGAAGCTCACCATGCTTTTGGCAAAGCTCTGGCTAAAGACATGGGGATCGGGACTACCGAGACAGACACCAGTTTACGCACCACCATTGACATTCTGGCCGCCAGTTTGAACAGAGCAGGTACCCGAGTCGTTGCTTGCTACAACTTCACCGGCACGCCTTACGTGGGGCGTGAAGTCCTGCCAGAAGTCGTTTACGCCTATGGCCTGAAGGAAGCCATTGACAAGGGTTACCTCAAAAAGGTCCTTTTACACGGCTATACCCAAACCCGTACCGACGAGTTCGTCGACATCACAGTCGAGAATTTTCTCAAGGAAACTGCTTTATTGCGGCCAGAGGGAATGCTGCCGAAGCTGGCATTTTTTGCTGCCACCATCGATGAGTTGACCACTGAGTTGCGACCTGCTTTGGAGAAGGCGCTGGAGCGTCTGCGTCCGTTGTACCCGCACATACCGACTGATCCGATCCTGATCAACGTAGGGGATGAAAAAATTACCACCAATGACCAGATCCGCGAGTTCAATCGGCTTGATACGGTGGGGTCAACCAAACAGTTCATTCTGCTGGTTAACAAGGGGCGTGAAGGCTGGAACTGTCGTTCTCTTTTTGGCGTTGGATTGTTTCGAGAACCCAAATCAAAGGTGTTTGTCCTGCAAGCCACGATGCGTTGCCTTCGCTCCATTGGAGAGTCCCAATATACCGGACATGTATTCCTCTCAAACGCGAACCTCAACACGCTCAACGAGGAGCTGCTGCAGAACTTCCGTATCAGTGCCGAGGACCTTCAGAATACAGCCTCAGACAAAGAACGCGTCCAGATTAAGGTCACGGCACCACCAGTGACGATTAAGCTCATGCGAGTACGAAAGACCTACACGATGCGGGAGAGGCAGATTGCACCAGGTGTAGTCATGGGCATTGACCCTTCAGATAAAGAGACGTGGAACGAGCTGATTGAACAGTACCGACTCATTGAAACGCAGCAATCTGGCTTAACAGCGGAAGACGCAGCTCAGGCCAGTGTCAATCGCACCTTCGATCACACATCACGACGCGAGAAGCGAGAGTTCAGCCGACTGTCATTGGTAGCAGAGGTGGCACGGTATCTCAACCATAGCCCATTACAAATTGAGAGCATTCTGGATTCCACAAAAGAAGGGACTGATGTTCTGGTGGTCGCCATCAATCTTTTCAATGAGTTGCTTTACGACAAGGTCATCCCCCGACTGTTCAAAGAACTTTACGATCTCGAACCGAAAGAAGAGCGAGAAGAGCACGAGATAGAACTAATTAAGCTGCCGCCCAATGGTTACTACGAAATGACCGCTGCTAAAGACAAGATATTGCGCATTGGCGACGTGAAAGAAAAAGAACGAGAAAAAAGTTTTCATCTGGACACTTATTGCTTTGATTCGTTTTCAGAACAGACTCTTTTCTGGGGCTTACTACGAGAAGAAAAGGTCAAGCGTGTGTACTTCACCGGGATGCTCACGCATGGCCAGTCTGACTTTTTCATTCAGTACATTGACCCGGACTCCCACACGGTCCGAAGCTACTACCCCGACTTTCTATTTGAACGGGAAGATGGTTCGTACGTGATTGTGGAAGTCAAAGCTGATAACCAGATTGAAGATGCCGTTGTACAAGCCAAAAAAGACTTTGCCCAACAAATCGCCGTGGCCAGTGGCATGGAGTACCTCTTAATCAAGTCTACCGATGCTGATCATGGTCACTATCGAATGTTGATGTAGTGCAATGCCTGAATTGAGTAAAGCCAGTGCTCCTCGTAATTCTTCATAGTGCCTTTTGATCGTATCCACCTTGAGTTGAAGGTAACCAACTAATCCAAGGATCTGGTGTTCACGGGCATCGATCAAATTTCGAAAACTACTTCGATGAACCTCAAACTGCGACAAATTCAAAACGTCTAACCGTTGCCTGTGAAATTCGTTTGCATACAAGGATCACCTGAGCTCCATCCATGAACAAATCAAATCTAACAGCATGATGAACAAAGAATTAAAAACTCGTGCTGGAATATCAAAAATAACTTTATCAAATTTCCAAGTGTTTGCCGATAAAACGGAAATACCAATCGATAAAATTACTTTACTTTTTGGCCCAAATTCCGCAGGTAAAAGCGCGATCGAAGATGCTCTGGATATTGTCAGCTTCATCAAGGGCTCGGAAATCATGCAGGGCTCAAGAGCAGTATCTGAAGCTTTTTCCACCACTGGGTTTGCGGGTCGATCAATCGTTGGGGGGATGTCGAGAGAAAACTCTGAATTTCTTAAAAAAATACTAAGCTGCTGGAGGAAATCATCACATCCCGCTAAATATGAACAATCGATGTCAATTGAGATTGAAGAGAATCTGTCATTGGACGATGGTGAGGGACTTTACATATTGGCCAACCAAAAATCAACTCAGGCCCAAAAAATCAGTGAAACTTTTGTCTTTTATATACAAGACGAAGACTTCGATGGAACCCTAGATCAACCTGACGATATTAAAATATTATATATACTCTCAATTGACCAGGTATGTCTATTGTCATTTACTGAAGGCTATGAATCAGCTTCCATTAACTGCCAGCACAAATCGATCTCGCCCCTTGATTTTTCATCCTATTTTAATCATGAAATGGATATTGGATCTGTAGATGAAATTCATGCCTCCAAGGATTTCGATGTTAACTTAAAGTCCAATATAATCGCATCTTTTGATAATGAAATAATTAATTTTGATGGCGTATTTGGGTTTACTCTTCGCGGCCACAGTGAAATCCAAGGAATTAGAAAATCGATGATGGGATCGCGACTGGTACAACTTGCGAAAAATAAACAAGAATATGAAAATGCCTTTGTCATTTTTTCAACTATTTTTCAAGAAATATTAGAAAGCGTATGGAAGTGGAGGAATGAAGCATTATCTCTCCAAACTGTTATCGTTAATGCATCTCGAAAAATTCCAACAACTAATGATCTATTCATATACACAAAACATTCCCTGGAATCAAAGTTCTTGGTTGAATCACAATTACATGGATTCACTCATCATCCTTGTTTCTTTGATGGGAAAAAAATTAATTCACCAATTTCTTCAAAAAACAATTATATTCATTATTTGCATGATGCCGATATTCATTCACGCGTGAATTATTTCCTGTCTAATCAAATGTTTAGCGAGAAAGGGTATTTTATTGGGAAGGATGTGGAATATATTCCTTACAATAATGTCGATCCCGTGAAGAATGTTGAATTGCGTTTGACATTTACTCAATTTTTCTTGGCCGACCCAGATGCTACGAGGTTTAGTTTCGAGGAAGTGGGATCGGGATTGGGGTACGTGTTTCCAATTCTGTGTGTTTGCTCTCAAAGCGCTAGAAACCTTGTGATCATTCAGCAGCCGGAACTTCATTTACACCCAGCATTGCAGGCATCGTTGGGTGATGTTTTTATCGAGTCTGCTGAATCTAAAACGCTGATCGTTGAATCCCACAGCGAGCACTTGTTGCTGCGCATCCTTAAACGCATTCGCCAAAGCCATCTGCAAGCCAACATTGCGGCAGAACTGAAGATCAACGCCGACGACGTATGCGTGCTGTATTTTGACCCGTCCCCGGATGGCACAACGACAGTCAAGCGCCTGCGCATTACCGAAGACGGTGAGTTCATGGATCGCTGGCCCCGTGGGTTCTTTGGCGAGCGCGACCAGGAGTTGCTTGATGAATGAACTCTTTGCCGCCGACCCAGCAGTTTGCAACCACTTCAACGACCTCAGGCTCTTGCTGTCGTCATTCGGTCCCTATGCCGGACGCTACCTGGCCAACTATCCCGTTGACTGGACCGCGCAGGTGGAGAGTCAGTTCAACACCATGGGAGAGATCGAAGGTGCCAAGATAAAAACGCTTTTGCGCCGCGCAAGAGAAAACCTTACGCTAGTAACCCGCACTAATCTGCCGTGGTGTGTTGAGTTGGAATGGCTAGCTAACGCGGCGCCTTTGCTGACGGCAACGCCCGCCGTGTTTGACGGACTTATCGCTCGGCAAGCCCGCCCGCCTACCGTCCACCAACTCGACGCACTGGATTTGCCACCGACCGCAGATGAAAGAATTGCGGGCTGCGCCAGCGAGTATGCACGGGTTGCAAAAATCTTACTGGTAATGAGCCCTGAAATTGCCCTAGTGGACCCCTATGTGAATCCGCTCAAACGAGCCAGCTCAACTGTATTGCTGGCGCTGTTCAAACATGCCGCCAAAGGCAGGTGCCAAAAGATCTCGATTTGGGCCAGGGCATCTGTAGTGCGTGGCACCGGCGCTGCCACTGCCACTGCCATCAAGGCCGACCTCGAAGCCTCCCTGCGCCAACTGGTGTCGGCGCCGATTGAATATTGAGCCACCCTGCCGATTGAATATTGAGCCAGGGCGGGTTGCCAATTTTTGAATTGGCAATTGTGGATAAGTGTACTCAGCAGCTGATTTTTGACTTCTCTCCTGTC
>Ga0209123_1001235_pt1 | contig 26267 bp, 19 predicted proteins | sample BarGraIncu00431A_FD_184500 | JGI IMG/M metagenome (GOLD analysis project Ga0209123, IMG submission 184500) | Arctic peat soil microbial communities from Barrow, Alaska, USA - Barrow Graham LP Incubations 004-31A (SPAdes) (version 2) | ecosystem: Environmental > Terrestrial > Soil > Wetlands >...
ATTGCATTTTTAAAAGAAATCAAATGAAGCGACTCGTTTTAGCCGGCTTGTTTATAAGCCTTTCGTACACATCTGCCTTTTCACAAAAAATAGAAGCAAGAGAAGATCCCGACGAACTTTTTTACCTTGCAACCGATCAATACAAAGAAAAAGAGTTCCCAAGTTGTTATCGGACAATAGAAACCTGGTTTGAAAAATCCGGGAATCCGACCCTCAAAGAGGATGCCTCCTTTTTGCGTGCATCTGCTGCGTACGAACTAAACAAGAAGGAAACCAGCATCCTGTTAATTCAGTTTCTGGAGAAATATCCGGTATCACCTCATGCCGCCAAAGCCTATTATATGTTGGGCTGTTCTGCTTTAAATGCGGGAGAATACAAGGATGCCATCGATTTTTTCTACCGTTGTCCGGAAGAAGAGCTCACCCAAAAAGAGTTGGTAGATTATCAGTTCCGGTTTGCTTACGCTTCGTTGCAATTAAACGACTTTGAAACTGCCCGCAGGTTGTTCAGCACACTGATGAATGGGGATAGCCGATATGTGGGTTCTGCCACTTACTTCAATGCCTATATGGATTATTCCGAAGGTAAGATGAAGGAAGCAATGACCGGCTTCAGTAAAATTGCGAAGCATGCCCAATACAAGGATGCCGTTCCTTACTTTAGTCTGCAGTTGTTGTACATTGAAGGCCATTATGATGAAATGTTGGAACAAGCCGATCAGCTAATGACGAAAAAACCAACCATTGAACAGAAAACAGAACTTATCCGACTGAAAGGCGCCGCCTGGTTTGATAAAAAAGATTATCTGCAATCTCAAAAATATTATCTGGAATATCTGGCACTTAACCCCAAAATGCTTCGCTCCGACCTTTATCGGATTGGTGTCAATTATTACACCCAAAAAAAATACGATGTCGCCATCAGTTACCTGTCCAAAGTGACAGAACCAAGCGATGCCTTGTCACAGAGCGCCACCTACCATCTGGGGCTTTGCTACCTGAAACAAGACAAGAACGACATGGCCCGCATGAGCTTTGAGCAAGCATCCCTGACTGATTTCGACAAAGGCACCAAAGAAAAAGCCTTGTACAATTACGCCCTGCTTTGCTATGAAACGTCCTTTTCTCCATTTAACGAACAAGTGAAAGCCTTCCAACGCATTCTGACAGAATTTCCAAACTCACAGTTTGCAGATCAGGTGAATGGTTATCTGGTGGAAGTTTTCCTTTCCTCCAAAGAATATGAGAACTCTCTGGCAGTTATTCAAAAAATTGCGAACCCGGATAAAAATCTGCTCCAAACCAAAAGCAAGTTACTTTTTCTACTGGGTGTAGAACGGTACAACAACAAACTTTATCAGGAAGCTGCCGATCTTTTCTCCAAATCCATCGAGTTGGCCGGGAGCCTTACCATTTCGACCACTGAAGCATATTTCTGGAGGGGAGAAGCCAGATACAGGCTCAACCAGCCGGATGCTGCCATTCTGGACTATAAGCTTTTTGCAAGCAGTCCGGGAGCTTTAACCATGAATGCCTATCCATTGTCGATGTACAATCTGGGTTATTGTTATTTCAATCTGGAAAAATATACAGACGCCAGAACCAGTTTTGAAAAATACATTGCGCTTTCCAAAGTAAAAGATGAAAAATGCTATCCGGATGCTCTTAACCGGATTGGTGATTGTTATTTCCAGGTAAAAAATTACACCAAAGCGGAAAAATACTACCAGGATGCCGATCTGAACTCTACCCCGGGCAACGATTACGCCATTTACCAGAAAGCTTTCTGTGTCGGGCTTCGTAAACAATACAATGTCAAAATTGACTTACTTAAAAACTTTGGAACCCGCTTCCCGAATTCGGATTATGCAGACGATGCCCTTTTTGAAACGGGACGTGCATACATCAAACTTCAAAAACCGGATGAGGCCATTTCTGCTTTCAACCAACTGATGAAAAACTTTGAAGGCAGTCCGCTTTCACGCAAAGCCGGCATTCAGATAGCACTTCTATATTTCAATCAAGGAAAGAAAGAGGAGGCCATCACTGCTTACAAAAAGGTGATTGAACAATATCCGGGCAGCGAAGAAGCACAGGTTGCTTTAGGCGACCTGAAAATGATTTACGTAAGCAACAACGCTGTTGGTGAATTTGTTGATTACACCAAAGGGCTTGGAAATGTGGCCGGTATTCAGGCAGGTGAACAGGATTCCCTGTCTTACATGGCCGCAGAACGTCTGCTGATGGATGGTAAAAATGAAGCGGCCATTCAAGGCTTTCAATCCTACCTGACTAATTTCCCTTCCGGAGCATTCAAGACAGACAGTCACTACCATCTGGGACATTTGTTGATGAGCACTGCAAAAGAGGAGGCTCTGGTACATCTTGATTTTGTAGCCGGTCAGACTGGTCATAAATTTCAGGCAGAAGCGGCAGAACTGGCTGCTGAAACTTATTACGCGGATAAGAACTACACAAAGGCTCTTTCAAGCTATAATCTGATGGATAATCTTTCGTCCGATCGCAACACCCGCATCGCTGCAAGAGTTGGAATACTTCGATGCGAATATTTTGACAACGAAAAGAAGGAAACGATTGACGCTGCAAACAAACTGATCAATGAGCCCAATTTAAGTGCTGATTTTTTACGGGAAGCCCGCTATTACCGTGCCATGACTTTGCTTGCCGATGGTCAGAAAGACAAGGCAAAAGCTGATTTGGAAATTTTGTCCAAAGAAGCGCAAACAGCCTTTGGCGCTGAAGCCCGATACAGACTGGCAGATTATTACTTCAGCAAGAATTCTTCCAAGGAAGCCGAAAAAATCATCCAGAACTTTATCAAGGAAGGCACTTCGCAGTCCTATTGGCTGGCCAGGTCTTTTATTTTACTGGCTGACATTCATATTCAGGGCAAGGATGATTTCCAGGCCAAGCAGTACCTATTGAGTTTAAAAGAAAATTACAAGGAGGACAACGACGTCCAGGAAATGATTTCCTTACGTCTGAGTGCCATAGCCAAAAGAAGCAGATAATTATGAAAACCTATACGATACTTGCTCTTGCAGGGTGCATGTTCACAGCATCCTTAAACGCTCAGACAGCGAAAAAGAAACAAACAGCCAGTAAGGATACCCTGATTCAAAGGGATCTGATTATGGAAAAGGAATACCAACCTGCTGTCGGACCGGCTGAGAAACTTCAGGTTTCGCCCGATTTGGAAAAGATAGTCATTGATAAACAACCATTGGCTTTTTCCATTGTGGAAAGTCCAACCACTATTCAGGGAGATTACAATCCGCTTCCTGCTGCAGGAATTCAGATGACCTATCCTGCCAGTGATCAATTTGGCTATGTTCGTATCGGGGTAGGAAGTCACCGAACATTTCTTGGAGATGCTCAGATAAATTTACTTCGTCAAACCAATCAGACACTGGACTTTAACTTTCAACATCGGTCTGTTTTTGGTGATTTAATCAATTCGGCCAATGAGTTAAAAAGAGCATACATCAACAAAAATAACTTCATAGCCTCTTATAAACTGCATCTGGAAAATACGGAAATTGATGCAAACGTTTCCGAAAAATACCAGGCGTGGAACTATTACGGTACCTGGAGAACAGACTCACTTCCGGCAAACGCTTTGGCTATACCTAGTGGTCAATGGTCTTCAGACAGTAAGTTTGGTTTCGGCATTAAATCCAGAAATCTGGGTCAGCCCTTTTCGTATGCAATCAATGCTGAAGGACACCTTTTCAGACTGGGCAGAGGTGTTGGTGTTTCCAATGAAATAGGTGGACTTGAAAAAGAATTCAGTATGAAAGCTGTTTTAAACTACGACCTGAATGACTTATTTCACCTGGGACTTGATGCAAAAATGCGCAACTTCACCTACCGTTCACCGATCAGTCAACCGATGGATAATACCGTAAGTCTTGGACAAGTTGGTGAAAGTTTTGTTGACAGACGTTGGTTTGAATTTGCTCCATATGGCAGAATGACCTACAAAAAATGGATTATAGCTGCGGGGATAAAATTATCCATACCGACACTTGAAACCGAGCGGGTTAAACCAAACATTATTGCCTCTGCCACAACTGCATTAGGTGATAAAGCTTCATTCATCGTTAAGTTGGACGGAGGAGTACAACCGTTTTCTTACCGCGAAGGCATTGAAATGAATCCCTATCTGGATCCGGCTATCCGGTTAAAATCTTCCTGGAAGGTAATAGACCTGAGTGGACAAATTGATTACAGACCTTTCAGCAGCCTTCGTCTGAGTCCGGTAGTTGGATATGACGTCACCAAGGATATGCCATTCTTTTTCAATGCGTTTGTTACAAATGGCATCAATAAAGCCTATGGCAGTCTTTTTGACGTCAAATACATGACATCGAACCGTTTCAGACTTGGATTGAACGGTCTTTATTCCTTTAGAAGTCTATTGACCATTCAAGGTGAAGTCAATTACAACCACTATCTGAACTTTAGTCAGACAAACGCTATTGACGAACTGTTAAAAGCAAACGGGCGCAAAGCATGGTACAAACCCGGACTGGACATGCGCCTTAGGGCAGATTTCACGCCTTTCGAAGCGTTGAATCTCTTTTTTGACTACAGGGTTGAGACCTTGCGATTTGCTGCTACAACAACCGCTTTCTGTGATCAGTTGCAGGATATTAACGACCTGAGTATAGGTGCCAACTACAAACTGACGAAAGACGTTGGCATTTTTCTGCACATCAACAATTTTCTGGACCAACGTTATGAAGTCTGGAACGGCTATTCCGATCATGGCTTCACTGCAATGATAGGAGGTTCTGTTAAATTCTGATCTTAAAAAGTTGATATGCTGTTAAAAATAAAGGCCATTGTTTTACATTGCCTGGCATACAACGACACCACCAACATCGTTCACCTGTACACGGAAGATTTCGGGCGGATGAGTTATTTGGCATCGAGAAGCCGCAGCAAAAAGTCCAATTTAAAAAGCGCATTCTTTATGCCTTTGTCTTTGGTTGAAATTGAAGCAGACCACAAGGGAAGCCGGAACCTTCAACGCATCAAAGAAGTGCGATCCATTTACAATTTTTCGGGCATCCCATACGATCAGGCTAAAAACGCTATGTCTCTTTTTCTGGCAGAAGTCTTGTACCGTTCCTTGCGGGAAACCGAAAAAAATCCAACCCTGTTTGAATACCTGTTTCGCTCCATTCAATACCTGGATTTGTGTGAAAAAGGTCTGGCCAATTTTCACCTGGTTTTTTTGATCAAACTGACGCGATTTCTGGGCTTTTATCCCAACGTAGAAGGCCAGGCACCAAATTGGTACTTCGATTTGCAGGGTGGGTGTTTTACACCTACACGACCCTTGCACAACGCCTGGCTGACACCGGCTGAATCAACGAATTTTGCGATACTGATGCGAATGAACTTTGACAACATGCAAGCCTTTCAGTTTGAACGCCATCAACGGGTGCATATTTTGCGACAAATGATGGACTACTATCGGATTCATTTGGCGGATTTCCCGGAAATCAAGTCGCTGAATGTGTTGCAGGAATTATACGACTAATTCTTTTTAGACGTTTTTATCCATTCCATCACATTGGATGGTGGTCTTTTATTCAGCAATTCTTCCTTCATGAAATCCATGTAAGGAGCCACGTGATGAAAGAATTGGTAAAACCCTTTGCATAAATAATTCAGCCCGGGTTCCCCCGATTTCGTGTTTATAAAACGATTCTTCGGGCATTCGCCGTTGCAGGCAAACAGATACGCACATTCTTTGCATTGGGTTGGAAGCGTCTGCGATTTTGCATGTCCAAAAGCGAGCTGCCGGTCGCTGTAAAGCATTTCCATCAGGTGGTCGCTGTAAATGTTGCCCAATTTATACTCAGGGAAAACGAAATGGTCGCAGGAATACACATCTCCGTTAAATTCCATAACACCGGCATGGCCACAATTTTTGGCCATGGTGCAGATACCCGGCTGTTCACCCACCCAATTGGCCAGGGTTGAATCAAAAATCTGAATGTAAATGTCACCCACATCCTCTTTAACCCATTCATCAAACAAACCACAGAGGAATTTGCCCCACTGCTCAGCTGTAATGGAGAAATCGGCCACTTCGCAACCTTCTCTTTCCTGAAGTGAAGCAAGATTTCGCCCATCGGAATGAGGGTTCAAACGCTCTACGATGGGTGCAAACTGAATATAATGACAATCCAGATCCTTGAAAAACTGATAGAATTCCTTGGGATAGTCTGCGTTGAAATCATTGATGACAGCCATGGCGTTCCATTCAACGTGGTGCTTTTTGAGCAGGTTGATGCCTTTCATCACTTTTTGAAAAGATGGAAGTCCCTGCTTGTTTCGGCGGTATTCATCGTGAAATTCCTGAGGCCCATCAATGGAAACGCCAACCAGCCAGTTGTTTTCGCGGAAAAATTCACACCATTCGTCGGTCAGCAAGGTCCCGTTGGTCTGGATGCAATTTTCTACAGTCCGTCCATTGGCGTAGATCTTTTGAAATGCCATGGCTTTCTTATAGAAGCTAAGCGGTCGCATCAGTGTTTCGCCTCCATGCCAGGTGAAAAGCACCTGATTCATGGTTTGAGAATTGATGTATTCTTCAGTAAACTTTTCCAGAAGAGATTCGCTCATGATGTGTTTGGGGTCGTCCTTATATAAATTGGATTTCTCCAGGTAATAGCAATATTCGCAGGCAAGATTGCACACGGCGCCAATGGGCTTCAGCATCACATAGAGTGGGCTGGCAAAAGGCATTAAAGGGGGTTTATTCATAAACGATGCGCTCTTCTTCAATTTTCACCTAAAAGTACGAACTACTATTTTTTGAGTTGTGGCACAATGACTTTATCCGATACTTTCAAAACTTCCTGATCTCCTTTTTTTATAAAAGAAATGGGCGAAATAAGCGTGCGTCTGGGAGATACCACGGTATCGCTGAAGTGTGCATGATAAACTATGTACATTTTTCCCGAAGTCGTTTTGAATATGGCATGGTGCCCTGTACCCATATATCCACCGTGTTTGTGCAGTATCGGATTTCCCTCATACCGGGTCCAGGGGCCAAGCGGAGATTTGGCAACGGCATATCCAACGGCATAATCCTGACTCATAAAGTGGTTGCAACTATATGTCAGATAATAAAGCCCATGGTGTTTCAGCACCATAGGACCTTCGGCAACACGGGCCATCGGTTCAGCTGTTGTTCGTTCCCAGGTTTGATCGGTAGCATCTATCAAACGTTTAACTGTTTCCATTTTAATATGTTTCAGATCTTTGGTCATTTCTGCCCCATAAATAACATTTCCTCCGGTAAATCGCACCCAAAACATATAGGGTGTACCATCATCGTCCATAAAAATATCACTGTCGATGCCCTTTTCATCCAGGTAAGACTTGATGCTATCCTGAACAAAGGGACCTGTTGGAGAGTCCGAGACTGCATAACGAATATGCTCATCGGCACTGAACGTCATCAAAAAACGGCTACCGATTTTGTAAACTTCAGGTGCCCAGAATCCTCTTTCTCCTCCTGTATCTTTTTTGTGCAGTGCCAGGCCGTTTGTTGCACCGCATGGCCCGCTCCAATGTTTCAGGTCTTTTGACTGGTAAACCAGAATGCCATTTTTTGCACCGGTACCGTAAATGTAATATTGGCCATTAGCTTCCAGAATAAAGGGGTCAGCAAGCAGCATATCTTTGCTTTGCGCCAGAAGAAGACCTGAAATTAGTAAGCCAAAACCCAGCATCAGACATTTGATTCGTTTCATGTTTTTCATCGTTTCTTTGTTCGTATATTTCCTGAATACTCGTTTTTCAGGAATTGCAGAACAAGATAGAGGTTCTTTTTTTAATTTGGTAATTTCTGCTAAATTTTGATGCAAGATAGTCTCCTTTAAAAAAGGATATGGGTACATTTACAAGTATTATGAAAAAGGAAACGCTACTTACTAAAACTGTTTTTGTTGCCACCTGCATCGGACTTTTACCAACCATCGTCCATGCACAGCAAAAGCCGAATATCCTGATTATCTATACCGATGATATGGGAATTGGTGATTTGTCGTGTTACAACAACGGTTGGTCAAAGACTCCGAACATCGATAAGCTGGCTTCTCAGGGAATAAAATTCAATAAGTACTATTCTGCGGCTCCGGTGAGTTCTCCTTCCAGAGTCGGCTTAACCACGGGCATGTTTCCATTGCAGATGGGCATCAATACGTATTTGCAAAGTCGTCAGAGAAATGCAAAATGTGAACAATACGACTTTTTGGATTCAAATGTACCTACCATGGCAGACGCGATGAAAAGTGTGGGTTATGCTAGCGGACACTTCGGAAAATGGCACATGGGTGGTGGCCGCGATGTTGATAATGCGCCTCAGATTACACAATACGGCTTTGATGAGTATGTTTCGACCTGGGAAAGCCCGGATCCGGATCCACTGATAACGGATTCCGATTGGATCTGGAGCAAAAACGACAGCATCAAAAGATGGAACAGATCCGCCTATTTTGTGGATAAAACCTTGGCTTTTCTGAAAAAGCATCAGGGAGAACCCACTTTTGTCAACTTTTGGCCAGACGATATGCACACTCCCTGGGTTCAGGGACCCGGCGTTCAGGATAAGGAAAATAGCTGGACAACGCCACCCAACTTCGCAGCAGTGCTGAAAGAATACGATGCACAGATAGGACGTCTGTTGCAGGGACTTAAAGATCTGGGACTGGAAGAAAACACCATTGTCATTTTTACCAGTGACAATGGCCCTGCACCGAGCTTCCAGCAAAAAAGAACCAACAATCTACGTGGTGTAAAATGCAGTTTGTACGAAGGTGGAATCTTGATGCCCTTCATGGTTCGTTGGCCTGGAAAAATTCCAGCTGGTAAAGTGGACAACCAAAGTGTTATCTGTGCCGTGGACTTACTTCCCTCGTTAGGCAAAATTACTGGAGCAAAATTACCTTCAGGCTCCAATTACAGCGGCGAAGATATGAGCAGAGCTCTTACCGGAACTCCGCAAACCCGAAAAAAAGATCTGATGTGGGAGTTTGGCCGGAATGCAGCATTTGCTCAGCCTATCCCCTACCAAAAAAGTCCCCATCTGGCCATCAGACGTGGCAATATGAAACTTTTAACTAATTCAGATAGTACATCTGTTGAATTGTACGACCTGTCCAAAGATCCTCAGGAGACCACGAATATTGCCTTAAAAAATCCTGAACTGGTCAAAGATCTCCAAAAAATCGTTTTTGAATGGTGGAACAGTCGCCCGAATAAAAAATAACGGTTTCTTTCAATTAAAAAAGACCGGAAATACAAACAATGATCGTTTGTCTTCCGGTCTTACCTTTAAGAACCTAACTTAACCTATAAAAACCTATACTTTCTTTATTTCAATTTCTTTGAGATCAGATTATCAAAGGCACATTTTCCTCCACCACCAATTAACAGAGCCAGTGCCAATCCGAGTACCAGAATGAAGTATTCCATTCCTTCGCCTTTTTGCGTTCCAAACCAGTTCATAAAAAACCCATTATAGATATGTCCTCCTATAATCATGGCACCAAACATGTTCAAAAAGATGGAAAAAGCCATGAAACGGGTACCCAATCCGAGGATGACACCAATACTTCCGGCAAATTCTGCCATAATGACTAAAAAGGCGATGACCATGGGTAGCCCTATTGATTCCAGTCCACCCAGGGTGCCTGTAAAACCGTAACCTCCAAAAAGGCCAAAAACTTTTTGCATACCGTGGGGAAGAATAACAAAACCCAAAGCCATACGAGCTATAAATAAAGGCCAGGAATGAACATCTGTTGCGAAAAATGCTTTAATTGCTTTCATAATACATTGTTTATTAATTATTTAAAATATCATTGGGACTTCCATAACCAGTAATCTGGCGGGTTTAATAACTTCTATGTCCAGACTTTCAATGTCGGTAACACCAAGTCCGTCGCGTCGATCCAGCGTATATCCTGCTACTTGAATGGTGCCTTCCAGTACAAACAAATAAACACCTGAATTTTTATTTTTCAGCTTATAGGATCCTTTCCAGCCTTCAGACAATTCACCCAAATGGAACCAGGCCTGCTGACCAATCCATGCACCCTCATCATCGGGGTTTGGAGATACAATTTGATACAAGGTGTCTGGTTTTGCAACGTCTGACAGGGAAATCTGACTGTAGCGTGGCTTCGTGTTTTTTTCGTTGGGAAAAATCCAGATTTGCAGTAAACGGGCATCCTCATCTGTATTTTTATTGTATTCGCTGTGAAAAATACCGGTACCTGCACTCATCACCTGTATTTCACCTGCTTCAATGACAGCTGTATTACCCATGCTGTCCTTGTGTTCCAATGCCCCGGAAAGTGGAATGGTAATTATTTCCATATTATCGTGCGGGTGCATACCGAATCCTTCACCACCGTCAATACGGTCATCGTTCAATACGCGAAGGGCTCCGAAATGGATACGGTCGGGATTGTAGTAATTGGCAAAACTGAAAGTATGATGGGTATCCAGCCAACCGTGATTGGCGTGTCCCCGTGTTTCTGATTTATGAAGTATCGTTTTCATCTTGTCTTTTTTATAGGACAAAAATACGGCATCAAGAAGCAATAGGAAGTATTGAAATCAGGCGAATGAATGCAAAAATCAGGACTGACGGACAGAATTCCGGAATTCAGAAGGGGTAAGGCCAGTCATTTTCTTGAAAAAATTGTTGAAATGGGCAGATTCTTCAAAACCGAGAGCGAAAGCCAGCTCCTTGTTGCTGACATTGCTGAACAGCAGGGCGCGCTTGGCTTCAATGACCAGTTTCTTCTGAATGTGGTCTTTGGCAGAAACCCCGGTGAGGCTTTTCAATGTCTTGTTCAGGTAGTCGGCAGTGATGGAAAGCTCAGCGGCATAATCGGAAACCATGTGGGCTGTGGCGAAACGTTTGTCCAGTAACTGTCTGAAAGGGCCTAAAAGGTGATTGCCACCTTCCACCAGTTGAGTATTGCTGTTTTTTTCAGAAGAGCATTTGTTGTTGCTTTGAATCAGGAATAGCCTCAACAACGAGCCGAAAGCCTCCGTCGTATAGTATTCCAACGACTGGGTAAAGTACTCCATCTGACTCAGGATGTTCAGATAAACCGGCATTTGCTGCTCATCAACGGATAAAGGGGGTGAGATGCCATATTCGTTGAACAGGTAAATGTCGTTGATCATTTTATCCGGTATGGAATTTGCCATCAGAAACTCCTCGGTAAAAAGTACAATCCTGCCTTTGGGAGGGCTGAAAAAAAGAAGTTGGTGCATTTGCCCCGGCTGGATGAAAAAGATGGAACGGTCTTCCACCTGGTATTCGTTGAAATCGATGTAATGGATGCCACGACCCTTTTCTACAAAAACAATGGCGTAGTATTCATGCCGGTGCGGACTTTCAGATTCGCGGAAAGTTTCGGTATACACCTCCTCCAGCGACTTCAATGCGAAACCGCCGGGATTGCCTGAACTTTCGGCAAAAGTATAGGTGCGTATGTCGGTATGTCTGACCACAGTATTATTTACAGTCCGCTAAAATCAACATTCTTAAAAAGCAAAGACGGTATCTGGTAGGCATTGTTCAAACGGGGATCGTTTCCAACTTCCTCCAGATCGTTCCATAAAGACAACATATTGCCTGTAATGTTCATTCCCGAGACTGGTTTTGTCAGTTTTCCATTTTCAATGAGAAATCCTTCAATGCCAAACGAGAAATCGCCCGATGTGCTGTTGTTGTTTCCACCATTAAATCCGGTTATCAGAATTCCTTTTTCCAGGGTGGAAATGATTTCCTCCATAGAGTGCTGCCCCAACTCAAAAACCAGATGGGAAGGGCCACTAATGGTTGGCTCAACCTCCATTTTCAAAGCATTGTAGGTATCGATGAAATAGGTTTCCAGAACACCCTTGTTGAAAAGATAGCGTTTCCTGGTAGCCACCCCCTCGTTGTCAAAATAGCAGGCTCCAAAACTGTGGGGAATATGTGGATCGTCAACGATGGTCACTTTGTCAGACATCACTTGCTCCCCTTTTTTATCGAGGAGAAAGGAATTTTTTTGCTGCAGGGCAGATCCGTTCATGGCCGATAAAAATGGGGAAAGCAGACGACCGCTGTTCATATTGTCCACAAGCATGTGGTAGCTACCCGACTCAATTTTTTCCTGACCAAGCTTTTGCAGCGTACGATCCAGGGCAATTTTACCAATACCGGACTTTTTGAGATCCTCATAAGAAAGCGCCTGATCGTACCAGTAGGACTCAGGCCTGGATTCACCTTCGCCCTGAAGGGAAACACTCACCATCACGGAATAATAGCTCAGGGAACTTTCACCTTCAAAACCATTGCTGGTAATCATGTAGGAAAAAGACTCGCCGTCGCTGTAGGATGACTGAATGGAAAGTATGCGTTCATCCGTACCCAGAATCTCGTTGGCAGCATCGTAGGCCAATTGCAGTTTTTCATCCGGCTGAAGTTCATTGATTTTTAGATCGTAAAGTTCCAGATCCGGTTTGCCGCCTTTATAAAACCTTTCAGGATTGGGCAATTGGCGATTGGTATCGGGAGCCAGAAAACGAACAGATTCCACTGCATTGGTGATGAATTTGCTCAATTCGTGTTTTTCCATGCGATTGGTGGAAAAGGAACCGTAACGCCCATCGACGTATAAATTCAGGATCATCTGATTTTCGGAGGACTGCTGAAGTTTGTCGAGCTGTTTGTCGCGAATCTCAAATTCCGTATCCGACCCTGAATAAAGAGTAACTTTGGCTGCCTGACATCCCTGATTGAGACTGAATGTCATGGCCCATCCGGCCAGTTTCTTATATTTATCTGCTATCATATTTTTTTAGCTTAAACCTCCAACTGTCAATTTGCTGACCAACGCGGATGGCATGCCACAGGTAACCGGACAACTTTGTCCGTCTTTTCCACAGGTCCAGGTGCCGTTGTCCATCTTGTAATTGTTGGCAACCATGGTGATGTCGGCCAAAGCCTGAGGGCCGTTACCGATAATGTTGATATCCTTGATGGGTTGAGTTAGTTTTCCGTTTTCGATGAGGTAACCCGATTTTACGAAAAAGGTGAAATCGCCGGCTCCAATCTGTACCTGTCCATTAGTAAAAGAATTTACGAAAACACCTTTTTTGACCGAGGCAATCATCTCTTCCTCAGAAGCATTTCCATTTTCCATGTAGGTTGCCCGCATACGCGGAAGGGGTGCATGTCGGAAGGATTCCCGTCTGCCGTTCCCGGTGGAAGGAATGCTGTAATGTTTGGCACTGATTCTGTCGTGCAAATACGAATGGAGAATGCCTTCCCGGACAATATACGTCTTCTGGCCATCCACTCCGTCGTCGTCCATATTGACAGCCCCACGGTTAAAAGGAATGGTTCCATCGTCCACGACATTGATTAAATCACCGCAAATCTTTTTGTGCAACATATTGGAAAAAATAGAGGTTCCTTTTCGGTTGAAGTCCGCTTCAAAAGAATGTCCGATGGCTTCATGCAGGAAAATTCCTGAGCTGCCTGCTCCCATTACAACGGCCATTTCGCCTCCTTTTGGCTTGATGGCTTTAAACATGATGGCCGTTTCTTCGACAGCATCTTTGGCTATTTCTTCAATCAATTCGTCTGTCAAAAATTCAAAACCCATGCGAAAAGACCGCGAGGCATGCCCGTTTTCATAAACCCCGTTTTCCAGCATCACGCAAGTGGCTACCAGAGAGACCATCGGACGGTAATCGGAATACTTCACGCCTTCGGAATTCACAAACAAAATATGGGAAGAGCTATCTGAAAGACTCACCATCACTTTGTTTATTCTCGGATCCAATTCAAAAATGCGGTCATTCAGCTTTTGCACGAAAGGGATTCTTTGTTTGACATGGATATCTTCCCAGGATTGCTTAACAGCGTAAAAATTTTGAGGGGCTATTTTCAGTCCTATTTCGGATGGAAGCTTAATGGTTGCGACATTGGCAATTCTCGCGGCTGTACGGGCGGCTTTCAGCATATCCTCCAACGTAGTATTTTCCACATAGGCATAACCCGTCTGGTCTCCTGCCAAAACCCTGACACCCACTCCGTAGTCTATATTGGAGGAGGCAGTATTCACTTCGCCGTCCCTCAATCCAACAGCGTTGTTGAATGTATGTTCAAAAAACAGGTCGGCATAATCACCACCTTTTTCCAAAGCAGCAGCCAAAACCTTTTTTAAATCTTCTTCGCTTACGCTAAAATGTTTCAGCATTTTCTATCTATTTGTTTGGTTATTATGCCTGTAGAAGCAAGTACACAGGGTGCAACCAGTGCACCAGCCAGGGTCATGCCGCTGGTTCTCAAAAATTCACGTCTGCTACTGGGCATAATTGATTAAGTTATTTGTAAACACAAATTTAAGGAAATATATTGATAGGTGGGGGGAAATAAAGTAGTGTCAATTTATTAGTTTCGTATTTTGAAAAGACCAGAAGATCTAAAAATCTTCATCCAATTCGTGACCATTGCTTTTGAGCCATTGTTTTGCATCTTCGTATTGTGGAAGTTGAACGGCTACAATGTTCCAGAATTCAGGTGAGTGATTGTGTTCGCGAAGGTGGGCTAATTCGTGAACGACAATGTAATCAATTACTTCGGGCGGAGCTTTTACAATGCGCCAATTGTAATTAAGTGTTCCGGCTGCCGTACAAGAACCCCATGTGTATTTGGCGGTTGTGATATTAATATGTTTACGTTTAACACCTAAATGTTCAGCAAAGTATTTGATACGAGGAATTAAAACCTCCTTAGCTTGTTGTTGATACCATTCAAACAGCAAGTTTTTTACTACTTCACTATTGCGAGCTTCGACAATAAACGCATTTTTAAAATTAACGGATCGTTCTTCTGAGATATTGAATTGCAGACCGTAATATTTTCCCAGATAAAGGAATTGTTCTCCATCGACAAATTCTTTTGCTGTATATTTCATCGCTTTTTGCTCCGACTCAATTTTTGATTTGATAAGAGCTTTGCGCTTTCTTACCTCTTCTTTTATACGTTCGTCAGAAAGTGATTGCGGAGCACGTACCACAACCGACTTATCCCTTTCAATGATAATTGAAAGGGACTTGCGATTTGATTTTATGACAGAGTACTCAAACATTAATGCGGACGTGCTTTTTCTAATAATCGTGAAACAATTTCGTTCCGTTTATCAAAGAATCCCGGAATACTAAATAAGCCATGTTCTTGCGTAAGCAGGATTTTCAACATTTCACCTTTCAGGGCGGATTGAGAGGCTGTATTTCTCCAAAAGCCTATTGCACTGCTTTCGAGTTCAATTTTATCGTATAACTCTTTGGTAACAGCCACCAAACAACTTATTTCATTTTCGGTAAGTGCGTGTTCCTTATCAAAAATCATATTTTTGAGTATCCTGTAATACGGCATCTGTGTTTTAGGATTCAAACCATGGGTTTCTTCTTTATGACGGTTTCGAATACGTTCACGTAATTCATTCAGTTGCATAATGATTATATCCCATTGTCCGGCAAAATTCAATAAAATTTGTTCCAGTAATTCGGAAAATGAACGAAATTGTTCCGGGTCTTCATTTATGCTGACATTGATATAATGACGAATGGCATGTTCAATTTCAGCAGCCTTTGTTTTATTGCTTTTACGGCGTTCTACTTCTTTTGCAAAACCATCATCAGTTATGGATATTGGTTCTACCTTTTGAGTTACTCCCCGACTTTCAAGATATTTGTCAAGGATTTTACGTAATTTTTCGGGTACACCTTTCAAGTTTAGTCTTTCGTCACGGGTGTGTTGTGCCGCTTGCACACTGATTTCAGCCAGCATATCGTAATCATTCAGGTAATACAATGCTTCTTTCCTTGGATAAAGATTATTCATAGCTGAAGTAACAGCACGGAATAATAAAGAAAAGGTAGAGCGGAGTTCTTCATCATAGAACATATTAAAAATAGCGTCCAAATCGGTTAAATCGTTCACCTGATTTTTAGTGAAGAATGCAAATGCTTCGCCCATTGCTTGTTTTAGTTCCAATTCCAATGCACCCGTATCTTTCAAGCTGGAAAAAATATCCTTTTGTTCTTTCTCATCGTAATGTTTGAGCGCTTCCAAAATATGGTGTCCGACACCAACATAATCCACTACAAAACCATTGGCTTTAGCAGGTAACCCGGGACGATTGACACGCGTAATGGTTTGCAATAGGTTGTGCATAACGGCAATTTTATCTAAATACATTACCTGTTCTATCGGTGCATCAAAACCTACTGTAAGCATATTCACCACAATAATAATGCCCACTTCACCAGTAATTCCATCGTCAACCTTACTATCGAAACTCAATTTAAAACTTTCAATAATTTTCTTTTGCTTTGAAGGGTTAGCATATTGTTTTAAGTAGAGCTTTTCATTATTGTCCGGGGAAGAGATAATAACTTCTGCTTTTAAGTTTTTTATCCAGTCTGGATTTAGATTATCAAGTAATCTGCGAAATTCAGACAAATAGATTTCTTTACCTTCTGCTGCAACATCTAATGGATAATCGGAATCAGCAATTTCTCCAAATAGAGCTTTTTGAGCTGTAGCAATCTCTTTATCAAATGCCAGTTTGTAACGATGTGCCGCTTCGATAGAATATGCCACCACTTGAGCCTTAAAGCCATTGGGTAAAATCTCTGAAATATAGTGGCGGAACATATCGTGTGCCTTAGCATTAACCGTAGATTCAGCTTCCATATAGGCTTTATGGCTAGCATAATTGAGGATATTTCCATATTGGTCAAAATCGACATCAGCAAACACATCATTGAAAGCAGCATTAGCGGCATCGGCATTTGCGAGTTGGGATTTGGCAGTACGACCCTCATACACAATTTCGAGTGTAACGCCATCATCAATAGATTGTCGCATCGTGTATTTATCAATATAATCGCCAAAAGTTTCTTCTGCTTTTGTGGTAGGTGTTCCAGTGAAACCAATGTTTATTGCATTGGGTAAAGCATTATTGAAGTTGGCAGCCAACTTACCAAATTGGGAACGGTGTGCCTCGTCAGTTAGTACGATAATTCGTTCGCTGGTATTGAGTTGTGGAAAAATAACTGTATCAAAATCTTTTTCCTGAAACTTCTGGAGCATAACCGTTACGGTATTGAAAGCCCCATTTTTTAGTATGGTTTTAGCGTCTTCTACGCTACCAATTTGGGCTACATTGAAACCTGAACGGTTAGCGGTTTCGTTTATTTGTCCATCCAGCTGAGTGCGGTCTGTGAGGATTACAAACTTGTAGTCCATCAATTCAGGGTGTCGCCACATTTCGCGCATGAGGAATACCATTGTGAGTGATTTTCCGCTTCCTTGAGTGTGCCAAACCAAACCACCACGCTCTTGTTTAGAGTTCCCTGTTTGTATTCGTTCGACTGCTTTATAAACAGCACGATATTGCTGATAACGCCCAACGATTTTTATAGTTTCGCCTTTATCAGTGAAAGAAAAAATGGTAAAAGTGCGCAAGATATTGAGCAAGTTGGTTGGGTAAAGCATACCATGAACCATACGTTGCTGGTCGTTTGGTGCTGTGCGTAGCTGTGCATCTTCGCTCTCGCTTCCGTCATCACTCACAAAGTAGTGTGCCTGTTCAGGTTTAGTGTAATTTATCAGTTGGTCAATAGTAGCAGGATATGGATCAGTCCAACGAAAAAACAGATTATCTGACGGTGTTGTAATAGTCCCAAATTTTGCTTTGTTTCGGCAAGTTGCCATTAATATCTGGTTATAAACAAACAAGAGTTTGTTACCTTCGTATTGTTCATCTCTTTGTTCGGAATAACGCATCAATTGCTCTATAGCATCATCTATGGGAGTTTGTACTTTTGGAGATTTACACTCAATAACCACTAAGGGCAAACCATTTACAAAACAAACTATATCGGGATATATATATTTTTCGGTTGTTGGAATTTTTACTTTTAACTGAGAAACAGCCACATAAGAGTTATTCTCAGGTTTTTTGAAATCAATAAAATCGAAAGGTTTTCGCAATTTCTCCTCTTCGGAATAAACAGTACCACCTTTGATAAGCAATTCTAAAACCACTTGGTTTTCGGCAATAAGTTCACGCCCACGGAAAGAAGTTATTTGTTCCAACGCCTCGGTTATTTGCTCGGAATTCATCCATGAATTTATATCGTGTAGTGCTTCGCGGAGTTTATCTACCATTGCCACTTCTTCGAAACTTTCACGCCCTGTATCAGCTGGCTGCTGTGCTTTATCTAAGCGCATTACATCCCAATAGAGTGCATCTTCGGTAAATTGTTCCATTGCCTGAAGTTGCAACAAGAAAGGCTCTTCAACGTGATTTTTTTCGTCGGTTTTGATATAATCTTTATTCATAAATCTGTTTTTTATATGGAAAGATTTTACTATTTTCTTTACACATTATCCGTTTGAGTTTACTACTTTATTTTTTTGAACCAAAAAGTTCAAGGAGTTTTTTAGTTAATGTATATCCTCCTGCTTTTTTTGATCCTTCATGTTCAATAGCTCCAATTTCACGAAGTATACTAATTTGTCTTTCTATAGTTTTATAAGATTTGTTTAGCTTTAGAGCAATCTCAGAAGCCTTTATAGCATTTTCTTTAGCAATAAGTGATGCTATTTCAATAAGTGAATCTTTAAGTGTTGCAGTTATTCCCTTACTTATTCCCTTACTTATTCCCTCACTTTGAGCAATAGATATAAGTTTTTCTATTCCCTCACTTATTCCCTCACTTATTCCCTCATTATAATTAAAAGGAACTTTGACATCGGGAAAAGTAACTTGAACAGTATTATCTTTTTGATTCCAAACAGGAACTTTAAAACCTAAATCTTTACATTGACTAATCATTTTTACAGTACCAATCCCTATTAATTCTATCCAATTCCTTAAAAAGAAAACATGGGCTAATGTAGGATTTACAGGAATAGACAAATGATCTTCGGACAACGACTTGATACTTATACCTTTGGGCAAACGTCCATAACTACTTATTTGCAGTTTGTCAGGATATACATTTATGGCAATTCTACTCGAAAAAGAAGAATAATCTCTATGAATAAATGCATTCAAAACTGCTTCACGAATAGCTAATCGAGGAAAAGCAGCTTTATCAGTACGTTTCCATGAAGTACTATCAAATGAACTTGACACTCCGTAAGTGAGATCAAAGAAATCAGTGATTTTTCTTATAGAGTTAAAAAGATTTCCTTCAAAAACCTTATCGTAAAGTAAAGTTTCTCCGGTCTTATCAGTATTAAAAACAGACAATCGAACTCTCACCTGGGGGAAGTATTTGATAGGTTCCTTTCCAAAAAGAATTACCGCAGCATTTGTAAAATCCCCATTTTTATACAAACCATATTTTTCGAGAAACCGAAGAGGATTTTCAGGCACATTTTGTTCACGACCTCCTAATTTTGCTTCTTCAATACAATCCTTAACTTCCAACAAATCAATATCATTCACATCGACCTCTATAGCTGATTTTGATTCCCAACGCTGATTGCGCACAGATTCATTATGAATCAAAGCAGCCAATTGTTTTGAATCAGCCTGAACAGTAGAATGACCTACCCTAAAATAAACGCCTCCTTGAAAAATATAAGGTTGATTAGTCCCTTGCCAAACCGAAACGACTAAAAGTTCTTTCTTTCCGACTGCCTGAATATCTACAGACACAGCAGGCTCAGGGACAATTTCAGAAACAATAAAGTGTTGCAATTCCTGCGCAATTTTTTCTGCACTTTGAACACCAACCACCTTCTGACTTTCTTCTACTCCGATAACTAATTGTCCACCATCTCTGTTAAGGAATGAACAAATTACTTTTGCAGCATCATCTTTATTGTAAACTGCTTTAAACTCGAGTGTAGCAGATTCCTTTTTCTGCAATAAATCATTTATATAATTAACATCATTGCTTTTCATAAGGCCTCCATGTTTTTAATGATGTCCATAATTCTTTTTTGATCACCAAACTGCGTTTGAATTACCTTTTTTATATCGTTCAATTCAAAATATTCATCGGCCCAATGTCCAATACGCTCTTCTATCTTAATATTGCTCTGGATAGTGTCATCGTACATATCTACAACCCGAATATCATCGAGCAAGGTTGTTTTTTTGAACATAAAATCAGGTTTTGAACTGCCATCCTCTTCAAAACGATATTGTTTGAGCAATACGCGTACTACACGCACATCCCTGTGGGCAACAAACCAACGAGGTTTTTTAAGGTCTATTGCTTTTTTCATTTCTTCATGCGTTATTGATGTATCACCAATAATTCCTGTACCATAAAAAGGACGAATAATACCAAAGAAACAATCACAATTTTTTACCGCCTCCAAGCAGTTCTCCATATTAGATTTACCGGGATGAGTAGGGAGGGTTTTATAATGGGAGTTAATAGGGTGATAACCCATTTGTTCAAATAACCCACAAATTTGGTTTAGCTGATCTTCATAATTATAAACTGAAGAGGCTACCATTATTTCTATTTTACCATCTGCTGTCATTTAATTCTCAGTATAAGTTTCTAACTATTTTATGTTTTTATATTTACGCATTAACTCCTACTCTTACTTTTCCGGCTAATAAGTTTGACATCAATCCTTGTTTGAGCACTACCTTGGATTCTATTTCGAAACTCAATGGCAAATCAGGGATTTTGTAACTCATTTTATCAAGGATTTATCTTTCTCGAACTTACTAAGAATATCATTTTTCAACTCTTCTATTCTTGTGTCAAATAGTTTTTCATCAGTCATATCACAATAAATTAATCCTTTGATACTCAAAGGAGCACTTGTTTCTTTATTTCCTTCTAATAAAATCGGAAGGATTCTACGACTATCAATATCACCTAATAATTCTGCACTTATTATAGCTTCTTCGAAAGCAGTACCACCTTTTATTTCTTTAGACCTCTTTTTGTACAAAGGAGTCAAAACAACAAGAATTCGTTCTGAATCTTCAATTCCGTTTGTCATAAAGCGAGATAAGTGGGACCCAAAACCAAGCTCATTCTGGTCTAAAATAACATCAATCTCAGGGGCTAAGATATCAGCTAATTTTTTTACCCAAGGTTTGTATTCTCCTTTTTCACCCCAAGCATAGGAGATAAACACTTTGGGGCGTTTTTTTTCAATGGGTTTGTCGGCTGGTTTTACAACTGAAACTTGAGCTTTTACGGGTTCTTCAGTTTGTATAGGTTTTACTACTGGCTGGTTCCAAAATGAAACCATATCAATTTCATCCTTTGGTATTGGTTGGTTATTTACGTCTTCAATAAACATTTGTATACTGGCATAAAACTCATAACGCATTTCTTCTGACATGTCTTCAATTAAATCGAAGTAAAAATACTTACGAGTTCTGCTTTTCCCTTGTTTGTCTCTTTGTTCTAAATATTTTCCTAATACTGGAGGTAAAGACGCATTAATTGATAAAACTTTATTATAGAATGGTGTTTGACTGAAATAGTATTGTGAACCTGATTCATTTATAATTTCCCATAAATGATTAAATGCTTTATTCCAGTCAGGCTTAACAGCAGAAGGAATAACCCATGGTTTATGGTTGAATTCTTTAATTCTTTCTTCATTATAAATATAATCGTATCCTTTTTCAGATAATCGAAAGCAAGGTACATCTCCTGTCTCGTGGGATATATATTCTGTAGCGTCTAATCCATAAAGTACAGATCCAAGTAATAAATCCGATTCTGGAGGAGTAAGGTCTTTTACAAGACTAAGTATTGCTCCTTCCATTACAACATGACCTGCACGACACTTCGCATTTCTAAATACATCAAATACTAATTCAGCTATTTCTCTTTCTGTTTTCATATTTTTACTCTGATTTTTCCGGTTAATAAGTCTGACATTAAACCTTGTTTGAGCTTTTGAAGTTTGGCAAGGTTGGTTTGTTCGGAGTCTATAAGGTTGTCTTGTTGTTTGAGAATCTGCGCTATTTTTTCTTGTTCTTCGAACTTTGGGATACTTACAATTAGCTTTACTAATTTTTCAACGGCTAAACCTGGTTGTGCTGATTGTGCGGAGTATTGATTTAAATTCATGTAATCTAACTTATAATACCAATAATCAATATCGTTTTTTGTGTTGGTTTGAACAGCAATAGCATGTTCTGAAATATAATTTTCACCTGTAACCATATTGATATTTCCACATAATGCGCCCTGCCTTCCGATTAATACATATTTGCCAGAATGGGTATAAGTATTTGTATAACCACGAAGTCCATTTCCACCATAAACTGGATAATGTGCTATCTTAAAAATATTTTCGGCAGTAATACTATTTCCACTTTTAAAATTTGTGAAACAAAACCCTAAACTGTCTACACTCCATTCATTCGGCATCAAAATCCCTTCCTTTTCCATAAAAGTGTGCGTTTCAGGTTTTCGGATTGTTCCATTTTCATCTATGCCATAAGTGAGCAAGTCGTACATTAAGCCCTGCTTTATGTTTTTGTATTTAGCTATTAGCCTTTTGGTTTGAGCAATACTTTGATCCAAAGTATTAAGTATAGTTGCTATTTTTTGTTGCTCGGTATGTGAAGACGGGAAAACTAATACCAAATCTTTTAATAAAAGTGTTTTGGATAAATTGTATCTTGTTGAACCTTTACCAAACATTGAAATACTATGGCGCATGTGTGCAGATCGTAATAAATGTTGAGCAAATTCAGGCAGTAAGTTTTCAAAATCAAATAATCTGAATCCAAAACAAAAACTGTTTAGGTAAATATCTTCATTAATTTCATCAAGAAGAACAGAGCTCATTCCTACTTCTTCAATTGTTTCAGAAGAAGTAGTAAAAAAAATGTCCCCAAATTTTACCTTTGATTGTTTTTCATTTGACTTCACATTTACAAGTTCAAGGTTTTCAATATCAATCTTAGAGTTATTAAAGATATTCACATACTGAATATACTTAGAACCAAATCCAAAATCATCTTTTGTCTTACCTGATAAACCTGTAAAAGTATCGCCTAATTTTCCTAATACTATTTCATTCCAACCTTCCATCTCACACATACTTTAATTCGGTTAAGAACTGATTTAGGGTTGCAAATGTGGCATCACGGTCGTTTAGAATTGCTTTATGCGACACGGCATATTTATCCCAAAGATTATCGAATAAAGCAATAATGTGACGTTTTTCGGCATTCAGGTATCGTTCCAATTCTACACCAATGAGTCGGTGGTGCTTTTCGAGAATAAGCTCACGACATTCATCGTCGGACATCATTCCTCTAATGGATTCTAAAATGGTATCGGCATTTTCAAATTTTACGGCAAGTAAGGTCCGATTTGCTATGTGTTGGTTTTTTTGCCTGGTATATGCATTCTTTTCTTTTTTTGCAGTTGGCTGAGGCAATGCAAGCAATTTGTCAAGTTCTGCCTGAACCAAATTCATTTGCTCGGTATAGTAGGCTTTCAGTTCATCGTTACCGTAGCGTTTCATCTCTATTTTGGTTTCGAGCAGTTTGCTACATTCCGCAAATTTTTGTTTCAACGCCTTGATTTTATCTTCTGCCTCTTTAATCTCTGCTACAGTTGCCTCAAACTCCAAGCGTTCGGCATCCATAGCCGGATTCTTTTTGAGCTGTTTAATTTGGTCGGTCAGGTATTTTTTTACCGTAGTAGCCGTTTTCTTTTTATCGTTACTTTCTGTTTCTTCTCCTTCGGTTTCCTCTTCGTCCTCTTCTTCAAAATCAACAACTTCAACGATTTCAGCAAGACGTGATTCCCATTCAGTACGTTGCTGTTCGAGGTTCTCTAATTCTGTTTGCTCCGCAGAAAAATAACGTTCGATAATCATGTCTTTAGGAATAAGACCGGCACTCCAACCCATGTAGTAAATGGTGCGGAGGTCATACTTGATATTTGTCCACCAATTGACAAAAACCCCGGCACACTTAAACTGGTCGAGCGCACCAAAAGGTAACAAGAAAGATTTTATACTGTCGAGCAATTGGGAACGGACATCAGCAATTTTCATTTGGTGTGAGGCAATTTGAGCAAAATCATTTTGAGCTGTATTCCACCAAATACCCATCTGTGCATTAATACCTGACAAACGTGCTTTTAGTTGGTCATCGTTTTCGATATAGGCTCTCAAATCAGTTTTTTGTGCAAACTGAGGTGCGAAAAGTTTGTATTTATCGTCTTTCACAACGAAAAATGGTTGCGGGTTGAATTGCAATCTGGCACATTGAGGCAACGGACTTTCAATTTCAGCAATAGGAATACCACCAACTAAATGAGCATGAACATCGTGAGGCTCGGCAGGTGCTGTATTATCCACATAGCGACGGATATTCAAATCAAAATCTTTGAGATCATTTATTTCAACGAGTTTTGAGTATTTTGGAAATTGTTGTTTGGTGCGATAGGTGTAAGTAATTTTCTCAATATCTTCAGGACGTAAGAAGTTTTGCACCTTACCGGCACCGTATTCAGCATCGGCATTTATAAAGAGGATTTTCCCCTGCATGTCCACTGGCTTGCTTTTGTTTATTACAACAATACAGGCTGGAATACTTGTACCGTAAAAAAGGCTCTGGGGTAAACCTATTACGGCTTCAATCAAATCGGCTTTAATAATTCCCTCCCGGATATTTTTTTCAGCACCACCACGAAACAGAATACCATGAGGCATAATAGTAGCCATTTTGCCCGTTGGTTTAAGACTAGCAATCATGTGCTGTAGAAACATATAGTCGCCTTTTTTCCCGGTCTCGGGAGCATAACCATAGCGAAAGCGACGTTTGTCCTTCATGGTGGCAATGCTGTAATTTTGCGAGAACGGAGGGTTAGCAATTACCCTGTCGAATTTCAACCACGAACCCTCACCAGCTTCACGTAACAAAGGGTGTTCCAGTGTATCGCCATTTTCGATAAGTGCCTGGGGAATGTTGTGCAAAATCATGTTCATTTTGCTTATAACCCATGTTGTTCCATCGTTCTCCTGACCGAAAAGTGAAGGTAATTCATTCGGCTGAACGCCCTGTTCTTCTAAGTATTGGTAAGACTGTATAAGCATACCGCCCGAGCCAACTGTGGGGTCATATACAGACATTGATTTTTGTGGGTCGATAATCTGAACCAACAAACGAACCACCTGATTTGGTGTATAGAACTGGCCTCCTTTTTTTCCTGCACTGTCGGCAAAGTATTTAATCAGATATTCGTAAGCGGCACCTAATAAATCGGGGAACTCAAAGTTGTCGTTGAGCAGTTCGGGCATAGTGTCGAAGTGGTTGATTAAATCTATCCACTTTGCATCACTTACTGAAGTTTTACCTTTTTTTGCTGTAAAATCAATTGTTGAGAGTACTCCATTCAGAACAGGATTAACTTTTTCAATTGATGTCAAAGCTCGTTTTAGTTCAGCCCCAACTTTTTCCTTTAAATGGTGTAGTGCCGGACGAAAGTTATCATTAGAGTCAGTCCAACTATCGTACCAACGAGCACCAACCGGCACAAAAAACGAAGAACCATAAATAGTATTGTCCTCGAGAAGTAGTTTGAGTTGCTCTGATTCTAAAAAAGCATATTCTTCTTTTATTTCCTTGCGATTTTCGTTGAATACGTCAGAAAGACGTTTCAGGAAAAGCATTCCGAAAATATATTCTTTGTATTCGGAAGCCTCCATTTTACCACGTAAAATATCACAGGCTTTGTATAGAAATGTCTCAAGCTGAGAGAGGGTTATCTTGTTTTTTTTCATTTATTTGATTTAAAGCACTATAAATGCTTATTTATCAGGGTAGTACAATAAATTAATGTTAAGGCTTATTTGGCAGAACGTATATAATACAAATTTAGGAAAATTTTCATTACTGTTTGACTAAAAAAATGGAAATAGATATCACTCTAAAGGGAGCCCCCAATTTGAATTGGGAAACTCCCTCGATATGGTAAATTTGTTGTACCACCAACAGCTGTCTTATTTGCTTCTTCTTTATCAATATACAAATCTCCGATGGTAAATTTAATAATTTTTATTTAATCCAATCAAAACATATAATTTCATTATAAATTACATCCATCTTCCCCTCCAACTTTTCAACAAAACATTTTGCATTCCACCCAAACTACCTTACATTTGC
>Ga0209123_1001236_pt1 | contig 26255 bp, 24 predicted proteins | sample BarGraIncu00431A_FD_184500 | JGI IMG/M metagenome (GOLD analysis project Ga0209123, IMG submission 184500) | Arctic peat soil microbial communities from Barrow, Alaska, USA - Barrow Graham LP Incubations 004-31A (SPAdes) (version 2) | ecosystem: Environmental > Terrestrial > Soil > Wetlands >...
ATCGAATTACGTAAGATATAGCAAGCTGGATGAGGCGATTATTTTTTCCTTTCGGACCCCTAGGGCAAATGCCTTGGGGGTTTTAATACATCTGTCGCACGCAATATGGGTCCTATAAAAAAGATTATGACAATAGCCCCAGTATTCTATCAATAAGGATGCGGGGGCTATTGTTTTATGAACTCGCAAATCCATGAATTATATGACGCTGCCACTCATAAGACAGCTTAATCTTCCCGTTAACAGTATTGAATCTTTTATTTTCTGTAATACTAACGGGAATCGTCGCCTTGCTACTGGAGAGAACCGTTTTTTGTGGGGTCGGCCAAAGATGGCCAAGTGTCCCTGTAATAGCAAGACGAGAAGGGACCCACCCGAAACTTATACTTTCAGATTGGTGCAAGAAAGGTGATTGGATGCCGGAAAAAGGAATTATCAACACAAAACAGTTCGTCTGGATGCTGTTTTTAATAATAACATCCTTCGCGGCTATGCAACTCCCAGGTATGCTAATAATGCAGGCAGGGAGGGATGCCTGGCTCTCGGTCATTGGCTAATTGTGCCCATCCCGCCCAAATGGTAAAAAGAGCGTTTTCCGTATTCTGCAGTGCTAAATCGGTAAGTTCTAGTTCATCACGAAACAGACAAAGGTAGACATTGATGCATTGGTGGCGCGCTTCGTTGATCCGTAGCTTTGGAACAAGGCTGTGCAGGATGAGGTTGGAGACAAATTAGGCCAATTTTACCTTTTTGGCGGGATGGGCATTAATAGCCATCATAGGAATGGCCACAACTTCCACAAATAGGGAAATGTAGTGGCGCGTCCTTTTGATACCTCCTGTAGGGGTGTCGCCAACATTTCCGACAAAAACCACTCTAAGACAATATGTGGAATAAAATTATGAATTTGAACCATGTTAATCCGTTATCATTCATAAATAAGTACCTAAAACGGTTGAATGCCAGCATTCTGATACGTTGTTATTGGGAATAGTTTTGATACTTAGAAATAGCCAAAATCCAGCGTTTTAACGATTTTATATAAAGGACCAAAAACGAGGGTTTTTGGCACTAAATTTCTTAACGTGGGTTTTGTCGGTTTTGTTGGTGACACCCCCGACCTAAATACTAAGCTTAGAATAAATTTTAATCTTAAACTTTAAGGGGTACTTACCAGGGATTTAATATCATTTTTTGAATCACCGAACGAGTAATTTTGCTTAGTTTACCTTTTCGCGGCGTTGGGCTAAAATACCCAACCTCCTATCTAGACATGATTTTTCTCAGAAACTAATTTTGAACAGACTCTATAAAGTAAAGGGGAATTTCAAAATTTGTAGAATATTGTAGATATATGGTATTCTAAGTGTTTTTTCGAAAGAGAAAATATCATAGAAAAAGGTAAAAATAAGTAAAGGAGGAATATTATGTGGCTGAGGCTGAGGGTTATTTTAACTCCTTTTTAGTAGTACTTCCTCAATTAAAGTATCTTCTACAAGAAGATATAGCTGTGGGTATCACTGATAAAGAAAAATTCATAGAGGTATGGCAAGCAGACCATTTCAGTTTGGATTTAAAGTCTGGACGTAAGATACCAGCAGGTGATCCAGCGTTTGAAGCGATGCGTACAGGGAAAAGTTCCACCGGGATTATCCCAAAAGAAGTATATGGATTTCCGATTAGAGCGTGTGTTTTTCCCATACTTGACAGTAAGGGAAAAGCTATCGGATGTGTGGCTATTGGAAAAAGCCTTAAGCACCAATATGAACTAGAAACAGCTTCACGTAGTATCTTCGATTCTCTGCAGCAAACAAATTCAAGTGTCGAAGAAATCGCTGAAGGTTCACAAAAGCTAGCAGACACCGTTAATAATATTGCTAATATTACTAAAACAACAGATCAAGAAATCAAGGATACGGATTCCATTCTTTCTTCAATTCAAGATATTTCTTCTCAATCAAATCTATTGGCTCTAAATGCAGCAATTGAAGCTGCCAGAGCTGGAGAAGCAGGTCGAGGCTTTTCGGTTGTCGCTGATGAAATGAGAAAGCTTTCGCAAAACAGTAGTGAATCAGCCAAAAAAGTCTCAAAAATCCTTTTGGAAATTAAGAGATCGATAGAAGAAGTTGTTAAGGAGATCAACGATACACGTTTAATTGCTGATTCACAGGCAGCAGCAACTGAAGAGATAACTGCTACATTACAGGAAATCACTTCAGCATTTGAGGTATTATCCAATTTATCAAAAATGGGGTAAATTTTATAATCAGTTGGTTGGCTCTACCCCAGAAAACGCATTTTCCTGCCGGTTCGAACAAAAAGCAAGGCCTTGTATAAGTCATGGCAAACTATTAAAACAATTACCAAACTGGTAGGAGATATCACTATCAATTATGTTCAAACTTTTTTATATAACTCCAATAAATAGCACCCTCATCAAAAGTGGCTGAGGGTGCTTTACGTAATCGCCATTATAGGACTCAAGGAAAAATAGTAAGCCTTAGAAGTGCCTTCTAGGGCTTTTAAAACTTGTCCAAGATATTGAAATACTCTCTCGATCGGATTAGTTAAACTACGGCCTAAATAATGAGCTTAGAATCAATTTTCATCTTAAACCTTAAGGGGTACTTACCAGGGTTTTTCGAAGTAAAATTCGGGCAAAAATGGGTCATTAGGTTTTGGCTAACTTTACATAGTGTCTCTTATCGGACCCAAGGAGCAAAATAAAGGTAAATAGTTCATTGTGGCGAAAGATTTTGATAAAGGAAATTTAGATAAAAACGTTATAGCAATGTAACGTTTGTCGAGAATTCATGAGAGATTGGTGAAGAATATCAATGAAGAGACTAGCGTTTAAGAAATGGATAGTAGAAGTTGATATTATTAAAACCCAAAGGTTTTACGAGCAGAAATTTTTAGTTAAGGAAAGCTGTGACTGCCTTTACTGCCGAAATTATTATCAGGCTTGTAAGGCGTTTCCAAAGAAGATAAAAGATCTTTTTAACTCTTTGGGATTAGAGCCAGAGAAAGTAACAGAAGTCTATGAGTTAGGTCAAAATGATGATGGGACTTACTTGTACGGAGGTTTTTACCATATTGTTGGGAATTTGATAAGTGTAAATGATATAGAGCAAGATTTACCAAAATGGAGTTTGAACTTAGAATCTTTAACCGAAGAATTTAAATTTGGTTTTACTATACATTTGGCTCTTGTGCCTAAAGAATTCCCCCAACCTGTGTTGCAATTTGAATTTAACATGAATGTTCCATGGGTGTTAATTGAAAAACCGGATGAAAACTAAGGTTATATCAGTGCCTATAATGAACTAGGTGCTATTGTCATAACCAAAATTATAGGACTCAATGGACAAATTATTCTATTCGATTTTTCCTAATTTTTTATCAGCTATAGCCGCGCATGATCCGGCGGTCCAAGTATTCTTGAGTTTCATATCAAATTTCACTTTGACGGTTTTCCTGCCTTTCAATATTGGTTCGAAAGATACGGCTATGTCTGTCAGTTCGTTAATTTCTTCCTGGGCAGGCAAAAGGACTCTTTTTTTAAAATCAGCAAAGTTACTATAGGATTTATTTTGTTCTACCATCAGCATTTTTTTCAGTTCGTCCACTTCAAAAATTTTGATTTTCTGAAAGGCATAGGACTTTAAAATCTCATAAAGCCGGATAGAAAATTGACTTTTCATGGCAAGGATATTCTTCAATCCGTAAGCTAGAAACTTCTCTTGCAAGTCAAAAAGATACGGCGTCATATATTCATCAAGCCTTATTTTGGCTTTACCACTCCGCTTATTTGTCCACGCCCTAGAAAGCCATGCGACTGTTGTTTCTGTTCCATCTTCCAATGTCAACCACATAGACTTATCTCTTAATCCCTTTAAAAGTGCCTTTGTTTCCTCGTAAATACGTCCATTATCACAATCTAGACCGCAGATTCTAGCGTAATCACGAATATTGAAATCATATTCCAGCTGCCAAGGAGAATCAGGACAATAAGTTGATTGCATTGCCTTAGCTTCTGGCGTGATGGGTTTAATCATGGAACAAATATAAGCAATACTTTTCTGCTCTGATACAGATAAGACATATCGACTTTTTTGAACGATGGCATTTGCTTTAACTACTAAGTATTCTCTTCCTTCGTACAGTTTTATCTTTTTTTCAACGTCCATTAATATTCTCCTTTTCCTCAATATGGAATATTGTGTTACGACTTAGAAAGAGTATATTCCTTACTAAGACGCTAATCAACCTTTGTCGTAGTATAACAGACGGATTTGTCGCAGTAAATAATATCCACAGACGGATTTGTCGTAGTAGACAGACGGATCCGTCGTAGTGGACAGACGGATTTGTCGTAGTAACAAACCCTTAGCCCTTGCGATGTCTAGGTTTTTTTGGCCCCTAAATATACTCTAAATATATATTAAATATATTATTAATGGTGCAAAAAAAAGCAAGGTAAAAACGACGGAGAAATCAGAGGATTAACTCCCAATAGACAGAGGGATTTGTCGTAGTAAACAGAGATAAAACTTACCCATCCTCTGGCCCAAAAACAGGAAAGTGAGTTAAGGGCCAACTTGTCATATTCGTCGTTATCAGACGCAAAGCCCAAATATAATAAATCAGCAGCCTTAATCGGCTGCTGATTTATTATATTTCGTTAACCGTTAATTGCCTTAGGAGCAAAAGTGAAGGTGAATTGTTTATTAATAGCGAATTTGTCTTTTAGTTGTTAGTTAGCATTAGTATTTAGAACAGCAGTCAGAGGGTAGAAAATCAGCTAAAAGCTTTAGGAGGATAATTCATGAGCGAATTGGCGGACAAAAATAAACAAGAGCAGACCGACTATGAAAACTTTTCGAGAATGATTAGGGCCCTTGAAAAACAGACTGAAACCTCTAACCCAAAAATAAAGGATGTTATCCTTACGTATTCTATGACGGAAGCCAAGGAATTGGTCAGATCCTTATATCGGTTACGTCATGTATTAAAAACCAAGTGTGAGCTCAAATAAAGGCAGCCTATATTTAAAAAGGAAATTCATATGAGCAATAAAGGAATGACTATCACTTAAAGAGCTATTATAGCCCTTGGCCTCATCAACATCGTGGCTTTTCAGTGAGAAAATGAACTTTCGTCTACTTGTCACAGTGACGCTTATAGGACCCAAAGCTTGAAATAAAGGAATTGAAGTCATTATTATTGGGAAATCTAATCTAGATTCGCAACATTCTGATCTGAAAGGAAGGATATATATGGGCGCTCACAAGAGACTTTCACGGTCAAAAACGCGGACTACCATAACAAACCCGCATTTTACGGAGTTTGATACACAAAAAGAGCGGAATATTCAAAAACCGTTACCACTTATAACAAACCCAACCCCCTATTTGAATAAGGATAATGCCTAATTTAAATAGAAAAATAGCCCCCTCAGTGATTGAGGGGGCTTAACATAACCAAAATTATAGGACTCAAGGAAAAAGAGTAAGCTCTAGAAGGTGCTTCTAAGGCTTTTAAAGATTGTCCGAGGTATTGAAATACTCACTTTATCGGATCAGTGGAACTACGACCTAAATGATGAGCTTAGAATCAATTTGTTTCTTAAACTTCAATGGTACATACTAGGATTTTTTGAAGTGAAAATCGGACAGCAGCCACGATGTTTTTTCTCCTTAACGATCTTTCAGGTAATTAAGCATCCTGAAAGTATTTATTTTGCTCAGCCGGATCGAACAAGGCAAGGCAAGGACACTCTCCAAAGGGAGGATACAGGCAACTCTATGGAGAATAGAGCGTGAATAGAAATATATGGATATATATGGAATTTATAACATTTTTCATACCTGTATCAACCCTAAATTATGTTGTGTAATTATGTACAGGGTATATGGTGTAGATCCGCTATATACCTAGGTTAATTAAGGTTAATCAGCCTTGCATACAAGCTGTATGAACAGAGGGGGAGACAAGTGAAACCAAACGAAGTAGCCAAGAAATTAGAAGCTTGACTGGGGAAGAGGTTAACGTGCTGGCTTAGTCTCATTCTCTTACCTTTATTTCGTTTTATGACAGCTTATGCAATTAGGTTTATTAGGATGGGGAGAGACTGGTGCGCCATTTATTCCTGTAGCATGACAACCTTTACAATCCATTTCATCCGTTACTTTGTGTGGAATTTTAGGCGGCTGGGAAAAGAAAAGTACACAACCAATCAAAAACACTGCTACTATTACAATAAGTCCTAGTCGTTTGATAGTCATCTTTTTCATAATTAACACCTGCTATTTCAATTCACATTCTTGTATATTATCTTTGTGGTAAGCCACCATACGAAGCCGATTCCCACCACAACGCCCATCAACAATACCCACATATCCATCTTCAAACTTACCATATAAACAATGGAAATTAGAAGAGTCAGATATAAAGCCCCCATTAGGATCTGCTTTTGAAAGTTCTTTACTAGCGAGATTCCCAATGTAATCAGTATAAAAGCACTCGTTAAAAACGTCATAAAATCCTTATTCATTAAACTGACGGGAAACATACTTCCGCCCCAGAAGATGGTCAAGATACCTAAAACTATCAGTACGTAACCCCAGATTTTCATCTGATTTCCGCCATCATTTATCAGCTTTTTTTTAAGTTTTTTATCCCCTCTTACCAGTTCATCCAGTGTAATTCCGAAAATATCACTTAACTGAATCAGTTTCTCTAAATCAGGATAGCTTTGACCTGTCTCCCATTTTGATATGGCTTGACGGCTGACATGAAGCTCGTTAGCCAGTGCATCCTGTGATAGATTTAATTTATTTCTTTCCTCTTTTATTCGATCTGATAATTCCATAATAGTTCTCCTTACTCATTTGTCTCATAGCTTAATAATACTGTTGGTTTGAATTTAGTAAAGATACTTATTGTTGCAACAGCCGCAACCATCGGTTGCAAACTAGAGCTACGGCATTTCTCATTTGAATTGTATATTCATCAGTTTTTTTTAGATTTCATAAAAACGACTGTGTATCATCGATAGAAGAAAAAACCAGATCGCAAAAACGACTTAGCAGTTCATATATTTTGTTACGCCGTTACACAATTCACACTAAAGCCCGTACCACCCATTGGTAAGGACTATCACAACTATCCCAAAGACCAGGGACCCGAACAAGGCAAGGCAAGGACACGCTCCTAAGGGAGGATACAGGCAACTCTATGGAGAATAGAGCGTGAATAGAAATATATGGATATATATGGAATTTATAACATTTTTCATACCTGTATTAACCCTAAATTATGTTGTATAATTATATACAGGGTGTATGGCCAAGATCCTCTATATACCTAGGTTAATTAAGGTTAATCAGCCTTGCATACAAGCTATATGAACAGAGGGGGAGACAAGTGAAACCAAACGAAGTAGCCAAGAAATTAGAAATTAGCACAGAGACTCTTTATAAGTATGAACGTTATTTCAATTTAAAGATTAAACGAAATGAAGATAATAATAGAATTTATGAAGACAAAGACATGGATATTTTTCAGAATATATTAGAGCTGAAGGAACGCGGGCTAGGTTTAGCCCAGATAAAAGGAATCGTGGACAAAACAGTTGAGGTAGCAGAAAGAAAAATAGAAGTCCTGAATAATAGTAGCTTTGATCAGTTCCAAGGAAAGGACTTTGAACTCATAGTTACAAATGTTATCAGCCGTAACCTGGAAGGCACAGGAAAGCAGATAGGGGTATTGCAGGATGAAGTGGCAACAGGTTTCAAGGACATTATACAGAGGATGGATACTATGCTGAAACGCCAGGATGAAGTCATTGTGGAAAGAGAGAAGAAGGTTATTGAGTTAGAGGAAGAGATCGAACGATTGAAAAGCCTAAAATGGTGGCAACGAAAAAAACAAGTATAAGAAATAAGGATACGAAAAAGTAGGAAAGAGGGGTGTGTTGGAGTGAAAGCTAAGTTCAATATGACTGTAGAACAAAATATCTTTGTTGCAAAAAGAAATATTATCGACTATATGTGGAAAAGCGCAAGGTTAGAGGGCATTGGGGTTACTTATCCCGATACGGAAGCTATCTTTAATGGCTTGACTGTTCAAGGTGTGAGCGTCAAAGATACGGTGGCTATTAACAACTTAAAACACTCATGGGGTTTTGTTTTGGAAAACGTTGATTACCCGACGGACTATCCGTTTATTTGTAAAATCAATCAGATCGTCGGCGGTGACAGTTTGATCGCCAATGCAGGGTTCATAAGGAAGGTTCCTGTTTCGATCGGCGGCACAACATGGAAACCAGACATACCCATTGAATCTATCATTAAAGAGGAACTTGCCGATATTTCAACAATTGAAAGTCCTACGGAAAGAGCCATTACCTTAATGCTTCATTGTATGCGCCGACAAATGTTTCTCGATGGCAACAAAAGGACGGGTATGCTCGCGGGAAATCATGTGATGATTGCCAATGGGGCGGGAATCATCACGATTCCTATTGAGCATCAAAGGGAATTCACAGGCTTGTTGATTGAATTTTACGAAACGAACAAACTAGATAAAATTACGAATTTTATCTACGATAAGTGCATTGATGGAATTGCTTTTGACAATTCACCCACCCAGATTTAAAGCTCTTTGAGCTTTATCCAGGAGTCGACGAGGATGGGCAACGACGCTCCCGATAAGCTCTTTGAGCCTATCCAGGAGGGAAACAAAAGGAACACGTTTTACCTTTGGTAAAACGTGTTCCTTTTGTCATTGATTATGCTATAATCAATGTAAGCATCGCATCTGCCAGCTTCCTATTTGTGTACACACTTCGTGTGCTACAAAATAGCTGGCGAGGGGATTTCCCCTCAACCCCCATGGAACGACGAAGGAAAGGAGGCATTTCCAATGCCTCGAAAACGGAGCAAGCAGCTCAAGTTCTTCGTCTCTGACAAAGAACTTGAGCGCATCAAAGACAAGGTTGCCGAGTCCAGGTTAAACCAAAGCGACTTCCTCCGGAAATCTGCTTTGGAAAAAGACATCATCGTGATCGACGGCATGAGAGAGTTGGTCTTGGAGCTCAAGCGGATCGGCGTGAATCTCAACCAGCTCACCAAGCTAGCGAACCAACGCATCGTGACGGACTGCAATGAGGAACTTCAAACAATTCACGGGGAGATGAGCGAAGTATGGCAGTCATTAAGGCAACTAATCCGAAAGTCTCAACGCTGAAACAAGGCATTAAATACATAATCAACCCGGAAAAGGCCGAGCTGATCACGGGGAAAGACTGCATCGCTGAAACAGCTTTGGAGGAAATGCAGGCCACAAAGGAGCTGTACAACAAAACCGAAGGCAGGCAGTATATGCACTTTGTTCAGAGCTTCAAACCGGATGATCCCTTAGATCCTTCCCAAGCTCATCAGATAGGCTTGGAGATGGCTGAGAAGCGTTTCAAAGGCTATGAGGTCCTTGTGGCTACACACACAGATAAAGAGCATCTCCACAATCACCTGATCGTGAACAGCGTCAGCTTTGAGAACGGTGAAAAGATTCAACTCAGCAAGAATGACTTGAAAGCGATCAAAGAACTCAGTGACCAGATCTGCGAGAGAGAAGGCTTGCATGTCATTCGAGAAAAAATATCGGGCAGGGATCTTAGCAGGAGCGAGTACCAAGTGGCGATTAAGGGTGAGTCCTGGAAAGTTAAAACGGTGGCTGCCATCGACAAAGCTATGGAGCGCACTCAAACTAAAGAGGGCTTCGTCAAGGCAATGGAAGCCCAGGGGTATCAAGTCAAGTGGACCGATGAACGGAAACATATCACCTACACAACTCCCGAAGGTAATAAAGTCCGGGACAACAAACTACACGACCCTAAATATTTGAAGGAAGCCATGGAAAATCAAATGGAGTTAAAAGAGCTTAATAAAGAACAAAAGACATTGCCTAAGCAAGCTCCGATCGATCCGCAGCAGCTACGCCATGATATAGAGGACATCAAGCCAGAGCGAACAGCAGAGCAAATTGCTGAAAGATTACAGGAGCTAAAAGCTCAATATATAAGCCTTGAACAGCAGATAATCAGCTATAGTCAACAAAACTCTCAGTTTCGTTATGAGCAACGTCAACTAAGTGGAGAGTTAGAGCAAATGAATGAGTTTTCAAGCTCTATAGAATTTACCGAAATTAGAATTGACCAATTGAAGGAACAAAGAGGAAGTTTGGGATTATTCAAGGGCAAAGAGAAACGGCGGCTTGACGAACAAATGAAGAGCTTGGGATATTCCAAACAACAGGCAAATGATAGCTTTAAGAGAAACTTTGGAGTAGAACCAAGCCAAGCACAAGAACAAGTGCAACGATTGAAGGAGCAATCAAAGACCATTCAGTTACAGAGAGAGAACTTGCCGGATAGTTCAAAACTTCGGGAACAACAACAGACGATTGAATATCAATACAAGAGAGAAAAAGCCTTGTCTAGTATTCATCCTGATAAAGAAAAAATTGAAAGTCTACTTTCAAAAAATCAGAACAGCCAAGGCAAAGAAACCATAGAAGACCGAACTATTAGGGTACGAGCTGAAAGTAGGCTTAACCATATTAGCCAAGAAGATTACGATAGAATCATCAAAGAGGTTGAACCGGTACAGTCAAAGGCGATAGTGATAGCGATGGCTGAACAAAAAACAAATACCCCTAAATTTAGTCATTCTCAGGATATGGAGAGATAGGAAGGTAAGGGGTTAACATGGAATTTTAGTTATTAACGAACAAAAGCACTCCCGGTTGTTTAGAATCGGGGGTGCTTTTTGGATTTATTCGGGTGAGAAAGTAGAAACCCTTCCGGGCTCGCTGCGTTCGGTCCCTGCGGAGACTCGCTAGGGCGACCACTCCAGGCTTTACCTCTTGGGTCCTGGTACGACGAAAGCAAGTTCCGACGCTCTGGCGCTTGCCAGAAGGAACTTTTATCCTCTGCGGAGGTAAAAGTCCACTTCGGTCCTCAAGCTTTTTGGTTGCGTCCCGTGTCCCGGTGATCCCGGCGAGCATATCCTCGATCCTGCGGATCTGCGGTATCCCTCGACCGGGACACGGACACTAATCCAAGCTATGAGCAAAAATTAGGTATACCTTAGACCTTTGATATAGGCTAGGTATACCTAGGTAAACGTGTATACCTTTAGTAAACCTATTAGTTCGATTGTTCCTATTTTACTGGCGTTTTGCCAGAGTGAATGATATAATAAGTTTACCAAAAAGTAAACGTAAACCTTTGTAAACCATTGATTATAGGCGAGTTTATAGTTTACCTTAAAAAAGGAGACGTGCGTTATATGGCCGATGAAACATGGAGTGCTAAGGTTTCGCCTGAGATAAAAGAGGAATTAGGTCAACTAGTTAAAGAGTCGGGACTATCAAGCAAGGAATTTCTGGAGCAATTGTTATCAACTCACAAGATCGGGCTGCTGCAAGTAGGCGACGCTCATAGGTCAGAGGACATCCAACAGGTCACTTATCACCTAGACAAGATTAAGGCATCCTTTATTGGGTTGGTAGAAAAGGGCATCGACTTGAAGGACAAATTCACGGAGTCACTTGAGCAAGAATCTATACTCCATAAATCTATCACCGATCAGCAACAAATGGCAATCAAGCAAGCCCAAGAGGATAGAGACAAGGCCATTCTTGAGAAGTCTGCACTTGATCAGGCCATGATGGATATGACCGTTCGTAACTCTGAACTTGTAGAAATTAATGCTTCTCAGAGGATCACGATCCAGATGCAAATGGACAAGTTAAATCAATTAGAGTCGCGTATTGAATCCATTGTTGAGCTTGAAGAGGAAGTTGGCCGGATCAAGCAAGATAATCAGAGGCAGGTTAAAGCCATTGAATCATTGGAGCAGGAAGGTTTAGCTTATAAACGTCAATTAGATCAGGCCCAGGCATCAAAGGAGGCTCAGGAGAGGGAAGCCATAAAGACGCTTGAACAAATGGCGAAAGTTCACGGGCTGGAAATACAGAGAGCTACCTTGGAAACAGAGAAAAAAATGCTTGAAGCAAATCAGAAAATCAAAGATGATTATTTTTTGAAGGTTGAAGCTCTGAAAAGTATGAATCAAGAATTAACAGAGAAACTTCACCAGCTGGAGTTAGGAAAAAGGGAATCAGCAGCCCCAAAAATTAAGGGAAAAACTAAGCCAGGAGTACCGCGCCCAGGTGTGGTGTCTGATGCGCACGACCAACCGAAGGAGACTGAGGAATAAATGACGATATATATAGGATTGCAGACTTATATCGAATTTGTCACAAATGCATTATGTCATATTCAATAGATAAATTAGAGCTGTTTTGGTAAATTATAGGTTGTGTAGTGGGAACTTCTGTCCCGTTACTACACAACCCCCAACTTGTAGGACTTGATTATCCTATGCTTAGCACTCTTTTCAAACTTTACCACGATAATTCCTCCAAAAGCTAATATTTTCTTAACGCGTCGCAAGCTAATTATCCGTCGGAGGTTTGGGTGATGTCTTCAATAGCCATAAGGATCAAGTTCGTTTGGTTATGCGTACCAACAATTCGGCGGGCATTAACCAGCATCTTCTTGTAACCGACGTTTGGAAAATCACGGGTGACTTCAAAGCTTTCAAACATAGTTTCTTCACAGAGAATGTCTTCCAAAAGGACACGTAGCGCGGGGATATTCCACTGCCCATCCCCCAGATCGAAAATAAGCTTGTCTGCTGTTTCCTCTGGTGTAACCAAGAAGGCCTGAAAAAAAGCCTTATTCGCTGATTTAACATGCAAATTAGCGTCGAGGACCAGGAGAGGCTCCCGCACCGTTTCCACAATCGCTTCCGCATATTCACGGGCCTCCTGGGATAATGCGAGGCTTTTTTTGATTATATCAATATCTACATAGGTAATAATAACACCATCTATTTTGTTTTCTAGGGTCCTGTAGGGGCGAATTTGCACAGAATACCAGTGACCATACCGGTTTTGCAGTTCTTCTTCTTTGCTGATCAGGGTATCGATCACTTCCAAGATTGCTTGTTCTAAATCATAGTTGTTGAAATTTGTATTGATATCGGTAATAGATCGTCCGATGTCAGTGGCAATCAGGTTAAATACTTTTTCCGCCAGGGGGTTAAAACTCCGGATATGCAAATCGTTGTTGAGCATGACGACAGGAATATTGATGCTGCGGAGCAGATTAAATAAATCACTGCCAGTTTTGCTCAATTTCTGATTGCGACTTTTCGCTTCATCGTTTAATGTCATCAATTCTTCATTGGAGGATTGAAGCTCTTCTTTGGCGATTTCCAGTTTTTCATTCATGCTTTGCAGTTCTTCGTTGCTCGATTGAATTTCTTCGTTAGCAGTCCGTAATTTCTCATTGGTTAACTCATACTGCTCGATAATGCATTGAAGATTCTCTTTTGCAGCAACAAGCTCATGTTCCAAGCTAATTACTTCGCTACTTTCGTCTCCCCATACCGCCTGCTCCACTCCAGCCACAGCACTGCCGGCTTCCTTCCCCTCAGGCAAGGCCTGAGGGACAACTTTCTCAAACAATACTAAGAAGTATTGTTTTTTGTTATGCATCTCTCCGATCGGGATCACATCAACATTGACACGATTAGCTCGACCATTATATATGACTTGTAAACCTTCCATTTTAACTGGGATATTCTCCTTCCTCGCTTGATTAATGGCGCTGTGCAGCCCAAGCGACAAGCCTTCCCGGACCATCTTAAAAAGCTTCAGGCTCGGCCTTCCGGCTGCAAGTTCGAGATAAGCTCCGGTACGACCGCGGAACTGAATAATTTCAAGATCGCTGTTAACAATCACTCCGGCTGGGGCATATTGATCGAGGACAATACGGTTGGTTTCTTCTATTACATTAGAATTCAAACCAGCGTCCGGAATGATCCAGCTGATCTGCTCGCGGTTTTCTATTGCAGCCGCCACATACTCGCTAGCGGTAAATCCGTATATTAAAGGAGTTGTGACCGCTTTTTTTGAATAAAGCTTGTGCTTTTTGTCCACCAGATTAAACAAGTTTGCATAGGTGTCAACGGACTCCGAAGCTCCCAGGAAGAGAAAACCTTTTTCATCGAGGGAATCATGAAAAATTGGAAAAAGTTTTTTTTGCATAGCTGACCCGAAATAAATGATCACATTCCGGCAACTAATCAGGTCCAGCCGGGAGAAAGGCGGGTCTTTGACCAGTTCCTGCCTGGCAAAAATGCATATATCACGGATCGCCTTATTGATCTGATAGCCTCCATCCACCTTAATAAAGAAGCGGCGGAGACGCTCAAGTGAAACATCCTCCTTAATGCTTTTCGGGTAAATGCCTGCCCGTGCCTTCTCGATGACCGTATCATTAATATCTGTAGCAAATATCTTTATTGGAGTATTGACAGCATCATCTCCCAAAAACTCTATCAAAATAATTGCTAGTGAATAGGCTTCCTCGCCGGTTGAGCACCCTGCCACCCATATTCTTACAGGTTCCCCAGGTACCTTGTTTTTCATGATGACCGGGAAAACTAGGCTTTTTAAAGTCTCAAATGCTTCGGGATCCCGGAAAAAGTTAGTGACATTAATCAGGATGTCTTGATATAATTCCCCAACTTCTATGGGGTTTTGCCGCAGGTAATCGATATAGTCACCCACCTTTTCTATCTTATTCAAGACCATTCGTCGAAAGGTACGCTGCTGTATCGTTAATTCTCTATACTCGGAGAAATTTGTGCCGCTGGTTTTTCGCAGTATCGTAAAAATTTGTTTTAGTTCATCGGAATCGACATCAAATATTTTTCGGGGTTTTGCCGTTTTGGTGTTATAGACACTGGAACGGGCGATTTCTGCCAGTTCACAGGCTATATCATCTGGAGGCAATACAAAATCCACGACACCAGTAGTGATGGCATTGAGCGGCATAGTGTCGAACTCTGCTGTTTGTGGTTTTTGGGCAAAGGTAATGCCTCCAACGTTTTTAACTTCTTTCAATCCCAGGGAACCGTCGCTTGCTGCACCTGATAAAATGACACCGATCGCCTTCCTGCCTTGATCCTTTGCCAGTGATTCCAAGAAATAATCAATTGACATAAAATGACCAGCTGTATCTTCCCGTGGCACAAGGTTCAGGATCCCGTGAGTAATTGACATAGCCTTATCAGGTGGAATGATATAGACATGGTTAGGGCTCACAACCGTTTTATTTTCCACCTCGCTGACCGTCATAGTAGTAATCTTGGAGAGAATGTCGGTTAATGCGCTCTTGTGATGGGGATCCAGATGCTGAACAAGCACAAATGCCATGCCGGTATCGTTGGGCAGTTTTTCAAGCAGCCGCGTAAAAGCATCTAGCCCCCCGGCCGAGGCTCCGATACCGACTATTGCGGAGGGTTCTTTTTCGCACCGCTCATCATGGGTAAATCCTTCGTCTCTGTTGGAACTGTGTTTCTCCGTCAACATCCTCATCCTATCTTTTCGAGTAATAACTCGTTACTGTGCTTTGGTCTATCCAAGTCTTCGAGCAAATCAAAAAAGTCCGCAGATCATTCACTTTGCCTATAGGGGTCCCGCCAACATTTCAACGAAAATATACGCTAAGACATATTCTAGAATAAAAAACCAATTTTCCTTACTCTAAGCCACATGGTGCCATGATAAAATCTTAGTGGACATTAAATTCCTGGCTTATATTAAACCTTAGTGGGATACCATGACACGGTTAACTAAATGGCCTCAAAAAGAACGAATCGTTGCCATACTCTTTTTGTCGAATTTTGCGTTTAGTTTGCCCCTGGCTGCACGGATGCTGGCACTACCCATTGATCATGTTATGATCAATGTAACGTAATAAGGGGGTGTGTAGTAACGGGACAGAAATTCCCGTTACTACACACCCCCCGATTAGCAGGCATTGAAACTAGCATAAAAGGTGGTACCCAATGGCCCAGTATCAAAATTAATAGAAGCATTATGCCTGGCAATAATGCTATAACAAGTTGCTAATCCTAAACCTGTACCATTATCTTTGGTAGTGAAGAAAGGGGTGCCAATTTTATCAATTGCGTTAGAATCTATCCCTTTACCTTGATCCTGTATAGCTAAAACTACTGTGTTATTTATCATGTAGGTTTTTATAGTCAGTTTTCCACCGGGAGACATTGCCTCTAAGCCATTGTGAACAAGGTTAAGAATAAGTTGACGAATTTCTTGGCCATCAGCTAACAAATTCTCAATCTTGCTTAATTTCAAGTCAACATATTCATCGGCAGCCATTGCAGCAGCGTGAATCAATGGAAACAGGTTTTCTATTATAGAATTAAGGTCTTGCGTCTTTAAATCCACAGCTTTATCTTTGGCTAAGGAAAGGAAGTCTGTAATTAATGAATTTGCCCTATCGAGTTCACTTATCATTAGGACGAATATGTTCTCATGTTGTTTATATTCTTTTTTCTCACCGAGTAACTGCAAAAACCCTCTTACTGTGGTCATCGGATTCCTGATTTCATGGGCTATGCCTGGGGCCATTTCCCCAATCAGATTTAAACTGTTTAGACGGGATAGTTCTCCTTGATACTGCCTGAGTTCATTTATATCAGCTTTTACTAAAGAAACACATTGCATACCATTAAGGCCAATCACAACGGGGTACAGACAATACCTTTCGCAGGATACATTACTCATTCGTAACCTCTCCCTCTTTTAAAAACAATTAGAAATTGTTTCCTCGAAATACCCACACCAAATTTGGACGAGAGCTTATTTTTAATTTGAGTATTAAGTTGTAGTAATCTAAATATATCATAAATTATGTAAAAGTTCTGTAATTATAAGGAATGCTTGTAAATATTTATTATAATTCTTATTTATCTATCAAATTTGGAATTCTGTACATATATCGTCCAAAAGTTCAATAGCGATTCACACTAACCATTATGCCAGGAATTTTCTTAGTCAATTAGAATTCTGGGTGTTTTTGCACAACCCGCCAAAATGGGGAATTAACGTTATGTCAACCTTTTAAGGATCAGGATACTCATACGGCTTAGACAAAAAGAATTGTAATGAAATTCCGTTGCCTTTCATTACAATTCTTTATAAATCATTACTCTAAAATAATTTTTCAACATAAAAAAGGAAATTTTTCACTTCATGGAGAATTACTTAACCTTAGAAACACAAAAAGCCAGAGTTTGCACCTCTAGCTTCTTGGTGCCAGGACGAACCTGGCGATCACAGCTCAACGCTACAACGACGAGCTTAGATTTCGAATATAATTCGATTATATCACGTAACTATGCGCCAGGTAAATATAGAGGTTTGGTAAAAAGTTCGATATAAAAGTGTTTACGAAATTTTAAGCCGGTGGCGTACAAGCTGCCGGCTTTTATATTGCTTAAATTTATTTAAAAATTTCACAAAGAAGGGAGGGAAAAGGAATGTTAGCTACTGAAATTATTTTAGGATCTTCAAAGCACGAAGAACTATATTACAAACAAATGATTCACTCCAAAAACAAAGGCTTTATCACCGTTGCTGAGAAGGAGCTTGAAGAATTTAAACAGTGGCATTACAAATACTCAAGCCTTCCGTCCCTGGTCGGGAAAATGGATAATTATATGAGCATGAATACATTTTGGAAGACGTATCGACGCATTGAATATCTAAAAGAATTGACCACAATCTTCGTAGATATTGATTATTACAATACGAACTTTAGCAAGGAAACAGTGCTCCATAATCTTACCCAACTCGTTGAAGATAAGAAACTACCGCAGCCGTCCATTACGATTGACTCGGGCAGAGGGCTCTATGTTATCTGGAAAATTGAACAGGTGCCGAATCAGGCACTAGCATTGTGGCAAACAGTCGAAAATCATTTTGTTGATCTTTTATTCAAGTACGGAGCAGATCCGCTGGCCAAGGACGCATGCCGCGTTCTACGTGTGCCAGGCACGGTTAACTCGAAAAATAATTCAAGTGTTGATATGTTAGAATTTATCCCCGAATTGGTATACACGTTACGAGCGTTGCAAGAAGAGTACTTACCAACACTAAAAGTTCTTACAGACGAAGAAGTTCAAGAGAACGAAAAAGGGGTAAAAAAAAGAAGCCCTAACAGCAATAAACTGGTAAGACTTTTCAACATCTACAATTTGAATTACACCAGGATTGTAGACTTAATAACATTATGTGAGTTGAGAAGCTTTGATTTACCTTCTCGTAGAGAACTTGTTTTGTTTCTATATCGTTTGTGGTCCAATCTCTTTTGTGAAAATAAAGAGATTGCGCTAGAAAGAACACTAGAGCTCAATACCCAATTCCTCTACCCCTTGTCCGTGCGTGAAGCAACAAGTGCCACTAGGTCGGCAGAGAAAGCGTTTGATGCCTGGGAAAGTGGGGAAACGGTTCAATGGCAGGGGCGAGAAGTTAGGAAGGGCTACAACTATACCAATAAAACGTTGATAGATATTCTGGATATTACTCAAGAAGAGCAAATACATATGAAGACCATCATTGGGACGACTGAGAAATATCGCCGAAACAATGAAAAGAGAACTCGGAAAAATAGGAATGAGAATGGATTAACCAGTCGGGAACAGGCAAAGCAGGATATGTTAAGCAACATCAAGCGCCTAAAGGCTGACGGTTACAAGCAATCACAAATAGCTCAAGAACTATCAATTTCAAGGGGCAGAGTATCTCAATATATTAAGGAATTTATGATTTAGTAAAAAGTTTAGCGAAAGTGCTCTTTATATTAGGGGGGTATCCCTGCGCCAACCTTCGGTAATTTATTTGGGTGGTTTTATTTCTCCCTGATTCTCGTGATAACAAAGTCTGGCTGAGTTCGCGCAGCGAACGAAGACAGCACCGAAGGATAGCAACTAGGGGTTAACTTCGCTAGGGATATGGAATGTGCTTCGGTCATGGACAACAAAGAAAACCTTGAAATAAGTACGGTAGTAAATCGACGTGAGCAAGAGGAAAAAGGACTTTGATGATCGAACCAAAAACACACGTTTTCGGGGTAAAAAATCAGAAAGTAAAAACGGCTAAATCGTCGCTCACGAACAAATTCGAACGAATTTGAGGAAATAATGTTTTCGCTACTTTACATAGTACTAGTTATCGGACTCAATAAAGGATATAGGCAACAGTACAGAGAACTATGAATAGGGATAAACTAGTGAATATGGATTTAGTTGTTAAAATGACTCTAGAAAATTACTTATACTATTTCAAAGAAGGAGGAAAGAAATTAACTACATGAAAAAAGCATTAAAATCTTTAGTTTCCTTAGCTATCGCAAGTATGGCCGTAACAATGATCCCACTTAATGCCTTCGCAGACACTGGGGTAACAACTGCAAGAATCTTCGGTTCGGATAGAGTTGGAACCGCCGTTGCTGTTGCAGGTGCTGGTTGGACGGCTGCTGACACGGCCATCTTGGCTCCATCAGCAGATGCTAATTTAGTTGATGCCTTGGCTGCAGCACCCTTAGCTGGTAAAACAACTCCTATTTTATTGACAGATAACAACAACCTGACTGATGCCACCAAAGCTGAATTGCTCAAACTGGGTGTAAAAAATGTATATGTGGTTGGCGCTGTTAACCAAACAGTCGTTGACCAAGTCAACGCTATTCCGGGCGTAACTGCTACCGTACTTAAAGGTGCTGATCGTATTGGCACAGCTACTGCTATCGCTCAAAAATTAAATCAACCTGCAGGTTCCTTTGTAGTCGGTTATGGCGCATTAGCTGATGCTTTATCAATATCTTCTTACGCAGCTGCTAACAACTACTCAATTTTAGTTGCTAACCCTGATGGAAGTCTTCCAGCTTCGGAGACTGCTTACAAAGGTGCTACTACGTACATCATCGGAGGACCTACTCTCGTAAAAGACATCCCTGGTGCTACTCGTCTCTTTGGTGCAGATCGTTTCGCTACGAATCAGGCAGTCCTTGGTGCCTTAACATATAAGTACGATCATGTCTATGTTGCTAACGGCATAGACGCCCACTTGGTTGACTCTCTTGTTGCATCGTCCCTTGCAGCTAAGTCAAATTCACCCATTGTTCTTAATGACACTAATGGAGACGGTTTAATTGCATCTACTAGTATTTATAGCAAGCTGGGTTCAACGTCAGTAGTAACTGCTCTTGGCGGTCCCACCCTGGTTTCTGATGCTGATGTTTCACATATTACAGGGTGTACATCAGTTAGCGAAGCAGATGCAATTTCTAATCTTATAAAAGAACATCCAGACTTCCCTGCAAATCCATCGGAAGTTATCATTAAGAAACTCCCAATGGGGGGGCCAATTGGGACAACAGCAAATGTAAAATTCTCAACTAGCGTTGAAAATATTGAAAACGAAACATATATAATAACTCTTACAAAGGATTGGGGAATTGCGGTAAACGGAGTATATGCCAAGAGCTTTTGGAAGTACAAAGTTACTTCAAGTAGCATAACTTTAATAGATAGCATCGATAATGATTATCTTCCAAATTCAATACCTTAATAGGGGGGTAGCACCAGCGATAGTGTCACTACTCGCAAAGGAATTTTCGTATTATGGGGATGTTGGGTAAGTTTGACTAAAACCCCGAAATGTCAATTAGAGCCTTATGGCCCTTAATACCCAACAAAAGAATAGGGTCATTAACGAGGGTTGATGACCCTATTCTTTTGTTGGGTATCTTTTTTGCAGAAATACCCATAAATAGGGCCAAAACTCAGGACGTATTCAAAGGGACATAACTTGCAAATAGTTCATCTTATGGTGCTATTAAATATAAACTCTACATGCAAAAGGAAGAAAAGCGAAGTATATTGGCTATGATTGGGTTGGCACACCAGCTCAACGTCTAGATCCGCAAAAAGATGTTCTCCATTAGGTTAGGTGTTCACCGTTTAAGCGCTAATTGACATTTCGGGGTTTTAGTCAAACTCACCCATGTTGCAGATATGAAAGTGCCGACAGTTGAAGTACTTTCCGTAACATTTTTTATAGGACGCAAAAAAGGGAGTAATTGAAAATGAATATGGTTGAGAAAGGTTTATTCATTATATTAGGTTTAATAGTATTTCCCAAGAATCCAGGTAACAGAATTTTCAAATGATTAGGAGCGTTGTTGTTGCAGTGAGTACTAATTTAATTGTGCAAAAATCGCCAGATGAGTGCTTAAAAATTATTAAGGATGCCGTGCCCAATTACTATCATCGTCCAGACATTGGTAATCTAGAACCAATAAGTAGATATAAATATACAGAAGACAATGATTATTTGAGTGTGATAAGTAGCGGTATAGGCTATATACCGGTGGTCTTTTACATGAAAATGATCATTGTTGGTGAGAACGAAACCCGCATAACTGGTTCATTCTCAGTAGTTTTATTGCTAAGATTGATAGTATGGATATTAACATCGTTTATGTTTTCTTTTGCTTTGTTATTTCTATTAAGTGTTTTAACCGGTGATATGCCATTAAATTTTACAGACGTTATTTTACCTTGTGCTGCTATGATGGTATCCATGGGATATTTGGTTTATTCTGAAAAGGCAAGAAAGCGAGAAAAGAAAGCCATTGTGAGCTTAGTAACAGAGCTGTTTTTTAATAGTGCTAACTAAAAACAACTTAACATGCTGGAGGATTAACGTATACTAATGATGCTATGGGCCTTTCGGTAATATGAGCAACTTAACGTAATCTGATTTATCGGACTCAAAGAGGGAAATAAAGGTGAATTATTCATTGTTGGTGAAGGTGTCCCATACCCTCAAGCGAAAGGAGATTTTACTATGAAAAAATGGGGTTTGACAGCCTTTGTAACGGCTTTTGGTTCCCTATTCATTGGCAAAACGATTTCAAATACAGGTTACATGGGCAATGGATACTACGGAACTATTGAAATTCAGATTCTTATACTGCTGGGAACTGTTATATGTTGCACAGGTTTAATCATCAATGCCATTAAGCAAAACCAGTAATAGTGTCAGTCATTTTTATTTACAGGACATGTTGTAGGGGCCTCATAAAGGACAGGAAGCCACAGAAGACGAAGAGGGCAAATTCACCCCGACGAAGAAATATGAACCCATCGAAGCTAGTGGACCCAAGTTTTAAAAAGGTAATTATTTATCGATGGCGAAAGTTGATTTCTACGGGGCAATAAATGATTTTAGCTGAGGAGGTACAAATAATGGGCGGTAACCCAATCCAGTTTGATTATTCGTTAATCTCTATCCTTATTTTTCCCCTTGGAACTTTTGCGCTCGCTGCTTACTTAATAGTAATCAGTAGACGGTATTTTAAACGTAAAGCCATGAATGATAGGGAACTCTTACAGAAGATGGACGAGTTAATCAAGTTGCAGAAAAAATCTCACAAAACATCTTAACAGTGACCAACGATACAGTATCCTACTGATATTGCTTATTAATATTAAGAAGGAGCTAAAGGTATATGCGTTATTTTTTGACCGGCTTAATTGTTGGTGTTCTTGGTATTATTATTTCTTTTCTTTTGTCTAACTCTGATATGGTTATGTATGCTCTGTTTATAATTGGATTCATTCCAATTATAATATCTGGTTTAATGTCCGGGGCTTATGTGAGTGGTGATAGAGTCAGAGGGAATTATTCGGATTCTAAAGACTTTAATGAACGTTCAGGTATGTCAACTAAATTATTCTTATTCGGGATGCCTTGCGTGTTGGCCGCAATAGCTGTAATTTATCTGAAATAATACATGGGTTCACGAGTTGTATAAAAGTAGCACCAGCGGCACATTCTGATCTGTTGGTGCTACTGTACGTATTGTTAGTTATCGGACCCAGGCCCAAACATTGGTTTTGTGGGTTTAAATATTTCTTTTGAGGGGGAGTAGAATTGAATATCATTACTGCACCATTATTTATCACTATTTTTTGGTTGGTTATGTTTATCCCAACTCACCTTGCAATCTCCGTAATAACTTATAGGGACGCAAGAAACCTAGAATGGTCGGCATTAGGTATTAAACCTTTTCTTTGGTTCGGAATAGCATTTTCGTTACCAATTTTAGGCATGTTTATCTATTGGGTAATGAACTATTCCACTTTATCAAAACAGCCTTCCTAAAACAGCCTGACCATAACGATGCGTGCGTGAATGCTTTTTGGCGACGAGGAAACTGTACGTAATCGCCATTATCGGACGCAAGGAGCAAAATAAAGCTAAATTAAAAAACGGAAGGGAGATTAGCAGATGCAAGAATATAAGAAGATCACAAACGGGCTGACAAGCGAGCAGACAAAGGATAAACTAAGGGAAAAGTTCTTAATTATTATCAATGAATATAAGATTTCATTAGAAACATTAAGCAAGGTAACGCAAATTAATATTGATTTGCTTTCAGATTATATCAACGAAAAAAAGGAAATAACTGATTTATTAATTGAGAACCGAGAGCTATTCAATTTAATTGCTATGCTTTCAGATGGAATGCCAGCGTCTGCGTTTAGCGAAGATAAAAGAGTAAAAAGTGTTATTGAGTTACTTGTAATACTATTTGGTCTTGAATATGGCCTAATGGGAGCATCCGTGTCATGAAGTGCAAAGTATATCCCACGATATGGGATTAAGCAGGTAATTAAAGCTATGTTAAGCATTTCAAAGAAGCAAGTTCGATATTTTCAGCGTTTTTTTGCCTATTTTTCTAAAGTGAAATCAGTCCTCAAGGTCAAAAATCGTCTAAAATCAAACTTATTGATTTTCTCAATCTGACACAATCCTATTATGTCAGATTCTCAGGATAATTTACCTATATATTTCCAATTACTTTGCCCCTGGTGACACGGATGCTCCCACTACCCCAACTTACTGAAATCACGTTCGCCGGCGCACTTTATTTTGCTCTTTGAGTCCGATAAAGAACGTTATGACAATAGCACCAGCAGTCTATCTACAAGGACGCTGGTGCTATTGTTTATTCTTAAATCTATGTGTTATGTTAAGCTCCTGCCTTTGTTTTTGGGATAAGAGTTGGCTATTTCACTAACATTAGCATAAATCAATTCTTTCTCGCTCCCCATAACCATCTTTTCAGTAATAAAAGCAATCAGTAATATTACCGGTATATCTATAACGAATCTTGCAAGCATAAATCGCCAACCCATCGCAGATGCTTCAAAGAATAACATAGGTAACTTTGTGGTGGACCATGCTCCGACGAAAACTATTATGTTAAAAAACTTAGCCCCTTTATTCATCAGCGTTCCGGCGATGGGAAAGGTTGCATACATTGGTCCCGCAGCAACAGAACCCAGGAGGAAGGCTACGGCAATTCCCAATAGTCCAGACTTTTCTCCCAGGACCCTTATCATCGTTTCTTTCTTTATCCAGGTATCGAGGAGACCAAGTAAAACAAATATGGCCGGAATATTCATCAGGATTTCTATCGAATTGCTTTCAGTTATCTTAAGTGCCTTTAATCCCAATTCCGGCCTTACGATCAGCAGAATTATGTTAACTCCTAATATGACCAGCATAAACCGATATCTTTTAAGTACTCCCATCATTTCAATATCCTCCCCAGTATCACTGCTACAACAAAAGAAAAGAGTAAAGCTAGAGCATTTCTGACAATTGCAGCTCTATAACGAAAATATCTTATTTCCACAGGTAAAGTTACAACTCCAACCATCATAGATGTCGATACAAAGACCACAATTGCGGTAAAACTCGCTCCACTTTTGAGTAAGGCGGCAGCCAATGGAAAGGTGACAACACCAGGTATAAGAGTTACCGAGCCGATAACTGCGGCTATGGTAATTCCTAGCCAACCAGATTTTTGACCAATCAAATTCGAGATAACCTGGGGGCTCAGTATTGCAAGCATAATTCCAAGAAGAATGATGATGGAGAGAAACATCGGCAGAATGTTGTCCAGTGATTTCCAGACCTTTTTCAAGGCCATAACTGTCTTCCTTCTATCCCTGAGCAAGGATATTACTAGCAACAGGCCGGTCAACACATTAAGTCCAATGGTGAACAACAATAGCACCCCCTTGTAACGATCGGATTACGTTAAAATAAATTAGTCCTTTCTCGGAATATACTGAGCATTTATCTTTTTCGTCAGCGCGATATATGATGTAACTTCTGCTTCTGTGAGACTGGAGGCTATTTGCTGAGCAAATCCAGTGATAGCATTATTCTCAATATCTAGCATGTTGCTACCCTTGGCACCTGCTGAAATATGATAAACCCGGCGGTCATCTGCAGACTGAACTCTTTCGAGATAGCCCAAACTAATCAGCTTGTTTACCATGGCCGTAACTGAGGGTTTTGTAATATTGAATTTCTTTGCTATCTCGCTGTAAGTCGGTTTGTTCATTTTGAGGATCGTATCCAGATAAATGAATTGTTTAAAAGTCAAATCTGACCATTCCAATTCGTTAAGCATACTGCCCCTATAAGTATCTCGATAGTGTTTAATCAATTCGGTGAAGGATTCTTGCAGCATGCTAAATTACCCCATTCTGAATTTTTAGTTAGTTAGTTTTTAACTAACTAAAATAATAGTGCTTCTTTGTTACATTGTCAATAAGTAATTATAGGTCAATTACTAACGGATATCGGGGTACGGCAACGATTCGTGTAAAAAACAGCCACAAGACAGTATATTCCATTTTTGATGAACCATAAAGCAAAAACGGAACTACTATTTTGTGGCTGTTAAGACGTAACATACGAATAATGCGTAATAATGGGGGTTGTGTAGTAACCGGACAGAAACGGCAATAGAATTTGATTAATTTTCCAGATTGATAAAATTTTTTTGATAAAATACATGTAAAAGTGCTAAAAACGCATCATCAAAATCGGTAGTTATTGAGATTCTGTTTTTGATAATAGTTTTAATAACTATTTAGTGGATTGAATACAGCAATTTTTATTGAAATTATTGATTATCAAATATCAGGGTATTTGATAACGGGTTAATGTGATCTTCACCTATCAATTCAAAGTGGTCTTTCGAAAATATTGTAATTCCTATTGCCGTTTCTGTCCCATTACTACACAACCCCCTGGTCGTGGTATAATTATAATAATGAGAGAATTTGTAAAAAGGAGTAGTGCACTTGGAATGTTATAACCGGGTTATCGAGATGTGGCACTCATACAAAATCGTGTCTGCCGCCGATCTTGAT
>Ga0209123_1001237_pt1 | contig 26252 bp, 20 predicted proteins | sample BarGraIncu00431A_FD_184500 | JGI IMG/M metagenome (GOLD analysis project Ga0209123, IMG submission 184500) | Arctic peat soil microbial communities from Barrow, Alaska, USA - Barrow Graham LP Incubations 004-31A (SPAdes) (version 2) | ecosystem: Environmental > Terrestrial > Soil > Wetlands >...
TCATTAACTGCTCCATGTACAAATGACCAAGACCGGTCAGGGAATGTAAGACTCTGGCAGCAGCTTCTTCTCCACTTTCTTGTTCTTTTATAAAGCCACCGGGCAAAGACCAACAACCTTTCGCCGGCTCAACGTTTCTTTTGAATAACAACAGATTCAATTCTCCGTCAGAAAAACCAAAAATAATGCAATCAACAGAAACAAGAAATTTTGGATTTCCGGTATAATAAATTTCGCTCATAGGATGTAAATCAATTGATGGATTTTAATGAAAAAATACGGAGTCCTGAAACTCCGTATTTTCATTAAAAGGGTTGTTATGCCAATTTTCTGGAACCGTCGCTGATAACGACTTCGTAGACTTTTGGTTCGTAACCGTATTTAGCTTTAAACGTTTCTTTTGCGTCTGCAAGGAATGCATCGTAAAGTTCTTCTTTTACCAGATTGATGGTACAGCCTCCGAAGCCACCACCCATAACGCGTGAACCTGTCACGCCGTTCTTTTTGGCACAATCATTCAAGAAATCCAATTCTTCGCAGCTCACTTCATACAGTTTGCTCATACCGTAATGAGTAGCATACATGCGATCGCCTACGGTTTCATAATCATCTCTTTCCAAAGCATCACAAACATCAAGAACGCGTTGAACTTCGCCAATGACGTATTCTGCACGCATGTACTCTTCTTCCGAAATTTCAGCTTTTACAGCGTTCAACATATCCATGGTTGCATCACGAAGGAATTCAACTTCGGGATTGCCATTCTTACGAATAGCAGCAGCAGCTGCTTCGCAAGACAAACGGCGTTGGTTGTAAGCAGAAGAAGCCAATTCATGTTTTACGACTGTATCAAGCAACACTACTTTATATCCTTTGGGATTGAATGGGTAGTACTTGTATTCCATAGAGCGACAATCCAAGCGGATCAGGCTACCGGCTTTTCCAAAAATGGAAGCGAACTGATCCATGATGCCACAATTCACACCGCAATAATTGTGTTCAGTGGACTGTCCAACTCGGGCAAGTTCAAACTTGTCAATACCGCAGTTGCACATATCGTTCAAAGCAAAAGCATAAGTGCTTTCCAAAGCAGCTGAGGAGGACATTCCTGCACCGAGAGGTACATCGCCGGCAAAAGCGGTGTCAAAACACTGAATCTTTGCGCCACGTTTAATCATTTCACGGCATACACCGAAAATGTATTTTGCCCAATGAGCAGCTGGTGCATCTTCTTCATTTAGTCCAAATTCCACATAGTCTTTCAAATCGATGGAATAAGCGCGGATCTTATCCAAACCGTTAAACTTGATTTCAGCAATCATGCCTTTATCAATTGCACCCGGGAATACAAATCCCCCATTGTAGTCCGTATGTTCTCCAATCAGGTTAATACGACCCGGAGAGGCATAAACAGAACCCTCTGCACCATCAAAGTGCTTTTTAAACCGACTTCTTACATATTCAATATCCATAGAAAACCTTTATTAAAATTTATAGATTGATTATTATTCAACAGGAATATCTTTGTTCACATTTCTGGAACCTACCAAAGCATAGAAAAGCATATATGCTAAACATGCCACAATAACCCAGTAGCTGCTCAGATAACCAAATGAGTCAGCGATACCGCCCTGGATAAGGGGAAGAATACCACCACCACAAACCATCACCATAAAGATGCCTGAAGCAACTTCAGTATATTTACCCAATCCTTCAACGGCAAGGTTGAAAATTCCACCCCACATAACAGAAGTACAAAGTCCGCAGAAAATCAGGAACATGATGTTAATAGGCACTTCAACCAAACCAAAGGAAATGTTTGAACGGAATACCGGCATACTTACAGTGGTTGTAACTGGCATGAAAATGGCCAACAGAATAAAAATAAGTCCCAATGTAGATACAAAGGTCAACATGGTTTTACTGGAAATTTTTGCTCCTGTAGAAGCTCCGACAAGTCTGCCGATCATCATCAGGAACCAATAGGTACCAATAATGGTACCAGCCATTGTCGTATCAATACCAAGACCACCATCACCCAGTGAAGAAGTCATAAATAAGTTGGCCATATTTGGAATACCTACTTCAAGACCTACATATAAGAAGATAGCAACAATACCAAAGATAAAATGACGGAAAGAAAGTGGGCTGTGTGCTGTTTTTTCTGTTGATCTGATAGCCAAACTTGGTTCAGGAATATTTACCAGACTTAAAACGATAAATGTCAGGGCAAAAATACCCATAGCCAACAACAAGGCAGGAGTAGCACTATCGATGGTTGCACTTGCAACATTTGAGCCAATTAAATAACCAACTAAAACAGGAACAATAGTAGCTCCAACGGAGTTTAAAGATCCGCCAAGTTGAATTAACTGATTGCCTTTGTTACCACCACCACCAAGGGTGTTCAACATGGGATTGACAACGGTATTCAACATACACATGGAGAAACCGGAAATAAAAGCACCGGTCAAATAAACGGCAAAACTTCCAACTTGTCCGGATAAAAAGGAGATACCTACTCCAACAAATCCTACAGCAACAGCCATTAAAGCTGTTTTTTTATAACCGACTTTCTTAAGCAAAAATCCGGCAGGAAGACCCATAAATAAGTAAGCAATAAAGTTTGCAGCATTTCCTAACTGTGACATAAAGTTACTTGCGGCAAATTGATTTTTCACAATAACGCCCATTGGATTTTGTAGCCCGGTTACAAAGGATATCATAAAGAAAAGGGCAAACATCATTGCAATTGGCAATGCATAATTTTTGGATTGTTTGTTCATTAGATTAATTTTTTAGGTTGTAAGTTCTTTATTGAATGATACTATAATTCTACTCTACACCAAACTTATAAACACAAGTCTGGGCATATTCTTCACCCGGATTCAAAACAACAGAGGGAAAATAGGATCTGTTTGGTGAATCGGGAAAATGTTGGGTTTCAAAACAAATGGCACTTCGAGCTGGAAAAGTTGCTCCATGAGCGCCCGTAAAACCATTCAACCAGTTACCGGTATAAAGTTGTACACCCGGTTCTGTTGTATAAACTTCGAGTGAACGACCGGAAATGGGTTCCACACATTTTGCCGCAAAGGATAAATCACCAGAATGTTGTTTATTCAGTACAAAGGAATGATCGTATCCTGCTCCATGTACCATTTGCTGATCCGGATCGTTGATTCTTTCGCCAACAACTGTTGGTTTGCGGAAATCAAAAGGAGTGCCTTCTACTTTGAGAATTTCACCGGTAGGTATGGAAACTTCGTCAATTGGAATAAAGAAGTCAGCATTGATGGTTACCAGATTGTTGCATACTTCCGGACTCGGATTGGTAATACCGGCCAGATTGAAGAATGCGTGGTTGGTTAAGTTTACAACTGTGTTTTTGTCGGTTTTAGCCTTGTATTCAATGACTAATTCATTGTCATTGGTCAGTGTATAGGTCATATTGACCACTAAATTTCCGGGAAAACCTTCTTCCCCATCCACAGAGGTATAGGTAAATTCAATGGATGAATTACTGGAAGAAACAACATCCCAAACAGCAGCATGAAAACCTTTAGGCCCACCATGAAGTGAATTCGGACCGTTATTGATGGTCAATGAATATTTCTGACCATCCAGCGAGAAAGTGCCTTTTGCAATGCGGTTTCCGTAACGACCTACTGTGGTTCCCAAGAATGGTTCCGGGCTGTTAACTACATGATCTATTGAATCGTGACCCAAAACGATATTGGCATAGTTGCCCTTGCTATCCGGAGCCATAATGGCAACAATGGTACAACCATAATTGGTTACAGCAATTTCTAATCCTTTTGTGTTCTTAAGGATATAAAGATCGGTTTGTTTGCCATTAATTCTGTTTTTAAAGTCTTCATGGCGCAATCCGGAAAGGTTTTCTTTAGTAGGATCTAAGTTTTCCATTTTAATAATCTATATACATCAATAGTAAAAACGCAATCATTTTATATAAAACGATTGCGTTTACTTTTTATTTTACTTTTATTTTTTTTTGCAGGTTGCGGATTTCATATCCTTGCAACAACTATCACTTTTCATTTTGCTGCAACTGTCTTGTTTGGCAACACAGCATGTTCCACATTTAGACATCTCATCTTTACTCATGACACCAAATTTATAGATGCAATGGCTGGTGTAGGTCTTTCCAGGACGCAATACAACAGAAGGCCAGTTTGGTTTGTTGGGACTGTCGGGATAATGTTGTGTTTCCATACATAAAGCGGTACGTTGTTTGTAAACTATGCCTTTTTTACCTGTAACTTTTCCATCCAGGAAGTTTCCTGTATAAACCTGAACTCCAGGTTCGTCCGTATAAACTTTAAGTGTACGACCGCTTACTGTATCAACGACACAACATGCAACGATGGTGTCACAGCCTTTGGTATTTAATACCCAGTTGTGATCGTAACCATTTCCGTTTTTCAATTGTTTGAAATCAAAGTTGTTAATACGTTCACCGATTTTAGTCGGTTTGCGGAAATCCATCGGTGTACAGCAAACTGGAGCAATTTCGCCTGAAGTCATGTATGTGCTGTCAATGGGGGTATAACCATCAGCATTGAGATACAGGTACTGACCCAAAATACTATTTTCGGGATTTCCTGATAGGTTAAAATAAGAATGGTTGGTCAGATTGACAATGGTAGGTTTGTCTGTCGTTGCTTCGTATTTAATGTCAATAGCATTATCATCCGTAAGGGTATAGACAGCTTTTGCAATCAAAGTTCCCGGGAAACCCATTTCTCCATCTACTGAAGTATAGGATACTTCCAGCGATTGATCATTGATTTGTTTAATGTCAAACATGCAATATTGAAAACCTTTGGGACCTCCATGAAGGCAATGGCCAAAATTGTTTGTCTCTAATTGATAATCAATGCTGTCAAGTGTGAATTTTCCTTGATTGATGCGATTGCCATAACGTCCGATAAATGCACCGAAATCCGTTTTGTTGTTCTGATATCCACTGATGGAATCAAATCCAAGGACAACGTCACCAAATTTCCCATCACGATCGGGAACATAGATAGAAACGATCCGAGCACCAAAGTTTATCATACAAACTTCCATGCCATTTTTGTTCGTCATTACATATAGATCATTTTTCTTTCCATCAATCTCCGTACGAAAATTGGATTTTTTTAATCCCGATTTTGTTACGTCAGATTTAGAACAACTTACCAATACTAAAAGCATGGATAAGGAGGCTAAGGCTAAAAACTTTTTCATAATTTTAAACGGTTAAGTAAGACTGGTTTTTTAAAATTCGTGTAAAAGTAACACTTAATTATATTCGTTGACTTCAGATTATTATGTTCTACAACATAAATGAAAAAAAATCAGATACCAAGGTCTCCGTATTCAACTAAAATTATTTTAAAATCTTCACTTTTAACGGCTGCTGAAGGGCTATTTGCTTATCAGAAAGGTATCTGAACCAGTCCAGGTCTTTTTTAAATCCATGTTTGCTCCAACCTGCCCCAAAATAATATCTGAATTCTTCACCTACCTTATAATTGGATATACCGATTAAATGGCCTTTCACCTGTTTTTTCTCAATAAGCTTGTGAGGAAAAATGACGCCTGTATAACTACGTTCGGAAGCTACCCTTTTTAAATCCTGAGTATAAACATCCTCCGCATATCCAATATACCCCTGAGCTGCCCCTCCCACTATACTTTGGATAGAATCATGCAGTAAAATCCCGGCTGCCAGTCTTATTCGGGTCGTATCTCCGGTATACATCACAACAGCTTCATTTAGGTTGGATCCCGCATCCAGCGAGATCATCAGTTCAGCTTTGAGTTTTTTGGAACCGTAGTGCAAGGAATCATAATACAAGACAAAAGACGAACGAAGAGGACCGTTATCCAATATTTTATAACGATCAAAATGACGGGCTGTCCATAAGGAATCTTTGGTATACAGGCAAATGCCACCAGCCCCGTTGCTCAGATTTTCATCTGCTGAAGCAGGACCATACATTCTAAATCCAATTTTATCATTTTCCCAGGACAGATCGTCTTTTCGTTCAGAGACAAACCGGACATTCGTTTTTGAAGTGATTTTTTCCGGTTTTCCTTCTTTAACTCTATAAGTGGCTTCTACTCCGGCTTTCAAAGTTACCGGAAAAATGAGTGCCTGAGGTTCATCAGCACCTTTATATAAAATCTGGCTTGGAATAATTTTTCCATCGGCATCAGAAACAACAATACGGGTTGCATCAAAATTTTGAAGCTGGCACAAACAAATTTCAACCATTTCATTCACTCTGTCCACTTCAGAATTATTGAATACAGAAATTTCTGCTTTTTTGCTGCACGATGAAAAAAGAATGGATGACAAAAACAAAATCAGAACAAGAGAACTTTTCATTTCAAACGTTTTATAGTCAAGTTTCGAATTGCTAAGATATGGATTGGGTTGACCGATAAAAAGCAGACAAAGGCCGCTTTAAATCTTAAAAAATAAACAAATCCATTTAGCTTTGCAAAGTTAAGTGAAAAGTTAAAGATTTTGACCGATATTTTCTCCTATTTTGCTTGCATTCATTAAACCATTCCAGTAAATTTAAATCAAAGCACAGTATTGAATCTGACTTCACAGATAATTGTTTTAAAATAAATATAAGAATAGACATTTGATTAAAAAAATACATCGCATTATGAAACGATTTTGGGGACTTTTAGTATTGACAACGGTGAGTATCTCTTCTTTTGCCCAACACAGTTTACAGGGGAAAATATTGGATAAAAAGAATGAAGGCGGGATAGAAATGGCTACTATCCGATTGCTCAACATGAAAGATTCAACCTTGGTAAAAGGCTGTATGACTGATATGAATGGTGGTTTTTCGCTATCTAAAGTCATGGACGGAAACTACATTCTTGACATTCGTTTTCTAGGTTACAACAGGACTTTCAAGAATTTGACCATGGCTGGTAAATCCATTATCCTTAAAAATATTTATCTGGAAGAGTCTGATAAAAACCTGAAGGAAGTGGAAGTTCGGGGTATGACAGCTCAAATGGCCGTAAAAGGTGATACCATAGAATACAATTCATCCGCCTTTAAGACCGCTGAAAATGCAGTTGTTGAAGATTTATTAAAAAAGTTACCCGGAGTTGTTATTGATACAGACGGTAAGATAACGGTCAATGGTGAAGAAATTAAAAAAGTACGTGTAGATGGTAAAAAGTTTTTTGGTGACGATATTCAAATGGCCACAAAAAATATACCCGTTGATATGATTGATAAGGTACAGGTAGTCGATCAAAAATCAGATATGGCTAAACTCACCGGTTTTGAAGACGATAATACGGAAAGAATTATTAATCTAACCACGAAGGCTAATCGCAAAAAAGGGATCTTCGGTAATTTGACCATGGGTGGTGGTGCCGATAAGGATGGAAAATTCAGATACGATGCCAACGAATTCGTTAATATATTAAATGGAGATGCTCAAACTGCAATCATTAGTGGAGCCAACAATACCAATACCCAACGTAGCGGAAGAGGACGTGGCGGTATGAGTGGTGGAAATGGCATCACGGAAACACAGAACTTGGGGGTTAATAACAATACAGAACTGACAAAGACCCTGAAAGTTGGTGGTAACGGTTCTTACAATCACACTACAAACACGTCAGGTTCCTCTTCTAAAAGAGAGAACTACCTGAACGGAGTGACCGATTCCACCAATAACACGTCAAATTCGCGACGCGAAAACAATCAAGCCAATTTGCGTTTGGAAATGGAATGGAACATAGATACGCTTACCACACTGATTGTTCAACCGGAAATGAATTATAACAAAAGCTTTTCCAACTCAAATAATCAAAACACCTATTATTCCAGCGGTGATAGTATTAGCAATTCAAATTCTAAAAATAAAGATGAAAGCGATGGATTGGATGCCAGTCTGAGATTTATATTCAACCGCAAATCAAAGGCAAAACCAGGTAGGACTTTCACTGTTAATCTTAGCGAATCCATGAGTCATTCAAACAGTGACGGTCAGAATTATTCAGAAAAAAACACGATTAGTTTAGACACGACTATAGATCAACATACCAAAAGCAATTCAGGTTCCTATACCACTGATATGAGGGCTTCAATTGTCGAACCACTGTGGAATCTGAAGAATTTTCTGGAACTGGCTACTTCTTTTCGTGCCAACATCCGGACTTCAGACAAAAAACAATACAACGACTTGAACAAAGATGGTATTTACAACGATCTTGACACCGTTTACAGCAACAATTTCGAAAATTCATTTTACAACGAAGCGCTGGAATTAAACTTTCGTCATCAGGAAACTACGTACAACTACATGTTGGGAATGAAAGCAGAACCATCACAAACCTATAGTACAATAAAATATCAGGATGGATATGATTTGACCAGAGAAAATAAAGTAGTCAATTATTCTCCTACAGCGTCCTTCCGCTATAATTTCGGGCGCAAGAAATTTGCCCGTCTGGAATACCGCGGACGTACAAACCAGCCTAGTATCGAACAAATGCAACCGGTAAGAAACAACAACAACCTGATGTTTGAAACCATAGGCAATATGACGCTGAATCCATCCTTTGACCAAAATCTGCGTCTGATGTATTCCAGTTTCAATGCTGAACATTACTCATCATTCAGTTTCGGAATAAACGGTTCATATACCATGGATGCACTTGTCAGCAATAGCATCTATGATGCCTCCGGAAAGCAGTTTAATCAGACAGTAAATGCAGGAAAATCCCCATTTTCAGGTAGTGCGAATGTTATGTTTAATACTCCGATCATTAAAAACCGACTGCAATTCAATACACGCTCGGAAGTGAGCTATCAACAACGATTCGGCTATTCAGACCGTGTTGTTTTAGGTGTGAATCCTGTTGACGTAGATGGCAAACTTATGATGGGTCAATTGAGCCAGACTAAAAACAAAGGTGCCAGTGAAAGTCTGGGCTTAACTTTCACAACAGACGTTATTGAAATTGGTTTGCGAGGATCTGCACGCTATTCAGGCACAGAAAACAATCTGAAGGATCAAAGAAATCAGACCACTAAGGATTACACGGGTTCTGGCAATATTAACCTGCATTTACCTTACAAACTGACTATTTCCAACGATATGAACTATACCACCCGCGAAGGTTACTCCAGTTTTAGTAAGGATGAATGGGTTTGGAACGCATCCATCGATAAAACATTGTTCAAAAATAAAGGGACACTTTCGTTGAAATTTTATGATATCCTGCAACAGAAACTGAATATCAGGGAAACAATCGGTGACAATTACAGAGAATTAACTCGCTCCAACCAACTGACTTCCTATTTCATGCTTAGCTTCACGTATAAGATTGCTAAATTTGGTAGTAGCACAACTGGTGCAGATATGTTTAAAGGTCGTCGCGAGGGCGGTTTCGAAGGACGCGGAGGTGATCATGGTGGTTTTGGCGGACCTCCTCCAGAAATGAATTAATGTTTTAATTGGATGATTTACGGTAGCTGAAAACCGCCCATGAATTGAAAACAACCGCAAAACCACACAACGTCAGGAACGGTTTTATCAGATCAGCCGTTGAACTTCCCTTTAAGTAAACCAGCCTCATCACCCGTATGAAATATTTCAACGGACTAATGTCGCTGATGTATTGCGCCCATTGTGGCATATTGTCAACCGGGGTGTAAAGACCGCTCATAAAAATGAACGTGATAATAATGAAGAATGCCATAAACATAGCTTGTTGTAAGGTTTTTGCATAGTTGGAAATAACCAGTCCCAGTCCGGAGATGGACAGGACATGCACCGATGCAAATAAATAGATAGTCAACAAGCTTCCCTTTGGCCACATCCCATAAAATAGCCACGCAACTCCAAAACAAATATTCAATACGATAAAACCAATCACCCAATACGGAATTAATTTGGACAAGATCAGGATAAACTTGTTGACCGGCGTTACATTCATTTGTTCAATGGTGCCGTTTTCCTTTTCCGATACAATATTGAAAGCAGGTAAAAATCCGCAAATCATGGTCAACAGCATGACCATGATAGCCGGTACCATCATGTATTTGTATTTCAGCTCTGGATTAAAACGAAATATTTTGGTTATATCTATTCCGCTTTGAGTTATTTTAGCGGTGATGGGCATTAATTCAACGCGAATCTCACTGTTGTATTCAGCAAGAATACCAGCCAGATAAGAACTCCCCAGACCACCTTTCATTCCATTCACAGCATTGGCTGAAATCATGACATTTGCAGCTTGATTACGAATTAAATCCTGCTCAAAAGTACCCGGAATTTCCAGAATGATATCCGATTTATCCAGTTCAATGCTTTTCAAAGCCTGACGATAATCCGTTGAAATCGTTGTAATGTGAAAATAATCCGAAGCCGCTATTTTTTGAACCAACCGCTGAGAATAGGTGGTATGATTGTTATCCATCACGCATAAGTTGATGTCTTTCACCTCAAAATTGGCTGCCTGAGGCAAAACAGCCAACATCATGAATGGAAAGAGAAAAACCAACCTGGACAAAAATTTATTCCGCTTGATCTGCTTAAATTCCTTTTCTATCAAATATTTGAGGATCATGCTATTCTAGTCTGATTTTAAAATTTCGCAAACTAATGGAAATCAAGGCAACTGCCATGACACTTAAAATAGCCAATTCGTTCAGGATGGCCCCCACTCCCAACCCTTTAATCATTATTTTTTTGACGGCTTCGATGTACCATTTGGCTGGAATGGTATCCCCGATAAGCTGCAGGAATAGTGGCATATTCTCTGAAGGAAACAGCATACCTGACAACAACATAACCGGCATCATAAGTCCCATCGCAGAAATAAGCATAGCGGCCATTTGAGTATTGACCACAGAGGAAATCAGCAATCCCAGGGCCAGGGATACAAAAATATAGAGCAATGAAAGGACTATCAGCCAAAAAAAGCTACCGGCAATGGGAACTCCCATCACAAAAACCGAAACGACCAGTATGGTGAAAAGGTTGACGATGGAAAGAAAAAAGTAGGGTACTGCCTTTGAAAGAATCACATACAATGGTTTCATCGGTGAAACCAACAATATTTCCATGGTACCGTTCTCTTTTTCTCTGGCAATTGAAACGGAGGTCATCATGGCACAAATAAGCAAAATGATCATCCCCATCACACCGGGTACGAAGTTATAGGCCGCGACCATGGATGGGTTGTATAAGAGCTTTATTTCAGGAGTAATCTGGTAGGGTATTTTATCCATTTTCAACAAATCCTGTTGATAACCTGCTATGATGTTGGTGGCATAGGCTGTAATGGTTGAAGCTGTATTCGGGTCACTTCCGTCGGCTAAGAGCTGTATCTGTGCATGCCCACCATGAAGTAGGTTTTCGTAGAAATTTTCACTAAAGACTATGATCATGGCCACTTCACCCGATTTAAAGCATTTATCCACTTCATCCGGGCTTTTCAGCATCTTATGCAAGACGAAATAATTGTTTATCTGTAACTTTTCAATGATGGCGCGTGTCACGTCATCGTGCGAAGGGTCATAAACAGCTATTTTGGAATTTTTCACTTCGGTGTTGAGTGCGTAACCAAAAAGGACCAGCATCAGAATGGGCATAACCAGCAAAATCAACATGGTCATGCGGTCACGGGAAATGTGGTAAAACTCTTTGCGGACAAAGGCCATAAAAAACATCCAGTTTTCACGTGGAGTCCTCTTCTTTTCAGCAGAAATAGTTGACTGGCTCATTTTTCCATTCTTTTAGCATTTCTGGCCAACTGATGAAAGACTTCATCCATGTTTTTTGCATCGTACTGTTGTTTCAGGTTTCTGGGACTATCCAGCGCATCAATACGCCCATCCACCATAATGGTTACCCGGTTGCAATATTCAGCCTCATCCATGTAGTGCGTAGTTACAAAAACGGTGATACCACGATCTGCTGCCTGATAGATCAGTTCCCAAAACTGACGGCGGGTAGCAGGATCAACACCCCCGGTTGGTTCATCCAGAAAAACAATTTTCGGTTCATGAAAAATAGCCACCGAGAAAGCAAGTTTTTGTTTCCATCCCAAAGGCAAAGATTTTACCAAGGTGTGTTTCTCGTTTTCAAAACCCAGACGTTGAAGAAGTTCATCGGTTCTGGGAGCAATTTCCTTCTCCGGAACGCCATAGATTCCGGCATACAGACGAATATTTTCCCAGACTTCGAGCTCCTCGTACAGGGCAAATTTCTGGCTCATGTAGCCAATGCATTTCTTGATGCTTTCAGACTCCCCGGTTATATCAAAACCAGCCACCCAAGCCTGACCCGAGGTCTGTTTGCTCAAACCGCAAAGCATGCGCATAGCTGTTGTCTTACCGGCACCGTTCGCACCCAGGAAACCGAAAATCTCCCCTTTCTCGACCTCAAACGAAATGTGGTCGACAGCCGTAAAATTGCCAAACATCTTGGTCAGATTGCGGGCAACAATGACTTTACCTTCAGGCATTATTTCTTTCGTAGTCATAGTTTATAGTTACCGGACAAACGCATGAAACAATCTTCTACGTTTGCCTGAATGCGGGTAATGTGAATATTGGTGTGTCCGAGGTTTTTCAAATAGGCAGTCAGCTCTTGTACGTTTAAAAATGCTTGTTTACAGGTAAGATGATGCGAGTCACCAAAAGCGAAGCAAGTCTCAACCTCATTATTCAGCCGCAAGTCTACCAATAATTTGGACATAGTATCGCTTTGCACTGACCAAAGCTCACTTCCAAAATCCTTGACAATGTTTTGGGGAGTATCTGTTTTCAGAAACTGACCATCCTGTATCAGTGCGATGCGGTCGCAAAGGCCGGCTTCATCCATATAAGGGGTAGAAACCAGAATGGAAATGCCTTCTTTTTTCAGGCGCTTAAGCATTTCCCAGAATTCCTTTCGGGAAACAGGGTCAACTCCGGTAGTCGGTTCATCCAGAAACAAGACAGAGGGTTTATGAATCAGGGCGCAACACAATGCCAGCTTTTGCTTCATTCCTCCTGATAAAGCTCCTGCCCTTCTCGTCTTGAAAGGTTCTATTTGTTGGTAAATTTCCTTGATCAGCTCGTAATTTTCTTCAACAGTGGTATTAAAAACGGAAGCGAAAAACTTCAGGTTTTCTTCGACTGTCAAATCCTGATACAAAGAAAACCGGCCAGGCATGTAACCTACCTGTGCGCGGATTTTCATATAATCTTTTACTACATCTAAACCATTCACCGAAACAGTGCCTTCATCGGCTAAAATCAGGGTAGTGAATATGCGGAAAAGTGTCGTCTTCCCTGCTCCATCCGGGCCGATGATGCCGAAAATATCGCCTTCGCTGACGTCCAGTGAAACATCCTTCAGTGCCTGGACTTTGGCGTATTTTTTACTAAGATGGCTGGCTGAGACTGCGGTCATTTTTTAAATTTTATGCCTCCGTACATCCCGATTTTCAGATTCCCATCGTTTTTAACGGCCACTTTTACGGCATACACCAGATTGGCGCGTTCATCTCTGGTTTGGATAGTTTTTGGCGTAAATTCAGCCTTGGAGGAAATCCACTCTATGTTACCCTGATACGCTTTGTTGTCCTCTGAACCAAACTCGGCATTCACATCGACGGTCTGACCCACTTTAAGTTGAGCCAGCTGGTCGGCTGTTACATAAGCACGCAGCGTCATGTTTTGAATATCCGCAATTTTAAACAGGGATTTGCCCTGCATGGCCAGTTCACCTGTTTCTGCATATTTAACAAGGACGGTACCATTGATCGGGCTGATAATATACGATTTTTGCAATTGGTCTTCAATCTGTGCCACCTGCATTTTCAGGGCGTCGCTTTCATCGTTAATGCCATTTCTGCTGCTTTCAAGGGTTATTTTGGAAGCATGAAGCTGTTTTTGCAGTACTTCTATCTGAGCATTGATGTCGTCCAGTTGCTTTTGATTGGCGGCATTGGCTTTCAACAGATTTTCTACGCGTATTTTTTCACTTTTAGCCGTTGTCAGTTGTTGCTGAAGTACTGCTATCTGTGCGTTCACATCGGGTTTTCGTGTCTGAGCGGCCTGGATGCTTGCCAATAGCTGTTTTCTCCGTAGGTAAAGCTGCACAGTATCTATATACCCCAGTCCTTGACCTGCCTTCAAATCTTGCCCCTCCTGAACGTCAAACCGAATTATTTTACCATTAGCTTCGGAAGAAACGATGACTTCTGTGGCTTCAAATGTACCGGATGCGTCCATATCAGCGTTCGATTTCCGACATGAGCTCAAGCTTAAAACCAAACCCAGGGAAAAAACCGTGTATTTAAAAAGTTGATTCATTGATTCGAACTATTAGTTGTTTGTACTATACTTCAGGTTGTAAATGCCCATCATCAGCTGAATTTCATGCAAGGCTTTTTGTTGCCTGGCCAGACTTTCGGCATTTATTTCACGTAATAAATCCGTAACAGTCTGTATACCATTCTCCACTTTGGCAGCACTGGCATTTTTAATGTTGGTGTGCAAGCGAATGATTTCATCATCACTCTTGATCAGTTCCCTTGATTTTTCCAGTTCATTTTTCTGTTGGTTTATTTTTAGGTTGTTGTTGAACAGAAACGTCTCTTTTTGGTTGGAAATCGTTGCACGGCCAATTTTCAGATTGTTCAGACTATTTTTTTGTGTGTAGAAACCACTGATATTCCACGAAAGTCGGATGCCACCTATGTAAAATGGTGAAAAATCACTGCTAAGCATGTTTAATCCGGGTTTGCCTATGCCTCCTTGTACAAATAAACCCAATTTAGGCATTATTCCTGTCTGTATCATTTGGCTCTGATTGTCGAGCAGGTTTAACTGACGATCAAACAAGTTGAGTTCGGGTCTGTTAATTTGATCGTTAATTGGAACAATCGATGGCTTTTCAAGAATCGTCGCTTCCTCTATACCTTCTCCAATCATTGCAGATAACATTTCCCGGTACGTTTTGCCGGCGTTTAGCAATTCAGCGCGTCTTTGGGTATTGTTGAGCTGCTCCAGTTTCACGGCATCCAGATCGGTCTGATTGGCTACTCCATTGTTGACATAGGCTTTTACTTTGTCGTAGTTGGTCTGCAATTCATCCTGCAAAAGAGTATTTTGCTGCAACTGTTCATGGATGAGTAATAAGCCAAAAAACAGCTGGTTCACCCTATCCTTGATGGTGTATAATTCAACTTCCAGGCGTTGTTTATCTATTTCAGCATTGGCTTTCAGAATGTATTTTTGAGTGGAGGTAACGCCTCCGTCCCAAAGGAGCTGGTTCACTTCAAGCGCAGCCTGGTATTGGTCCTTACTTTGATGGATGGACAGTGTTTTGGTCTCTGACAAAGGTATATCAATATTGATGGCATCCGACTGATAAGTGGCCTTGGCTGTAAGAGCAACCTGAGGCAAGTAGGCTTTACCGGCATTGGACAAATTGTAATCTCTGGACTGCTCAATAAGCTCAAATTGTTTGATTTGCGGATAGTTCTGTTTTGCTTTTTCCTGGCAATGGTCAATGGTGAGTTGTCCGAATACAGTTGAAACCGGTATTGCAATCAGTACAATCAGGGTTGAAAGTATTTTCATCGTATTTAAATCAGGGTTTTAGACTCTTCAAAATAAACGTAATATTTTCAGCTTTCCTTTTCTCCAAAAGACGATCAAACTGTTCATCCGTAGCATGGACCAATAATTTCAAAATGGGAGCCGACATAAAAGCCATGACATTCATGGAGAACATTGCGTACAACAAAGACTTTGCATCGATTTTACAAAGACGCCCTTGCTCAAATTCGCCATCGAGCTCGAGCTGTATTTGTGCAACAATGGATAAAGGTAAATGACCTATGTTTTCCACTAGTTTCTGAGCTAATTCAGCATTGGTAGATACTTCGTTAAACAACAATATTGGCAATTTTTTGTTCGCTTTCAGCATGTCAAAATGCGAGCTGATGCGCCTTTTAAGCTTTTCTTCAAAGGAAATTCCGTCTTCACTGATCTGAAGTAAAGAAGAAACAAACATTTTTACCTTATTTTCAAAAATGACTCTGAACAGGTTTTCCTTGGAGCGGTAGTAATAATGAACCAAGGCCTGGTTGCATCGGGCCAAACGTGCAATTTCCGTAGTGGATGTCTTGGCATAGCCTTTGTCCAGAAAGAGTTTTTCAGCAGCTTCGAGGATGGCTTGTTCGGTAGAAATGGATTTTATCGGAGGCATTAATTGGGCTATTTAATAGGTCTATTAATTTTTACAAAGAAAGTGGATATTTTTGGAAAAACAAGGGTTTTTTAAAAAAGATGCAACCACTGTACCGGACACCTATAAATAGAAGTAATTGTGTATGTTTGACCAGATTCGAGAATGGTCATTTCAATAAATTGTGGTATTTTTGAAACTTAAATTTAAATTTTGAAAAGACTGGGTATCGTAAAAATTGCCTGTCGAAAATACTGCATCATGAAAAAAAATCATTTGCTATTTGCTTCCTTAATTACAGGTTTAGCCGCTGCACAAAATCCAAAACCATTGAACCGTATGAAGGTAAAAGTCTGATGGAGGTCATCAATGACAAACAGCGCACCCTGGGAACACGAAGGTGGACGTGCTATTCGTGTTGGTAATTGGAGACTTGTTGCCTTAAATGGTAAAAACTGGCAGCTTTTCAACACGACAAATGACCTGTCCGAAACAAAAAATGTAGCAGCAGAAAACCCGGACGTAGTTCAAAAACTGAAGACACTTTGGGATACATGGGCTAAAAAAGTTGGACTGAAGGTTCCATTATAACAACGTTTTTGTGCAAATGCCATCATCATCCGTATTTTAGAAAATGCAGGGCTTCCATTTTAAAGACAATCACCTTGTAATAGAAAATAGAACTATTAAAAAAATACCAGACTAACAGGAGCTCCCACATTTATCTTTTTTCCAGTATCTGTTAAAAACCCTGTTTGAACATCCCGTTTAAAAATCACAATAGTATCCGAATATTGATTGCCTGCAAAGAGATATTGTCCATCGGGTGTTAGCGCAAAATTTCTGGGTCCGTTGCCACCACTTGATATTTGTTGCTTAAATTCCAGCATACCATCTTTTGCTACAGAAAAACAGGTGATTGTAGTTGATGGGGCACGATTTGAAGCGTAAAGAAACTTCCCGTCCGGTGAAAGATGGATATCTGCAGCACCGGCCTTTTTATTTTCTTTTCGCATCACAGTCATTTCCTGAATCAGACTTAGTCTTCCATTTTGTATTTTCAGGACAGAAACCGTACCATCAAGTTCATGCAGTACAAAAAGTCTTTTTCCATTTTTACTGAATACGGCATGCCTTGGTCCACTTCCCGGTTTTACAGAAAGCGTATCCCAAGGAGTTAAAATTCCAGAATCCGCCTTGGAATTGTATTTATACACAATCACCTGATCCGTCCCCAAATCATTGGTAATCAAGTATTTTTTATCCGGTGAAAAGAGTACCTGATGTACATGCGGTTCGTTCTGACGTTCGGTATTGATGCTGCTACCTGTATGCTGAATCTGTTGCAAAACCGATGTCAAAGCGCCATCCGCTTTTCGCCCCAAAACTGAAAGACTTCCACTGTTGTAATTTGCTGTAAACACATGATTTTTTGAAGCTGAAACATAACATGGATCCAAACCTTTTGCTGGTGACTGATTTATCAACGTCATTTTAGCTGTTTTCCCCTCAAAGGAAAAGGCACTGACAATACTGTTTTCACCATTTTCACTGACAGCATACAAAAACTTTGAGTCTGGTGTCAAAGTCAGGAAACTTGGATTTGTAATACCCGCTGCCACCGATTTTTGAGTAAAAGTTGATGTATTCACATCTACCTCATACGCATAGATTCCCTCACTTTTTCCAGTATTGGTGTACGTTCCTACCAATAAGCGGTATATTCCCTTTTGTGCAAAGAAAGGCTGCGTGAAGACTATAAGAATGAACAGTGTCAGAATGTATTTCATGGTTTTTTCTACAAATCAGATTTACAAATCTGCGTTTTTAAATTTTAGCACCAATTTATTATTGGAGGGCATTATCTGAATGGGATATTTCCCTGAAGCTTCAGAAGCTTTAAAAGAACCTTGATTGCATTTAATTTCATAGTCAAAGTTGTTCTGATTTGCCAAAATCGTTTGACTCGAAATTGTTTTAAATGGTAATTTTGCATCGGGTGCTGTTTCCAGTGCCAACTCCCAGGAAAAAGTCGTATCCTTAGTCTCACAGGTCATTTCAAAACGGTCTTCATAAAAAAGGATGGTGAATATTTTTCCGGGTTCACTCGTGCATTTCACTTGTAAAACAGCATTGGACAATTCTTTCACAACAGGGTTTCCCATAGGCATTTCCCTTGCTTTTCCCTGAGCATCAACCGTCATAACCTTAAGCCCTGCCAAGTGATCTTTTGTACTCCATAAAAAACCATCAACGAATGGCAAAGTCATATAGACACATTGAGTGGAGGTTCCCGCTTTGGTTAAATAGTCCGATTTGTAATTTTGATTGAACAGATGAATATCCCTGAAGCGAAAGGAATCACCCTTCCACAATAAGTTGGCGCGGTAATACCGGCTGTTGAACCAAACCGTTTTACGACCTTCATTTCGAACATCAGTCAAAGCAGTGACTGCTGTTGGAGGTGTTAAAGCAAAGTTCTTTTTGAACCATGCACCTGATTTTCCAAGAGTTTCTACACGAATTTTATTCTTTTCTCTCAGGGAATCCAATAAGGGTATTTGAATTTCCATTCCGGCTTTCATACTCTGCCAGGTGAAAGAATTCTCTTGTCCTGCCTGAACATAATTGAAGGCTAAACAGGGTTCTTCAAACATGCTTTTAAAGAACCATTCAATCCATTTTCGGCTACCTCCTGCATCCGGATAGACCGGTTCAAGCGTCAAAACGCCTTGTCTGTCGGAACCCAGCCCCGTATCGTATTGGTAGATCGGATCACTTCCCAACATGCGAAAAATAGGTACGGGGATCTGTTCTTCTTTTGTTTGCGCAGGCATATAGGCATTTTTTCTGCTGGGATAATAGGCCTGATTCCAATAGCCACCCCACATGGTGTATCCATCCGTACCGTATTGATCTTTACAGTTGCAAGATGCTACAATTTTATATTTGTCGTACATGTATCCCAAGGTATGAGAATCTATAAACCAGGAACCTATCGAGGAAGGATATTTTCCAAAAATGGATTTAAATTTTTCCATATAGACATCCACCAGTTTTTCCCGTTCTTTGGGTGAATAGCCTGTGGAAAAGCCTACATTGGCGTGCCAGTCCCAGGGATAAATACCCCTCCACTTCAAACCTGCAGCTTCAACATGCGGTTGAGTAATTTCCCACCATCCACCAATTTCTGACTCTGAGTTTAAATCATTTTTCAATAATTTCTGATAACGGGGATTGATCAATGCATCGTATTGCAGCAGAAAGGTACCAGGCAGGTTGTATTTGTTTAATTGTACTATTTGCTGATGTACAGTCTCATAAAGTACATCTTCTGAAATTGCGGCATCACGCGGTTCAACCTGACGAATAAAGTTTACGATGTTTACAATTCTGGGTGAACCTGCAAAACAGGTTATATTGGACAAAAGGAATCCGAATAAAATTAAGTGCTTCATTTTCATAGTCAAAAAAAATCGGTTAAGCAATCATGTTTGGAAATACTGCCAAAAAGCCACTTAAAAAAGTTTCCTATTTTGATTTTACAATTTCCAATAAATTGAAACCTGCACAAAGCCCTTTTGTCTGCGCTATATAAAAGTCAAGAACTCTGGTTTCATCTACTACTACATCCTTCAATTCAACGAATGTACCAGGATTATTTACTGTTAATCCGGAAGGACTCGCAACGATCCCATTAGCCTCGTAAATTATTACTGCCTGATTTTTAATCAGATCAGCATTGATTGTTGACATCAAAACTCGAACCGTATAGGTTCCAGGTTCAATAAGGAATCGTAATCCACTTTTAGCAGGAGATAATTCCAATGCGTTCTGAATACCAAAGTATTTCTTCATATACGTGATCGGATAGGGTACATCCTTACCCACCAATTTCGCTGAATCAGCATTATAACCTCCAAGATATTCAAGTTGAACCGCCATTGTTTTAGGCAATAACGTTGGTTTGTAAACAAGGGTAGCCCATGGCTCGCCATCAGAGTCCTTTAAGCTGAAATTATCCCAATCTTCATATTGTTTGGTTGTACAACGGTTTAGAACAGTCCCATCGGGCAATTCGGCATAAGTCGTCTGTAGATAGTGTTCAGCAACAGGTGCAAAAATAATTTTACGCCCAACCTGACTTAGAACCTTATATTCGATTGTTTTAGAAACAACACCTGACTCTTCGGTGGCATCTTTGATCTTTGCATAAAGCACTTTTGTTCCAGAACCGGACGATAACTTATACGCGACAGGAGACGAGAAAGTCTGCCAGATACTACCTGTGAAATCTTCACTTTCTGAAAGCATGAAGTGGGTAGGATTACCTCTGTTTATAAATTTGACACTAAGATTCCGCGAAGTGACCATTGTAGCTCCGTTGTTAATGGAAATGGAATCCAAAGGGACAGTACTTACCGGTATGGTGGTACTTGAACTTACCCTTATTATTTCCAATAAATTGAAACCTGCAAAGATTCCTTGTTTCTGAGATACCCCAAAATCGAGTATGCCATCCTCACCTACCACAACTCTTGGCATGGTAACATAGGTCTGCTTATTATTGAGGGGAATACCTGAAGGAGAAGCCTTAACCCCATTGGCATCATAAACAATACTACCCTGTGCGTCTAAAGTAACCTGGTTCGCTGTTGAGAAAAGAATATTCAAGCTATAGGTTCCAGGTTCAATCAGAATTCTAAGTCCACGTTTGGCAGGAGAAAGTTCCGGCCAACCGTCAATTCCAAAATACTTTTTTATATATTTAGCCGGATAAACCCCTGAATCATCCAAACCAGAAGCATCATTGGGCGAAACATATGCCATTCCGATAGCAAAAGCCGGAGGCAGCTGGCTTGTTTTTGCAACCCGGGTTGCCCAAGGTTGACCATCGGTATCCTTCAGGCTGAAATTGTCCCATTCTTCGTATTGTTTGGTAGTACAAAGATTCAGAACCGTTTTATTGGTCAACGTTATATAACATTGATCCGCATTCTCCACTACCGGACAAAATACTATTTTACGGCCAATTGGGCTTACTTTATTCAATTCTATTTTGGCTGAACAAACAGCGGATTCTCCAACGATGTCTTTAACCTTGGCATAGATTGTTTTAACAGTGTATTCAGAAGATATTCTGAAAGATACAGGATTTTCAAAAGTCATCCAGGAAGCTCCTTTGAAATCCGGTACTTCAGACAGCATATAATGTGAGGGCAGCCCTTTAAAGTTAAATGCCACTTTAACATCTAAAACCTCTGTTTTGATAGCTCCCGAATCAATTAAGATGGAGTTTAAACCGGCTGGTTCGGTCAAAATGATACTGCCCGATACCGTCTTACTTTCTTCAGTGTCGGTTTTAACTTTCACATAAACAGTCTTTTTACCCAATGTCGAAGACATTGTGAAATTAACTATGCCGGATGTAAATGGAGTCCATGTGGCATCACCAAGCAGAGGTTTTTCGGATATCTTATAAAACGTAGGGGAATCGCCAGCTAAATTAAGTGTCACTATTGCCGCTGTGCTTGGAGTATTCACTTCTCCATTGTTAATACTAACTGAATTTAGGACAAAGGGAACTTTGTTATAGACTATGGATGCACTTAGAACAGATGAAACATCAAAATTATTTTTTAATTTCAGATAGACCGTGTGAGATCCTCCGGTATTCAACAATGAAAGCGAAATGGTCGAAACAAAGTCTTTCCATGTAGCACCTGCAAAATTGGGATCTTCAGAAATCATATAATAGGTTGCTGCTCCTTTAAAAGTATAGGTAACAACCACCGACCTGCTATTCGTTGATTCAGCTCCGGCATTGAGGGACAAACTTTGCAATACAGGTCCGGAAACATACTCTTTTAGCTGATCCTGATAGGCTTCCCGAACTCCGGGTTTCAGCATTTGAGTGAAATATTGAGCATCTTCCAGATCGGAAGTACTTGTCGTTGTTTTGAATTGTGTAATGTATTTCTCTACTTTAGATATCAAATCTTCATTATAATCGAGATTTACGAGCAACTTGCCATCATTAATAGCATAAGATGTACCATTAAATATATCTGAAGATGCAACTTTTACACCTGTCGTATCGGTAATACCGGATAGCATGACTGAAAAGCTTTTAAAGAAAAAGTTTTTGGCTTCCGGAGTATTAAATTTAAATGAGATTTGTTGACCTCTGACAGTCTTTGTTATGGTCGTATTTTCGCAAAAATACCAATATTCATAAAATTCATCAAGAGAGGGGAACCACAATATATCATTGCCTGATGCTCCGTAAAGTGAATCGAGTTGTTCAAAGTAGTGTTGTTCCACTGCGGAAGAGATATAATGGTCTCCTCCAATTAACCAGGCCCTGTTTGCAGGGGCGATTGTGCCATTGGCCTGTGAAGCAAAATTAGTTAAAAACTCATTAACCAGACCACTCCAATAAAAATCACGTTTGACGCTTATCTCTTTTTTATTGAGTGTGAATCCTTCAGAGAATGGTTTAGCCAGGGTTACAACATCTGACTGTGCGGTTGTCAGCACAATATGATCGTCTGCATTACAGTTTGTTATGTAAGAATGGTCTCCATTAGGTTCTATCATGACCTTAGGAAAACGTCCTGTCATAGAATTGATAATATCACCATTGGAAATAATTTGTTTTCCAAATGTATTGTCATCAGCACCTGTAGATTTTAAGTCATGGAAGGCTGTAGTTGATCCAAAGTCCTGCATGATTCGTATTTCTTTCGGTGTAACCCATTCACCAGTTCCTTGAGTGTCTTTTCCAATGTAAGATAGTATCCAGTCAAAAACACCCATCGTTATTGAGAACCGATGTTTAATTCCTGCACCATCCGTGTATTCAAGTGGTTTAGCAGATAAAGTCCCTCCAGTTTCACCCAAATGAAAATTGGGCCATCCGCCAATAGGTTTGTGATTAATGGCACAATGCAAATTCCAAACACTTAAATTATCATCAATAGTCCATGACCCAACCAATTGTTTATTATACTTTAAAGTTGGAAATTCGGCATTGACAGTTGAAGGATCAATAGAACTTGGAAGGGTAATCGTTAATAATAATAAATCAACGGAATCCTTGACACAACGAATAGAATAGCCAAAATTACTCGTTACCTTTTGGGAAGACAAACTAAAAGAGTTTGGATATAAGGACCATCCAGTAGCTTCTGTATCATTATCATTCTGAGGAGTACTCCACCAGTTTGCAGAAGGATTATTGTATTTTGTAAATGTGCCTGAACTATCCCGGGCACCTCCCGGAAGTGCAGAATAACCACTTGAATTGTTTGAATTGAGTATAGGGCTATTCCAACCGACTATGGACTTCATTTTAAATCCGGCATTGGACTTTCCTCCCAAAGAATTTGCCAGAGTAGCCCATTCACCATCATTAGGCAAATGCCAGCCTGACGGACATATACTAACAGCAGCAGGTAAATTATACAACACCCCATATTTTGCATAATTGTAGGAGGTTTTAGCGGCCTCAACCTCTTTACCTTCATAGCCATAAACGTAATAGTATGGTACGGTTTGCGAGCCTTCGTCAGGAGGATATACTTCTGGTAAGTACGCTAAATTTTCAGCCATCCATATTTGAGTTCCAATTTTCACCCATTTATAGATTTTTCCATCTCTACGGTCAGTAAATGTTCCTGTTATATTTGTACTGCCGTTAGTAACAATCAATGCAGTATCCGAATAAAGAACATCACAAGTTTCATCTTTGATTTCAGCTCTGTAATAACCAGCATCCACAATATCGACTTTTAGCGAATCGCCCGTTTGATCTTCAATATTGATCCAATCGACACCATCAGCCGAACATTGCCACTGACAAGTTCCTCTATGATGACTGGTTAATAAAGTAATTGTATCATCAGTCAATGGAATGCTGCCATTTCTGTAATAAAGAGTTTGCGCAAAAACTGAATTGACAGTGAATAAGAGAACGAAAATGAGAATATGAAGTGCTGTTTTTTTCATGATTATTCTGGCGTAATTTTTCTAGAAATTCAATAAGATCGTTTGTAGAATTATTGGACAATAAGCTTCCGAAAAAATGGTATTGAACCAAAATTAATCCGAACAGTATACACGCCACTTGCTAAATTAGCTTTCCCGAACTGTACCACTTCCTTACCAGATTGATGTTTTATCTTTTTATCTGTCAATTTCTTTCCATCAAGTGTGAGCAGTTCAAAGATTACCGTTTCTGACTTATCTGAATCTATTGTAATATTAAACAATCCATCATTTGGATTCGGATAAACGCTGAGAATAAATTCTTTCTCATGAATGGATGGAAGTGCATTTGCAACGACCTCAAAAGGTTCCGAATAGGTACTGCAACCAGAATATAAACTGACCACATAGACCCTGTATGTACCATATTTAGGGTTGAGTAAAAATTGATTATTTTCATTATCTAATATTACTCCATCAAGCACCCAGTGGTTACCGAAAGGTATTGAAGACTTCAGGGTATCACCCTTTAGTGAAATAACAGGAATATAATCTTGGTTAACATCCAATGTGACTCTTTGTGCAGCGACAGAGAAGTTAACCAGACAAAGAATAAATAGGATTCGTGCTTTCATGCTATTTATAAAAATATACTTTAGTAAGAAAACTTTTGAACCTCAAAATTAAACATAATATTCCTAAAAAAACATGTTTAATAAATGAAACATATTTTATACTGGATTTATTTTCAATCCAATAATCTTAAAATCAATAAAATTGATAGATAATAGTCTGTTGAAACACATCCTCCGGCTTTAGTAAACAGGATGGAAAACCGCTTTGACTGGGACTATCCGGAAAAAACTCAGGTTCCAGGCAAAAGGCCTGTCTACGTTTAAATAGCTGTCCATCAGCACCAGGAATAGTACTGTTTAAATAATTTCCACTGTAGAATTGAACACCTGGCATGGTAGTATAAAGCCTCAACGTAATGCCACTCTGAGGGGCAAATGCTTCAGTTGCAAGAACTAAATCGCCGAATTCTTCTTTGTTCAGCACAAAACAATGATCATATCCTGTGCCATTGACCAGTTGTTCTTCGCTCCTCTCCATATCTTTTCCTATCGTTTTCGAAGATGAAAAATCAAAAGCAGTATCTTTTACGAAACGGATTTCGCCGCTAGGAATGGAATCTGAAAGGATTGGCAGGAATCGTGTTGCATTTATCCTCAAATCGTGATCCAAAATATCGCCCTCACCATTTAAATTGAAATAGGCATGATTGGTTATATTAACCGGTGTCGTTTTATCCGTTTTGGCAGTAATTTCCAGGCTCAGCTCATTGGTTTCAGACCAGGAATAAACCAGTTCAACCTTCAGATTGCCTGGAAACCCTTCTTCTCCATCTTTGGACAAATAGTTCAATACCAAGCTTTCGCCCTCTATCGTTGCATCCCAAAGTTGCACATGAAACCCCATCCGGCCACCATGCAAGCTATTTTCACCATTATTGGCTTCCAATAAGCAATCTTCTCCATCAACGATAATTTTAGCTTTGGATATGCGGTTGGCAAAACGGCCACAGGTCGCACCAAGATAACAGGTATCGGCCAGATAGCCCTCCAAAGTATCATAACCTTTAACCACGGAGATCAGATCCCCGTTTTTATCGGGCACCAGAATCCGGACAATACGTCCACCGTAATTGGTGATTTCAGCAACTGCTCCTGATTCATTGGTCATGCAAAATAGACTGACTGCACGACCATCCGGCAATTCGCCAAACGATTTTATTTCAATTTGCATCTATTTTTTTTATTTGGGACATATAGTCCATATGCTTGATTTCAATTAATTCGCCATAAATATCCTTGCCCAATCTCGTATCACGCTGATCAAAAGTCCAAAGCACCCAACCTGTGGTTAAATCCATAATGACGCTGCCCATATTTTCCTGATTGATGGAGGAGTCCGGTATGGAATCAATTTTCATATAGTCTTTAAAGCCCTTTC
>Ga0209123_1001238_pt1 | contig 26235 bp, 40 predicted proteins | sample BarGraIncu00431A_FD_184500 | JGI IMG/M metagenome (GOLD analysis project Ga0209123, IMG submission 184500) | Arctic peat soil microbial communities from Barrow, Alaska, USA - Barrow Graham LP Incubations 004-31A (SPAdes) (version 2) | ecosystem: Environmental > Terrestrial > Soil > Wetlands >...
CCGCTTCGGACTCTGGATCGCATTCCACGTCTTCACCCAGGACCGCTACCTCGATGCGGTGCGCCTCTGCGTCGAGCGCGAGGCGGATAAGCGCAGCATAGTGATCCCCTGGACCAAGGACCTGGAGTTCGAGGCCATCCAGTGGTCGCATGACAAGACCAAGCGCTGCGGAAGGACCGCTTTCCAGTTCTCCAAAAACTGGGTTGGCGGATATTTACTTAAACAAAACGGATAGTTATAAGATTATTTCTTGGATACGGTATCAAATGGGTTCATCTTACGCATTTCGCTTATCAGGTGAGTGGCTGCGAGATGGGTGTAGATCATCGTGGTCTGCACGTCGGAATGCCCCATCATCTGCTGTTGCGCCTGGATCGTCATCCCCGACTCTGCCGCACCTGTTCCGAAACCATGTCGGAGCAGGTGTGGGTAGATCCTCATATTAATCCCCGCTGCCTTCGCCGCATACCTCAAGCTGTCCCGTACGTTCCGGTAAGGGTTTTTCGTCACTGGGTTGATCCATAGGAACCCAGTCTTTACTTCTTCAATCTTCCGCTTCAGTTCCTCCAGGAGGCCCGGGTGCTGGACCGGGACGATCCGCTGCTTGCTCCCCTTCCCCATGATCACGATCAGCCCGCGCTCCAGGAACACACACTCGGCGGTAATGTTGAGCGCCTCTGCCCGCCGCAGACCTGCGTAGAACTCCAGCATGGCGATACCTCTAACCTCCGGCCTCACTTTGGCGATGATCGCCTCGAATTCGGCACGTGTCGGCATCACAGGTAGGGCAGAGCGGGTCATCTTGGGGGGGAATTGCTCACATTTCATGGCCGAGGCTACCAGGTTCTTTTTGGCCGCCCAGGTGAAGAACACGTTGAGGTGGAACAACTCGTTGTTGATGCTAGCCGGCTTGATGCCTTCGGCTGTCCTAGCGCGCTTGTAGTGGTCAATAGTGTCCGTCCCGATCGCCGTGAGGGGGAGTTTCCCCATGTACTGGCAGAGTCGGTTCAGGTTACGAGTCGCGGCCTCGACGGTGAGAGGAGCCCGGTCGAGCTTATACCATTCGAAGAATTCCGGCAGGCAGCGCTCCATCTGGGCGTTGACGGCTATGGGGGTTTTACGGGCTTTACTGCGCAGCCCGCGCTCGTGATCCATTGCCTCGGCCTTCGTTCCTTCGAAGACTTTGGTTTCCTTCCCTCCCTTTTTGCCAAGGGGATAATAGACCACCTGCCAGAATCGCGTAACGGCGAGATTCTTATTTTTTGTGGGATGTGGGTTTACGCTCATTCTGTCTGTCCGTCTTCTTTTTTCTTCATAGCCACGATTTGATCATGCAGGGAAGGCATGGCACCCTTGGGTCGGTTTTCTACCGCATCTTTGCCTGGGGATAGGGATTTGTGATGGACCTCAGCTTGACATATCCGTGCAAGTATTCCGACAAGGCACCCTATGCAAATTATACCGGGCCCCATTGTTGATTGAGACAAAGAGAAAAAGCCGAATATTCCGGCTAAAACCGCGATAGCTATAAGGTATGGAAACATTTCTTCTCCATTATGAGTCGACAGTCCGGTCAGATCAATTTCGAATGCACGGCCTAGACCATCTAGAGGTAATCCTTGAGATGGTCTAGGCCAATCTCGATTACCGCAACGCCATCATTTCAAGGTATGCCGTTGCATCCTCACCAGATTTGCCTGCACAGTACTTATTCCACTTGCTGCCAAAACCATCCATTTCGCTTGTTTTAATATTATCCCCGTACATGACTGCTCGTAGTCTATTCATCCCGCCAAAACCGTTTTGAGTCCTATATTCATAACAAACAGATCCGTTTTGCATTATTAATCCTGATTCGAGTTTGAAACTATCGGGATTTCTGACAGCATTCCTGATTGTAGTGATGCCTGCGATCGCGCGAACCTGATTATTCTCATTGCTCTGTTTTTGCTGGGTGCCTTTTATTTGCGCGGTCTTCTGCGCCCTTTCTGCTCGGATATTTACCTCTTCGATCTTTTTATATAGTTTTTGCGCTTCTTTATATTCTTTAGCTTGTTTTGCTATGGCATCTAAATGCATTTTAGCCGGAACTACAGCTTTTTTTGTTATAGCATCCTTAGCGTATCTAAGATGCTCAGCGGAAGTCATTTTATCGAAATGTTCCCCTGCGCATACGGGGGCAGCTATAAGTAGAAGACCGAAAATTATAATATTTTTCATGGTGGCTCCTCGATCAGGTTTTGATGTTCAATAAATTTACGCCATTTTTATAACAGCAACAACCCTGCCTGCTATAGCAATCCCTTCACCCGATAAATCAGATAAATGGATATCCCGGCTCCAACCTGTGGGGTTGTCCGAGGCAATCCTGATCGTCTCCCTGGACAGCCGCTGCATGCGCTTAACTACTGTCGTCTCATCAATCTGGAGAATATAGGCAGCCCCGTCTTTGGTAAGGGATCTGTCCGACACGTCAACGATCATCACATCGCCGGGGACGATATAAGGGCTCATGCTGTCGCCTGAGGCCCGCAATGATGCCAAGCCTAGCCCTGAGTTACCAAACTGGATCTTCGCATATTCTTGGGAGAATGACAGGTAGCTTTCGACTTCTTCGTAACCGTTGATAGAACCCGGGCCGCCCTGCGCGACAGCATTGTAAAGCGGGACACGGATATACTCCCCTCCAAGAGGCGTTTCGTCTTGTCGATTGTCTTGCCTGCCCACTGGCTGCTGGCTAAACATCTCCCCTTTGCCTGTTTCGAGAAAATTTCTGTTCACTCGATATTTTAATTCCATTTGACGCATCACTGGCTCAGACGGAGTAGAGCCGCCTCGCTCGATATCGGAAACATAAACACCTGTAATGCCGAGTGGCTCTGCAAACTGAGTTTGCGTAAGCCTCAAGAATTTACGTACGACTCTAAGGTTTTTACCGAATATTTCTCTATTCACAATAATTTCTCTCTTGACAATTCTAGTGACTAGAATTATCCTGACTTTGCAGTTTAACGAAATAACGTAATTTAAAATCCGGTTGCCGCCGGAGTTCGGGAAACACGAAACGATAAGCAATTGCTAATTTGGTAGATCTGTGGCGCTGGCTGCAACTATCTCTGCGTCGACAAGGAACAGGTGGGTTATGGCATTTGTGCGTAGAACTAGAATCCTAAGACTGTTCGGCCTTCCAATCTTGCGAGAGGACATTTGCCGGATTAGCCATGGCTCTAAGTTTCGGAACGGTGGACGTTCGTGCCTGCGCATTATTCCGCCCCGCGCCTCAACTCTGACAACTCAAGACGTCGAAGCGACCGTAATGGCCATCCTGAGAGAACAAACTAGGCCGGGTGGGCTACTTTACCAGGATTTCCAGTGCTCTCCGGACCGCCATTGACTCAATTTCTGCAAGGGTCAGGCTCTTAATGTCAGAGGCCTCGATGCTAACTGTAATTGTGCCGTCCGTTAATTCAGGGTATTCGTCCGCTGTAATGGCAAGAGTGGCTTCGATAGTGTTTTGGTGTGCGCGAAACTTGTGTGTCACCTGCCATAGAACGAGTTGCATAGAGTTCTCCCCTGTTAACTATTTAACATAATCGCATAACAGATATGAGCGGGAAAGACAATGGAAAAAGAAAAACCCTTAACAATCGACGCCGTTTTGACCAAGGGGAAAATCAAGGCAGACGGGCGAACTCCAATGTCGTGGTCGAGGATGAAGGGCATCCCCGCAGGGACCATGCAGAGGATCATCAACGGCTCCTACCCGCACACTGACGAGCTAAGCACCGAATACCAGCGCATTCTCAAGCTTTTGAAGGTAGACGGGTATCTTGTCGAGGCTAACCGCCGCAAATTAGACAGGAGGGCAGCATGAATACGGGAACGCTTCTGAAAACGGCTCGCCACCGCGCAGGCCTCACGCTGACCGAACTCGCCGAGAAGACAGGATCCTCGCCGGCGGTGATCTGCGACGTTGAGAACGGCAAGCGCAAGTCGAGCCCCACCCCCCTGGAGATGGTTGCTTTCAGTGATGCCCTCCACGACACGAAACTGCTCTCCGATTACTGCGACCGCTGCCCGGTCCGCTCGCGTATCCTCCCACGCAAATTCCTCCCGCTGAATAATGTCCTGGTGAACGCCCACGCCTCTGCGATCAAGACGGCCCAGAAGTTCTCTGAGGCGGCCGAGATGTCCCAGACCATGGTCAGCAAGATGCTTAAAAAGGATTTCCAGGCGGACCCCGAATTCCTCGAATACCGGGACCACGCGATTATCAAGATCCTCGACGCCAAGCGCGGGGCAGAGATCCTCCTAGACCAGCTGCAGGGCCTCGGCATTGTCACGGCGGACGACCTCCGCGTTCTGGTATCGGCGCAGCAGATGATGTGCGTGGCTAAGGGCCACCACATCGAGGACTAGGTGACCGGTGCTATGACCACATCCGACCTTGCAGAGATAGAGGCCTAATGCTTATGAACCAGTCGGAACTCAAATTTATTGCTGCCGAGCTTTTCCGGCTGATGAAGGATGAAGGTCTGACCTTTTCAGGAGGAAGCGTACCCCTGGCCCAGCCGTCGACTAGGCAGCAGAGGATAGATCTTGAGTATGACCAGGACGTAGCGAAGGCTGTAGCCAGGATGGAAAGAAAGGCGCAGGCGACCAAGTCGTCGGCTCGCGGGCAGCAGTGACCCTAGGTAGACGCATAAAGGGAGGTGTGGTTATGAAAACTTCAGTCCAGGCAGGAGCTGACAAACTTTTGCTCGAAACTATGCAACGCCTTACTACAACCTTGCGCGAAGAAAAGGACTCAACAACCCGGCTGCAGATTCGTGGCGAAATGCGTGGGATTCGTTCTGCCTTTGTAACTGTTTTTGGCACGGATAACCCCTTTTACCGCGAAATAGTCCAGGTAGATACCTCAGCGACAAATTCCGTCTACAAAATTACTCAGCCAGTATCTGGGTAGCAGCAAGGTGGGGAAGGTCGGCGTAACTGGTGGCTTGTTATTTATTGGTAGGGGGAGGGGAGATATGAAGAGCTTGCATCTGCTGGCATGGGTCGCTTTGCTTACCATCATTGGGATCGCGGGAGCCACCGCAACCTATCTTGCCGTTGGGCCTATAACCGGCCCGTCCAGAGTCAAAATCCCCGAAATACATGGCGCATGTAAATACCAGGCGCTGGCGGTGCTCCGATGATCCGGGCGCCTTTCCTCCGCGGCCGGAGAAGTGAGTATCCCGAAATGGATCTTCCTGAAGGCTCGACCTGCGGTGATTGCCACTGGTCAGAGAAGTGCTGCACGATTTACGCAAGGATTCCCGAGGACGAGGTCTGCGACTGGGTACCGAGCAGGTTTGTTACCAAGACCGGCACCAGGGCGGTCTGCCAATGACCGAATGCTCCTGGTGCGGCACCACCCTTACCGGTCTGGATGCGGAAGGCAATGCAAGGCTGTCGAACGGGATCTGCCTCAGTTGCTTGGCTCGCCACTTTCCAGGCATCCTTCCCCGGTTCATGGAGGCACGAAAATGCAATGTCAGTGTGGCGGGTGGGTAAGAGCGGACCTGGTCGAGTTCGCCGGCAAGAAAGTTGTGGGCCTCGTATGCAACGGCCCCTGCGGCTATGCGGAACCGGTTCCTGATGGAAAGAAAACGAAGGAGGCAGTAATCGACCGCCTCGACGTGGGTCGTGTGGCGATGGGAAGGGTCTGGTAACCAAAATTCTCGAGGGGGATGCCAATGGAGAGGGTCAAGGTTTTATCGAAAAACGATTTTGCAAAGTTCTGCGCCGAGTGTAACCAACAGGAAGCTCAGGAACCCGTCTTCAATCTCATCTTCGCCACATCTAATCTACCTAAAAGACGCAACGAAAGCGCTGCGGACCAGGATTTCCTAGCTCGCCGTCTCTTTGCGGTGGACAGCGAGTCTGAAGGTGCCCAGAGGATCACTGCGGAGCTCGTCAAGAGTCTCGCAGGGCAGGATTCCGGAGGCCTCTAATGCTGATGCCCTGCCGGGATTGTGATGAATCGGGACGCTGCGACATCGAGGCTGAAAAGAGCCGGATGGCACTATTCGCCTGGGTGCATGGCGGGCTGATCAGTTGCGGCCTGCGGGTAGAGCGTGCCTGGCGTGGCATCAAGGGTGTGGCGGCATGATCAGGCTCGGTGAGTGTAAAAGGTTGAGCGCACGGATAACGGCGCTCCAGTGTGAACGGAATAGGTTGAGAATCATCACATGTCATGGCTGCTGCGGCCTGGTCGAATTCGTACAGGCCGTCATCCCTGTCCAGGAGGAGAGAAAGAAGATGTCCAAGCATTACTGCGGAAAAAAGAATTGCACTCGTGCCGTCAAAAATGAAGGCGACATGTGCTGGCAGCACAAGGGCCTGGAGGATCAGATCGCCGCAGGTTCGGTGGCCGCCGAGGTTGTCCATATCCCGCTCACACAGGAAGGCGTTGATTCTTTCTCTGCAGATACTGCCGAGGCAGTGATCGAGCGCGAGGTTGCAACGCCTGCGGCACCTGAAGCGGTCTATTCTGCACCCAAGTTGACCGGCCTCGCCGCTCTGCTTCGCACCCCCCCCCCTATCACACCTCTCGACGGCCTGCTGATTCCCTTTTCCCGGGAAGAAATAATATCTCTAATCGAAGCCGAAGTAACTGCGGACCATATCCGCGAGCTCGTAATCATAGGCCTGTCAGTTGGCCTGATGGAGTTCAGCGACGAGGACCCGCTCGCGAAGAGCCGCTGCCATGCAGCTGGTTAAGCCCGCCGAGGAGTATAAGCCCGATATTGGCCGCTCCCTAACCCCTGAAGAATTTGTCCAGGCGTGCCGGGAAGCGACCCATGTAAGCCAGATCAAGAGTCGATCCTGCTGGCGGGAGAGCAATAACGACCATTACAGGCTCGGTCGGCGTTAAGCGGAGGATGCATCGTGAAGAAATGTGGCCGTAGCCAATGTGATGAGCGGGAATGTGAGCTGTGCGCCGTCGGTGAAGCTCCGGAGGTGAGCCAGCTCCTGGCGAAGATTTCTGAAATGGACCTAGAGCTGCTGATTCTCAAAGCCAAGGTCGCGCCGCTTATCCGTCTGGAAATGGCCGTACGAAGCTGCTCAAAAGTCGACATGGTCGCTCGGGAGCTGTTAACGGCAATGGATGAACCTGCCGCGAATTGAATGAGTGAAGTAAATAATCTGAGTAAAGGAGATCTGGATGGAAAACATGTCGAACGATGAGTTGAGGCAATTCGTGGAAGCCGAATCGGGCGGGAAGCAGACGGTGCTCTATACCTTCAAGGGGCAGGCGAGCTTCTTCAACGTTGTCGAGAGATTCAACCTCGAGGATCTGCACCCGTCGCCGGGTACCGGACCGCACCCGGCCTTCGTGGTCAACGGGATCGTCAAGGATCGCATCTACATCGCGACCTATCAGGCCGTGCTCCGGGATGGCGAGGCCGTATCGCTTCCCAACCAGGACCCGGCAACCAACATCGATTTTGACCAGGCGCGCACCGCCTGTCTCGCCGCCGGCCCCGGGTTCCACCTCCTGACCAACTGGGAGTGGGCCGCGATCGCGCTCTGGTGTGCCGCCAATGGCCACGACGTGCACGGGAACACGAATTGTAGCAAGTCCCATTCTCATCCGGAAGAGAAGGGTGTTCGCGCTGCCCGCAGTTACGTCACGCTGACCGGATCCGGCCCCGGCTCCTGGCGCCACGATGGCACGGCTTCCGGCATCGCCGACCTGGTGGGGAACGTTTGGGAATGGGTCGATGGGCTCAAGCTTTCGGGTGGAGAGATCACCATGGCCCTCGACAATGCGTTTGCTGCAGAAGAAAGCGACTGGACTAAAACCGGAGCAGTAGTAACCGGGACAGACGGCCTGGCTTTAGGCGGGAAAATTACCAGGCGCGGATGGTCCAATAAGGCGTTTCGCGAGGTCTCTGCTTCGAACGGCTTTGAAGACGCCAAGTTCCTCAAGCGGGCGGCACTTTTGCCAGTAGAGGGTGTGAACCTGCCCGGTCATTACTGGGCTGACAATAGTGATGGTTTCGAGGCCTTGCCGATCCGTGGTGGCAACTGGCGCGACGGGTCGGGCGCTGGTCTCGGCGCCCTCATTCTGAGCGGTGAGCGCTCGTATTCGAGCTCGATCCTCGGCTTTCGGCCCGCTTTTATCGAATAATCCGGGGTCTGTTTTTCTGTTTATCTGAATGGTTTTAACCTCTGCAGCACATATCTGACAAAAGGAGACATCATGACCACGATCATCGTAAAAGACCCCCTCAGAGATTCAGTAGAAGCAGCGTCAGACGGCAAGCAAACCGTGCGCTGGACAAAGTCCGGACTCCCCAGCTACATGTCTGTTATTCCCAGGGTCAACCTCGAAGACCTGCACCCGACTGCCCTGGGTTTCGGCCCTCATCCCGCTTTTGTCGTCAATGGAGTCGTAAAGGACCAGATTTTAATCGGGAGTTACCAGGCGGTCCTCCATGACGGGGAAGCACTTTCGTTACCCAATCAGCCGCCGACGACCAACATCGATTTCGATTTGGCCCGTGCGGCATGTGCTGCTGCCGGTCCCGGCTTTCACCTGATGACCAATTGGGAGTGGGCGTTGCTGGCGCTCATGGCTGCAGCAAGCGAACGCGACGTTCGCGGCAACACCGACTGCAGTCGCTCGCATAGCAACCAGGAAGAGTGCGGTAAAAGGAGCGGCAATAGCAACTTCATCCTGACCGGTTCAGGCCCCGCATCCTGGCGGCACGACGGCACCATGTTCGGCGTCTCCGATTTGGTTGGAAACGTCTGGGAGTGGAACGACGGGTTGAAGCTGCTGAACGGCCGGATACTGATGCCGCATGATAATGACTTTACCCTTGCCGAGTCCGAGTGGCCGGAGGCTGGCGCCTGCATCGATATCATCGGCGGATATCCTCGTGTGTCCGACCAGGTCACTACCAGAGATTGGGACTCGGTGATGTTCAATGAGATGCAGATCAACCCCGGGTTCGAAGTTCCCATCGCCCTGAGGCAGGCTCTGATTTCGCCAATGACTGATCGCCCTGTGGCCGGTCGTTTTTATGCCGACAATACCGAGGACTTCGAAGCTATGCCGTTCCGTGGTGGCCACTGGAGCCGCGAGTCGAACGCTGGTCTCGGCGCCCTCGCTCTGAGCGATGAGCGCTCGGCTGCGAACTCGAACCTCGGCTTTCGGCCCGCTTTTATCGAGTAATCTGAACCCTGTTTTCCTGTTTATCTGATGGTTTTTGAGGTGTTGAGTTGGAAAATCTGAAAATAAAGCAGAAGACGGAAGACATGATCAAGTACGGGTATGTCGCTTTGCAGCAGTTTCCGAAAAGTGAAAAGTTTTCTTCGGTGCAGGACGTCAAGCGAACCATGTTCTCGTTGCTCGAACAGATAATCCGAGCAAATCGCAGCAGAGACAAGCGTATCGCGCTGTACGCGATCGACACAGAGCTTGAAATTCTTCGTACGCAGGTTCGCCTAGTGATGGAACTCAAATTCCTTCCTTTCCAGAAATACGAGATATGGAGCGGTCACCTCTCGGAGATCGGGAGGATGCTGGGCGGTTGGATCAAGTCTTTAAATTAGGGGCAAGGCTGCACAATGCCGATCCGTGGTGGCAACTGGAACAACGAGTCGAACGCTGGTCTCGGCGCCCTCAATCTGAACTATGAGCGCTCGAATTCGAACTCGAACCTCGGCTTTCGGCCCGCTCTCGCCTGCAGCCGGATAGGGCGCCCTCAAGGGGACGCTTTCAGAGCACAGGCAAAAGGAGCCTTCTTCCTGTGCATCAAGTAGCACGAATAGGTAGCAACCGCCGCCGGCGGTAAGTATCGCAAAGAGAACATGGCTGGCGACAATTTGAGGAATGACGATGCCCATCACGCACAACAATATCTGGAAAGACATAACGACCTTCGAAAACCTCTACGTTGCCTATACTTCGGCAGCTCGGAGCAGAAGATATAAGAATTCGGTACTTGGCTACCGGCAGCACCTTGAGGAGAACATCATTGATGCCCTCAACCATCTGGCCTGGAAGCAGTGGCACCCATCTCGTTTCAAAGAGTTTTACATTCACGACCCGAAACGTCGGCTAATTAGCGCTCCGCCTTTCCATGATCGGGTAGTGCATCACGCCCTGGTCCGGGTGATCGCCCCGCTCTTCGAGTGCAAGTTCATCGCTGACTCTTTTGCCTGCAGGGCTGATAAGGGAACGCACGCGGCAAAGGAGCGGGTTGAATCCTTCGCTGCAGCCGCTCACACAAAATGGGGCAAGTACTATGTGCTCAAGGGTGACATCCACGCTTATTTCCACAGCATCAACCGGCGGGCCCTGCTTCGGCTTATCGAGAGGACTATCTCTGATAAGGATGTTTTGTGGCTGGTCCGGCAGATCGTGAATTGCGATGGCGACGAGCACGGCATCCCGATCGGCGCTTTGACGAGCCAATTGTTTGCCAATGTTTACCTGGACGCGCTGGACCATTACGTCAAGGACGATCTGGGCGTCAAGCTGTATGCCCGATACATGGACGATTTCGTAGTGGTGCACCGGGATAAGAACTACCTGAAGAAATTGCTGGCCGACATCAATACCTTCATTACGACCCGGCTTCACCTGACGCTAAATCCGAAGACCGAGATCTTCAAGTCGGGGGTTGGCGAGTGCCATGCAATCGACTTTTGCGGGTACCGCATCTGGCCTGATCACACTAAGCCGAGGAAGCGAACCGTTAAGTGTGCCCGGAAGCGACTCAAGAAGCTCTCTGTGCTTTATCGGGAAGGGGCAATCCGATTGTCGAGGGTAAGCGCCAGTATTGCCAGTTTTGCGGGCTATATGAAACATTGCAGCGGAGTAGTAACAACAGAGTCCGTATTGGGTGGGATCGTTTTTACGCGGTGAGACAGTAAGGGAGAGACTGATGAACGGTACAGCGAGAAATATATCCGAGCACGCGCGGGAAGCCACAGGATGCAGTCAGATAACTCTGATTCCTTGCCGGCATACCGCAGCGGGCGACGTGCCGCGCTGGCCGCAGGCCAGCACCAGGCGGCGCTACTTGTTGTCTTTGCCTTTGTCTGCCGCCCCGGCCGACAGGCCGGGACAAGGCGGCGTATCTTCTTCTTTTGCTTCTCCCTCTGTCGTTTCGCCCCGCGCCCCCCGTGCCCCCCACAGGGAGTGCCGTGCCAGTAATTGTCATGATGATCTTTCCAGCCGTCCCCTCTTCGCCCGCGCCGCGGTGACCTCCCCCTCCCCCCTCATTCTTCGGAAAGAAAAACTTTCCAGTAATCATAGGGAAGGGTGGCGTCTGTGATCACGATCAAGACAACAGGGGTCAAGGAAGTGCGCGGCTACCTGGATGCACTCGCCAAGGATCAGTTGCCGTTCGCACTATCGAAGGGTCTGAACGATACAGCCAACCGGGTCAAGGCGAAAGAAGTCGAGCTGATGAAGCAGGTGTTCGATAGACCAACGCCCTTCACCCTGAACAGTCTGCAGGTTATCCCTGCTAAGAAAGACCGGTTGGTTGCCGAGATTAGGTTTAGAGATCCGGCGGGGATGGTTGGCAAGCAGCACTACCTCGCTGCCGAGATCCAGGGCGGCAATCGCCAACTGAAACCGTTCGAGCAATTGCTCGGGGGCCGCGACCTGATGCCGGGCAAAGGGCTGAACCTGAACCAGTACGGCAATATCCCTCGCGCCCAGATCGTGCAGATACTTGCAGTACTGCAGCAGGTCGGCGAGTCGGGCATGTCCACCGCGCTCCATAATAAGATATCGAACCTAAAGAATACCAAAGATCTCTTCCTGGTAATGCAAAAGACCGGAGGTCTAGTCCCGGGGATCTACCTGCGGATACCAAACGGCGACGCAGTCAGGAAGAAAGGACAAGGTGTCCACCAGAAGGGAATGGCAAAAGGCAAATTCTATTCTGCGATTCGACCGAGGGGAGTTAAGCCGCTGCTGATCTTTGGTCGTGCACCACAGTACAAGGACCGATTCAAGTTCTATGAGGCCGGCCAGCAGACAGTGGACGAGAACTTCAAGCAATTGTTCGGCGATGCAATTCAATTAGCACTGAAGACGGCTCGGTCGGGCCGATGATGGGGAGCCATGGCCCTCATGAAAGCGTCGCGGGTCCTCCCTGGAGGGTAACGGCCTGCGGGTAATTCGACCTCGGGTCTTGAATCCACGTAGAATTTTGGTTTTCAGCGAAATAATGTAATTTATTGAATAGTTGCCGGAGGTTGCAGCATATGTCTGAGGATGCGGGGTTAAGGTTGTTCGGGATGGAGGCGGCTGCACGGTCCTTCGGTTTTGACATGATCAAGTACGACGACTGCGCGATGTGGGTGGTTTCCGAGTTGCACCCCGAAGGCGCAAAGTGTCCCCATTGCTCCGAGCCTGTCGCGCCTAGCGCCCAGGGGCGCTACTTCCGCCTCGAGCAGATCCGCTGTGTCAAGCCCGGATGCAAGAAGAAGTTCACGGCCGCCACCGGCACGCTGCTCAACGGCAGCAAACTGGAGGTTCGGGAAATTTATCTGCTCGCGGTCCTCTCCTTTCGGGGGGTCTCCATCCCTCAGATCGCCGACGTGCTGAAGTGCCACGTCGACACGGTCACCAGTTGGCAGAATCATTTCAAGGCACACCGGGAGCAAGCGAGTGCCTGATTCTGTAGTGCCTTCAGGGAACATAGCGGACATCCGCGCGCAGGTAGAAGCACAGATCCGCGAGGAGGGCGAACACTTCCCCGCTCCGATCGTAGTACCTGCGACTCCTATTATCGACTCGGAGCGGATCATGCTCTGCCTCAACAGCAATGAGCGCGGGGACGGCATCCTCTATGCGGACCTGCTGCGCGATAAATTTATTTACGTGAAGTCCACCGAGAAATGGCTTGAGTGGCTCGGGCACCACTGGGGGATCGACAAGAGCCACAAGTACCTGCGCGCCGTCGAAGACGTCGCTATGACGTACCTGAACGAGGCCATAGCACTAGAGCAACCTATCACGCGCACCACCGAGGCCCTGACCGCCGCCAACCTGGAAGTCACCGCCGCCAAGGAGCGCGTCAAGGCCGCCAAGGAAGCTGCCAACGCTCCCGCACTCTACCAGGCAGACCTCGAAGCCAAAGCCGCTGCTTCCGAAGCAAGCCGGCTCGCCTTTGAACTCGCCATTCTCGGCAAGAAAAAGAAGAAGCTGATGGCGCGTGTCGACCGTCTTCGCGGCCTGATTGGAGCCAAGAGCTGTGCCACCTGGTCGCACGTAGTCGAGCCGGCCATGTACGTAATAGGGGAGGAGCTCGACCAGCGCCCCTGGCTCCTGGCCTGCGAGAACGGGGTCATCGACCTGCAGCTTGCCGAACTCCTCCCCGGGCGACCCTCCGACCTGCTCGTGAAGAATGTCCCGGTCCCCTACCTTGGCATCGATACTCCGTGCCCGGAATGGGAAAAGCTCCTGGGGTCGAGCCTCCCTGATCCCGAGATTAGGCTCTTCGTCCAGCGGCTCTTCGGGTACGCCATCACCGGATTCTGCCACGAGCAGATTCTCGCCTGCTTCATCGGTGAGGGGTCTAACGGAAAGGGAATCATCTTTGAAACCATCCAGGCGATCATGAGCGAGCTTTGCTGGCGGATCCTTCCCGAGATGATCCTGGAGCAGAAGACTCCGCGTACTTCCGGCAGCGTCTCCAGCGATATCGTCGCCCTGCGCGGCCGGCGCATCATCATCGCCTCGGAGACTGACGAGCACACGCGGATCTCCGCATCCAAGGTCAAGGGACTCGCGTCCGAGGACACCATGAACGCCCGCGGCCTCTTCGTCGAGGAGACCAACTTCGGTCCGACTCATACCATGTTCATCCAGTCCAACTATATCCCCCACGGCCTGACAGCAGACCTCGCCCTGCGCCGGCGCCTGGTGATCATCCCATTCCTCTACAGCTTCGTTTCCGATATCGCCGCCGAGGAGGCCAAGACTCCCAGCCGCATCGGATTCTTCAAGCCGAAAGACGACAAGCTCATGGAGAACCTAAAAAAGGAGTACTCCGGCATCCTGTCCTGGTTGGTGCGCGGCTGCGTCATGTGGCAGCAGATGGGCCTGGCTCCCCCTAAACAGATAACCGCCAACATCGAGGACCACCGGGTCTCCGAGGACTATCTGGAGCAGTTCCTGAACTCCCACTGTCTGCGGCCCTACAATCCCCTCAAGACTTATAACCAGGGCGATATGTCGCAGGTCGGAGATGACCAGTACGTCTGCGATAAAGATAAGTGCCTTGATAAAGATCCCGTTACTTCACCGGACCAATGGCGATACATCGGGTCGGGCGTCACGAGCGAGGAGTGGATCCCCTTCAAGGAGTTCCGGGTGCTCTACCAAAGTTGGTTTGTGGAGCGCATCTCCGAGGGCAAGAAATATCTCCCAACCGCTCAGAAGATCGGCAAGAGCCTGCGTGAAAAGGGGTACGTCACCGGGGAGCGGGGCGGGCAGAACCGCCTCTACGGGGTCCGGATAATCAACCGGGAGGTATGATCCTGACCTTTTCTCCTGGCGATTACTCAAACCGGGGGGCGGGGTTTTTATGACTAAATCATCAGAGTCATTTAGTCATAAAGTAGTCATAAAATGCAAACCATCGGGATTAATAGGGAATACCCGCATTTTATGACTACATGACTAAATGACTACACCCGCGCACACGTAAGGATTTTTATTTCACATACGGGGCGGGTTCCTATGGCGACAGCCTAAAACCTTTTTTACTATTTTTGAGCAAATATATAAAAATTAGTCATTTAGTCATAAATAGTAACATTTCAGAAAAAAAGAATAAAGATTTCACTTAGTTTACTGGCATGACTAATTTCATGACTACTGAATGACAAAATATTAGTCATGGAGAAGGGGGGACCGGCATGGGCCTGCTGCAGATAGTGGAGAAACACGTGGAGATGCGCAAGGTGGGCGGGGAGTGGCATGGAGCCTGCCCGGAGTGCGGCTGCGGGACAGACGGTCCGGCTGTCTCCGACCGCTTCACGGTCAAGGCCGACGATCGCTGGTTCTGTCGCAACTGCGGTAACGGAGATACCGTTTCCTTCCTGCGCAAGTTTGAGCACATGAGCTGCCCTGATGCCCACGCGGCAGCCGGCAAGGCATGTACTTCCACCACCTGCCCCGTTAACGACAAGTGCCGTATGGGTAACGGTGTGGCCCCTCCGCAGAAAAGCAGGTTTGCTACTCCCGAGTCCGCTACGGTCGCACGCACCGCCACCCCCTTTATCCCTGGTGAAGCTGCCAGCCCGGCGGAGACCTGGCAACGAAAGGCCGAGGCGCTCGTTACTGAGGCGCACGCGGCGCTGCTCATATCCCCCGAGGCGCTTACCTACCTTGCCGGTCGTGGGCTCCCCATGGGAGCGGTCATCAAGAATCGACTCGGGTGGAACAGAACCGTTATCTACAAGTCCCGCGCTTCCTGGGGGCTTCCGGAGTCGCTCAACCCGGAGACCGGTAAACCGAGGAAGCTCTGGGTGCCCCGAGGGATCGTCATCCCGACCTATCTCGACGGAGTCATTCACCGCATCCGGGTTCGCGTTCCCAAGGAGGACCGGAATGCCAAGGTCCCCGGCTACGTGGCGGTCACAGGTTCAGGAGACGATATCGTTTCCCTCAACCCTGCGGCTCTCGCCTTTGCCACGGTCGAGGCCGACCTGGACGCGATGCTGATCGACTGGGTAGCGGGCGATATCGTCGGTGCCGTGGCGCTGGTATCTGCTGATGTGAAGCCGAAGAAAAGCCTCGCTGCCCTGCTCGGCGTGGCCCTATGCATCCTGGTTGCAACCGATTACGACCCGAAGGAGAACACCAAGACCGGTAAATACGAGAACCCTGGGGGGAAAGCAGCTCTTTGGTGGCTGAAAACTTACCCGCGTGCTAAGCGCTGGCCGGTACCGATCGGGAAGGATCCGGGCGACGCCTACCAAGCGGGGGTGAATGTTAGAGAATGGATCATCTCCGGGTTGCCTACCTCTCTACGGCTTAGGTCGCTGGTATCGGTACCGGCGGATACGAGCGAAGAAAAAAAGGAGACAGTCGTGAAATTCGACCGAGACAGGGCATGGCAGAGGATCAAGGAGGCGCGCAGTGAGATTACCTCGACCTGCCCGAGGGGGGCGCTGGAGTGGCTGCAGGGGCAGTCGGAAATTAGCGGCTACCTAAATAGGGCCGAAGCGGCCGTCGACCACGCATTTCTTGCCGAGAACGAAGATAGGCTGATCCAGGTGCTGGAGAAATGGGTTGAGGGTCATGTGCGCGCCTGGAATAAGTTCGCAGGGCTACCGCCGGTTGTCGAAGTCTCTGTAGCAGGAGGGGCAGAATGAAAAGGATTCCCTCTTATGCTGGGCCCTATCGTGTTGACCCGCAACCGGCACTTAGCTTCTCTGGCGAGCTCATCGTGGACCTTTTCGCCGGAGGCGGCGGAGCCAGCACCGGCATGGAGTGGGCTCTCGGACGGTCACCCGATATCGCAGTCAACCACGACCCGGAAGCAGTCGCGCTCCACCAGGTGAATCATCCGCATACCCTGCACTTTTGTGAGTCGGTCTTTGACGTCGTGCCCCAGGAGGTTTGTGCGGGCCGTTCCGTCGGAGATCTCTGGATGTCACCCGATTGCACGCACCACTCGAAGGCTCGCGGCAGCAAGCCCGTTTCCAAGCGGGTCCGAGGCCTCGCCTGGGTAGGCAAGCGCTGGGCCGCCACCGTGCGGCCGAAGAGAATCTACCTGGAGAATGTCGAGGAGTTCAAGGACTGGGGCCCGCTCGTCAGAGTTAACGGGGAATGGCGCCCTTGTAAGAAGCGCTCGGGCCGAACTTTCCGGAACTTTGTGCGGGAATTAAAACGCCTGGGGTACGACGTGGACTGGCGGGAGCTCAAAGCAAGCGACTTCGGTGCGCCGACGATTAGGAAGCGTTTGTTTCTGGTAGCGCGCTGCGACGGCCATTCGATCTTGTGGCCGGAGTTTACCCACGGTGACCCGCAAACGGCGAGCGTCAAGTCTGGTCAGCTCCTTCCCTGGCGCACCGCTGCGGAATGCATCGACTGGGACATCCCCTGTCCGTCGATCTTCACCAGGAAGCGCCCTCTGGTCGAGAACACGCTGCGCCGCGTCGCCAAGGGGATACGCCGGTACGTGATCGAGTCGCCCGCACCGTTCATTGTACCAGTGGGCCGAAAAGGCAGACAGGTTATGACTGCTCCTTCCCTAACCGAGCATGCCAATTCCAGCATGCAGCGGACTTTCTCCGTAGACGAGCCGCTCCGTACGCAGTGCGCGCAGGTGAAGGGCGGGCATTTTGCCTTGCAGTCCGCGATGCTTCTGAAACATTACGGGGGAGTAGTCGGCACGCCTCTGACGGTGCCGGCCGGGACAGTCACTGCGACGGACCATCATGGAATTGCTGCTGCGCACCTGGTGCGGCATTTTGGGGAGGGTATAGGCTCCCCGCTGGATGCGCCGGTAGGCACGGTCATGCCCGGGGGAATGGGCAAAACCGGAGTAGTGGCCGCCAGTCTTGTTCGTAATTTCGGGAAAAGTTTCGGTGCATCCCCTTCGGCCCCGCACGCGACGATCACCGGCAAGAGCAAGGATAGTCTGGTTACATCTAACCTGGTGAAAATGTACGGGACATGTAAGGCCGGTCAGCCGACGGACAAGCCCATGGCCACCGTGACGGCAAACGGTCGTGGCGGCGGACACATCGCAGAGGTGCGGGCCTTCCTTCTGAAATATTACGGTGCCGATCAGGCCCCGCACCTTCAGGAACCGCTGCATACGATTACGACGCGGGACCGTTTTGGGCTTGTTACGGTGAACCGGGAACTGTACCAGATCGTGGACATCGGCATGCGGATGCTGGCCCCCCGCGAACTGTATCGCGCACAGGGGTTCCCCGACTCCTACATCATCGACTATGTCCTGAAGATGGTGCAGGAGAAGAGCGGCCTCTGGGTGATGAAGAAGGTGAGATTAACTGCCACCGCACAGGTCCGGATGTGCGGCAACTCGGTGAGCCCCTATGTCGCCTGCGCTGTTGTCCAGGCAAACACTAGGAAGCAACTGCGCGAGGCCGCTTAACCCGGGGACACCTCGGATAAACTCAAGACAAGAAACTAGGGAGCCAAAATGGTTACAAGGTGGGAACAGTTTTTAAACGAGACGGTGAGCGACGCCGGGAAGATCCTTGAGCTTCAAGAGTTCTTCGGGGTTTGTTTGGCCAATGAAGGCAGAGCAGGGAAAGCGCTTGTTTTGTCCGGAGCAGGGAGTAACGGCAAAACCGTGATGGTCGAAATATTGCGGGACCTTGTCGGCGAAGCATTGGTCTCATTCGTAGATATCGAAAGCGCTTGCCCTTTCGGTTTGTCGCCCCTCGTCGGGAAGAGGCTGAACATATCGGAAATTTTGGAGTTCGGACCCCTGGTTAAATCAGTAGTCGACGGCGATGTGATACTCATTGAGCGGAAATATAAAGAGCCGGTTGAGTATTTGCCTAATTGCAATCTCGTTTATATGACCAATCCCTTACCGACGATTTTGGATAGGGACGCTGAATTGGCCAGCCGTCTACTGATTATAAGCATGGCAAGGGTATTTGTTGGTTCAGACCGGGACCCGGTGCTTTTAGATAAACTCCGTGCTAATTTTCACGAGATCGTCAGTTGGTCGCTTATTGGATTGGACAGGTGGCGGGATCGTCATAGGGCCTAATGGTTTTTGGCTGTACCGGCTTGCGGTACGAGCACCTGATCAGGTGCATAACTCAGAAGGAGATTGAAAATGGTCCAGCTCGGCAAAAAGTACAAAGACAAAATCACGGGTTTTGAGGGTATCGCCACCGGTACCGTGCAGTACATCAGCGGCTGCAACCAGGCGTTGCTCGCGCCTGCAGTCGGTGCGGACGGAGCGTTGAAGGATTCCCAGTGGCTTGACGAGCAGCGCCTGCAGCCTGTGGAGGGAGAAACCATCACTCTTGACAACGGCGAGAACCCCGGCTTCGATTGCGCTGCTCCGAAGAGGTAATCGAATCCCTGGAAAGCGAAACTTGCAGCAATAAAAAGGAGAATAAAGCATGTCGTATTCAGTCAACATCCCCTGCGGTACCTGCACCAAAAAGAAAGAAGGCTGCACTGATGGCGTAGTAGTCACCGGAGCAGTCCAGGGCATTATTCACCAGATGCCGTTCAATACCGGTCACCTTGGGTCTGGCTCTGTGACTTTGAGCTGCCAGAACTTCACCGCACCGCCTGAAGGCAACAACTCCGCCAGCGTCCAGTAGGAAACGGAAGGCGGGTAACTTTTCCTTGGCTGGAGAGGTTGCCCGCCTAACGGTTTAGATCTGGCCGCGTAACGAAAACGCAAAAGCTGCCATACGCTGGCCGCTAAAACCCGCAGAAACCGTGAGCTTATGACACCCGAAAAGCTAAAAACCATACGGAAAACGTGGAATTATTCCCAACCTGAATTTGCCGAGCTACTGGGAACCCGCCTGCGCACCTACCAGGATTGGGAAATAGGCAAGGGCCGGATACCACCCATCATAAGCCTCACCCTAGTTTTACTCCGCGAGCGCGACCAGCGGATCACCCGGGAGATACTTGACCAGGCTGCAGCGCGCATAACAGAAGAGTACCCGGCGGGAATACAGAACGCAGCCGAGGACATCTAAGCGGAGGGTAGAATGGGTCAGCACTATACGCGCAATACTAAGTCGGTCTCGGTTTACTGCTCCATCTGCCGGCGCAATACTATTCATCGGGTTGACGATCGGCGGCTCGGCCCATGTACCGAACATGGAGTATCCCTCCTATCCAAAGAGCAGGAGAAGCGCCAAAAGTCGCAAGAACGGGAAGAGAAGAACCCCAAATTACCCTTTTGAGGAGAGTTATGAAGAACGATGCAGTGATGAGCCAACCCTATGTCGAAACCGCCGCCGAGATCGGAGCCCTGGTGACTGAGAAGAATGCGGCCTACGGCGACAGCTTCGCAACCTGCGGACAGTTCCTGCGCCTGCTCTACCCAACGGGCATCCATCCCGACCAGTACACCGACGCTCTCGCTATGGTCAGGATCTTCGACAAGCAAAAGCGTATCGCGACCCGTAAGGACGCTTTTGGAGAATCCCCTTACCGGGACATCGCCGGTTACGGCCTCCTGGGTGCCGTAAAGGATGAGCGAGGCCAGTCATGACGCTGCAGAAAAGAGCGGGGACCTCTTTACACAACATCCCTGCCTACAATTTCCCGGCGACCAGCTTCGCCTATATCAATGACGACACAGCACAAACAAGCCATGTCTTGAGCGAAGCGGGCGAGGTTTGCGAAGCGATATCGGCACTGGCTGAAAATGAAGGTGCAGCGGATCTCCTCATTCATTTTTGGGAAGAGATGGCCGATCTCACGCATTCGCTCGAGACCTTCTGGAGGGTCATGGAACGCATGATGGGGCAAGAGTTCGTCCAGGACCTCTTCACCAAGGTCATCGAGAAAAATCGCACCCGCGGCTATTACGACGTCGGTGACGCTCCGGATCCCTGGGGCGATAGATGACAACCCCTGCGACCTTCACTCCCAAGCAGACCTATAAAAACTGCGCCGAGGCCTACCGCCTTTTCTTCCTGGCGCAGGGTATCGGCGTGGGGCAGACCAAGTTCTACAACGACGCAGCGCGCCTGCACCTGGTTAACCAGGACAAGACGCTGAACCTGTCGAGCCTGCTGGCCTACGTTAAGGAAGAGCTCAAGATCGAGGCGACCACTGGTCGGAGCATCGTGGAGCGGGACCAGTCGCAACGTAAGGACGACCTGGAGATCAGAGAGCGGGAACTGAAGATCGCCAAGCTGGAGCGCGAAGGGCGGAAGGACGACAGGGATTGGATCAGGCGCGACACCGTGAACGAGCGCGAGGGCGCCCTGGTCGGCACCATCATGTCGGAAGCGAAGTATCGGCTGTCGCGGGCGGTCCCCGAACTGATAGTCCTCTGCAAAGGCGACGTGCAGCGCGCGGCAGATGTTACCGACCACCTGGACAAGGCGCTCTACCTGGCGTTCAAGAGTATCTACGATTCCGCCGAGATCGATATCGCCTTCGCCGAAGTCGACGCCGAGGATGAACTATGACGCAACCCCTGCTTGCAGACAGCCTGGTAATCCGGCCGCTTCCCGACTTCCTGCCGGCGCGGGTCAGGCACGCCTGCGCAGGGCGACGCATCTCTTTCCAGATTCCGGCCAGCGTGCGGGAGCGCATGCAGGTCCCCGAGGATATCGACGCCGCAGACTGGGCGGACAAGTACCGTCGCGTCACCGCCATCGATGCGCACCCTGGCCGCTGGCGTAATGAGCTGGTCCCGCATGCGGTCAAAGCAATGCGCCTTGCCAGTACCCCCCATGTACGTCAACTCTGGCTCTGCTGGCCGGAACGCGCCGCGAAGACCAATGTAGTTTTGAACGCCGTCATGCGCCAGCTGGACCGGGGCATCGACTCGGGCAACGTCTTCTGGCTCATGCCCAACGAGCACGAGGCGAAGAAGGCCATCGGCGAGCGAGTCATCGAGGCGCTGAAGGCGACCCCGCGCACCGCCCGGCTGCTGTCGCGCTACGCAGACGATACCACGCGCACCATCATCCGTTTTCGCCACGGCCCCCGGCTCTTTGCCGCCTGGGCCGGGAGCGCGGCGAGCGTTTCCTCCTTCTTCGGCAAGCTCTGTGTTTTCGACGAGTGCGACAAGGCCGAGCTCTCCGGAGTCGGCAAAGAGACCGACATCCTGACCCTGTTTTTCAAGCGCGGTCGCGACCGGGATGACAGCAAGTTCATTATCGTCTCTACCCCGGCACAGGGGTACGTATGGAAAGGAACTATGGGGTGCGAGCAGGTATTCCAGTACCAGTCCCACTGCCCCCATTGCGAACAGTACGTTTCCCCCGGGTCCGACCAGGTGATCATCCCGGACGGCGCCACTGCCGAGGACATAGCTCATGGGCAGGTCCCGGTGCACATCGTCTGCCCCTCCTGCAAGGTGCCCTGGACCGATCAGGCGCGCGCGGCCGCCTATGCTGACGGCGAATGGATCATCATCAAGGGTATCGGCATCGACAACCCGGCTACGGTGGGGATGCACATCACGGCCTACGTGCTCCCCAACATCCCGCTGCGAGAGATCGCGGAGAAGATCATTCTGGCACGCGACGGCGGAAGCACCGAGAAGAAGGCGCTCGCCAACGGTTACGACTGCAAGGATTACGTGCCCGAGCAGGCCGGCGCGCTGAAAGACGATCATCTGCTCAAGTTCCGCTCCGAGCTCGCCCGCAACCTGGTACCACCGGATACCGCGCAGGTTGGCATTACCGTGGATACCCAGCAGGCGAGCTTCTATTACCAGGTCTGGGCGATGGGCTACGCTCCGGCTGTGGAGCTCCACATGATGCGTCATGGGATAGTAGATTCATTCGAGGACGTTGAGGGACTCCTCGAGCGTTCCTTCCTGGACCATGAAGGCCGCAAGTTTAAGATCACGGCAGGGATCATCGACTCCGGCGGTACCCGCCGCGGTTGGCAAAAGCACAGCCGAACTCATGAGGTCTACGAGTGGTGTGCAGCGCACCGGATAATGACTCCGCACAAGGGGATCCCCGGCCGCGCCGGCGAGATGATCAGCTACAAGCAGGTATCCACTTTCCCGGGGAGCAACAAGCCGATCCCGGGTGGGCTGAAAAGGGCCAACATCCGGGTCGACATCTTCAAGGACGACTTGGAGGGGCGCCTCGCCAAGGAGCCGGACGACCCCAAGGCGCTCAGCTTCCACAGCAAGATAGATGAGGGGTTTGCCAAGCACTTCACATCCGAGACTAAGGACGAATCGGGCGACTGGACACACGACAGGAAAAAGGGACGCAATGACCATTTTGACTGCACCGTCATGGCGCTGGCCTTGCGAGAGATGAGGAAACTAAGGATCCCGAAGAAGCCGGGCGCCCAAGTACAAGCGCAGGCGCAGTCGCAACCAGCAGCACACCGATCAGGCGGGTTCGTCAGCGGGTGGAAACGATAAGCAATGCAATGTAATGGAGGGAGTATGGCGGGCAAGCGTTACATGAGTCCCAGTGAAGTAGCCGAGAAATTCGGAGTTACCCCCCGCACCGTGCGCCGCTGGTGGCAAAGCGGCAAAACCTGCCTCAAGGCCTGGCACCCCCACCACTCCCTGGGACTACGCGGCCTCCGCTTCACCCTGGAATCCGTCGAGGAATACGCACTCTCCGGGCAGGTCCGCCCAGATGACTGTGATGAAGCCAATTTTTAAGCGTCCTAAGGAGATGACATGACCCAACCCAGTGAAACCATCAAGGCAGCAGATGTCCACGATCTCGAGATTAAGCCAATAGCTGTCACCGAAACTGAAACTCGTCATATGGCAAGTTTCGCTATTTCCCCAACGCTGCTTGAGCAGGTTTTAGAAATTCCCGCCGGCCACGAGATAGTCGGAGCAAAATGGGATTTTGCTTCCCGGACTGTGCGCCTTTTCCTGGAAGGGCCTGATTTACCCGAGATCGAGAGGGGGCAGCTTGTTCCATCAATCTGTCCGATCGTGCGATATTACATCGACGATGAAGGAAAGCGGCATCACGTATGGGACTGGAATAACTCTGGATCAAACAAGTAAAGGTATATAACGGTTTAGAGCTGGCCGCGTAGCAGACCAGCGATTGGTTGGAACGCGATTAACTACAAAAGGGGCATAGCAATGGAAATAGCCGTACTTTACCACAACGATGCAGACGGATTCGGGGCCGCTTACGCCTGTTGGAAATCTCTCTACGAGAGAGCCATGTACATTCCTGTCCAGTACGGGCAGCCGGTGCCGGAACTGCCGGAGACGGTCAAGGACCTGATCATTGTTGATTTTTCGTATGATCGGGCAATGTGTGAGACCCTGGCGGGGAAATACAAGCTCACCATCCTGGACCACCACAAGACTGCTGAAAAAGAACTGGAAGGACTCCCGTACGCGAAGTTCGATTTGAACAAGTCTGGCGCTGTACTGGCATGGGAAATGATGTATCCGCTCTGGACCCCCCCGGTGATTCTGCAATATGTCCAGGACCGGGACCTGTGGCGCTTTGGCCTGCCCAATTCGGAGGAAGTGAACCTGTATATCGCTTCTCTCCCTCAAACATTCCTGGCATGGGATGGTTTCGACTTGGAAGCGGCTGAGATCGGCGGGGCGGCAATCAAAGCGTTCCGTGATTCGCAGATTGAGCGAGCCTGCCGGAATGTCCGATGGGGGAACATCGGAGAGCATAGGGTGCCGATACTTAACCTCTCTGACAACATTTCGGAGGTCGGCAACCATCTGTGCCAAAAGTACCCGGATGCTGCTTTCAGCGCGTCTTACTGCGACCGTGCAGACGGTAAGCGGTCGTATTCACTTCGGTCAATCGGAGAGTTTGACGTGTCGGTTATCGCAAAACAGTTTGGTGGCGGTGGACATCGTAACGCAGCCGGATTCACAAAGTGCGCTGACTGAGCGGTACAACGGTTTTCGAGCTGCGCGAAGCACCAGCGAGGGGTTATGGCAAAGCAAACAGCTAAACAAAAATCGAATGATCCTTCCCCGTATTATGGCCCGATTGAGCGGGTAGACGGCGTTCGTCCCTTCAACGGGTATTTGTGGAATACGGAAGATTGGTGGGCTAATCGGGAGGTACATCACAGCATCGGTTACCGACACATGATTGGCATCGTGGCCCTAGCTGACGGCCGGTTTTCAGTTGAAGGTTTCGTTCACGCCATTGAAAAGAACGAATACGCAGGCAAGCCTGTTGTTTTTGCCACTCGGACGGCAGCGATCCGTGTAGCAGCTGCGCGTGCGATCCGGCTGGCTAGATGGTCGCGAAAATGGAAAGGCAGTATGGACCAACTGGAGGGCAAGAGGCTCGCGGACGTGATTAACTGGGCCAGAAACACGGTAGCGCGGGAAACCGGTAAGCCTGAACCAAAGCCGGTACAGGTGAAAGAGCCACCCCCGCCGTTCCGTCCGACTGGCCTGCCACTGTTCGACTTTGGCCAGGTGAAGTCATGAGCCGCTGCCCGAGAGATAACGACCCTGACTTGATCCATGTCAGCTACAGATCGGCAAGTAATCGGGCGACTCGACTCCTTCTCTTGGAACTAGTCGCGGAACAATTCCTGAAGGAACATCAAGAAATGAAGAATTTTACCGCTGGTTTTGGTCCGAAAGCGGAGTGCGACTGTCCCTGGTGCGAAAAGGGACGTGAGGCATTTCGGCTGAAATCACGACCGGCATAACGGTTTCAAGCTGTGCGGGGCTTGCCCGCACGAGCGCCTTGTTAGGCGCATTACACTGGTAGGTCAAAGGAGAAGGGCATGCATTACAAAAACGGAAGAGAAGCGAAGAATGGCGACAAGGTTATGTTGATATCGTCCTACGGGCCGCCGGTTGTCGGCATCCTGTACGACGCCGTAGCGGGTAACGACTACTGCAACGGCAAGATAGCGCCGGTATTGCCGAATGACCCGTGCCCGAACCTGAAGGAGTGCCTGCACCTGGATGACGTGTTGGCAGTTGTGGCGAACGTTCCCGATGCACAGCCCCCTATCGACAACGCGCACGTGGCGGAAGGCTGCGAGCAGTTCTCCGCACAGTAACAACCTACCGGGCGGTGGGGCCCCGCTGGCCTCGCCGCCTAACTACGGATGAAAGGAGTCTACCTTGAAAACCGGTATTGAGTTGATTGCCGAGGAAAGACAGCAGCAGATTAAGAAAGGTCGAACGCTTGAACACGATGATCAACATAAGGACGGGACCCTGGTCGTCATAGCAGCGGCCCTTGCATGCGACGGCACCGATGCATGGGTAGAAGATCCTGAAGGTCGTGGTACTGAGGGCGATCCGTGGGGGCTCATTAAAAAATATGGCTACCGTAATGGCGGAGACGAGATTCATATCCTGGCAGTTGCTGGCGCCTTGATCGCGGCTGAAATTGACCGGATGCAGCGTTGTCAGGGCCAGTCCGCATAACGGTTTTGAGCTGGCCCGAAAGGGCCGAGCGCCTGGTTAAACTGACGGGCTAAGGGAGGAATGGTGAGCCAGCACTACACGCGCAATACCAAATCAGTGTCAGTCTACTGCTCTACATGCCGGC
>Ga0209123_1001239_pt1 | contig 26225 bp, 28 predicted proteins | sample BarGraIncu00431A_FD_184500 | JGI IMG/M metagenome (GOLD analysis project Ga0209123, IMG submission 184500) | Arctic peat soil microbial communities from Barrow, Alaska, USA - Barrow Graham LP Incubations 004-31A (SPAdes) (version 2) | ecosystem: Environmental > Terrestrial > Soil > Wetlands >...
TATTATTATTATCTTTTGCATCAAGCACAATTTCTTCATCACTCATATTCTCAAATGAGCCATACAGATCGCATTGAGTATTAAAACGCATCGCATCGCCCCCACTCTCAAAATTGGTACATATCCACAAAAAATAAAATGCACTAAAGTATTAGTGCCTTAGGTTATGTGTACATGCCACTTCAAAGCAAATTATACCCTACCCCCCTCTATTTAGTCAAGCTTAAATTCTCAAACACATATAAGTCCACGCCATCCAGTAAAACGTTTGACTCCATCACAACGTAATACCTTTAGGCAAATGCTAGTTATTTTTACGAGCAAAGGGTGGTAGTTGTGTACCTACTTTCATAATAGTATTATCAGGGAGATAGCGGTCTTTTGATAAGACTTCCCGTTTAATTTCCTGCCCACCTGATCGCACGACTCTTACTGTAGTAATCCCATACCCTGGTTTCCCTTGAACCTCTATCTTAACTTCCCCTAAATACAAGGAATCATCCTCTTTCTTACTAATTGCTGGGGGGATCACTTCCTGCTCCATGGACATAATCTCTACGGATTCAGCTAGAGGACTTTGTCCAAAAATACCGACCATCAGTTTATTACCATTCACTTCAGCCATGATCATTAGAGGGCTAGCCGTATTATTAGCAAACTTAAAGTCCAACCCATCAAAAACTACCGTGGCATCTCGCCCTAACGGCACATAGGAGAGGGGTTTAGAATGGTTATACCGTTCCACAATATCCAAATTGGCTAAAATAACTACATTATACAATGTGGAGGAAAGCTGGCATATCCCCCCCCCAATCCCTGGAACAAACTCACCATCAACAATTTCCAACGCTTCTTTAAAACCATAAACCTTCTCCCTCGGCCCCACAATTTCATTAAACGAGAAAATTTGATTTGGATAAATAATATGCCCATTCACCTTTGAAGCTGCTAATTTAATATTGGCTGTGCGATTGATATCTTGGTCATTAAAAGCAGTTGTGTATACACTGAGCGCCTGGCTTATACCATCGCGCGCTATATCAGCAGCCGTTACTTCAGGATATAGGGTCGTTACTGGCAACGCTACAACATTATCATCAGATTCCATAAAAGCGTCTAAGACCAGTGGGCGTAGTGCTTCAGCTTCCAACCTACATCCTTGCTGTTCGGGAACAAGGCCACCGGTTGTTATACTAAGGGTAGCATTACGGGCAGGTCGTTCAATCAAACCCTGCCACTGTTCGATTAGACCCGTCAGTTTTACTTCACTATATTTGGCGCCCAGAGAAATATTATAACCTTTCCGTGCCGCCGTCTGGATTTTTTGTACTCGTTCCCACCAGGAACCATCTCGTCCATAATTAAAAGCCGCATTAAGGGCCGCATTACTATCAATATCAAAATCAATGCTTGCTGCATCTATCTTAAAGACCATTTCACCATAATACAGCACAATTTTTTTACCCTGATGAGCTTGTTGCCAAAATGATAAGAATTGAGATACTTCTTCTCGGCTGCACCCACTTAGGTCCACTCCCTCCACAGTAACCCCCTTATATACATAGGGATATGACAGAGAAGGTATCAGAAAAATAAAAATCAAAGAAAATAATATAACGATACTTATCGCGGTCATTACTAACCACGGTTTTTTCACTTATTTTTTCATCTCCCGTTGTCTGACAACCTCATAGAGTAGTAATGAGCAGGCCACGGAGGCATTGAGTGAATTAATCTTACCTAACATAGGAATACGTACAATAAAATCACAATGTTCCTTAATCAACCGTCCTATGCCTTTGCCTTCCCCACCTACCACTACCACAATAGGACCAGTTAAATCAGCTTCGTAATAATTTTTTTCACCATCCATATCCGCACCAACGACCCACATACCTGCTTTTTTCAATTCCTCAAGAGTCTGAGAAACGTTGCCAATTCTGGCCACAGGTACATACTCCACTGCGCCCGCCGACGTTTTGGCCACAGTACCTGATAAGGGACAACTCCGTCTTTTAGGTATTAGCACGCCATGTACCCCAGTAGCATCAGCAGTCCGTAAAATAGCCCCCAAATTATGAGGATCCTCCAGTTCATCTAAAAGAACAACAAAAGGTACTTCATCAGGCGCCGTGGCTTTGGCTAAAATATCCTCCATCTCTACATAAGCTACCGGTGGTGTCGTGGCGATAACGCCTTGATGTTTCTGGCCTTTTGTCATGGCATCGAGTTTGCTCATCTCAACTTCCTGTACAATCAATCCATTATCCCGAGCAAGAGCAATAACCTCCCGAATGGAGCCCTGACGTTCTCCTTTGGCAATCATAATCTTGTTAATTGGGCGACCACTTTTCAGGGCCTCCAAGACACTATTACGTCCCATAATAAATTCTTCTGAGACGGCCACTGTTTCTATTTCTGACATAAAACTACTTCCTTCCAGGCATCATCTGATGACATTTTATTTTTCCCTTTTTCATACAAGGTATACATTCCATACCGTGTATGGATTTTTAAAAATTTCCAGTCCCCTCTATATCCGTTCAATTGAATATTCTTACTGCCCATCATAATGATGGGATATGGTTATCTATCCTTTAAGGTAACTCAAAGAGTACAATTTCCGTTTATATACTTAAGAAAGCGATAGTGAACGTTATTATAGGTTTTCAAATCACCTGTCTCTACTAAATTCCAGCTTTCTTGTTTATCGAGATTGATAAAATATTTATCGGCAACATATTCGCGATGGATCTTTGTTACATAAAATTCTGCGCAATAGGGCAAGAGCTGACTGTACACTGATGCTCCACCGATTACAAACACATCATCCAAATTATATTGTTGAAGTTTAGTGAATAATTCATCCAATGAACGGCATATTAGGACCTTTTCCTTCGTAAAGTTTCGGTTCTTAGTTAACACAATATTAATTCTATCTTTCAAAGGCTCTTGTCCAGGTAATGATTCAAAAGTTTCCCTACCCATAATCACAACCTTACCTAACGTCATCTGTTTGAAAAACTTCATATCTTCTGGAATCCATTGTAATAATTTTCCCGTACATCCAATTCCCCAATTTAAATCAACTGCCACAATGCCTTTCATTACCTTCTCCTTCTTAAACAGCAACAGGGATATTTTTCACCTGCTCACCACTTTGATAACCCTCTAACACAAAATCATCAACTCTAAAATCGTAGAAATTTTTTCTATCTGGATTAATTAGCAATTTGGGCGCTGGATATGAAATCCGCCCAATAAGCTGAGTAATTAAGGGGATATGGCGATCGTATATATGGGCGTCCGCAATGACATGTACAAATTCTCCAACTTCAAGATCACTTACTTGGGCTAGCATATGTACAAGAATTGCATACTGGGATACATTCCAATTATTAGCAACTAAGATGTCCTGTGAGCGTTGGTTTAGAATCGCATTGAGTTTTTTACCCGTGACATTAAAAGTCATACTATACGCGCAAGGATATAAATTCATTTCATGCAAGTCACTATGGTTGTACATATTAACAATCATTCTTCTACTATAGGGATTATGCTTTAAATCATACAAAGCCCGATCTACCTGATCAAATTCACCTTCACGGTAGTGATGCTTAATACCCAGTTGGTACCCATATGCTTTGCCAATTGAGCCTTCTTTATTAGCCCAGCTATCCCAAATACGACTATTAAGATCCTTAATATTATTTGATTTATTTTGCCATATCCAAAGGAGCTCATCAATGGCAGCTTTTAAGTTTGTCGGTCTTAACGTAAGGATTGGAAATTCTTCTGCAAGGTCATATCTGTTAACAACAGCGAACTTTTTAATCGTATGAGCGGGGGCACCGTCAGCCCACTTAGCTCTTACATCCTCACCTTCAGAAGAAATCCCATGTGCAAGGATATCCTTGCACATCGTAATGAAAATATTATCAGCGTTACTCACAAAACATACCTCACTTATCTTACCGTATTCCCTCGATTCGTAGTTTAATTTGTCATTTCCCGGGCAATAACCGCGAAGGACTTCTCTGTAATTTCCGACAACCGCTCATATTGTTTACCAAGGTATAGATAGCCCAATAAAGCCTCAAATCCTGTACTACAACGATAATCAGCAACAGTCGCACTTTTCGGCACAGTTGATTTGGCATTGCGCCCGCGCTTGGCAATGCTTATTTCTATCTCTGTTAATTCACTTTCTACAGATCGATATGCCAAAGCTTGCATGGTCGCTGACACTATCTTTGCATCAAGAGTATGCAATACCCTCACTTTATTTTGTTCATAAGATAACATTGTGGTGCGCACATACAAAGAAAAATAAGCATCACCAACATAAGCCAAGACCAAAGGGTGCAATTTTTCGACTGGTATCTCACTATATTTTATGGGTGGTGGCCCATCATCCACACTCTCACCAAAAGCATTTTTCATTAAAAATTGAAACTGATCAAATTTCATCGTTTCTTCCACCGTACGCCTTGGGGCGAATCTTCCAAAATAATACCTACAGCTCCTAGACTATCACGAACTTTATCAGCGATGGCCCAATTTTTTGATAAACGGGCATCTTGACGAATACCTATAATAATATCCATCAATTGGCCAATCAATTCCTGACCGCCATCAAGCTTATCTTGCCTTTCTTGGACCAAAATCCCTAGGACTTCAGCCATCATAAAATACACGTCGCGTACTGCTGAATAGGCTTGTAGATTATATTTTTCCTTACCCGCCATAACGGCGCTATAATATACATTAATTTCCTTAGCCAACCCAAACATTACACCAATAGCCAAAGCCGTATTAAAATCATCATCCATCGCAGTGTAAAAATCCTGCCGAGCCTGGGTTGCTACTGTTTGCAAATGATTATTTTCAGCCTCAAATATCACATTTTCCATTTTCCCCAAGTCATTACTATTTTCCACCGCTGTCCGCAATCTCTCGAGACTGCGCTGGGCTTCAGACAAACGTTCATCACTAAAATCAAGGGGACTGCGATAATGAGTCGATAACACAAAGAAACGTAACACGTCTGGAGAATAATGCTCTAAAATATCTTTAACCAAAAAGAAGTTCCCCAGAGATTTACTCATTTTTTCTTCATTTACAGTAATAAAACCATTATGTAGCCAATAACGGACAAAAGGTTGTTTTCCTTCAACAAAAGCCTCCGATTGAGCAATCTCATTTTCATGATGAGGGAAAATCAAGTCGCTACCACCACCATGAAAATCGAAACTATTACCTAAATACTTAAGGGCCATCGCCGAGCATTCAATATGCCACCCTGGTCTGCCCTTACCCCAAGGGCTATCCCATGCAGGCTCACCAGGTTTAGCGCTTTTCCAGAGGGCAAAATCCATAGGATGATGTTTACGTTCATCCACATCCACTCGCGCCCCAGCCTGCATATCCTCAATATTACGTCCGCTTAATTTTCCATATTCGTCAAACTTTTCAATACTATAATAGACATCACCATCAACAATATACGCATAACCTTTGGCTACTAGGCCCTCAACGATGGTAAGGATTTCTGCTATATGTTCGGATACGGTCGGATAAATATCTGCCCGACGAATATTTAGTTTATCCATTACCTCAAAATAGGAAGCAATATATCTATTGGCAATCACATCCCAAGTTACCCCTTCGGCATGAGCTGTGTTAATAATTTTATCATCGATATCTGTAAAATTTTGGACATGATATACCTTAAATCCGCGATGTTCCAGATATCTTTTAATGACATCCCAGGTAATAAACGGTCTGGCATTACCAATGTGAGGATGGTTATATGGCGTTACACCACAGACATACATCTTGACCTTGCCAGCTTCAACTGGCACAAACTCCTCTTTGCGCTTTGTTAATGTATTATAAACTCTTAGTGTCATTTTTGTTCAATTCCTCCTCTAACTGGCTTATCCTTTGCTCTAAATGCCCAATGTTACGTTGCATACAATTCATCATTTCAGCCACTGGATCAGGTAGGTCATCATGTTCTAAATCAATAATCTCACAATTGGTGCCATTCACTTTTTTACCATTATGCCACACAACTTGCCCTGGAATACCTACGACAGTAGAATTCGGCGGAACGGCTTTCAATACCACTGAACCTGCACCAATTTTCGAATTATCGCCGACTTTAAACGACCCTAATACTTTAGCACCACTGGCGACAACTACATTATCACCAATCGTTGGATGACGCTTACCTTTTTCTTTGCCGGTACCGCCTAGGGTCACACCCTGATATAAAGTAACATTGTGACCGATCTCAGCCGTTTCCCCAATGACAATACCCGTACCATGGTCAATGAATAATCCTTTACCGATGACCGCACCGGGGTGAATTTCAATACCTGTTAAAAAGCGAGCCAAATTAGAAATCATCCGAGGCACGAGAATAAAACCACGCTTATAAAACCAATGACTGATTCGATGTAGCCAAATAGCATGAAGCCCAGGATAGCAAATTAGCACCTCCCACATACTTCTAGCGGCGGGATCGCGCTCAAAGACCACCTCAATATCTTCTTTTATCCGTGTGAACATACTATTCCCCCTCGTTATAGAAATAACCAACAAAAAGACCACCATCTCATACAGAGACAGTGGTCCGTGATCCCACTCTGCTTAGGTGCATAAAATAGTACACACCTCTCAACAGCAAAATAACGGTTGCTACCGAGCCAGCCTACTCTACCTTCAGCCAACCTGTTCACGGGTGCATTTTGGTGTATCTTCTCTAGTATCGCTCTCAGCCAGTGGCGCTACCTCTCTGGAAGTCAGTGTTACACTTACTTATCCCAATCATCACATTTATTAAATAATTATACCCGGAGGAAATAGTAGTGTCAATCAGATTTTGGCCAACGTGGTAGTAAGTCTCGTCAAGATCCGTTCTTTGCCGATAAGGGCAATAATTTTATCCAAATCAGGTCCATGCATCTTGCCTGTTAGCACAACCCTTAGTGGCATAAACACCTTCTTACCACCCAATTTTAATTCTTTCGTAATGCTTTTGAGTAGCGCTTTCACCGCTGGAGCATCTACAACTTCAAGGGCCTGCAATTTTTCACGGAAACTATCCATAACCTGTGGAACATCTGCATCACGCATTATCTCAGCAGTTTCTTCATTTTCAAAATTAATGTCATCATTGAAAAATATATCAATATGATTAGTAATCTCTGCCCCATGGCTAATATATTCCTGTAACAACTGGATCACGGCAACTAACCAGGTCTTTTTCTCTATGGATATTTCATCACCAATATAACCTGCATGTTTAAGATGTGGCAAGGCCAGTTCTGTGACGGCTTCTGGACTGGCTTTTTTAATATAGTGAGCACTAATATAGTTCAATTTATCAATATCAAATACTGCGGGGCTTTTTGCAACTCGATCCATGGAAAACTGTTCAATGAGCTCATCAAGAGAAAAAAATTCTTGTTCACCAACCGGTGACCAACCTAAGAGAGCTAAGTAATTCACAAGAGCCTCTGGTGGATAGCCTAATTTACGATACTGATCCACAGATGTGGCACCATGACGTTTACTCATTTTACTACGATCGGCGGCTAAAATGAGTGAAATATGGCCAAACTCAGGAGGAGTAAAACCTAAGGCCTCGTATAAGACAATTTGCCGCGGTGTATTGGACAAATGTTCTTCACCACGAATGACGTGGGTAATATGCATTAACGCATCATCAATGACAACTGCATAATTATAAACTGGCACACCATCCGATTTTACAATAACAAAGTCACCCACACCATTAGAGTCGAAACTTATGGTATCGCGAACCATATCCTTGAACACAATCTGTTGATTCTCAACTACATGAAACCGTATGGTAGGTTTGCGGCCTTCAGCAACGAATTGAGCAATTTTTCGTTCTGTAAGGTTGCGACAATGCCCACTATACCGTGGTGTTTCGCCTCTGCCCTGCTGTTCCTGCCGGGTTACCTCAAGCTCCTCTTCACTACAGTAACAATGATACGCCTTTCCATCACGTAACAGTTGCTCCGTATAAGTCCGATATGTATCTAAACGTTCCGTCTGGCGGTAAGGCCCATAAGGCCCTCCTACATCGACGCCTTCATCCCACGTAATACCCAACCATTTCAAGGCAACCTCAATATTTTCTTCCGATTCCTTAGTCGAACGATCTAAATCTGTATCTTCGATACGCATAACAAGTTTGCCCTTATATTTTTTTGCCAATAACCAATTAAATAATGCGGAACGGGCACCACCAATATGAAAGGGACCGGTAGGACTTGGTGCAAACCTCACCCTTATTTCCTGCTTTAACATATAAAATTACCTCCAAAAGCTTTTTTGCAACACTCTATATTACCATTTTCATACTATGTTTTTTCATGAGTTCCATATAATTCTAGCAGATTCTATCTATTTATGCAAAAAAAGCTTTTGAATCTCACTACTGTACTTTTATTAAAAACAAGCCATTTATAATATCTGGTGCTATTAGGGTTGTCTGTGCACTATATAATCCAGAAACTGGTTTAGCGCCATCAGCCAATAGATTTAAACGCCAAACTACCTTATCGTTATACCATAACTCACCACAGGTAGTGCCATCCTCCTGGCGCATGAGCTGTACATTCAAGGTAAATCCTGCCGCGAACACGTTACTCGGCCAAACTAACATACCTACAACAAATAAGATCCATAGTGCTTTACGCATACGTACCCCCCACCTTTTAATACGAAAAGACATGACGAGTGCTAAACTTATTGCCCCTTTATCAGTCTTAGAATATAGATTATTTATAATATGTATCGATAAACAGATTTTATACAAATCCTTCGTAAAATCACTTTTACATACAAATTGCCAGCCTAAAAGGCTGGCAATTACATATAAATCACACTAGATATTTCTAATAGAAATTCTTCGGACTGGTCATTATATCAATTGAATAAGCGACTCTTCATGGCAATCGTCGAGGATGGGACATAGAAACTATCCTTTTTTAATAATAGATGCTACAGCGTAGGCAGCAATACCTGCACCTTTACCAGCAAACCCCAAACCTTCCGTCGTCGTTGCTTTTACGTTGACTTGCCCCACTTCCACTTGTAAGGCAGCAGCAATCCGTTGGTTCATCTCAAGAATATAAGGAGCTAATTTAGGTCGTTCTGCCACAATTGTCCCATCAATATTATTGACGATATACCCATGCTCAGCAATAATTTCCCGCACTCGCTCTAGGAGAATGATACTAGATACACCTTTATATTTCATATCGGTATCAGGAAAATGCCTACCAATATCACCCAACGCCGCCGCTCCTAACAATGCGTCTGCTATCCCATGTAGTAATACATCCGCATCGGAATGACCATCAAGCCCACAAATATAAGGTATCTCCACCCCGCCGAGAATCAATTTTCTTCCTTCTACCAATTTATGTACATCATATCCCATGCCAAAACGCACCATATTTTTTGCCTCACATTCTATCTTATACAGACCACTATTTTTTACTTGCATTAAGGCCTCAGCGATGATTAAATCCTCAGGTGTAGTCACCTTAATATTTTCATAACTACCAACTACAATTTTAATACTAACACCCAATCGTTCGACCAATGAAGCATCATCTGTGCCAAGATATCCATCCTGGGCAGCTCGTTCATATGCGCGCCTTAAAATAGGGGCATGAAACCCTTGTGGAGTTTGTATGGACCATAAAGTCTGTCGCTCAGGTGTCCCTGTGACGGTGCCACTGTCATTCACCGTCTTAATGGTATCTTTAACAGGCACTGCCACCACGGCAGCCTGATAGACAGTGGCGGCCTGAATAACATTAGTAATACACTGGATGTTCACAAGTGGGCGAGCACCATCATGCACCAACACGATATCTGTTGTTTGTGGCATTGTCTTTAGAGCATTGGCAATTGAGTACTGACGCTCACTACCACCTGAGACCACCTGCCAAGTCTTAATTCCATTCAAAGGATAAAGCATGTTTTCCACATGCTCTACTTCACCGGGAGCTGCTACTACGATTAGATTATCAACCTCAGAACATGAGGAAAAGGTCAGTATACTATGTAGTAACATGGGTTCATCAGCCAATAACATAAAAACCTTATTTATGCTACTATTCATCCTTTTACCGCTTCCTGCAGCTAATACAATTGCTGTAACCATTGTATTGTCCTACCTTTCATGTATCATGTAGCATCATATAATTAATTTAAGAGTTCGATGATTATTATAAAATCACCTGCTTTTACAATGATAAATAAGACAATAAGATCATCGACAAACTACTGACAGACTATATTTCTCAATAGCAGTACCATATACCTTACGCCCTCTCGGCTGTTGCCCAACCCAATGATCACATTGTCTGCACAACACTCGAGCAGCTGGCAAGGCTTGTACTAAATTCTTCCCACACTTATCACATATAAAATTTACTAATTCTAATTCTGATTCACCATCACTCATTTTTTCTGCCTCCATATTACTATTTCCTTATATATTCCATTTATTGTAAAATTATCCTGCTTATCTAAAAAAAAAAGATCTTCAAGTCTGTTATTTCAGAACTTGAAGACCTTTTATTTTTTAGAATATTTTATGCACCTTTCTCCACTTTCTCCAGCGCCTTAGGTTTAGCAAAAATCATACGCCCAGCTGCTGTTTGTAATACAGATGTTACCAATACGCCAATCGTATCGCCAATATGTTTTTTACCACTATCAACCACAATCATAGTGCCATCATCGAGATAACCTATTCCTTGGCCAAATTCTTTACCATCTTTAACAACATACACTACCATTTCTTCCCCTGGTAGCACTACTGGTTTCACAGAATTGGACAGTTCATTAATATTGAGCACTTTAACACCTTGCAGTTCTGCAACTTTATTCAAATTGTAATCATTCGTGACCAGTTTACCTTTCATGACTTGAGCCAGTCTGACAAGTTTCGAATCCACTTCAGCAATATCATCAAAATCACGATCATTAATTTGTACAGATAACCCCAACTCTTTTTGCATACGATTCAAAATATCAAGACCCCGGCGACCACGATTACGTCGTAGCAGGTCAGATGAATCAGCAATATGTTGCAATTCATCCAAAACAAATACAGGAACGACTAGGGACCCTTCAACAAATCCACTTGCACAAATATCAGCAATACGTCCATCAATAATAACACTTGTGTCGAGAATTTTATATTGCTCAATAACTTCACTTATTTTTTCTTTCGGTTTATCCTTGCTCTTCCACGGCAACGATACCATCATTAGAAATAATTCTTCACGCTTATTAATGGCAATATTCATACCTAGATACCCTAAAATAATACTACTAATTCCCGGAATGTAATTTCCAATAATAGGAATATGCATAAAGGCCGATCCAATTAAATTAGAAATTATCAAACCAATAGCTAGGCCTAAAGCTCCTGAGAGCACATCATAGATAGGCATTTTATTCAGTTTTTCTTCTACCCAATACGTAAATTTCCATAAATATTTTATGAAAAATGGGGACAAGACAAAACCAATAGCCCCACCTATCAAACCACCTAATACATAGGCTAGGATTGTAGTTATCGTATCATCACTGCTGATAAATCCCATACTTAAAAATTCATTACTTACTACGGATGCAAAAAAGGAACTTGTACTTATCCATTTTGCTACCATCAAACCAGCAATTACTGTCAACAATGTAATGATAAATCGCAAAATTTTATCCAACATTTTTACACCTCCTTTACTATTTACTGATTATATCAGATCCCCACATTCTTACAAGAAAAATTTATGGGCTATACTATGTGGGAACACTATGTATTATACCCTAATATTAACAAAAAAATACGTCAGTTGCCTGGCGTATTTTCTTGTTCCTGTTCTTGTTCTTGCATTAACTCATCGATCCACTCTTCGACACTACCTAAATCTTTACCACACGCTAGTACCAATTCACTAACCATAATCTTTCTAGCCGTTTCCAACAACCGTCGTTCGCCTGCCGAAAGTTTTTTTGAATTATCCTGTAACATCAGATTGCGTACGACTTCAGCTACTTCATATATGCTACCGGTTTTTATTTTTGCTAAATTTAAATTAAATCTTTTGTTCCAACTAGCAGTTTCCTGAATTGAAGTTGTTCGCAAAATATCCACCACTTTTGTAATCCCTATGTCATCAATCACTTCTCTCAAACCGATATTTTCTACATTTTTCATGGGGATCATCACTCGCATACCGCCGTAAGGCATAGTAAGAATATAATAATCCTGTCGTTTCCCAAACACTTCATGCTCTTCAATCGCTTCAATGACACCAGCACCATGCATGGGATAAACCACTTTGTCCCCTATAGCTAACATAGCATCATCTCCTATTATAGGTAGTATAACACGACTATCTCTATTTGTCAAAATTGTATATTTTAGCATGTCACAATAATTCTTGTCAACTATATTTTTTCCATAATACATAGATTTATCAATATAGTACCTTCCTTATTTTTATATCCTCTGTTGATTTTTAACTGCTATAAAAAACTTATCCTTCTTTGCTATAAAAATATATTGGACATGGCAAGGAAATATATTTTCATGCTCCACAGACATTGACAATCATACTTTGAACTTTATATAATAAAACTCAAAGTGAGGTGTTTCTTAATGCATGAAAAATGCTCAGATTTCCAATCTGCTGTTGATGAATATCTTATTCGTCACCGCAGTGTCCTTGATATTATGACAAAATACCAAGAAGCAAGCGCCCGCGTTAATCGCGCCTTTGCTAAATCAGTCACCGAATGTGGTTGCGTAAAAGTAAATGCCACTAAGCAGCAAATACCTCCTGATACTGAATATAGTCAACTAAAACAATTTATGTCTTCTCATTTATCAGGTGAACCATGTGAACAATGTAAGGAAGTCCTTACGAAAGAATTGGGGCATAGTCTCTTTTATCTCGCTGCTCTCTGTAACTTATCCGGAATTAGTCTTAATGAAGTTATGCGGCAAGAATTTAACACTGTCAATACTTTAGGGTTTTTCCATTTATCCTAGGAATCACTACCATGAGAGGACTCCTTGTAAGTTTATACTACATTTTACAGTAAAGCGTGACCGAGGGTGGTCACGCTTTTTAGCGTGATCAGAAAGTATAGTACTGTGAAAAATAATTAATAAACAGACTCGCATGAGGGCAAGATATGACTATACACGATAAAAATAATTGCCTCGAAGGAGCTGTTATAATGAAAGTCAAAGGTCGTTATCTAATCATAACATTGATCCTCATATTCTTTAGCATATTGACCTTCAATGTGTTACATATATTACCCCTAAATATATTTTCTGTACAACAGAAACCTGATCCCCAGCCACAAAAAATTTATGACTATTATATTATTTATGATGAAGCTGACGGTCATAGTTTGATGTATGTCCCTTTGGTGGTAAATATTGGAGATGAAGTGCTTACCGAAGAAAACAAGCGCTACAAAGTAATAAAAATAGAAGAAAACCGAGCTTTTGCCCGGTTTGTAGAAGATGTTAGTTTAGAAAAATATAAAAAGCCGTAATTTAAAATCTGCTATTAGGAATTGGCCATTACTTAGTCATGACGATCGAGCACTGCCTGTTCCCTTACTCTTTTGAGACCATCTTTTATTGTTTTGGCCCGCACTTCACTAATACCATCAACTTGATCTAATTCAGCAATCGTCGCATTATAAATGGGGTGGAGTGTTTTAAAATGAGTTACTAGATTCTCCACCACAGACATAGGTAGGCGGGGAATTCGACTGAGCACCCGATAGCCCCTTGGTACGATGGGTATATCTAGGACACTAGGCGTCGTGTTGTACCCAAAGATACGACTTATGGCATAGGGTTCTAGGCTTTCTTCGGGTAAGGCTGCCAATTGCTCACGTACTTGCTCATGAATGCTATGGTCTTTGCTCGTGCAATAATCTTTAATCAATAGTTCCATATCATCATCATCAGACATAAGCTCTTCCATTTGCATACTAACTAAACGGCCTTCACTGCCCAGTTCAATAACATTAAGTTCTATTTCTCTAGCAATACGATTGACTTGTTCAACACGAATCACGATCTGAGCCACTTCCACCAGTGTCACCAAATCTTCAAACTCCAAGGCGCTTAAATTAGTTAGGCCTCGTTGTAATACTTTTATATACTTCTCCAATGTTTGTAAGGCTTGATTTGCCCTACTTAAAATTACCGTAATATCTTTCAGAGTATACCTCAAGTTACCCAGGTACATGGTAATCAGATTTCGCCGTTGGGAAATGGCAATGACCAATCCCCCTGTTTGCTTGGCAACCCGTTCGGCAGTACGATGACGGGTGCCTGTTTCAGTCGTAGTAATATTAGAATCAGGAACCAACTGAGCATTTGCATATAATATATGTTTGGCATCAGCCGATATAATCAAGGCGCCATCCATTTTCCCCAATTCATAAAATCCAGCAGGTGTGTATTCACAATTGAGAACAAAACCACCGTCTATGACATCTAACAATGGTTGATTATTATCCACTAATACTAATACACCCATTTTAGCCCGTAAAATATTTTCCAATCCTTCTCTCAGCGGTGTTCCAGGAACTAATTTCTTAATCGTTTTTATAAACCTTGTATCCCAAAATTTATCCTCTCGATTTTTCGTCATATAAATACCGCCTCCATTGCTTCAATCACATTGCTGACCCCGACTATTTTAAGTCCTGGCTGACGAATTTTTAGCCCGGTTAAATTACCTGCTGGAATGACAAACCGTTTGAAGCCAAACTTAGCTGCTTCGCTAATACGTATATCCACTCTTGAGACCATACGCACTTCGCCCGTAAGCCCCACTTCGCCCATAACAATTGTCTGGGCATCAAGGGATATGTTACGAAAACTTGAGGCCACTGCTAAAATCACTGCTAAATCCGCTGCAGGTTCAGTAATCCGAATTCCACCTACGGCATTTACATAAGCATCTTGATTGGATAGCATTAAACCTACACGCTTCTCTAATACTGCCATTAATAAAATAAGCCGATTATAGTCAAAGCCTGCCGCCATTCGCCTAGGCATACCAAAACAGGTGGTACTAACCAAAGCTTGGATTTCGATCAGTAAGGGTCTAACGCCCTCCATACAGGCCAATACCACCGACCCAGGAGCACTGGTTGGCCTCTCCGTCAACAACAGTCCTGAAGGGTTTTTCACTTCAATTAGGCCCTCTTCTTCCATGGAAAAGATACCACTTTCATGGGTTGACCCAAATCGATTTTTTATGGCGCGGAGCACACGGAAGGCATGACTCTTATCACCCTCAAAATATAGTACCACATCCACCATATGCTCTAAGATCCGAGGTCCGGCAATATTGCCTTCTTTTGTCACATGTCCAATAATTGCAATGGGAATACCGCTTTCTTTTGCTAATCGCAGCAGTTTTCCTGTGGATTCTCGCACCTGGCCCACACTACCCGGCGCTGATGGGATGTCTGAACTATACATGGTTTGGATGGAATCAATAATCATTAAAGCGGGCTTCAAGCGACTGGCGGCCAATGTAATTTCTTCTAGATTAGTTTCTGTCATGATGAGTAACTGATCACTTAATTTATTAAGTCGCTCGGCTCTCATTTTAGTTTGTACTGCCGATTCTTCACCCGAAACATATAAAACAGTGCCATATACCTGACTAATGCTACAAGCGACCTGCAAGAGCATGGTGGATTTTCCAATACCAGGATCGCCACCAATCAAGATAAGGGCTCCTGGAACAATACCACCACCTAATACACGATCAAACTCTCCGACACCTGTTGCCAGTCTCGGAACAGGTAAGTTATCCACTTCCGTAATAGGTCGGGGTTTAGCACCATCGCTTGTGGTATGCCAAGTTTTCATCTCCGACTTGCTAACATTAATGGTTTCCTCTACCATCGTATTCCATGCTGAACAACCCGGGCACTTTCCCAGCCATTGTAGTGAATCGTGCCCACATTCCTGACAAACAAAATGAATTTTGACTTTAGCCACTCTCTGTTACCCCTCTCAAACTATAAAAAAGCTCTACCCGTCCACCATTTTCTATTTTTTTACATTACCTGTATCATCATAAATTTTAAATACTCCGTCTCTTCCGATGCTGGCAAAATAGGATGATCTTTAGCCTGAGTACGATACTCAACCATACGAATGGCGCGTTTGGCATCACGAGCAGCATCCACAATCAGTAATTTAAACAGTTCACGATCCATATGATAAGAGCATGAGCAAGTGATCAAAAAGCCACCAGGACGCACCATTTTAATGCCACGCAAATTGATTTCCTTATACCCACGCGCAGCTCCTTCCAGGGCTTTGCGACTTTTGGTAAAGGCCGGAGGATCTAGAATGACAACATCAAATTGCTTACCCTCATCGGACATAGTACGTAAGTAATCAAAAGCATTAGTAACCTGAAAATCACAGATCGGACTCACATTATTGAGTTCAGCATTTTTTTTGGCCATTTCAATCGCGCCCTCAGAAATATCAATCGCCGTCACCTTCTTCGCTCCGTACAAGGCCGCGTGCACTGTAAATGATCCCGTATGACAGAAGCAATCTAATACTTCAGCATCTTGGCATACATGTTTTAAAAATAGGCGATTTTCCCGTTGATCATAGAAAAATCCTGTCTTTTGACCATTTTCAATATCTGCATAAAAAGGTATACCATTTTCTAAAACCTTAATTGTCGTAGGGAATTTTCCCCTGAGATAACCTTTGTGTTGTTCTAATCCCTCTAGACGTCGTACCGATACATCATTACGCTCATATATGCCCTCTGGTTCAAACAGCTCCTCTAAAATTGATATGATTATATCTTTTCGAATATCGATTCCTAATGACAAAGTCTGAATGACCATATACTTACCGAATTTATCCACAGTCAAAGCTGGTATAAAATCCCCTTCACCATTGACTAGCCGACAGTAATCCGGTTCACTGATAAATTTTTTCCGATACTCCCAGGCCGCCTGAATACGTTTTTTAAAAAATTCTCGATTAATGTTCTCTTGCTCATTGCTTAAAATACGCACAATAATCTGAGACTTAGGATTTATGTAACCTCTACCTAAAAACATCTTTCGCCAATTGTAGACATCGACAATATCACCAGGTTCAAATTTACCTTTTATATAATCAATCTCGCTTTGAAATACCCAAGGATGTCCATTTTCTATCCGGTGTTGACCATCCTTACGTAAAATTACATTCGCTTTTACTTCCATATTGTCTGCCTCTTTTCTACGGTTTCTTGCTTACCAATCATATTCAGGTACCCTACCACCATAAGAATTTGATACATATAAGAGGGCTTTACAGCCCTCTTATCTTTTATTTATATTCTTTATTACCTTGTACATTTTTAGCAAATTCCATACCAAAGTTAAAGCATTTGTCCTGTCCAGCTTTATCAGCTACCCATTTGAATGCCAATTCTGATGTTTCAACAGATATACCCGTTGCCACTAACGACTCTTCTATTGATTTTTGTGCACCACCAGCCCAGCCGTATGCGCCAAAGGCTGTACCAATTTTGTTAATCGGACGTAACCCCTTAATATAGGTTAGAAATCCGCCTACCGATGCTAACACATCATTATGCTGAGTCGATGAGCCGACAATTACGCCACCAGCTTCCAGTATATCTGTCATAATGTCGCTGAGAGAGCTTGTTGTCAGTCTATGTAACTTGACAGTTGATCCGACGGCTGCTACACCGTCTAGTATCCTTCGCGCCATATCTTCAGTTGCACCCCACATACTATCATACACAATAACAATACTATCATCATGATAACCGTTACCCCACTGCTCATATTTTGCTAAAATTTCTTTAATATGTTTGCGCCATATGATACCATGGCTAGGGGCAATCATTTTTAAGGGCACTGTTTCTGTTTTATCTACGGCTTTACTAATTAATCGAGTGTATGGCATAAGAATATTAGCATAATATTTGGCGGCTTCATACATAATATCACTTAATTCATTTTCATCATCAAATTTTTTACTAGTACAAATATGCTGACCAAAGGCATCATTTGAAAATAAAATTTGTTCGCCATCAAGATAACTTGCCATGGAATCAGGCCAATGTAACATGGACATTGTTATAAAATGTAACTTATTACGACCAAGATCCAGTACATCCCCTTCTTTAACAACTTGAAAATTATATTCTTTTTGATAATGTTTTATAATGGATTCCTTACCTTGTGCTGTTAGTACGACTTTAGCTTGTGGCATTTTCTCCATAATAGCAGGCAATGCGCCGGAATGGTCAGGTTCGGTATGATTGCACACAACATAATCAATTTTAGATGGATCAATAATTTGACTGATCCGCTCCAGTAACTCCTTCGCAAAGGGTGCTTTTACAGCATCTACTAAACAAACTTTTTCGTCCACAATTAAATAGGCATTATATGTAATACCCCGTGGTGTCTCATAGCCATGAAAGTTACGCATGGTCCAATCAACGGCTCCTACAGAATATACGCCTGGTGCAAGTTTTGTATTATACAACATAAGTATCTCCTCCTCTATATCATAACTAAAGTTTATACCAACTCAGGTGCTTTTGCCAATACCTGTTTGGCCTGCGACATAATATTTTCAATAATATCTTTTGCAGGCTCAATCTTAAGAAGGGGGAGCAAGCTTTGTCCGGCTTGAACCATACCATTTTCTATATCACCTTCAACAGCAGCCAAACGGTTAGTACCAGTTGCCAAACGAGCAAGTTCTTCTTCTGTTGTACACTGTCGCTCCAGTTCCAAAAAATGCTGAGTAAACTTATTCTTAACGCCTCTGACAGCATGGCTAGAGCCAAATCCAGTGACTACTGTATCTGTATCAACTGCGTCAATTAACTTTTGTTTGAAATTAGCATGTACAGCGCATTCTTCGGCAATTAGAAACCTTGTACCCATTTGAACACCTGCCGCTCCCATAACCAGTGCTGCCGCTAACCCACGTCCATCAGCAAAGCCGCCCGCCACAATAACAGGAATATGAACGGCCGGAATGACTTGGGTCATTAAAGCCATGGTAGTTAATACCCCAATATGCCCACCAGCCTCCATACCTTCAATTACAATCGCATCAGCCCCCTGATCCTGTACCCGTTTGGCTAATTTAACATTTGGTACGACAGGAATCTTCTTAATTCCTGCCTTAGTAAATTTTTCAAAAAAGGGAACTGGATTACCTGCGCCAAGAGTGACAAATGCTACTTTTTCTTCACAAATCGCATCAATAATTTCATCTTTATTATTGGCCATCAACTGAATATTGACACCAAAGGATTTAGTCGTAAGGGATTTAGCCAGACGAATTTGTTCAACTACCCACAACACATCACGCCCACCAGTAGCGATAATACCTGCACCACCAGCTTCGGAGACGGCCGCTGCCAATTTTCCATCCGATACCCAAGCCATGCCACCTTGTATAATAGGATATTTTATATTTAGCATAGTTGTTAGTTTTGTAGTCATAATAGGATCATACTCCTTTTGATAAAATATATTCTCTTACTCAAAATTCACTATTTTAATAGTATATTCCTGCAAGGATATTACCATTATTTTATATAATTATCTGAAAAATTATTCTTTACAATACTACTCAATCAATTTATAATGAAAAATTGTACAACGCATGTAATAAATGGTGTAAATATACGTTTAATAGGCTAAAATCATAATTTTATTCAGAAATAGACTATACCTTAAACTTCATGAGGATCTTTAGTCTCAGCATTTTTTATAAAGGAGCGATGCATTATTATGTTAGGAATAATCGGTAGACACCTTACCATTGATATGTATGGTTGCATCTTTGAAAGTCTTGATAATGTGGATTTTGTACAAGAATCCATGCTAACAGCAATCAAGGAAGCTAATATGACACTTTTAAGCTTCACTGCTCATAAATTTGAGCCGCAAGGGTTGGCGGCCTGGGCATTGTTAAAAGAAGGGCATATGAGCGTTCATACTTATCCTGCAATGAGTTATACAGCCATTGATATTTTCACTTGTGGCGATCAAAGCCGGCCAGACCAAGCTATAAAAGTACTAAAACATTGTTTTCATCCCGAGAAAATCAAGACTACTAATATCAAACGCGGAGATTTCGGTTCCATCAACGATATGAGACCCCGCGTAAAAGTCAGTATTACCCCCCTGCGCCGTGTTCGTGATACAGGAGCTAAAGTCATTCGATTTTTGTCGCGTTCTAAATAATGTACCTCTAAGAAAAACATACTTGTGCGGACAATGTAGCTCCTTATATTTTTAGCTATGAAAAAAATCCGTTCCTACTTGCTTCATTACAAGTGGGAACGGATTTTTTTAATGATTAAGACTTCCCTTCACCAAAATCACTCTCAATAAGTTGCTGCAGTGCGATGATACACGCCTCTTCATCTACCCCCTCAGCCCTTATCGTAAGTGTAGTATTTTGGATTAAGCTCATCCCCATTACTGCTAGAATACTTTTTCCATCGGCCACTTTATTATTGCCGGCGATCTTTACCTTACAGCTAAAGCTAGCCGCTTTTTGCACGAATTGGGCAGCAGGTCTGGCATGCAGACCTGCTTTATTCCTAATCATTACTACTATTTCAATCATTTTTATCCCTCATTATTGTTAACACTTTTTTAAATTACGAGCTCCTTCAGCAGTGGCTACAACAGTAGCCAACGAACTACCTAACGATGCTTCGACAACGGCGCTGATGGCCCCCTCTAGAATCGGCGCATCGGCAATCTTTATTTTTTCTTTACTTTCTTCACCGAGAAGTTCAAGAACAGTATCCGTAGTCATCACGGCGCTACCCAAATCCACTAAAACTACAACACCATCACCAGTATTAGCAATGCTAATGGCCTCACTCACTTTATTCACATCAGTGCCAATACCGCCATTATCCATGCCACCAGCCGCGATGATCTGTTGCCCTGGCCTCGCCATTTGCAACGCCATTTCCCGGATACCTTCTGCTACTTTTTGACTATGTGATACGATCACAACTCCTACCATATCTTGAACCCTCCTATTCTCTAAGGTTGACTATAATAATCTAACAAAGTCTGCAATATAAGATAAGATGATGTGGCTCCAGGATCTTGATGCCCCATACTACGTTCCCCCAAATAACTAGCGCGACCTTTCGTAGCAACAATGGTTTTTGTAAACTCTACGCCCTGCCTAGCGGCCTCACAGGCCAATCTCAAGCACTCCAGTATAGGTTTATGTTCCTCAGCACCTGCCACAAAGGCATCATAAGCAGGTTCTAGTGCATCCAGCATGGTTTTTTCGCCACGGATGGCTTTTCCTCGTTCTTTAATGCCTGTAATGGCAGCCGCTAACATAAGAATCCCAGCCTCATTATCTAATTCATATTTCCCCAAACCTACACTAGCTGCGCGCAAAAAGGCAGTACCATATAAAGGCCCAGAAGCGCCTCCGACACTGGAAATAAGGGTCATACCTACGGTCTTCAGAACTGTTCCAATATCTTTACCTGCCCCTAATAGCTGGAGTTTAGCATTAACAGCTTCAAAACCTCTAGCCATATTAATACCATGATCTCCATCACCAATGGCAGCATCTAAATCTGTCAGAAATTGTTTGTTATTAATAATGGTCTGACCGATAACAGCCATTACTTCATCAATAGAACGCCTCATACTATATCCTCCTCTAAAACTGTACCAAGGCTGGTGTATCGGCCTGAGCCAATAACAATTCTTTGAGTTCACTGTCAAGTTTTAATATGGTCACTGAAAATCCTGCCATTTCTAATGATGTCATGTAATTACCCACGTATGTTTTCGCAATTTTTATGCCTTTATTCTCTAGCAATTCAGCCACCTTACGATTGACGATATACAACTCCATAAGAGGCGTAGCACCTAGTCCATTAACTAAGACAGCTACTTCTTCACCAACAGCAAGGGGCATATCAGCAATAATTTTATCTATTAAATGAGTCGTAATTTCATCAGCCGTACTCATGGCTTCACGATGTGTACCTGGCTCACCATGGATCCCCATACCAATTTCAATTTCATTTTCCTCAAGAATGAAACTAGGCTTACCAGCTGCTGGCACTGTACAAGAACCAAGAGCCATCCCCATGGAGCGCACATTGGCAATAACCTTTTCGGCAACTCGTTTTACTTCAGGAAGTCCAGCGCCAGTCTCGGCCTTTGCCCCAGTAATTTTATGTACAAATATAGTGCCAGCAATGCCTCTCCGGCCAATTGTCCAAGTACTATTCTCTACCGCCACATCATCATCAACAATCACCTTGTCAACCGTAATGCCCTCGGCACTAGCCATTTCAATCGCCATTTCAAAGTTCATCACATCACCACTATAATTCTTTATAATCAACAGTACTCCACTACCGCTATCCACGGCCTTAATGGCCTCATACACTTGATCAGGTGTAGGAGAGGTAAATACGGCACCGGCAATGGCACCATCTAGCATCCCTCTTCCAACAAAACCAGCATGAGATGGTTCATGCCCACTACCACCACCACTTACTAACCCTACCTTACTAGGAACTGGAGAATTGACCCTGACTAAAACATCAAATCCTTCAACACGTTTAAGATACTGAGGATGGGCTAAAGCCATACCTTGCAACATTTCTTCGACAACCTGTTCTGGTACATTGATAACTTTTTTCATATTATCCACTCTCCTTATTATTTTTTTGTACCTAGCATAATATTTCGAATATAAAGCTGGGCACCATCACATCCTATACATAACTGTAATGCAAGAATCACGCCAAACGCAGATCGTTAACAAAAGCTTAATATTAGACATTCTTAAGAAAGGGAAAATTTTTTCTTATGTAAAAATCACCAATAAAATTATTTTCCCCTGGTCTTTATTACCAACTATCTACTTTATTACCAAGATGTACTTTTCCCAATTCCATATTTTCTGGCTTTGGCAGCCACAGTTTTATGTGTTAATCCTAAGACTTTACCAGCTCCATTGAAACTACCATATTTTTTCAAAGCACGTTGGATAATTTGCTTTTCATATTCTTCCCACGACAAGATCACATCTTGGACTAAGGCAGTACTCCCCTCCCAATGGTCGGAGAATACTTCCGCCGTAAGGTATGAAGGCAGATGCTGAATATCAATATAATCTCCATCAGTCAAAGTCACAATTCTTTCAATAATATTTTCCAGTTCACGCACATTTCCTGGCCAGCGATAATTTCTAAGAATATCCAAAGCTTCACACTTTATTTTCTTACTCTTTCCACCGAATTGGCACGTGAACTTAGCCAGAAAATGTTCCACCAAGAGAGGAATATCTTCTCTACGCTCTCGCAAAGGCGGTAAGAGCAAGGGAATAACATTTAAACGATAATATAAATCTTCACGGAACTCCCCTTGTGCCACCATTGCTTCCAAATTACGATTGGTCGCCCCAATAATTCTCACATTGACTTTAATCGTAACCTCACCGCCAACGCGCTCAAATTCTTTTTTTTGTAGAACCCGCAATAATTTCACCTGCATGATTTTTTCCATATCACCAATTTCATCCAAAAAAATAGTCCCTTGATTGGCTAATTCAAATTTACCTAATTTCTTACGAACTGCACCTGTAAAAGATCCTTTTTCGTGACCAAACAACTCACTTTCTAATAAATTAGTAGGAATGGCACCACAATTCACTCGTATAAAGGGCCCTCGCGCCCAAGCGCTAGCATAATGAATACCTTCAGCCACCAATTCCTTGCCCGTGCCGCTTTCCCCACGAATCAATACATTGGAAACACCTTGGGCCGCTTTAGCTGCCATCGCTAATACATCTACAACTTTGCCACTACGCCCGATAAAATGCTCAAATGTACTGTTCGGTTTTTTCGTACGCCATAATTCTTGTTCTAAATACTCTGCTTTAGCCGAAATACGATTTAATTTTTCCATAAAGCTATGAAATTCTGTAACATCTTTAACTACCGAAACAGCACCTGTTAGCTCCCCATCCACAATAATTGGATTGACATTAGCGACAAGGGTCACCCCATCAGATTTATGGCTAATGCTACCTAAAATTTGTTTTTTTGATTTTAGTACTCTATATCGTGCGCCATCTGGAGACACTGACTCTATATTTTTCCCGACCAGTTGTTCATATTCTTGATTAACAATGCGTAAATAAGCAGGATTCACATAGGTAATATCTCCATCCTTATTTAATACACAAATTCCATCTTGTACCGACTCTAATACTAACTGTAATCTTTCTTTTAATTCTTTAATTTCTTGTAATTCCCAAGTAACTTTTTCTAATGCTGAAATATCTTCAAAAATAGCGACAGCGCCTTTTACTTGTCCATCGATCATAATCGGCGTGCGATTAGTAATCGTAACAGAATCACCTACAATCTGCCGGCAAGACAATTCAGCAATTCCTGTCTGATTAACAATATGCATCCGAGAATTTGGTATGGTATCATAAACCTTTTTGCCAACAACAGTACTTGCTGGAATGCCTAAAATTTCCTCGGCAGCGGGGTTAAAAATCGTGACCACATCATCTTCATCACTTACAATCAGACCATTGGCCATACTATTGAATATTTGTTCCGCCGTAAAAGAATGATCTTCCAGTAACTTATCTACTTCAATAATGGTCCGAGGATTATTAAGTTGAAAATCACCTTCTAAAAAATCCACCATTTGTTGTACGGCTGTCTCAGCTTGATTTCCATTGCCCACCACCAATAATTCATCACCAAACTTTATTTTCAATGAACATAATAGCATTAAATTATTGGCGAATATTTTGTCACGGTGATTATATTTGAAAAATATTGTTGCTTCATACTGAGTCGTAAGCTCATGGGATTTCTGGACCACCATAGCTGCCACACGGGTGTGTAAACCTTTCTGATGTTTGATCACTGCTTTCTTTTCAAAATACAATTTTTCCACCCTCTTTATCCAGCACTTTATATGATTCGTATAATTTTATCTCAAATATATGTTTTTTTTGGTTATATGGAACTTTTATCTTGACAAATTCTCTATAATGGATAATAATAATCTATAGATAATCATTTAAATTTATTGGAGGTATGTTTAATGAGTACTGAAAAAAACTTAGCCGCTGCTTTTGCTGGTGAATCACAAGCAAATCGCAAATATTTGGCATTCGCCAAACAAGCTGATTCTGAAGGCTACACCCAAATCGCAAAACTTTTCCGTGCAACTGCCGAAGCAGAAACGATCCATGCTCATGCACATTTTAAAAATCTGGGTATGATTAAGTCAACTGCTGAAAATCTGCAAGCTGCCATTGAAGGCGAAACTTATGAGTTTAGCACAATGTACCCTGAATTCCTCAAAGAAGCACAAGCTGACGGGAGTAATACAAGTATTATACGTGCTCTTACCCATGCTAATGAAGCGGAAAAAGTACATGCAGCATTATACGGAAAAGCTCTTGCTAATATAGAAGCTAAAGGCTCTACTGATTACTATCTCTGTACTATTTGTGGCCATATTCATGAAGGTAGTGCACCAGATACCTGTCCAATTTGTGGCGCCAAAGCACAAGCATATACTAAATACTAAGATTTACTAGTTACATAAGTGATATGATTTATTATATATCATTTACATCTTTGATTAAACAAAATAAAAAGCACTCATTTAAATGAGTGCTTTTATTTTGTTCAACCAGCAACTTTATATTCTCTCAGGCCGTTTCCAACCAAGTACTTTCGACGTATGAGCTTAACTACTGTGTTCGGTAGGCCGATTGGCGATAATACCTCATCTGCGTCGTTGCTCCTGCGCGCGCTCACTTCGCGTACTGATGTACCGCTCCATTCACGTGCTCGTCGCGCCTAGCATCTGAGGCATTCTCACCAATCTAAAGCGACGTCACAGGAATAAAATACGAAAGAAAAGAGCACTCATAAATGAATGCTCTTTAACTTAACCAGCAACTTTCTATCCTCCCAGGCCGTTTCCAACCAAGTACTTTCGACGTATGTGAGCTTAACTACTGTGTTCGGTATGGGAACAGGTGG
>Ga0209123_1001240_pt1 | contig 26220 bp, 19 predicted proteins | sample BarGraIncu00431A_FD_184500 | JGI IMG/M metagenome (GOLD analysis project Ga0209123, IMG submission 184500) | Arctic peat soil microbial communities from Barrow, Alaska, USA - Barrow Graham LP Incubations 004-31A (SPAdes) (version 2) | ecosystem: Environmental > Terrestrial > Soil > Wetlands >...
TGTCCCTGAAATGAGTTTCAAATAGGTTGTTGGTATTCTCTCCAAAGTCTCGATGGCTTCAATGATTTTGAAGATCTTGTTCTGAACCTTAATTGGTTGCCTGGTCAAGAAATCTACAAAATAGTTCCTATATGCTCAGACTTCCAAGACCTATTGCTGTAAATCAATAATTTAGCAGTTACTCCTCGTAAATTGATACTGCAATATATTTGAATTTTCACAATGTTACGGTGCATCTTTGCGAATATTAAAGTGCTGAATATCAATACTAATATATCGTAATCTATTCTGCATTTTTTAAAATAGCAGCACTATACTTTACGATAGTCTTGGAACTCTGATGCTATTACTTCGCGAATTTTCTCCATGTGTCATTAAAATAAAACCAAAGGTAACTTTAAAGTTACAATTCTCCAAATCGAAATTGATGTGTATCGGGCATTTATTATGTGCCATAACGTTTCGCAATAAATGCAGGGCGGGATTTATCCGAAGAACTTCCCACGAAGAACTGCTTTTCATCCCGAGTACTCGGGATCCTGTCAACGAAGCAACGAAACCTGACTTGCTGGGTCAAACCACATAAAGCTTGATAAACCCAAAGAATCAGTGCGTTGCATTTGAGATGTTGTGCAACCTAAACTTCATACTTGGCACTAAGTACCACATGAAGTCCTATTTATTATACTCAGGAATTCAGTGTTTCCAAGAAATTAAGAGTGTACTTATCAATTCAGCAAATATTGTTGGAATAAGTACAGTTAAAAGTCCATAACCATAAGAGAATTTGTTGAAGTAAGACAAACCGTAAACTAAATTCCTTACAGAGAGAATCCATACTACAAAATAGGTAAAGGGATGTTGATAAAATATTAAATCAAAGTTTTGTGTAAATACAGCAGGAATAATCAAAATCAGTCCAAATGCTAAGTAAATTATAAAAGGAATCATGGAATAAGCAACAACTAACCGAACTTGATTGACACTTGCGATTCCCTTAAAAATCTTTTCTACAGCCCAATAAGACCATGTTAATAGATATTTAAAAACGATCAATCCAACTAGGCCAAACAAAATAATTCCAATGATAAGTCCAATATATTTATTTTGCTCAAATAATCTTGAAAAGTCCTTGAGTCGAGGAATTCCTATTCCTATTGAGATTAGAACAGAAAGAATGTTAATCATTTGAAGATTTATAGAATCCTCTCTGTTGGATAAAAATTCGAATGTCTTTACCGGATAAATCCAGATGGATAAAAGTGGCCTCATTTATAATTAGTTAAATTGTTTGTTGTAGACTCTCCTATGCTTTTGATAAGGGATTACCGTATAGTGTCTTGCTGGATTACGAAATGTGTTACTATCAGCTATTTAACCTGTCTGCAAAACTTCAATCTGACCTATATCTGTTTTTTTAAACATATAAACACATAGGACACCTGGAATAGAATTCTATGTGTCCTATGTATCTATGTGTTTCTTTTTCAATTACTTATTCATCAGTGCTTTCAATATCGGTTGTACCCAAGCCTCTTTGTCAATGTTATACACAATAAAGTCGTTGTCGAATTGCCAGTAAGCCCAGCTAAAACCAAGCTTCTCGGCTGTACGTGCTACGAAAGCGGTATAGCGTGCCCGTGAATCCATATCACCTTTATCAAAAGAGCCAAACTCCCCTAAAAATATAGGTCGGTTGTTTGCTTTAGACCAATCGGCTGCAACTTTTAATTTCGATTCGACCAATTGTTTGTCCTCATTGGACCCCATCCATTTTATACCTGTCAGGTCTTTGGTCTCTTTGGACCATGGAGCGCCCTGATGGGTAAAAGTCATTGGATGATAAAAATGAACAGTCACGATAATGTTCTTATCATTTTCAGGCAATTTAAGGGTGGGTAAACTTTCAATCCCGTTCCAGTTACCGGGCCCAATGATGAGTGTTCTATTGGGATTTGTTTTCCGAATGATGGCTGTGGCTTCAGCAAGGTAATCGTTCCACATATCTTCCGTTAGTTTCTCATTGGGTTCATTCAGCAACTCAAAAATCACCTGGCTTGGTTGATCTTTGTAGCGGGGTGCAAGTTGACGCCACACCGAAAGGAACATCTCCTTTTTCCCGATCGGATCACTGGCCATTTGAGTGAATTCATGCATATCAAGAATAACCATCAATTTAGCTTCAAGCCCCTTTTTAACAACCCAGTCCAGTGTTTCCAACCATTTTGTATCTAGTTGGAAGGATGATTTGTCCATATGCGAAAATGCATACAGGTTGACCCTGATATTTGAGAACCCTGCCTCTTTAATCATTTTGAAATAACTTTCCTTAAAACGGCCTTTCGTATAATCCTTCCAAAAGGCTTTGTCGTAACCAATAATATTAACACCCCTGCCTAGTTTTTTACATTGTTCACTGGCAGTATTGGTTTGAGAATAAGAACTGCCTCCGGTCAGAAGAAGGCCAATAAGAATTACCGATAGTAATAATAGTTTTTTCATCTGTTTATTTTTTTTATTGATTTCATGAATTAAATAGGATTATATTGACTCCCATCAATTATACCAGTTCCTTCGATCTTCTGGCATTCAATTCAAGGGTGATGTTATCCATTTTATGTTGATCCAATGGGTAAAGTGCCATTACTCCGGCAGTAATTATTGCGATGATAGTTGGTATCCAACTCATCAGCATAATGATGCCAGGAACTGCACCCTGAATGGATACTTCATTTTGTCCGTTATAGTGGAAGGCCGCAAGCACCAATCCAATAATTGCACCGGCAATACCTCCGCCAAACTTGGTAGCGAATGAACCTGCTGAATAAACAAGTCCTGTAGCCCTTCGTCCATTTTTAAACTCAGAGTAATCGGCTGCATCACCCAACATGGCAAAGAACAAGGTTGGGAATACGGCAGCTCCAAACTCGGATACTATACCGATTGAAAAAATGCCGATGGTATCACCAGGACCACAAAAAACAAGCAGTGCATTGACGACTCCTGAAAAAATCAGGGCATAAATGAACAGGTCGCGTTTTCCAAATCGTTTTCCTAAAGGTGATGTGATCATCGCCCCTGCAATGGAGGCTAGCATCAATCCCACCATATAAGAAGCCGCCAGAAATTGGTTGTGCAAATAATGACTAAAATAGATTACTACAATGCCCTGTTTGATAGAGTTATAAACATTGAAAAGTATACCGATAAATAGCAATACTATCCATGGCCTGTTTCGGATGAGGTCTTTCAAATCTTTTCTTAAATTGCTTTCCTGATCTTTGGGTGGTTGAACCCTTTCTTTTGTAGACGCAAAAGTGACCATCAGGAAGAGCGATAAGAAAACCGACATAATATAAATGGCTGAGCTGTAACCTCTTTTCTGGTCGATGATGCTTATATTATTGGCTTCCAGATTTTCTTCCCCACTCACGATAAAAGAGTAATTTTTATCAGCTTCCATCGAAAAACTTTTACCTTGTGTAGGTACATTGGCACTATCTTTAACAGCATCGGCCCATGAAAACAGAGCAATTCCATCTTTGGTTTTGATGTTTACATTTTTAACATCCTCATGTGTCGATACAACGACTTCATATTTTTGCTTATCTAGTTTTTCAATATCAATTTTAGGATTTATATTTCCAAAGTGTGCAACTAAAAACAGCAATGCCCCCTGTACCACCATTCCACCGGTAAAAGCGCCCACCATGCGAAAGGAACCGAGGCTTGTACGTTCTTTGTCATCGGGGGTCATGACGGCCATTAAGGCTCCGTAAGGAATATTATTCGCGGTGTAAATCAGGAAGAACAATAGGTAAGTAGCATAAGCATATACAACTTTACCAGTTGGTCCTAAATTAGGTGTGGTAAACAGCATCGATAATGTGATGCCTAAAGGAATGGCTGTCCATAAAATCCAGGGACGGAATTTGCCATATTTGGAATTGGTACGGTCGCAAACCACACCCATCAGAATATCGATCAATCCATCACCGAATCGGGCAATTAGAAAAAGCACCCCAACCACGGCAGGATTTAGTCCAAATACATCGGTATAAAAGATAAATAGGAAAGTGGCCACTCCACGCCATGCAATATTTGCAGCCCCGTCTCCCAGAGCGTATCCCACTTTCTCGGAGAACTTTAGTTTTTGATTCATTAAATTTATGTCAGTTAGAATAGGTGTTCAGTATACACAATTGATTATAAATCAAAGGTGACCTCGTGATCAGAATTTTGATTTTATAATTCAATGTAATGATACATATTCCTTTCAAGATCTGCAAAATTTAGAATGAATTTTTAATAATCTTTCTGTTCGATCCTTGCCTCCCAACTCTTCCGCATTACTAAATTTCGAATAGAACAACTTATTGATTTTGATAAACGATTAAACTATGAAGTAGATGTGAAGTGACTAATAGTAGGGTGAAATAGCTAGCTATTAGATCATTTTGTATGGTTGAAATATTATCATACCCTAACATATGATTAGTTTTTTTCTGTGATCTCCTTTGTAACCTTATGCCTGATTATCAATAGAAAATAGTTCAAACAATTGATTCAGTTTATTGGTCAGTACCTTTTTATCTATCAGTTTGGTTTCATAGTCTGCAATCACAGTCGGTGATAAACAACGAGCCATTGCATATTTCACCACTTCAGTATCTTTGCCCTTACACAACAAAACGCCAATACTTGGATTCCCATGCGGTCGTTTCACATCCCGATCGATGGCTTCAAGGTAGAAATTAAGCTTCCCAATAAACTCTGGTTTAAATTCCTTTATTTTTAAATCAAACATCACCAGGCATTGCAAGTCGCGGTTGTAAAACAACAGATCGGTACGGTAATCCTTTTTACCTACCTGTATGCGAAACTGATTTCCCATATAGGTAAATTCTAATGTCCATAATCACCAGGGTCGAATAGAAAAATCAGAACAGTTACTTCCAGTCCACCGAATTCTATTAAGGTTGGGTTCCAAATGTAGCTTGTGTATACGTTGTGTATACATTGTGTATATCTTGAGTATTAAATGTGCTATTTTAATACATAAGATACTCACAACCTTTTCACAAGATATACACAATATAATTGGGTAACAGTGACAGAATACAACTTGATGCCTTGGTTGAATCATCACAAGGTTATCCCGAGTACTCGGGAGGTACCCGGGATATAAAAAACTTTGTAACCCTCCCGACAAATCGGGACAAGTTTTGTAAATATGGAAAAGAGAAACAGGGTATTACAAAAGGGACATACGATGTAAAGCGATTGCGTAAGGTGAGTTAATAATTTAAGCTGCTAAGTATGGCTAAGTGCAAATTTATTATAAGATGTTTTGATAATAAGTATAATAATAAAATGCTTGCCCTGAGCGCACTGTTCTTATGACAATCTGAATAAGCATTGTGGTGCAAATATGGAATATGATTCTAACTTTAAAATCTTATATTTAATGCAGAAATGGGTATGCCTTTGAGTATGAATCATTCAGTTCAAATATGAAAGGATTATTTGCGAAGTATCCACACTTTCATTTCATTGGCGCCACGGTTATTCCAGGCATAATAGGGAATGGCAGTCATCTTCTTATTGGAAGTTTTTACTCCTTCGGATAAAAGTGCATCACCTGAGATGGTCACAACCCCTCCTAGTAGTATAGGAGTGAAGGTGGTCAATAACTTAGCTGAGTCAGGCAAGGTGAGTTTCATCAGTTCAGGGACGTTGTCAGCGCCTTCAAAACAATAGACCATAGGACCGCGTTCAAGGGCCACTTTTCCCAGATCATCAGTCACTTTCTGATTGGCCTGTACCCTACGGATGTTCATAGGGATGCTGTAACTGACCACATCTCCAGGGTTCCATTCGCGGTCGATGACTGCATACCCTTTTTCAGTTTTATATTTGACGCTCTGTCCGTTTACCTTGATTGAAATGGATTCAGTTTCCGGGGTAATAAATGAATACAAATCGCTGGGTATCACCTGATCACCGGCCCATCCGGGAATTCGGAGGTGCAAGCTGAATTGTCTTGCTTTTTCAGGAGATACTGAGATAGTAACCATTCCATCCCAGGGATATTGAGTTTCCTGGCTGATAGAAATGGGGTGTGTTTTATTCAGGTAAATGCTTGATTTGCTTGTTACAAATAAGTTAACGAACAAACTATTATTTCCATGGGCATAAATATATCCAGGCACCGAAGGCATAAACCGACATAGATTCGTTGGGCAACAGGAACAATCGAACCAGGGTTCACGGGTGAGACTGCCTCCACTGTTGAATTTGAAATGCATGTCACACTCCAGAGGATTGGGGTAAAAAAATGTTTTTCCATCGAGTCCAACCCCTGATATGACTCCATTGTAGAGGCTTCGCTCCAGCACATCGATGTATTTTGAGTCGCCGTGAAGTAAGAACATACGGTAATTCCAGTACACATTGGCAATCGCGGCGCAGGTTTCATTATAAGCCGTCAGATTGGGTAATTCATAGTTTTTACCGAAGGCCTCACCATTATGAAGGGCGCCAATACCTCCTGTGAGGTAAAGCTTTTTAGTTACAATGTTATCCCATATGTTATCAACGGCTTTTGTGTAGGCCGCATCCTTGTATAGCGCGGCGATGTCGGTCATGCCGGCATACATATAAGGAGCCCGTACCGCATGTCCAACGGCTTCGTCCTGCTCAATAACGGGTTTATGATCCTGATTATAAGGCCCCCAAAGTTTACGCTTGGTTGAGTCGCCCCGGAAATCCAGGAAATGACGGGCAAGCTTTAAATAATCTTCCTTGTGGGTAACCTGGTACAATTTGATCAGCCCTGTTTCAACGATCTGGTGTCCAGGTACTCCCGGATTTTTACCTTCAGCAAAAACCTTTAACAGCAGATCGGCATTTTTGGTAGCAATATCCAGCAGGTTGGTTTTGCCGGTGGCTCTGTAATGGGCTGCAGCAGCTTCGAACAGGTGACCGCTGTTGTATAATTCGTGACTGCACTCCTCATTTTTCCATTTTCCCGCAGCAGGACACCAGTTGGCAGGAGAATAGGTTGAATCAATAGTTTTATAGGTAGTCAGATAGCCATCGGCTTCCTGTCCAATACTTATGATATGAATTATTGAATCCACATAGGCATCCAGCTTTGGGTCGGGGATAACGGTCATGGAATAGGAAGCGCCTTCAATGATTTTATAAACATCTGAATCGTCAAAAGGCATTTTCCCTTTGGCTCGTCCTTTCATTTGGCCACCTGCAATCAGAAAGTTATCCATTCGCCCCATCTCCTCACATTTGGCAAATGATGCCGGGATAGTGACAGTACGGTTGGTTTCAATTTTAGGCAGCCAGAACTGGTCATTGATCTTTACTTCATTAAAAGGGACTCCCTGGATGGCGTAATCCGCTTTTTCGGGCTGAGCTTTACAGGCTGCCAGGGAGAATATGATCAGGACAATAGAAATGTTTAACAGTTTCATAATAATTAGGTTGAATCAGATTTCACCAAATTAAACAAATATTACTTCGTTGGCACTTGGGATGATTTCCGAAAGGTAAACATTTAATTTTATCTATCCTATAATCCTAAGTTTACTTTTCATTAGTGTTGTATAATTTAGAAATAAACCGGTAAAATTGATCATTTGAATTGTTTTTTTTGAATTGATTTTGACTTCTGTATTTTTATATGTACTTTTCCCAAGCTTTTAGAAACCCCTCAACTAATTAATATGAATAACGAATTGAACAGAAGAAATTTCATTAAAGGCACGGCAGCAATTTCTGCAATTACACTTTTAAATCCGATGACTGTTTTTGGGACAAGGGCCAATTCAGCGGTTCGAATAGGGATCATTGGTTTGGGTGGAAGAGGAATGAGTGTAATTGGAGCCATGTCAGCCAATACCAATATCAACATTACGGCAGCGGCTGATTTATTTGAAGATAAACTGATGGCGGGAGTCAAAGATTTAAATTCACTGAATCAATCAAAAGGATTTTCAACTATCAGTAAATCAAACCAGTTTGTTGGCTCAAAGGCTTATCTCCGTTTGTTGGAAAGCAAAGACATTGATGCTGTATTAATATCATCACCGGCCTATACGCATGCTGAATTCCTGGAAGCAGCGGTAGATGCCAACAAACATGTTTATTGTGAAAAGCCTGTATCAGTGGATGTTGCAGGATGTAAACGGGTTGAAAAAGCAGGTGCCAAGGCTGGCAGAAAACTCAGCATCGTGATAGGTTTCCAGATCAGACATGCCACTCCTTATGTTGAAATGGTCAAGCATATTCAAAACGGAGAGATTGGAGAAATTATCAATGTCCAACTTTATTATTTAAGTTCAGGCAGTCCTTTTAAGCCCTTTGAAAATGCTGTTGACGATGAACTAAGAATTAGGAACCACTATAAATTTAATGCACTATCAGGAGGCATTTTACTTGATCAGGGCATTCACATGCTCGATGTCTGCAATTGGGCTTTGCAGAGCAGTCCGCTCACAGCAAGAGCAGGCGGAGGGCGGAAAGGAGCCATCAGCTATGGTGATGCCTGGAGCCATTTTGAGGTGGTTTATCAATATCCTCAGGACATCAATGTCAGCCTTCATTGCTCACAGGTTGGACCCACTTTTGGTGACGTATGCGCAAGGTTTTTAGGCACCAAGGGGATCGCTCAGGCACATTACAGCGGCGGAGTATTCATTGAAGGAGCCAATCCTTGGGATTCAGGGATTCTGCGCAATGCAAATACAATACTTTCTCCTGATCTGATCGCAAAAGGCTCAACAGGAGAGGCTTTGCATGATTCGGATAAAAACAAAGGACAGTCATTTATTCAAAGCATCGAGTCGGGGAATTTCCTGAATGAGACAGTTTCAGGTTCGAATTCAACATTGTCAGCTATTATGGGTAGAAACTCAGCCCTTACCAATCAGGAGATATCCATGGAAGCAGTTCGCTTTTCCGATGAATATCTTGATCCGAAACTTAATCTGGCACAGTTTGATAAGTAGGCGGAAGGAGAAGGTGAGAAGAGGAGAAAATGAGAAGGTGAGAAAATGAGAAAATGAGAAAATGAAAGGATCACTGATCCTGAGTATACATGATCAGTGTTCCTTTTGTTAAACTAAAGTATGTTTCAACTATTGATTTTTGTCGATCATACTTTTTAGACTGTAATGGATTTCAGATTTCATCATTTTAAATCCCTGGTCGTTGAGCGTAACAGATAGTAAATTCTTATCAGTCAGGTTCAAGCGGCTTTTATAAAATAACCGGTCCTCGTATCTGCAGAAGAATTTTATACTCCAGCCTTTGATTTCAGCAGTCTTGATTTTGAAATTAATATCTATTGCCGTATAAACCGTTGAGGCGTTCTCCAAGCCATCGGTAAATATGGCAAAGAACACCTGGTCTCCCGGTTCAATGGCTTCAGAAATTTTCACAAAAGATGCTCCAATAGCATCGTAAAGGGCTGTGAACGATGCAGGATGATAATCCTCTAAAGATAGTTTTTTAATTTGATCAACACTCTGTTCAATGAATTTAAAATCAACCGTATCATTGAAAGTGCAGAGCGTGAGTTTAATATCTGATTACGGTTCAGCCTGCATTAACTTTTGGATCATGTCGACCTGTTTATTAAAACTGGTGACCACTTCTTGCTTCAGATCGCTCATAGAGCCACTTTGATCAAGAATCAGGACATAGTGAATTGTATTTTTCATCGTGTATTTTTTAAATGTTATACCTTTAATGTCAAAATAAATAAAATGTCACCTTCCTTTTGAATGTTTTTTTAGACTAAATTTGAATAGAACTAAAATATCACAGGTATGAATTTCGAAAACGATCAATGGAACAGTGCAGATTTCGAATTTAACAACTGACTGAAAGGAAATAAGTCGGAGGGTAATGCTGACCATACCAATATATTAAAGTCAACCTATTTTGTTTTTAGAGAGAAAGAATCTGAAAGACTCAAAGGATTCTGCAACAAGGCGTTTGATTTTTTTATAGAAAATGAGAAAGACAGTTCAGTTGATATAAAATTATCCAATCAGAAAATCATTTTTGATTTGGCAGAAGATATTCTTTCGGAAGAAGCGCCTATGTTTAGTAGGTCCTTGAGGAGAGAAGAATCCATTTCTCCAGATAATAGAACAAAGGCGGAGAATGACAAAATCCTTCATGGAATCCTTTCAGGTGACCAGTACACTTTTGATGAATTATATGAAGTTGAATTTCCAAAGATTGTCCGACTGGTTACCAAAAATTCAGGGACCCTTGATGAGGCGAAGGATATTTTTCAGGACGCACTGGTTGTATTAATTGAAAAGGCGTACCGCAAGGAACTCGATCTGACCTGTTCAATAGGAACCAATCTTTATTCCATTTGCAGGAATATTTGGCTTGAACGACTTCGTAAAGTCAAGAATATCATTTCATTGAATGATTCATTCAGTCAACTGGAATCATCTATCACCTTTATGGTTGATGAAAATGTTCCCGATGCATTTGAGCGTGTAAGTAAAGCCATTGAAACACTTGGAGCCCCCTGTAGGCAACTGCTGGAATGTTACTATTATGAAAATTTAAGTTGGGCCGATATAGCTGACTTACTGGGTTATACCAGTGCAACCAGTGCCAGAAATCAGAAATACAAGTGTTTGGAACGAATCCGCAATTCTGTGAGTTGTTAAATGGGAAGGGGAGAAGGGGAGAAATTCAAAACCGACCGTTGAAACTAACAGAGGGAACAATTAAATAAAACAAGCAACTTTCCCCTTGCCAAATTAAAGCCCGACAGATGGTGGAAAATAGATATAAATTCATTACTTTTGGTATCTATTTTGGATGTCACTTGAAGATGTGGTAATTTCCCTTTAGAAAATGTTATTAAGAGAATTCTGCAACTATTCTTGATTTATCCTTGCTGATAATAAGAGATTTGTATTTTTGTCATGAACTAAGCTATAATTTATAAACCATGAAACAACTAACCACCTTAATTGCACTCTTCTTTTACCTGAACTCTCTGGCTACAACGTATTATGTTGACGCATCAACCGGCTTGGACAGCAACAATGGAACCACCATTGCAACGGCATGGAAGTCCATAGCTAAAGTAAATTCCGCTGTCTTAAAAGGCGGAGATTTTGTCCTTTTTGCAAGAGGACAAACTTATCGTGGTAATCTGATTCCAAAAAGTGGTACGGCATCCGCTAATATTAGCTACGGAGCTTACGGATCAGGGAATAAACCACTATTTCTGGGTTCAATCAGCCGCAAGCTCACAGGCGACTGGATCAATGTGGGGACGAACCTCTGGAAAACATCAAATATAGCTACAATTGGCGGAGAGGCGGTTGATGCAGGCAACCTGATTTTTAACAACGAAGCATCGGTGGGGTGGAAGGTATCCTCGCTCAGTCTGGTTACAGGTCAGGGCAGGTTTTATTCCGATGTTGCTTCAAAAACTGTCACAATGTATTCTGAAGGCAACCCCGGATTGGTGTACTCAAACATTGAAATTGCTTTATGCCAGCATATCATAAATGAATCAGATAAGAGTTACTTAACAATTGAAAACCTTGATTTGCGATATACCGGTGCGCATGGAATAGGCGGCTCCAATACCCATCATATCATCATAAGAGATGTGGATTTTTCATATATTGGTGGTTCATACCTAAACAATATCACCCGTTATGGAAATGGAGTGGAATTCTATGATGCGGCACACGACAATTCTGTTGATCGGTGTATCTTCAACCAGATTTATGATGCGGCGTTGACCAATCAGGGCGACCAGGTCAATTGTCAGCAGTATAATATTTACTACCGGAACAATATTATCCGAAGTTCTGAATATTCTTTTGAATTATGGCTTAGGGGAACCGGTGCTTCCCTTCATGATATCTATTTTGAAAATAACACCTGTCTCGATGCCGGAGTGTGTTGGGCGCATGAACAAAGGGTAGATCCAAACGCTTCACATTTGTCCTTTTGGGGAACTTGGGCAACCTTTAGTAATATTGTCATCCGAAATAACATTTTCAGCAATTCGGTTGGCGCCGGTATTTTTGAAGGAAAGACCAATTTAGCCGATTTGAATACCTCAAAAGTAATCCTTAACAACAACGACTGGTACGTGACCAACATGCTGGCGGTGATGACAGGCTGGGATTCTGTAAAACCTGGTCCAATCAATACGTATTATAACTGGAACTATTATCGAAGCAACACCAAACAAGATGTAAACTCAATCACTTCTAATCCTTTAATTACTTCGGAATTTGTAATCACATCCAAATCACCCTGCGTAAATGCCGGTACTGTTTCTACGGCTACTACCGATTATATTGGAACATCCCGCCCACAGGGAAATGGTTGGGACATTGGTGCATTTGAGTTTAAATCCCCAGTTTCATTTAAATAGAAAACGATGGACAATGGGTTCCTTACTTATTCCTTAATTCTTATTCCTTATTCGATATTAAAGAAAGGAAGAAAGAAAAATAAGAAATATGGAATAAAAAATAAGAAATAAGAAACTTAGGTCGGCCCACACAACCTTAATTAGAAGATAGATAAGATTGGGCTCGGGGTCATTGCCGGGTTACTGAGGTTGAATTAAAAATAGTAAGATTTTTAAAAAATCATTATTGATTTTGCTTTCCTTACCCCGAGTACTCGGGGTCATGTGATCGCTCAAACTTGCAGATTTCGCAAAAGGGAACTATCTTGTTCAAATTAAAGATTTTCCTTTGCTAGCACAGAAATTTTTAAAATAATAAATAAAAATAGACACTATGAAAAAACATTTTCTTCTCATTTTTTTTACAATTACCTGTTCATTTGCATTGGTTGCGAAAAACTATTATGCCGATAGTAAAAATGGATTGGATTCAAATGACGGTAGTTTGCCTGCATAAGCCTGAATTTACATCTGAATACATAATCTGCGCCCATCCCGAAGATGAAAGTATAATTCCTAAATTCAACATTATTTCAGGGAAAACGGGTGTAATTTGTGCTAATGACTCAACTTCAGCAGCTCTGTTATTGAACTTCAAAAGTCATAAAATATTTGTTCCTGAAACGGTCATGTTTGCAGCTTTCGACGATATGAAATATGCGGCTCACCTATATGCCCCATTGACCAGTATGCAGCAACCGGCCAGGGCAATAGCCCAAAGTCTGGTAGGTTTATTGCTGGGTCGAATAGCTGATCAGCAACTTGCTCCCAGGCATATTTTACATTCCGGGAAGATTATTATCCGGGAATCATCAGGAATCAATCAGAATTAACATAAAAGAAACCTGAACATGAAAAAATATATTCTATTTCCTATAATTCTGATGGTAGTTCTGGTATTTGGATCAGAACCTAAAAATAAGCATTTGCTGTTTGACGATACTATGAACGTATCCGGCGAAGATTCAGCAACCACTTTCGTTCCACTCTATCAGGAAATACTCCGTCCACAATTTCATATCACTGCCAGGCAATGGTTTGGGAACAAGTTGAATCCTCCCAGATGTGCCGACGGCTGGCTGAACGACCTCAACGGAATGGTTTTCTACGATGGTGAATACCACGTTTTTGCGCAACGATGGGCCACCGCCTGGTTACATTGGGTAAGTCGGGATCTGATTCACTGGACTGAATTAAAACCGGTTTTCAATGAATTGGAAAAGAAATGGTACGGTATTCAATCAGGTAGCGCCGTTATTGACAAGAATAACAGTTCAGGCTTAGCCACAAACAAAAATATCGCCCCAATGGTAGCATTTTTTGCCAGCGGTCAGCATAAACAGGCCGATGGCACATCCCATGCAGTTCAATGCATGGTTTACAGTAACGATAAAGGGAGAACATGGACAGAATACGACAAAAATCCTGTTTTACCTGATGCCGAGCGCGATCCAAAAGTATTTTGGTATGAGCCGGCCCAAAAATGGATCATGGTAATTTGGGGCCCTCCCGGAGGTTATGTTTTTTATTCATCGAAAAATTTGAAAGATTGGAAAAAATTGAGTTTCCTGCCCGACTATTTTGAATGTCCTGATATGTTTTCACTGCCTCTTGATGGTGATAAAAACCGAGTGAAATGGGTGGTAGTTAATGGAGATGGTACCTATGTGGTAGGCAGTTTCGACGGTACAACTTTCCAACCCGAAACCCAACGCGCTCCTTCTTGTGGAGGCCCTGACTATTACGCAACCCAGACTTTTAACAACACCGAAGCTGCTGATGGAAGAAGGATTCAGCTTGCATGGCTGAGGCGTGGATCGTGGCCGAACGAACTGAACTACCCCAAAGATATGCCGTTCAACCAGCAAATGACCATTCAGTGCCAACTTACATTGAAATCATACCATGGAACCATGCGGCTTTTTAGATTCCCAATCAAAGAAATAGAAACGTTGCATGGCAAGGAACAGAAATGGAAAAACAAAACTGTTGCCTTTGGTGAGGAACTAATACTAGGAACCGGTGACTTGTACCACCTTAAAACGGAACTGGAAATGACAGACGGATCAGAAGTTGAAATCCATTTTCACGGTGAAACTATCCGGATCAGAAATGGCAATATTGGAGTCGGCCAGCAGGATTTATCTTTCCTGAAGCCGAAAAATTGGACAGGAGAACAAACACCGATTGCATTAAAAACATTGGATATCTTACTGGATAGAAGCTCAATCGAGGTTTTTGGAAACAAAGGGGAAGTGTCACTGTCTTCAGTTTTACTGCCAACAGGCAACGATTTTACAGTGAACTGTACCAAGGGCAAAGTAAAGTTTCATAATCTTTCTGTATTTGAAATGGGAAGCATCTGGCAAGGGGAAATGGGAATAAACAACAAATAAAGTTATGAGTAATTTGAAAGAGGATAAGGGGTATAAAATTACTGCCACATTAATTCGTGCCGCAATAGTAGCTTCGTTAGGCGGGTTATTGTTTGGGTTCGATACCGCGGTTATTTCAGGTACAACTGCTGCGGTAAAAACACTTTTTCAGCTTTCTGATTGGTCAATGGGATTTGTGGTGTCGTCGGCCTTGATCGGTACAATCCTGGGTACTCTCATTGCCTCAAAACCCGGCGATGTATGGGGCAGACGAGATAGTCTGAAGATTTTAGGGGTACTGTTCTTTGTTTCAGCCATTGGATGCTCTTTTGCCTGGGACTTCTGGTCGCTGTGTATTTTCCGTTTTATCGGCGGAATCGGAATCGGCGGATCATCGGTTTTGGGACCAATGTATATCGCCGAAATATCGCCAGCAAAACTTAGAGGCAGGTTGGTCATTTTGTTCCAGTTTAATGTTTGTTTTGGTATTTTGGTTGCCTATTCGTCGAATGCATTGATACAAGTTTTTAATTCTGATGTACTCCAAACCCAATGGAGATTAATGTTTGCCGTTGGAGCTATTCCTGCTTTGCTTTTTACAATTATGCTTTTTACGATTCCCCGCAGCCCACGCTGGCTGGTTTCAGTTCATAAAACCAAAGAGGCTGAAAATGTTCTGATCACTATTGGCGAATTAAATGTTGCCCAGGAATTGTCTGAAATTGTAGAATCGCTAAAAAGCGTAGGAAAAGTAGCCACTGAAAATCTGTTTCAACGGAAATATTTTTATCCTATATTTCTGGGTGTGGCAGTTGCAGCCTTTAATCAACTGTCGTTTGTGAATGGATTTCTGTATTATCTGAACGATACGCTTCACGAAATTGGTGCCAATTTCGGGGGAAAATTTCAGCCTGTAATAATTGGAGTTGCCAATGTGTTGGCAGTTACAGTTGCATTACTTACTATCGATAAAATAGGCAGGAAAACGCTACTGCTGATCGGCTCATGGGGATCGGCCGCACCCCTGGCTCTGTGCGCCTATATTGCCTGGACACGGAATTTAACTGAACTGTTTCCATGGAGTATCGCATTTTTCATACTGTTTTTTTCGTTCTCGCAGGGAGCAGTTATTTGGGTGTATATCAGCGAAGTATTCCCAAATAAAGTAAGAAGTAAAGGGCAATCTCTGGGCAGCTTTACCCACTGGAGTTTGGCAGCAATCGCAGCTCAAGTTTATCCTGTAATCGTATCAATCCCTAAAGTTGGATTATCCATACCATTTATTTTTGGTGCTGTAATGATGATTATTCAGTTTTTTGTGGTTTGGTTCTTTTTTATAGAAACTAAAGGGGTTCCCCTTGAACAATTAGAAGTGAAGTTGGGTATAAAAAGTATAACTAAATGAACTCGAAATCATATACTCTAGGAATTGACTTTGGCACTACTAGCCTTTCTCTTGTGCTTGTCGACAGTAAAACTCGTGAGGTAATAAAGCAACTATCGAACATCCATAATGCCTATATTACATATCCTGAAAACTGGCGGAAAGAACAAGACCTTTCCATCATAGGAAAATGCCTGATTGATAGCCTGGATCAGATGTTGTTCTTTGTTGACGGAAATATTGATTCAATTGGACTAACCGGTCAGCAGCATGGAATTATCGGGCTGGATATTGATGGCAAAGCCATTACCAATTTGGTTACCTGGCAGGATGAATCCACGCTGGTAATCCAATCTGACGGCCAAAGCATTATCGGTCAGATGGAAAAACTTAATCCTGATTTGATCGTTTTTGCCGGGTATGGGTTGGCTACGCTTTACAAGTGGGTCAATATCGATAAGATAGCTGAAATCGTGCGCTTTACCGATGTTGCCGACTATTTTGGAAGAATGCTGACGCTGAACTTTGGAAGTAATTTGATGCATCCTTCGATGGCACACAGCATGGGTGCATTTGACGTATTCACTGATTCATGGGATATTTCAGGCATCCAAAAGCTAAACCTTGAACTGCAATTGTTTCCTGAAATTCAAGCACTCCCGGGGCAAATCGGATTTGCTTCTTTTTCAAACAAGAACAAACAAACACAGGTTTATACAGCAATTGGCGATAACCAGGCAAGTTTTATGGGAACAGTGGGAGATGCCAAAAAAGCCATGCTTATCAACATTGGCACCGGTGCACAAATATCAGTTGCCATAGACCGCAAAACAGCCGCTAAGATTAAGATCAACAATACTAATACAGAAATTCGACCTTTTTTGGGAAATACTTTCCTACTTTCGACCAATTTTATTAACGGCGGTGGAGTTTATAAATCCCTTCATGACTTCTTCGAACTTTGCGCCACTCAGCTTTTTGGGTTAAAGGTAGGGGAGGTTCGTAATACCCTATGGCAGGATATGGAGAGGATAGCCAATGAGTATAATGGGAGTGATGCCATGAATGTTTTTCCAATGTTCAATGGGACACGTAGCAATCCTAAACTTCGAGGTAGTATTGGTAATATCGGGACAAATAACTTTACTCCTGATAATTTAATATACTCCACCTTACGTGGCATGGCCGAAATGTATAAAAATGCGATTCCGCAAAAAGTGTTAAAACAAGTACATGTCATTTATGGTAGTGGTAACGGCATTAAACACAACGTATTAATGAGACACCTATTAAGTGAGGTTTTCGAACGAGATGTTGTGGTAAACGACTTTAATGAAGAAGCAGCGCTTGGAGTGGCCTTGATGATAAAAGCCCAATTCTGAAAATAGACGTGCCAAATGCCAGATTGACATTTCAAATGTGTAAATCAAGTCTAAAAAAGATATTTATGACATCAAGAAGAAATTTTTTAAGAAAAGCTGCCCTGGGATCAGTTGCAATTACTTCAGTTGGAGGGTTCACTGCATTGGCCGCACAGAATAATTCTGACAATCAGGAGGGGAAAATAAAAGCAGCTTTTGGAACGAGAAGTGATAAACAGTCCTTACCAGGATGGGAAGTTTCGTTTGAAGAACTTTCATCGGAGTTGTTATTGACTAATGGTTCGGTAATGATGAAAGGGCTGCTGAGTTTTGTGTCTGAAGATAATAAATGGACGGTTTCAAAGTCACGCGACGGACTACCGAACCGCTATGCTTTGGTGGATTTGAACAACAATGTGCAGGGGTATATGGTGTTTAACAAAAACGGTGAAACATTGCAACTCATATATTATCACCGCACTGCACAAGCATACAAAGGTGAGTTGACCTATTCTGGAAATATTACGTACATGATGGATAGTTTTGTCTCCAGAACAAGGGCAAAAACAGAGGAACGGGTGCTAACCATGAGTTGCGGTCCGGCAGATTCTTTGCTCAATGATTCGCTTTTTGCTCCTGAAAGTGATACAGCTCTGCGATTGGATGCAGCGAATTTACATCTCGAAACTTTAGGTACAGGTTCATATTCTTTTTTTATGTCGGGCCAGATTTGCGAATCTTCGGAAGATGTCTTTACATTTAATCTTGAAACTAACTACTACAAAAACCGTTATGTGCCGTATTACCATCCCCTCGATCGGAAGCGTGTGCCAAAGACTCCCTCAGGCTGGATGTCTTGGAATACCTATTTCGATAAAGCCACTGCAGATGATAATCTCGCCGAAGCACGAATCGGCCAAAAATATCTACTTCCCTTTGGTTGTGAATTTTGGTCGATTGAATCCTGGCAAGGAAATTCGGACCAATTGCCTGTCAGCGATTTTTACAACATGAACCTGGAGGCAAGTGAAAGAAAATTTCCGAAAGGAATGAAAAATCTTGCTGATGAAATTCGCAAGCTGGGTTTTCGACCCGGAATTTGGATTGCGCCCTTCGGCACTGGAAACACTACATTTTATGAAGCGCACAAAGCCTGGTTTTTACATGGAAAGAACGGCAAACCTGTTTCTTGCTGGAATGGTAAATATACGCTTGATCCGACGGTACCGGAAGCCCGTGAACATTTGAAAAAGATATTTCATACTGCTTCACGCGAATGGGGATATGAATTTTTCAAAATTGACGGTATGTCTGGCAGGGAGCATGGCTTATGCGCACACCTTTATGAGCGACCTGAAATTCGTGCAATTTTTAATAATTCTAAGTGTAATAATCCTTTTGAACTTTGTGTAAAAGCGTTCCGGGAAGGTATTGGTGAAGACCGGGTGTTTTTAGCTTGTCAGGGGCATACTTCGGGTCCGGAGGCGCTTTATGCCGATGCCTCGCGGCTTGGAGCCGATTTGGTTTGGGTGAATGAGCCGGTCAAATGGTCAGGTGTGTACAATCAGGGAGGATGTTTTATGAATCAGGCGTTTACACATAATATTGTAATGATTGCCGACCCCGACACTTTGTTAATCCATGATTTACCATTGGAGGAGGCAAGAGTATCAGCCACTATTATCGCATTGCCGGGTCAATTGACTTTTTTTGGCGATAAGCTGGCAGGTTTGACCGAAGATCGTATGAAGATGTTGCAGCAGACTTTGCCCGTTGCCGATGTACATCCGATGAGTTTGTATCCGTATTTTTCAATGTTGCCTGTATGGAATTTGAGAATACACAATGACCTGCTGGACGATTACAACGTGGTAGCACTGTTTAATTGGGAGAACACTATAAAACCAATCTCATTCACTTCCAAAGAATTGGGACTTGATCAGGCTACCAAATACGTATTGTATGAATTCTGGACTCAAAAAAGCTTTGGAACGATGATTGGCGATTTCGCATTGGAGGTGCCTGCACATAGTGTAAGGTTATTCGCTATGCACAAGGTAAAAACAGTTCCTCAGTGGATAAGTTCCGATCGTCATGTCTCCCAAAATGCGATGGAATTAAAAGAGTATCAATGGAAAAAAGTCAGTAGCACTTTGGAAGGTAAGATTCAGCTCATTGAATCCTTTCCATTAACTATGCGGATACGTGTTCCGGATGATTATTCCTTCATCAAAACCGAATGTGACGGTGCGGAATGCTCCGCTGTTCATGAAGATGATATGCTTTTAGCCGTTACATTCAAGGCAGCTACATCCGGTGATTTTACCTTTATAATTAAACTATAAATAACAAACAATGAAACTCTATTTAACTTTAATTGCACTCTTCATGTACCTGAATTCATCGGCGACAATGTATTATGTTGATGCATCAACCGGATCGGACAGTAATAATGGAAAAACACCGGCAACTCCCTGGAAATCCATTGCCAAAGTAAACAATGCCAATCTCCTTGCTGGCGATTTTGTCCTCTTCGCCAGAGGGCAAACTTTTCGGGGTAATCTGACTGCCAAAAGTGGAACAGCAACTTCCAATATTACTTACGGAGCTTACGGAACAGGCAACAAGCCGTTATTTTTTGGCTCTATCAATCGAAAGCTGACTACCGACTGGGAAAGTGCCGGAACGTACCTCTGGAAAACATCGAATGTGGTAACGGTTAGTGGTGACGCGGTTGATGCAGGCAACCTGATTTTTGACAACGAAGCATCGGTGGGGTGGAAGGTATCCTCGCTCAGTCTGGTTACAGGTCAGGGCAGGTTTTATTCCGATGTTGCTTCAAAAACAGTCACAATGTTTTCTGAAGGCAACCCCGGATTGGTGTACTCAAACATTGAAATTGCTCTTGGGAAAAATGCCATTGGAATCAGTTCAAAGAGTTATGTTGTCATTGAGAATCTTGATGTACGTTACACAGGGGTACATGGCATAGGATGTAACGAAGTTGACCATATCATTGTAAAAGATGTTGACATGTCATATATTGGAGGTACCTATCAGAAGGTCACAACACGACTTGGGAATGGTGTTGAATTTTACAATGGAGCCAATAATTGTTCGGTTGACCGTTGTACATTCAACCAAATCTATGATGCTGCCGTAACTAATCAGGGAGATGCAACCAATTGTCAGCAGTATAATATTTACTACCGGAACAATATTATCCGAAGTTCTGAATATTCTTTTGAATTATGGCTTAGGGGAACCGGTGCTTCCCTCCATGATATTTATTTTGAAAATAACACCTGTCTCGATGCCGGAGTGTGTTGGGCGCATGAACAAAGGGTAGATCCAAACGCATCACATTTGTGCTTTTGGGGAACTTGGGCAACCTTTAGTAATATTGTCATACGAAATAACATTTTCAGCAATTCAGTTGGCGCCGGTATTTTTGAAGGAAAGACCAATTTAGCCGATTTGAATACTTCAAAAGTAATCATTAACAACAACGACTGGTGCGTGACCAATATGCTGGCAGTGATGACAGGCTGGGATTCTGTAAAACCTGGTCCAATCAATACGTATTATAACTGGAACTATTATCAAAGCAACACCAAGCAGGATGTAAACTCAATCACTTCCAATCCGTTACTTACTACTGAATTTGCAATTTCATCCAATTCACCCTGCGTAAATACCGGTACTGTTTCTACGGCTACCACCGATTATATTGGAACATCCCGCCCACAGGGAAATGGTTGGGACATTGGTGCATTTGAGTTTAAATCTCCACTTTCGATCAATGAAAATAATCTAAACAATCGTTTTTCAATTTACCCAAATCCTGCAACAGACAGCATTACAATAACCCTAACTGTATTAAACCGAGATCAACAAATGCAAATATTCAACTCGATTGGAGAATTAATGAAAGAGTTTAAAATAACCCAGTCAGCCCAAATCAATATTGCAGATTTCGCAAATGGAATTTACTTAATTCAGATTAAAGGATTTCCGCAGCAAACACAGAAATTTTTAAAACAGTAAACTAAGATACACACCATGAAAAAACATTTTCTTCTCATTATTTTTACAATTACCTGTTCATTTGCATTGGTTGCGAAAAACTATTATGCCGATAGTAAAAATGGATTGGATTCAAATGACGGTAGTTTGCCTGCACAAGCCTGGAAAAGTTTTGCAAAAGTAAAGGAAGCCCCATTAATAGCGGGTGATACTGTGTTTTTCAAAGCAGGCTCACTGTTTATCCAAAACAATCAATTTGACATTAACAAATCGGGGAAACCATCAGCTCCAATCGTTTATACCAGTTACGGCATTGGTTCCAAAGCTCAATTTGTTAATACCAATACTTCTCACAGGGCGCTTGGAATAGTAATCAATGCAAACTGGGTGGTAATTGATGGTTTAATGGTTAAAGACATTGGTAATGCTGCTATCTCAATAAAGGGAGGTGGCGGCAGTGCAGTGATCCGTAATTGTGAATTAACCAATTCGGGAGAAGGTGTTATTTTGAATGGCAAATACAATCTGGTTACTAAATGTTATATTCACCATCTAAAAATGATTGTGAACGATCTTGCACCGGATAACGATTTTGGAGCGGCAGCAATTGTAGTATATCAAGGCAATAATGAGATTTCGTACAATCGGATGGACAGTTGTTTTGCCCCTTCATACGATTATGGCGAAGATGGCGGAGCAATTGAATTGTATGCAGAAGCCAATGTAACAATAGATTCGTGCTATTTTCATCATAACATTGCATACGATACTGATGGATTTCTTGAGGCTGGAGGCAAGCCTTCATCTGTAATCAAGGGGATTAGAGTTGCATATAACCAATATATTAATAAGCGTGGAGCTGTAATAAGTTGGTTACATTTTCTTTCGGGAGGTAATTTTGGTTTGGATATTCAGGATATCAGGTACGAGAACAACACATTTGTGGCCATTAGCCCGACTTTCGAGAATTTTGGAGCAATTGGATGGGACGGTATTCCAAAAAGCAATTCAGCATTGACAATGCGAAATAATATCATTTATACAGGAAACAGAGGCCTGATCGTGAGTGGCCCCGGTAAGTTTACATCGTTGCACAATTTGTATTACAAAAGCGATGGAACCAAAACCATCGGTTTCATATTGGACGCTACAGACCAAATAATCAATCCGCTTTTCGAAAACCTAGATGTAAACAATTATCTCCTTCAATTGAAAAGTCCTGCTATCAACAAAGGAATGGAACTTGGTTACAAAATTGATATCGAGAATAAACAAATACGAGCACTTCCCGATCAGGGCGCTTTTGAATATCAATTGAACCGGACTAAATAATTACTTATTTTTTATTACTTATTCCATATTTTTTTTCTTTCTTTAATATCGAATAGGAAATAAGAAATAAGAAATAAATAAAAAATGCCACTAAGCCACCAAGACACTAAGTTACACAAAGTAGTTATTACCGGACACAGACTTTTAGTGAAACTTAGTGACTTAGAGACTTTGCGGCAGAATTAGACACTTCGGAGAAGACTCATAAATACAAAATAAATAAAATAAAATCAGCAAGTGCAGATATTAAACACGAATTGAATCATAGTAACAGAATTTGAAATGAAAGAAACAACCCAAATCAATATTGCACGTTATGTCAGAGGAATTTACTATGTTCGTTTTAAAAACCAACCGTTGCAAACTAAGAAATTTAGTAAGCAATAAATTAAACTAAACCAGAACAATATGAAAAGGAACATTTTTTTTTTACTTCTTCTGATGGGGACATGCCTATACGGGCAGAACAGTACTTCCATCACATTAAGCGGCGATTGGAAACTATATTACGGCCTTTTTGATAAAAATGCGCCAGTCACACCCAATGAATTAATTGGCAAACTTTGGCCGGAGATACCGGCGAAAGTTCCGGGTAATGTGGAACTCGATTTATTGGCTGCCGGAGTGATCAAAAATCCGGAAACAGGCAACAACGTTTACGACCTGCGTAAATATGAAGCTTACCAATGGTGGTATTTCAAAACTTTTGAAACTCCGGTATATCAATCGGGCCAACGGGTTGAGATTGTATTTGAAGGATTGGATTGTATCGGAACTGTCTGGGTTAACAACCATAAGATCGGGCAACCAGAGAACATGCTGATCCAGCACCGGTTTGATATTACTGATTTACTCTCTTTAACCGGGAAAAATAGTATTTATGTTTCTATCAATCCAGCTGTTAACGAAAGTCAGAAGTACCTCAACGGAACCATTGGTTCGCGCGACAACTTTAATTCAGAGGGACAAAATATTCGGAAAGCTCCCCACATGTATGGCTGGGACATTATGCCTCGCCTGATAAGTGCCGGCCTTTGGCGCGAAGTTCGACTGGACATTGTAAAAACCACCCATTTTAAGCAGGTTTATTGGATGACCAATACCGTGGATGTTGCGCAACGAAAAGCACAAATTATATTAGACTGGGAATTTGTCACCGATTATCCTACCGTTGACGGGCTGACCATGGAAGTTTCGTTGAAAAGGAACGGCAATATATGTTTTGAAAATCAATATCCCCTTTTTTTACGAACCAGTAGGCAAAAAATAAACCTCGATAATGTAGATTTCTGGTGGCCCAGATGCTATGGAGAACCGGCGCTCTATGAAGCTACTTGCAAAATTGTGGATGATAAAATGAATGTACTGGACGAAAAAACTCAGAAAATTGGCATCCGGACTGCCGAATTAATTCGTACCGATATCTCAACCAAAGAGAAACCCGGCGAGTTTGTTTTCAAAATTAATGGTGAAAAGATTTTTGTAAAAGGAACAAACTGGGTTCCATTGGATGCTTTGCACAGTCGGGACAAAAGTCATCTGAAAGAAACCATCGGATTGGTAACCGACCTGAATTGCAACATGATACGATGCTGGGGAGGTAATGTGTATGAAGATACCGATTTTTTTGATTTATGCGATTTAAATGGCCTGATGGTTTGGCAGGATTTTTCAATGGGATGTACCTTTTACCCGCTGGATCCCATTTTTATGGAGAAAATCAGGAAAGAAGCTATTGAAGTTGTATTGAAGTTGCGGCAACATTCTTCCCTGGTGTTGTGGTCGGGAAACAACGAGAATGACCAATCGGCTGAATGGTGCTTTAAAAAACCCATTAATCCAGCTATGGATGCCATCAGCCGTGAGCTTTTGCCTCATATTATCTGGGAATTTGATCCTATCAGAGATTTTTTGCCAAGTTCACCCTATGCCAGTGAAGAATATTTCAAAACAGGCCGTAATTTCAACTCACTTCCTGAAAATCATCTTTGGGGACCACGCGGCTACTACAAAGCTCCTTTTTATACCGAGCCAAATGCCAATTTTGTGAGTGAAATAGGTTATCATGGCTGTCCAAATCGAGAAAGTTTGGAACGAATGTTCGATGCTGATTATGTATATCCCTGGACCAAAGATGGAAGTTGGAACGATGAATGGCAAACAAAAGCCGTTCGTGCGCATCCCCAATCAACATTTACACGGGACCGTAATGATTTGATGGTCAATCAGGTTAAAGCTGTATTTGGTGATTTGCCCAAAGATCTCGACAAATTCATTTTCGCCTCACAAGCAGTTCAGGCTGAAGCCATGAAGTTTTTTGTTGAATTCTGGCGAATGGACAAATTCCTTAGAACCGGTATAATCTGGTGGAACGTGCGCGATGGCTGGCCAATAATTTCGGATGCCGTGGTTGATTTTTACAACAGCAAAAAGTTGGCTTACTATTATATCAAACAGGTTCAGTACAATGCCTGTGTGATGATTGGTGATGTCAAAGAAGGCGCGCATCCGGTTGTGGCAGTGAACGATACACGCGAAGAAAAATTGGGAAACGTCGTTGTTCGCGATGCCGATACAGGCGAAACTATTTTCTCCCAATCGTTTACTATACCAGTAAATGGAAAAACACTAATCGGAAATATTCCTGAAAATACAAAGCAATCGATGTGGTTGATCAATTATACTATCGGGAAAGATAAATATACCAACCATTATTTAAATGGCACCGTTCCTTTTAAATTAGATGATTATCAGCGTTGGTACAAAAAATTAAACATAAAGAGAGATTGACCATGTATATAATAGGAATTGACATTGGCGGAACCAAAAGTGCCGTTATTCTTGGTAGGGTTGACAAAAATGTGAAACCCTCAATTATCGGGAAAATGGTGGTACAAACCAACGAAACTCCCGATCCTTATCAGATGATTGGCCGGTTGCAGCTGGAAATTGAGGGTTTACTTGACATTCACCAAATAGAAATCAAATCGGTGGCTTCGATTGGAATCAGTTGCGGAGGTCCGCTCGACAGTAATCAAGGGGTGATTCTTTCGCCACCGAACCTTCCGGGCTGGAATGAGGTTCAGATCGTAAAACTGTTTACCGAAAAATATGGAATACCCACTGCCATCCAGAACGATGCTAATGCCTGTGCGTTGGCCGAATGGCAATTTGGCGCAGGACGCGGAACCCAAAATATGGTTTTCCTGACATTCGGTACCGGACTTGGAGCCGGATTAATCCTGAATG
>Ga0209123_1001241_pt1 | contig 26218 bp, 12 predicted proteins | sample BarGraIncu00431A_FD_184500 | JGI IMG/M metagenome (GOLD analysis project Ga0209123, IMG submission 184500) | Arctic peat soil microbial communities from Barrow, Alaska, USA - Barrow Graham LP Incubations 004-31A (SPAdes) (version 2) | ecosystem: Environmental > Terrestrial > Soil > Wetlands >...
CCATAAATGATTGGAGTTGCTCCGTTCCATCCAGCGCCAAGTTGAGTGCCATATTTACCTGACTTTGCGTAAAAGTCGGTTGGAAATGCCAAACTAGACACCAAATTACCTGTTTGGCCATTCACAATGGCGATGAATTGTTTGTTGGAATCTGAATTAGTGAATGTTGTGCCATCGGGGAATTTTACCCCGTTTGCAATTTTGAGAATTACCTCTGCTTTACCGTCACTATTCATATCGTAAACAGTTACACCATCGTACATACCCATACTGATTGTTGCTGCGCCCGGCGATATATTATAAAGCCCGGTGCTGCTCGGACCCATATCAATTACCCAAAGGCGGGTGCCAGTACGAGTGTAGGCTTCGAGATACTGGTTGCCGAGACCAATATCATCGGTAGCTGCACTGAATGGAGCAAGACGGTCGATTACATATTCATACTCACCGTCGCCATCGAGGTCGCCTACCCAAACAAACTTGGTGTAATATCCGCTTGCAGGGGTTGTCAGTGGAACTACGATACATGGCTCCACCAACGTATTAGCTTTAACGGTATACGAACCGCTGGCGGCTTGTTCGGAATTGCTGATCACCGGTTTTACATAATACGCATTGTCTTTGGTAATATCGGCAGTAATGTCGGTGTAGTTTGTACCGGCAGTCAGTACAGAATCATTCAGTTTAACCGCTGTTCCGCCAGCTGTAGATCGATAAAGGTTAAACCCGATATCTGCCGGGTCGAGACCCAGCAAACGCCAGCTTACAAAGATAGCGGAAGTACCTGTCCTGACAGCAACTATACCGCGTCCGAGGTTTTCCATCTCTCGTTGTGCGATTGCAACACTAGCTAATAATAAAAATACAACAGTTAATGTTGAAATTTTCATTTGTAATTTTCTCATTTGATTTTTTTAGGTTATTAATTGAATTTAAAAACGATTATTTGGTTAATAAGTAATTATAAAGATAAGAAGTGATTTTGATGAAGTTATTTAATTTTTTAAAAAAACAATATTCTTTACTTTAACTATTTGGATGATTATAAAAATGGACTCAATTAGTAATGAAACAAAATGCAAATAAACCACAAATACTAAGATTCAGGAATGGAGTTGAATACAATAAGATAGAAATAAGTGCAGTTTTTTACTGGTTGGTATTATTACATTCATTTAATCTCTCAATGAAGTTATAAATAATCTAAATTCAACACTTTAACTACATTCTAAGGAACTAATTAATTTATTTTAGTTTATACGTACCTTCAAATGTATAATCACCTGAACCAACATTCAATATTGTATTAATAGTTTCGGATTTTACAATTTTAATATCCGAATTCTGAACAATTGGTTTGCCACTCTCGGTAATGGACTTTGAATTATTTGAAGGGAAATATATGGTAGCTGTTGTATTGGAGGGAATTACTACATGCATTTTCAGTTTTGCTCCTACAAGTTTCCATTCGCTGACAATTTTTCCCTGGATGGAGTTATAGCTGCTTTTTACTTCAGTTAAATCGCCAACAATATCCGGACGAATAATGATATGTTTGAAACCCGGAAATTTTGGATCAAGCTGAATACCAGCTAAATCGTGATAAAACCACTCAATTATATGGCCTAACATAAACTGGTTTTGAGAATTATCCCTGAATGCATCCCAGGTTTCGGGCAATGCTGTTGCACCCATTTTAAGTTGATAACCATAGCCCGGTTTTTCGGATTGATTGTTCATTTTATAAACAATATCAGAACGACCACCATCGGCTAATGCTCTTATAACATAACGAAAACCAACTTCACCTGTCGTGTTCTCGTATTGACGATTTTCAATATCAGCTACCAAATTACTCATAACTGCCTGACGATTGGTTGAATCGACCAAGCCAATCACCAAAGCCAATGCATTGGCACATTGCGATCCGGTTCCGTATTGTTTTGTTTCGTTGTTAAAGAATTTTTTATTGAAAGCCTCTCGAATATTATTTGCCAGTTTTCGCTGATTATTTAATTCTTCCATGTTTCCAAGCAGCTTTGCGGATTTGGCTATAACATCGGCATTGCAATAATAAAACGCTGTCGCCACCAGGTCCTTCGGGGTATTCGGGCTTGTGCGCCGTCCTTCCCAATCGCCTTTGCTTCCGGCTGCAATTCCATCTTTAGCTTTACTCGTTAAAAACGCCACATACCGTTTCATCATGTTGTAATTCTGACTTAAAACCTCAACATCGCCTGTCCATTCATATTCCTGCCAGGGCAATAAAATACTGGAAGTTCCCCATTCAATTGCTTCACGCCAATCGGGACCAAAAACCGTTAATTCAGGTGCAATGCATGGAATTAATCCATTCTCCTGCTGTGTGTCATTCATGTCGTGTATGATTTTTCCAACCAACGGACTCATATCGTAATTGTACCGAAACGATGGTCCGTGAAGGTGGTCTTGTTCCAACCATCCCAATCGTTCGCGATGAGGACAATCGCTAATTACACTTTTCATATTGCTTAACTCCGCCCAACGAATTATGTTATATGTTTTATTAAAAAGTTCGTTGGAACACGAAAATTCTCCCACAAATGGCGAATCGGAATGTACGGAAACACCTTCAATAGATTCAATTTTAGGAGCTATTGTACTTCCCGGAGCAGGAATGCTTTCAACCTGATAGAAGCGACAGCCGGTAGTGAAAAATTTTGATGTGTAACTTTCTTTTCCTTCTCCAGATAAAGTGTAAATGCTATAAGATTTCCCGTTGTAATTATTGCGAAACAAGGTTCCATCGGGATTAAGCAATTCACTTGGCGTTATTTTCACTATCGAACCTCCAGGTCCACTGGCAGTAAATCGGGAAATAAATGAAGCCTCCTGCCCAAGGTCGTAAATAGTTATATTTGGTTTTACTTCTTTATTATTAATGGGTTTAAATGTTTGAAATAATCGTACTGGTGGTGCAGCATGAGTTATTCCTTTTAAGGCTCCCCCGGGTCCATTCAACAATTTCACAGGCAACCACTTTGATTCATCAAAGCCCGGTTTATCCCAGTTTTTCTGAACTTTCCGGGCATCCCAATCTTCTCCTCCATATATGTTTGAAAACGTCATTGGACTGTTACCAACCTTCCATTTCCCGTCAGTAATAACTATATTTTTGGAACCATCATTATATTCGAGTAGAATTTTGGCAATTGCCTGCAAATCACCAAACGAGTGCTGGAACTTGGCATAACGTTCCTTTTTCGAAACACGGTACATACCATTGCTTAAGAGAATGCCTGCAGTGTTTTGGCCTTCCTGTAAAAGCGACGTAACATCGTATGTGTCGTACAAACAAGTTTTATCGTATTGCGTCCATCCGGGGTTCAAAATGCTTTCGGTAATTGTCTTTCCGTTGAAAGATATTTCGTATTGTCCTAATCCACAAATAGATAAAATTGCACGTTTTAGACCACGTTTAATGGAAAAATCCCGACGAAGGAGGAACGTTGAATTATCTTTTTTCGACATAGAATCCGGACTGCTAATCCAACCGGCACCTGACCAGTCTTGTGCATTTAATATTCCCATTGTCCATTGGTTAACATCACTCCATTCAGAAACATTTCCGTTTTGATCCCAAACACGTACTTTCCAATATAATATTTGATTGGATTTAAGAGATTTACCAGTATATGAAATTCCGTTTGTCAAGTTTGATATTATTTTGCCGGTATTCCAAAGGTCGCCATTGTTTTTATTTAGCATTTTGAGTGATCTTGCAACTATTATCTGGTAACCGGTTTGTGATGATCCCCTGACAGATTGGCTTGTATCCTGAAGAACCCAACTAAGGCGAGGATTAGCAATATCAATGCCCAAAGGATTTACAAGATGTTCGCACTTTAGCTGATTGACAGATTTGATAGTTACAATTTTTCCATCTGATTTCTCTAAAAGATTATTTGCTTTGATTGTACAGGAGAAAACTAAACAAATAAAATTAATAAACCAGATTCCAAGAAGCCCAGTCGATTGGATTTGTTTTTTTAATTTCATATTTTTTTAATGTCTGATATATAAAGCTATTTATTTGTTTTTCATTTATTGAGATTTTGAGTATTATCTAAGGTTGCAAATATATTTTCCACGCTAGGGTAAAAGGTAAACCTTTAATGAATATAAAAGATACTTCAAAGCCAGAAAAAGATATCCTTATTTGATAATCGTAAACTCTATTTGTGGATTATTTTTAATAGTTACAAGCACTCCCTTAACCCTTATTACCGGAATTTTCCCGTTATACGACCTGATTGATGCATGCTTCAATTGGTTATTTTCCCATTCGATATCCACTTCGTAATTTCCACGTGCACGAAACCCCAGCACTTTTCCTGAAATCCAGGAGGATGGTAATGCTGGCAATAAGTTGATATCGTCGATTTGGCTTTGTAGCAACATTTCGGAAAAGCCGCTATATCGGGCTTCATACATGGTAGGCCACGATTTGTCGAGCGCAGCTTCGGCCTTATCACCTTCTAACAACCGGGCCCACATAGCAGCTTTGTCTGGATGATAACCACCTGATCCTCTCAATTCCATTGATTTGCGTGCAGCGGCAAACAATTCGGGAGTTTTTCGTTGAGTAATTTGAGTTAAAGGCCACACAGCTACTAAATGAGAGGCGTGACGGTGTGTGGGTTCTGCTTCGGCAAAGTCCGAAGACCATTCCTGTAATTGCCCCTTCGAGCCAATTTGATAGGGCAAAAGTTTTGATTGTGCATTTTTTACTTCTGTCTGAATATCAGCATCTACATCCAATGTTTTTGCGGCAGTCAGGTAATTAGCAAATAGTTCGCGAATAAGGCTCATATCCATGGTTGAGCCGCGTGAAACAGCCACTTTGCTTCCATCGGACGGCGAAATAAATTGATTCTCAGGCGATGATGCTGGTGATGTTACTAAATATCCCCTGGCATCGGGAACCAATAAATCAAGAGCAAAAAGTGTAGCTCCCTTTAAAATAGAATAAGCTGTATCTTTTAGAAAAGGAATGCTCATGCTAAATGCATAATGATCCCATACATGCTGGGTAAGCCACAGCCCACCCATTGGCCAGCATGACCATTTAGGATCGCCGGGAGCCATGGTGGTCATTGCCCAAACATCGGAGTTATGGTGTGTTACCCAACCTCTGAGACCATAATTTGTTTTTGCGGTAGCTGTTCCCTTTTTCGAAAGGTCGGTTATGTAATTGATGAGAGGTAGTGCTGTTTCGCCAATATTACCCGGTTCGGCCAGGTAATAATATTTTTCAGGATTTTCGTTAAGTGTGTAATTCGAACGATAATGCGGAAAAACATCCCTATTCCATATTCCCTGTTCATTGCGAGGTCGTGTTTCACCCTTACGAGAACATGCGATAAGACTGTATCGCGAACATTGATAAAGCAGAGCCTCTTTTTGGTTGGCATCTCCGTTTATATCAACCCAAAGTCTCCTAAATAAGCTCTGATATTCAGCTAAATGGGCATTCAAAAGCTTGTTGTAAGATTTTGCTGTCGCATTTGCTATGTATTTTTTCACCACCTGCGACGGGTTAATTCCGTTCGTAAATGGATCTTTGTCGTAACCATTAAAACTTGTTGTTGAGGAAAAAATAAGCACAGCAGTATCAGCAGCAACGACCCTAATACTAGTGTCTTGAGCAATTGTATTTCCCCCTGAGGTTTTAACAGCCAGACGTGATTCAAAACCAATCCCTTTTTGAGTATCCCATTCGGGAGTTTTTCCTTTAAAGCCTTTTGGAGCTCTTCCCGTAACAACCAGCAAATTATTTCCTTCTGCAACAGTCTTTCCCTGCAATTGAGTATTCGTGCTCACTGTAAAAGTTACACTTGCTTTTTTGTCGCCATAAATGCGCATTACAATTACCTGATCGGGATTACTGGCAAATATTTCGCGGGTGAAATTAACGTCGCCAATCTTATACTTTATTGAAATTGTAGCACAATCGAGATCCAATTCCCGCTTGTAATTCGAATAATCTGTGGTATTATCGAAGTTCAGGAATATATTCCCAAGAGGCTCATAGCATTCGCTATTGTCACTCGTCATTTTTTGGGCAAGCGTATTTACAAGTGTATAGTTGTCTGATTCTAAAGCCTGTCGAACCATTTTAAAGACACCCAAAACTTCCGGGTTATCTTTATTGGAAGGAACTCCAGACCAAAGGTAAACATCGTTTACGTTAATTACCTCATTGGCAACCTCTCCAAATATTTTCGCGCCAAGTCGTCCATTTCCAATTGGTAACGCTGCTCCAAAATTTTTAGACTCCGTTGGGGTAGTATATGTAAGCTTTAATGCTTCCCAATTACCGGATTTTTGAGTTAGTTGAGCTGATAAACCTACACTTAAAAACATTGAAATACTTAATGTCAACGTTTTATTTGAAATTCTTTTCATCTTAATCTATTGTTTTTATTATTTCTTTCCTTCCGAAGTTGTACGCACTTCAAACTTTGCCTTCATACCGTCAATGTTTAGAACCGTGTTAGCATTTGCCTCAATCTTGTTTGGCGATTTAACTCTTACAAAAACGGCATCGCCGGGCATAACTTTGCCAGTCACATCAGTCCATTTGCCTGTATAAATACGATACTGACCTCCTGTAATGGATATAGAGTAATCGGTTAACCCATTGGGAATCATTATTGGATCGGATTCTATCCATTCGTCAATCTTTACATCGCTCCTTGGCGTAAACATCAACCATGGACGGTCTTCCAATATCATTTTTGGAGGCAACACTTTGGTAGTGTCGCGTGTGGGTTGTTTTACTGGCAACATAGAAGGCATATCAACATTTGCAAGAACTTTTGAAGTAACTATTTGGTCTTGTGCCGATATTAGTCCAATTGCTTTGGCAGTTATCACCAAATTATCAGGTACAAAAGCCGATTGTATAAGGGTAATAATTTTACCGGCGCGCAATTTCATTGGGTTTTCGCCAATAATCTGCCCCAATCCTTTAAGTTCAAATGAAACCGACATTGTGCAGGTATCAACCGATGTTCCGTTCTCGTCGATAGCAGTTACGGTTACACGCGAAATATCACTTCCATCGGCCACAATTTCTTTTCTGTCAACAGCAATTTTCAAAGCAACCGGTTTGTAGAATTTTTTCCACTCATAAACCGTTTTTAACTCACCATTTATCAACCCTTCGGCTTTTAAACCCTTAGTATTTTTGTTTATTTTAAAATGGAATGGCGGATGGTTTAAAGCGAAGCCGGAATCAGGTTTTTGTGTAGCAATAACCCGATAGCCATCCCCTGTATTTTCCGAAAGACATATCTGTTGGCAATTGCTAAGAACACAAGCATTATTATCGTCTATACGAATAACATACACCAATGGAGCATTAGTCAACTCAGACTTATGCCACCAGTAGCTATATTTGGGTATACGGAAAAGATCATAAACTCCATCGCGTGCAATCCCTTCAAAGCTATTGTGTAACGTATTATAATCAAACAAGCACCAAACAGCAACTCCCGAATTATCTTTTTGAAGATAAGCTGCATTGGTTTGCTCCCAATGCCTGCGGGCATGGTCGTATTCGCGGTTTATTGTATATTGAGGGGCTTCCCAACTTCCTAAACGAGGTTGAAAAGGTTCGTTTCTATCGCCTCGGGTAGTAGGAAACGTATGACCAGTGTGTTCAATAGATAATGCTCCCTTACCGGAAACAACACCATTTTCGAAATTCATCGGACAAGGGACATCAAACTGACCGCGAGGTCTTGTAGGATCTTCCTCTGCGCAAGCTTTTGTAAGCATAGGATGTGCATCTGCATGGTTAATACAGGCATTCCAAATTATGATGCTTGGGTGGTTGCGGTCGCGCCTAATCATGGAGCGTACAGATGTTTCGAGGTTTGTCATCCATTTTGGAGGACCTTCGTTCATCCATGTCGGACCTTCCTCCAAAGCCATAATGCCAAGCTCATCCAGCATATCTAAAAAATCGGGATCGTGTGGATAATGCGAAAGCCTTACCCAATTACACCCTATTTCTTTCAATTGCTCAGCATCTCTGCGGTGCAAACCGTTCGGAACAGCATTGCCAATAAATGGCCATGATTGATGGCGATTGGCTCCGACAAGCTTCAGGTGCTTCCCGTTGAGGAAAAATCCTTCGTTTGTGTCGAACTTAAACCATCGTACGCCAAGGTTGGTAACAATGCGGTCAAGTTCGCGATTACCCTGCTTAACTGTCGTTACAACTTTATATAAATAAGGCTCGGCGGGCGACCACAAGCGCGGGTTTACAATAGGTTTTAATGTCTGCGAAAAGGTGTATTCACCACCCGCGACTATTTGCTGTTCGCTGCTAATACTGCTAACCGTAACTCCTTTTGAGTCTTGTATGTCGGTAATTAATATACATTTAACATCATCAAACGATTCGTTGCGAACGGTAGCCTTAGCTTTCACTATTGCGCTTTGTTCCGACACATTGGGCAAGGTGAGCCGTATGCCGGCATTGGTTTTTTCCCACGGAAATGTAATGTGAACAGGTTCGGTTACCACCAAAAACACATCGCGGTAAATGCCTCCGAATTGCATAAAGTCGGTTTTTAGAAAATCGGGCGGACAATTGGCATTTACAGTATTATCAACCCTAATGGCAATGGTGTTTTCGCCCGGTTTTACAAACTTAGTTAGGTCGAAATGAAATGAATCGTATCCCGAAACTGCATATTCTCCTACAAAAGTACCATTAACCCACAATTTCGAGGTTTGCATTACACCCTGAAATTCGAGAAACACCTTTTTAGTAATCCACAACGGTTCTATATTAATCGTTCGACGATACCAGCCAATATTTCGTCCGCGCTCCTTAAAACCCGAAAGGTCGGCTTTAAAAACTTCCATGGTGTGCGGAAGTGATACTACATCCCACGATTTGTCGTTGTACCCGTTTTTAAACGGTTCGTCTTTTAAATCGCCCAGCTTAAAATGCCAAACCGGATTGATGTTTATTTTTATTCGGCTGGTTTGGGCGAAAGAGTTGTATATTAAGAAACAACATAGTGACAAAAGAAATATTCGTCTCATTGAATTAGTTATTAGTACGTTAACTGCTAAAATGCAAATGGCATTGTTTTAATGTAAAACCGATAATCCTTAATCAATCCTGCAGTGTTTCTATCAGAACGAGGCAAATACCTAAAACCTTTTACTTTGATGTTTTCACCCATATCAATTACAATTTGATGTGGGTGTGCAGGTCGCGCCGACGATGATTCGGTTTGCCAAACAGTCGATTCCTGTTGGTCGAATACCAGATCGGCAGCGTTATTGGACGAAGTTACTTCTTCGCTGTCAGCATAAATCACCTTCCACTTGAGTCGCGAAACAGATATCCCATCTTCGCCTGTCATTTCAAATTCGGCAATGGAGGTAGTTTTATCGTTTTTGTTTTGTGGGCTTAGTGCTTCGAGGCAAATATAGCGTCCTTCCATTATTTTATCGAATGTAACATCTTTCCAGCCAATTGAATCGCTAAAAGTTCCTGAAATTACAGGAGTTTCAGTCGACAAATTGAGTGTTTCACCTTTTTTGCGGTGAAGCAACGATTCGTCAGGACTTATTTTATTGAGAATTGGTGAGGCTATACCAGTTATTTTCGTCGATTTTGGTGTTTCGATGTCGAGTATAACAATTTCGTTTTTGCCTTTTTTCAACCAACATCCTGGCATATAAAGAGTTTGTTGCGGACCAATTTTCCAATATCGTCCCATATTTTCACCATTAACCCAAACCATTCCTTTGCCCCACGAACTCATATCTAAATAGGTATCGCCAATTTTATTTATCATAAAATTACCACGATACCAGGCAGGTCCATTTGCCTTGTTAGTTTTATACGTTAAGTTATTCTGAAACTCATATTCTACCGGGAAATTATATACTTCCCAATTCTTGAGCTCACTTGCCTGATTATTAATTACAATCTCTACTTTTTTGGTTATGCCTTTGCGGTCGGCAATGGTTTTGCCATAATTAACTCGACCCATTGCTTCGACCAGAATATCAAGTTTCGATTCCTTCTCAATTACTGGAAGTTCTAGAGAATTCTCTCCCAATCGACGATCTATTTTACCAATTTGTTTCCCGTTTACAAACACCAAAGCCCAATCGTGCACATCGGTGATAACCAATTTTCCATTTTCGGTAGTTGGTTGAATTTTAGTTCGATACAAAATTCGCCCCCAACCCTGATCGTACATTTCCATCGATTGAATTTCTTCTGAAAATTTTGCTTTCGGAAGGTTTTCGAACAAGTTGGCTGTTTCGGTTAGTTCAAAAGGCGGAATAGTAATTATTGGAACATTGGTCGGAATTTCGGCAAGTTTTTCTCCTTCGTTGAGGTAATCCTTTAATAAATCGCGAATCGCATAGAATTTCTCGGTGGGCTGTCCAGCCTCGTTTATTGGCGCATCATAATCGTAAGATGTGACCATACAGCGGTAAGGTCCATTATTTGCACCTCCCCACTGACCAAAGGATGTTCCACCGTGTGCCATGTAAAGACTAAATGATATTTTTCTATCCATCATGTCTCTAAGTCCACCAATAAGAGCTTTGAGAGGCTTCGTTTCGTGCGGACGACCCCAGAAATCGAACCACCCCGACCAATATTCACTGCACATGAGCGGAGCTGTTGTATTCACTTCCTGAAACTTTTTAAATCTGTCGTCGATATTTGACCCTGCTCCAAAATTTATTGTTGATGCGACCCCCTCTACCTGATACTTGTCAAAATTATTACTCCAGTCGCACCGGAACAATTGTACCTGATCGAAACCTGCTTCACGAACGGCATCGCGAATCTCAGTCATATATTGGCCATCGTTTCCAAAAAGGGAGTACTCATTCTCGACTTGCACCATGATAATGTTTCCTCCGTTTTGTATTTGTAGGGGAGCCAATTGTTTGCCTACCTCTTTCAAATATTTTTTGGTTCTTTCCATAAAATAGGCATCATTGCGATTACGAATAGCAAGGTCCTTCTTTTTAAGCAACCACCAGGGTAAACCGCCCATATCCCATTCGGCACAAACATAAGGACCGGGTCGAACAATACAGTACATGCCATTTTTTTGAACCAAACGAACAAAAGCGGCTACATCAGCCTGTCCGGTGAAGTTATAAACATCGGGCGACTGTTCATGAAGATTCCAGAATAAATAAATACATATCGTATTCATTCCCATCGCCTTGCACATTTGAATGCGATTTCCCCAATATTCGCGTGGAATACGTGGAAAATGCAGTTCTCCTGCACGAATTACGAATGGTTTATCGTTGAGCAGGAATGTTTTATTTCCGGTAGTAAAAGTACCTTTGGGATTGCCAGCATGTACCACTAAAAAAATAGAAATAATTAGTGCAACAAGTATTGATTTTTTCATCATTGTAAAATTTATTTTAAAGATAGAATATAAAACCCATATTATTGATTTCATTACCATTGAGTTACTTTATTTTGATATCACTTGCATTTACCCCTGTATAATTATATCGAAACCAATCGACATCCACGAACCCTTTGTCTTCTTTTGTATTAAAATTGAAAATTCCGATAGGTCTTCGCGATAGCTTCCTCAGGTTAGTTGGCAAGTACCGCCAACGGGATGTACGTATTACCATCATCGGGAGTTCCAAAACAGACCCGGAATTTTCCTTTATAAAACCGGATTGAATCTGCGCAAACCCCTTTGTTAGAGTGATTATCTTGTCCAAATTAATTCGGTAGACATAATTGTAATATCATCAACAATATGGCTCAAAATCTCCCAATTTACTAAATCTTTGGAGTGAAGAACAACCACTCCTGGCGAATACTGAAAAGTGGAAGAAATAGCATAAAAATCAGTCCTAACACGAATGTCATCAATATCGCTATAATCAGACGGAAGTACCGGATTGCAATAGGTTCCATCACCCTGTTCACCATATTTTAATGAAGGTTGACTAAATAAAATAAATGGAATCAGCCAAAACGCTAAAAAGGTTATTCGAAGGGTTTTCATATTTTATTTCTTTACAACTTTGTTTTTGTTAGAACCTACCGTCAATTCGCCTATAACAGCCAATCCACCGTTTGCATTCACAGCTTCGAGACGGAGATACTTTGCAGTTTGCGGGGAGAATTGTGCATGTTTTACAGTTGGGCTTGAAGCCCATGTGCCTTTTGACACTTCTTTGTAATCTTTTCCATTCTTGCTTACATAAATTTTATAGGAGGTAATGTTGCCGGTTGTATTTCCAGGTTCCCTGCGCGGAAGATACATGAGCATATTAATATTGCTGTAAACAGCACCAAGGTCAATGGTGATGGATTGGGGTAAAATAACGTCCGATTGCCAAAGGGTTTGATACCTTGGACCTCTGGGACCGTCGTTTAACCCATCTATGGCCAGTAAAGCGTTTCCGCTGGTGGCGCTTGCCGAAACAGGTGTTATAGGGTATTCCATAATTGGAGCCTGTTGAGGAAGTGGAGGACGAGACAAATTTGGTTTCCATGCCCTACCAACTTGAGCAAGACGGTTAACGATGGCTGTGTCGAAAACTCCACTGCGATTTAAAGGGCAGTTTATAATGAAGTTTGTGTAAAGTGGCTCCAGGCGATTGAGGTGGTTAACAATATCTTTCACGCTTTTCAATTTTGTGCTGTCGGCAGAAGTGCTGTCCCAAAACCAATCTTTCGAAATAGTTTGTCCCTGACAGGCTGCAATGGTGTTGCCATCGGGTGCAACAATTTTTAGCGGTTCTTCGAAATAAACAATATCTACATCCCAAGGAGTTCCTCCGTTATGGTCGACAAGGAGGCAGTTTGGTTGAAGCGATTTGATAAGTCCGCGAATTTCCTGAATCGGAATTTGCTTGTGACCCATTTTCCACATATAACCATCGATAACAAAGACGGGTATTTCGCCATATTGGCCACCAAGAAGTTCGGTAATTTGACCCAGAATATAAGGTTTTATTTTTGGCCAATCTATACTGTCGGATTTATTGTAAGGGTCACCAACACCATTGGCTACGTCCCACATCGAAAAATACAAACCAGGTAGAATACCTTCTTTACGAAAGGCGTCGACATATTCTTTAACCACATCTTTGTCAGGAACTGAACTTTGGGCAATTGTATATGGTTCTTTGCCATTAGGCGGTGTTTGCTTTGATGGCCAAAGGGCAAACCCATCGTGGTGTTTGGTGGTTAACAAAGCATATTTAATACCTGCTGATTTAGCCGCTTTTGCCCACTGGTCGCAATCGAGTGCGGTAGGATTGAAAATCTTTGGGTCGACCCGGTTATTTCCCCATCCGTGATGATAGGTATTTATGTTAAAATGGATAAACATGCCAAAGCGCAAATCGACGTGTTGGCTTTGCAGTTGTTGGAGTGACTTGGTTTGAGCATTTACCGAAATACTTACATTTATGGCAACGGCAATAAATGTAAGGAAGATGTGTTTCATTCTCATAATCTATCTATTTTTAAGTTGATATTCGAACGAGTCCATATCTACAAACCCTGAATCCTGCAAGCTATTGTAGTTGTATATTCCGAAGCGTGTACCTCGGTAAAATGCCCATGTTAGTTGTGAGGTGGTTCCAAAAGCACTGTATTTTTTGTTATCGAAACTGTACTCGAAATTACACACTCCGTTAAAATCGGCCTTAATCCGAAAATAAACTGTATTTATATTCTTAGGTACGGCATCGCCTAAAGTTGTTGAAACGTCTTTTCTATATTCGCCACGTTTGTATATAATTTTTTTCTGACCGTTATCCATAACTAATCCCAATGACGTAAAACATTTACCTCCATCGTACTGGCACAGTCCGGCATCTTGTCCGTTTGCCATTCCTTTGATTTCAAGTTTTACAGTTGCTACGCTGTTTGCACAACGGTAGTAACGCTGTCCGATAGTGTTTCCGGCGGTAAAGAAATTTTTATCGTCTAAGGGTTTGAATGCAGACAAACGTAAATAGCCCGGGTGTTCGGTCAGCGACCATTTATCGGCTCTTGGTTGATGGTTCCACTGCCATTGCAAACCCAATTTTAATGAATTGAAGTCGTCGCTTGTTTGCATTTTTATGTCCGGATTGCTCAGATTGGGCATCTTTTCTTCCCATACCATTTCGCCCACGCCATCGTTGTCTATATCCTTGCCTATTTCTGGCCAATCATTCACCCACTTCATCGACAGAACACTAAGGAAACGACCTGAAAAATGCCCTGTACCGTGATGGGTAACAAAGTACCAATCCTTTCCATCGGGCGTGTCAACCAACGAGCCCTGGTTGGGTTCGAAGTCCTTATCGACACCTTGCGAGTGCAGGATTTCTTTTAGTTCGTAAGGACCGTAGATTTTTTTGGAACGTAGCAATACAGGTATGCGAGGGCGGAAACCATCGGCTTTGCGTACTTCGCTGAAGAAAAAGTAATAGTAGCCATTGCGTTTGAACATTTTGTTGGCTTCCGAAGTACGATACGGGTGGGTCATATAACCTCCAATAATATCGAGGTACTTATCGTTTTCCGATTTGTCGCCAATGCGTCCGTCCAAAAGTTGTTTGCCATCGGCGCTCATTTTGAAAATACGCGGACACCATTCGTATTTGCCAAAGTTAGAGGCAATAATATAGGCATTTCCGTCGTCGTCCCAAAGCGGGCAATTATCGTCCCAACCGAACCCGTTAAGCGGATGGTTGTTCATATCGGTCATTTGTGTAATCGTCCATGGACCTTCCGGGCGATCGGCAACGGCAACCCACCAACCGTTTTTCTTGGTTGTGAAATGACAATAGTATTTGTTGTCATGAAAACGCAAACTACCGGCGTATACACCCTGGTCGTAACCTTTCATGCTATTCCAATTTAATTCCGAGCTTAATTGGGAAATATCTGCAACAACATGTCCAATAATTTCCCAGTTCACTAAGTCTTTGGAATGTATCACAATCATGCCGGGCGACTCCTCCAAAGTGGACGAAATGCCATAATAATCATTGCCAACACGAATTATGTCGGGGTCGGAATAATCGCCAGCCAATACAGGGTTGCGAAATGTTCTGTTGCCTTGGTCGCCCCATTGGGCTGTTTGTTGGGCATTAGATACGGAAACAATAGAAAAGAAAAATATATAAAAAAGTATTTTTTTCATTTTTTATTCGAATGATATTCTAAAATAAATCCATAGCTGTAAGGTTTATTTCCAGAATTCGTGTACTTATCCATGGTTGGTGCACCCCACGAATCGTCGCCACCTACACCGTGAATATTTAAATCGATATTCAGGTTGATGAAATCACGGTTGGGCAATTCGAAGGGATGACGGGCTTTTTCTAAATCGTCCTCTCCGTAAGGCCATGCGCGGAAGCAGAAGGGTTGTAACCCTGTTACCTTTATTGAATTGCCATTCTGGTCTGCAAGCAAAAACCACCTTACATCACAACGGTTGGCATTGTCCTGTGGAACAGCATAATTGGTGATGAAATTTTCCAATTTCGATTCGTACAGACCAATGAGCGCAGCGGTTTTTCGGTCAGGATAATTCTCGAATGGTCCGCGCCCGTACCATCTGACATAGTTGAATTTCTCCTGAATGCGCATCCGCATACCAAATTTAGGGATTTTCGGAATTGTGTCACCTTTGGGTTGGTAATTGACTTGTACTTGTATTTGACCGCGACTGTTTATGGAATATTTCAGGGTGTAAGATGCTCCAATTTCAGGCAGATTCATGCGGAAGTTAAGGGTCGCCAATCCGTCTTGTTTTTTTACATCAACACCTTCCATTGTTCGGTTCGATGCGGCATTTTTCCATTTGCCCAGTGTCTTTTCGTATTTGCTTTGTTTTTGGTTATCGTTCGCAGGTTTCCAGAAATAGGGTTCCAAAATGCCGTGCAACAGTTCCGTATTATTTTGTACCCAACTGGTGAGTGCTCCGTTGGATTTGTTGAAGACAACTTTAAAAGAATCTGTTTGCACCGAGATTTCTGTTAAGGTTTCCTTTACGTTTAAGCCTTTACCAACGGCCTCAATTTTTGTTGAGATGGCTGATTTTAGCAAAAATTGTTCGCGGGCAATGCAATATCCTTCTTCTGCCCATAAGGTTGCTTTTTTTAGATGTACGTAAAGGTTAAGACATACGTCAGTTGAAATGGTATCGAACGCCACAGGAAGCGAAATTTGAATATCGCCGGATTGGCCGGGAAGCAGAGAATTTTCGGCCAGCTTACCTGTTTGAATAACCTTGCCGTTCGAGGTAAATTCGTACAAAAAGTCGAATTGACTGAGCGGCAAGAAATCATAATGATTAGTCACTTCTATAGTCAGAGGCTTTGTTTTTTTGAGTTTAAAAACAATGTTTTGATAGACTTTCTGCACCTCGAAGTAATGGGGGTTTGGAACTCTGTCTGAAGCTACCAGTCCCTTGACAGAAAATGTGCCATCGTTAGGTTGGTCGCCAAAATCGCCACCATACGCCCAGTATTCGTCGTCTTTCAGTTTCAAATCAGCCGGATGCTGGTCGTATTTTAGTGGCGAACCATCTATTTTCTTTGCCAAACCCTGATCTACCCATTCCCAAATAGCACCACCCAAAAGGCTGGAGTCGGCGTAAATCACATCCCAGTATTCTTGTAGGTTACCACCCGAATTGCCCATCACGTGAAGATATTCCCTCTGAAAAACCGGACGGTCTTTTATCTTTTCGCCAAGTTTTTTTAATTGGTCGGGGTGCAAATATCCTTCGTCGTAAATGGCCGAAACATCCCTTTGGGTATCAGAATAAACCAAGCGGGTGGAGTCGAGCTTTTTTACAGTATCGGCCATGGCAATTAAGTTACGGCCTTGTCCGCCTTCATTCCCTAATGACCAAAAAACAACGCTGGCATGGTTTTTATCGCGTTGTACCAACGAAACGGCTCGATCCACGTGTGCTTTCTTCCAAACCGGGTTGTCGCCCATTTCCTTATTCCTAATACGAAAACCGTGAGTTTCCTGATTGGCTTCGTCCATCACGTAAAAGCCATACTGGTCGGCCATTTCGTAAAACGAGGGGTCGTTAGGGTAGTGGCAGGTACGTATCATGTTTATGTTTGCCTGTTTCATCAGTTCCATATCGCGTTCCATCGTTTGCCGGTCTACATGCTTGCCTGTACGTGGGTGCTGTTCGTGGCGGTTTACGCCTTTCAGTTTTACGGCTTGTCCGTTTATGGTAAATATATCGCCATGAACCTCAATTTTTCGAACTCCAAAGCGCCAATGGATGGTTTCGATAATCTCGTTTTTATCGTTCTTCAAATTCAAATGAAGGTCGTATAAATCGGGGGTTTCGGCCGACCAGATTTTGGGTTGGTTGAGCGTGGTTTCCAGCATTATTTGGTTGTTCGACAAGGCATCTGCCACAGGTATTTTCTTCGATAAATCAATATCTATTATTTTGCCCGATGTACTTGTTCCAGATATTTTGCCTTCTAGCGTAAGGTTTTTTACCTTCGAATTCGAACGGTTTTCGATATTCACTTTGATGGTTACGAGGGCGTTTGCATAATTCTTATCGGGGTCGGCAACCACTGTGAAGTCCTGAATAAATGATTTTGGACGGATAAATAGGTCTACATCCCTGAAGATACCACTCATGCGCCACATATCCTGGTCTTCGAGGTAGCTTCCGTCGCTCCATCGATAGACTTCAACGGCCAATTTATTTTCACCTTTATGAACGAAAGTAGTAATGTCGAATTCGGCCGGAGACATAGAGTTTTGGCTATAACCAACCTTTTGTCCGTTTATCCAAACATACATGGCCGACTGAACGCCGCCAAAATTAAGGAATATCTTCTTGTCGTTCCAGTTTTCCGACACCTTAAAGGTTGTACAATAACTCCCCACAGGATTGCGGTTGACGAAGCTGTAAAAATTCTTTGGAGGTTCACTGGTTACTCGTGGTGGGTCTTTCTTAAACGGATAATTTGTGTTTGTATAAATAGGTATGCCAAAACCTTGCATTTCCATATTCCCAGGCACCTGAATGTATGTCCATTCGGCAACCGAATAGTCTGTTTTGTAAAAATCCACGGGCCGCGAATCCGGGTCGGGTGACCATTTGAATTTCCAAGCTCCATTTAACGAAACAACCTCAGGGTTGCTCTGCTTTTCGCTTGGCAGGCAAAGCGTGGCATGTGTTTTTTCTTTGTTAATGCCAATTACGTCTGGGTTTTCCCAGTCGTTGATTTTAGTTTCCTGGCCATAGTTGGTCATTGATAAAAACAACATTACGGTTAGAGAAAGGAATGCTCTGTTTTTCATATTAGATTTTAAAATAAACTTACTATTTATATCATTTTCTCAAGCTGTTAACTTTCGAATCCGCAGACGGAGCTTTCATCCTTTTTATAAGCATTTTTGAATATAAGGTAGGACATTGCGGTTCAGTTGCTTTCAATTTCTCGAAATCGGCCCAGGCATTGTCGTAAACTTTAATCCATTGTGCCGTTAGGGTTTTATCGAGAAATCCACTTTCAATAGCCGAAAGGTAATATATTACCCGATAAATTTGATATAAACACAGACTATAGAGTTAGACGAAGGCTTAGCCTTCGCCTAACTAAGAACAATAAATAACCCTATTTTACAGGAGTTAATTTTCCAACCAAACTAGCTGGTTTTATGCCGTTCTGATCAATAACGACGTTGAATTTATACTCCATACCTTTTTCGAAAAGTTTTCCACAAGTAAGTTCAACAGTTGTTTTTTCGTATGGTTTAAGTGCCGGAACCTTGACGGTGCCTATTTCAACATCCTGTCGATCGACAGAATACATCACTTTTAAATTGGCATTATCGGTTGATGCAACCTGACCAAAGTTCTGAACTTCTATTTTTAGGTTGAAGTTAATGCTATCCTTTGTTGTGATAACAGGTAAACATGACGAAAGTATGGGTTCAATAAAACTAACCCATGGCAAGCGTGCATATCCAAAGAAAAGTCTTCCAGAGCTTGTTTTACCTAATACTTTGGCTGCAAATTCATCTTCTGAGAAGTCCTTGCCGTTTCCGTTGAAAGTTACAATCAAATCGTTACCGGATTTTTCTGTTTTGAGTACTTTTCCGCCTTTTCCATAATTGACATCTTCGGGATCGCCAAACTGCAAGGAATTAATGTCGATGTCTTTTTGCGGGTTAAAGTCCTTTTCGGCGGTAATTTTTACCCTAATGGTTTTGGTGCTGGCGGTAATCTTGTCTTTGTCGAGAATAGTTAACAACCTGCCTACAGTTAGGGGAATACTGATGTTTTTCGAACTATGTGTATCGCTACCCAAATCAAATTTCTTTTCAACATCAATCACCGCAAAGTTAGCTTGTACGGCACGTCCCAGTTCATCCTGAAGCACTTTTATGCGCTCGAACTTAAACCAACCTTCAACGGTTCCGTCCTCGTGTCGGGCAACACCGGGTACATAAGCTTCCCCTGATTCAACTTTCCAGTTTACGCCATCTTTTGAGCGCGAATAATAGGCTGTACGTCCCAACCAGTCGTTAACAATAAGATTATATTGTATATTGTCACGCCAAACCACTGGATCTTCGAAGCGACCTTTGATATCGGGATACGCACGTTTTTCAGTAACCTGATTATAAGCAGTAAGACCAGTTTCGCTGAACCATTGTCCTCCGCCACGGCATATCATCAGGTACGATCCGTCTTCGCGCTGAGCAAATGTAAGGTTCGATAACCCTTCTATAATTTTTCGGTCGCGGGTAAGAAACTTGAACTTTTTATTTTCCCACGGACCGTTCCAACTATCAGAAACGTAATAACTGTCAATTACATAAAGAACGCGTTTTCCTTCTTTCGAGGTGAAAATTTCGGGGTTATGACCCTTGCCAATGGTATCTTTTACCACAAATGGCCCATATGAACGATCGGAAATCGCATGGAAAACTGTAGATTTTCCCCAGGTACCATGTCCTTTGGGGGAACTTTCGAGCCAACCACATACGTAAAAATGGTATTTACCATCCTTGGCCAATTTTATATTACCACCCCAAAAAGACCATTTTCTATTTTCAATACCATTGTCGATGTACCGTGGGAGAACATTGTCGGCGCCCCATGTATCCCGGCTTAACACGCCCTTAGGCATTGGCAGGAACCGATCCATAAAGCGTCCACCAAAAGCCAGGTTGTTCCACTCGGCCGGACGCGGTTTATCTTCGGTTTGGGAATATGTACTAAAGGTTGCTACAAAAAACAGTAGCGAAAAAAGCAAGTTTTTAATTCTCATTTAGTTTTAATTTTAATTCAAATGAAACTGAATACAATTTTTATATCATTTTAAAGACCACTCAAACTTACTAATATTAAGTTTTAATCTGAGTTAGGCGAAAGTTGTGCCTTCGTGGTTGGTTTTATTTCAGCTTTAGTCCGGTAATTTTTAGCACATAAGCATAATCGCACGGTTTTTTTGTTGGAAATTTTACGTGTAGGCCTGCAGTATCCTGCGTAAACTGGAGTGCCCCCGAATGACCGAGTAATTCGACTTTCCCAATTTTTCCATGTATCGGCTTGTCAAGTGCCAGCGAGGTGATCACTGCTTCTTCATCGGGCCAGCTCATCACCATGGCATAGAGTGTATCGCCATGCGTGGTGAAGCGGATGTCTTGGGGGGTGTAACCATTGCGTGGTAGTCCTCCTCCTCTAACCAAAGTGCTGCCCTGATTTTCACCGTTGAGCCGACCGACAAAACCCTTTTCACGGGCGGTAACCATTGCTTCAGCAGCAGCTTCAGCAGCAGGGCCTTCGCCATATTTGATCCACGGACGTGTATAATAGATTCCTTCGCCATTCACTTCCAGCCATTTGCCAATTGCCAATAGCACATCCTGCTGTTCCTGTGGGATGGTTCCATCGGCACGTGGAGAGATGTTCAACAGTAGATTACCGTTCTTGCTTACGTTTTCGATAATTTTATATACAAACTCGTCGGCGGGATATGGGTGAATTCCTTCTACATAGCCGAACTTGTTGGCGATGGGATCGTCGGGTTGCCACACCCAATCGGTCAGTTCCATCGGTGCACGCCCTTCGCGCTCGTAGTCCATTATTTGGCCTGAAACCCATGCAGCTTTCTTGGCACTAATGCCCACTTCCTTTTTCCACTCCCTGGCGCGGTTGAAATAGTAGGAGGCAACACGAATTTTAAGTGGATCCCATTTATGGTCGGTAGTCATGTCGAACCAAAGCATGTCGGGATGGTATTTGTCGATGGTTTCAATTCTTTTTGCAACCCAGTCGTGCATGAATTTAGTGCGGGCCGAGTCACTTCGGTCTGCAACATTGTAGAAGTTGGCCCACTTGGGATCGTATTGATCGCTTCCGGGAAGAGCGGGAATGAAGACAAAATGGAAACTGGAATGGTCGGAGATACCGGTTTTAAGACCCACTTTTTCCACGGCTTTGATGAGGTCGCCGACAAGGTCGCGTTTAGGTCCATAGTTTTTAGAGTTATACGGATTGATCTTGCTGTCCCAGTTCGAAAATCCATCGTGATGCTCACCGGGAGCGAGGACGTATTTGGCGCCTGCTTTTTTGAAAAGGGCGGCCCAAGCGTCAGGATCCCACTTGGCGGCGGTGTACATAGGGAGAAAGTCTTTGTATCCAAATTCAGTGGGGGGGCCGAAATGCTCGGTATGCCACTTCATGATACCGGCATTTCCGCCGTACATGTAGCGTACGTACCATTCGCTTCCGTGGGCCGGCACGGAGTAAATACCCCAGTGCATCATTATACCGAACTTAGCATCGCGGAACCATTCGGGATCTTTGTAGTTTTTTTCTATAGACTCCCACGATTCTCCAAATGGACCGGCAGGGGGAGCAGGAATATTTTTGAGAGCTGCAGCCACCATTTCGGGGGTGTCGCGATCGGGTCGTGTATTTGTACTGGGAGCGACGGCTGCACCGGCAACACCGGGTTCTTCAACAGGAAGGGCAGCAGGAGTGTCGGAGTTTTTCTTTGAATCCGATGATTTGGTTGTCTCTTGAGCATTTATCAAAAGGCAAGTTCCAAACAACATGAACAGTATCGCCACCAAACTAAATGAATTTAGAATTTTAATTGAATAAAATTTAAAAGATAATCGTTGTGGCAAATGATCGTTTTTTGTTTTCATAAAAATAAAATTTTTAAATAAGGTATTACGGAACAACCCATGCAATTGATTTTATTATCAGTATGTTTATATATACTTCCTCGTCGACCAATGATGCCGGTTTACTATCGGGAAGTATGGTGTTTTATTACTTCGAGTCATATCGAAACCAATCGACATCCACGAACCCTTTGTCTTCTTTTGTATTAAAATTGAAAATTCCAATACGGTCACCGCGATAGCTTCCCCAGGTTAGTTGGTAAGTATCACCAAACGGGATGAAGGTTTTACCTTCTGTGCTGTATCCATAACTGCTTATACCATTATAATTCCAGGTCGATTTCAACCAAATAGAGCTACCGTTAATCTGAACACCTGTAGTATCCTTTCCGTTGTTATCATAAGCCAATGTTATAACATCATTTACCTGTTTTACGCCAAACATACTATTGCTAATTGTTGAATAGTGTGTTATCCCCGCAAATTGTCCGTTGGCCATGTTGCCAATATTCAATTTTACAGTCACTTCGTTGTTGTTTGTGCGCATACTACGTTGAGTTAATGTGTTGCCGGCGCGCAAAATTATTTTCCTGTTATCATCGGGCTTTATGGGCTTGAAAGCGTAAAGACGGAGAAAACCTTCGTGTTCGGCGAGAGACCATTTATCCTTACGTGGTTGGTAGTTCCATTCCCACTGAACAGATAGTTTGGGTGCATTGAAATCGTCGTCCGTTTGAATATTTAATGCGACGTCACTTTTAATAGGTTTTTTTGCACTCCAAACCATATTCCCAATAGTATCAGTGCCAACTTTTCCAATTATAGGCCAACCTGAGATCCATGTAACCGGCAATAAACTTGCCACCCTTCCATCCCAGTTTCCACCAGCTCCCTGATGAGTGAAAAACCACCAATCGCCTTGTTCCGTTTGCATTATTCCCCCTTGATTAGGCTGTCTGTCAATTTTGGATACATGATTTAGCTGTTTTATTTCCCACGGACCATAGATGTTTTTAGAGCGTTCCATCATTATCACACGTCCTTCTCTGTTCGTTTCGCTGTAATAATGGTAGTACATTCCGTTGATTTTGTACAATTTATTTGCTTCGCTTCCTGAGGATTGATGTATTATAGAATCGGATTCCATGATGAGGCTTTTGCCATTAGGGGCCATTTTGAAAAGATGGATATTGTATTTTTTATTGTTTTTGGGGTCGAGCGCAAAATTAGTAGCTACGAAATACAACTGTCCATCATCGTCACATAATGAACAACAATCATCCCAACCGGTGACTTTCCAAAACGAATGTAGGGGTTCCCAAGGTCCGGCCGGATTAGTGGCTGAACTCATAAAAAATCCTTCATCGGGCGTTCCAAAATAAACCCAGAATTTACCTTTGTAGTATCGAATAGAGCCCGCCCATATACCTTTTCCATAACGGTTCATCTTGTCCCAATTAAGTTCCGGGGTCATAACTGTAATATCGTCAACAACATGACTAAGTATTTCCCAGTTTACAAGATCCTTGGAATGTAATATCACAACACCAGGTGAATACTGAAAGGTTGAAGAAATGGCATAATAATCGGAGCCAACACGAATGGCATCGATGTCGCTATAATCAGATGGAAGAACCGGATTGCAATAGGTTCCATCACCTTGGTCACCCCAATTTGTAGATGGCTGGGCTATAGAAATTGTTGTTGAAAGCCAAAAGGCTATAAATGTTACTTGAAGTATTCTCATTAAATCTTTAGATTTTGGATTATTTGATATAAATTCGATTCATATTATTCAATTTCAATATGATATGATATGTTTTTAATAAATTTGAATGGCTTGATTGTAAATTTCAGTTAGTTGAAAAAGAAACAAATGGATTATAAGAACAAAACTAATATAAGAGCCCTGAAATGATTCAACATGTAAATTGATTTTGTTGAACCTTTCAGGTCTCAAATTTTTCATTCAATCATATACACCTTTTTTTTAGGTGGTTATTATTTTTTTATAATTAATTTTGAATTAGTTTGCGAGTCAATTGTCGTTTTCACTATATATGGACCTTTAGGTAAGAATGATAGGTCAATTATGATAGATGATGTTGAAAATATTTTTGATTCCAACATTTTGACACCACTTATTGATTCAATTGTTACAGTATTTTTTTCGGAAACTTTATCGATTTTTACATATAATTTATCCACAACAGGATTTGGATAAATAGTTATTTTGTCGTTTAACTGGTTGATCTTAAAAAGATTGGTTAATTCGTTGCTCTTATGTAAATTAGCTACTTCAGCAGGCGTTAAAGCATAGTTATATATTTTAATCTCATCAACTGATCCAAAATACGGGGCATTTAAATCCCGAACATTTGCAATGATTAAACTTTCAGGATTTCCAATTGATCCCGTAACATCAGCCAACGAAGAAAGTAAAACACCATTTCTGTAGATTATTATTTTTTTTGCTACCGAATCACGCACTGCAACAACATGAACACATTGCCCTGTGCAAAACGGAGCACTGCTGGTAGTTAAGGCACTTTTGGTAATATCATCATCCACAGCAAAGGTAAAGTTTGCTCCTTTAAGCTCTAAACCATACCATTTTCCATTCGTACCCCGATTAGGATCATTCAAAAATGACCCTTTATTGATAAGATATGATGAAGCTACAGGTGCAACCGCAATTTTCATCCACAACGAAATAGTGAAAGAATTTTTGTCGAAGTACAGTTGATTCGCAGCAGGGATAAAGATATGCGTTGAATCTCGTCCATTACTGAAATTGAAACTATTTCCCAAATGTCCGACTTCGTGGATAGGATCACCGGTAAGCTTTCTTACAAATCCATTGTTCCGGTATATTGAACTATCGGCAGCAATAAGTCCTGTGATTTCATCGAGTTTCCAATTACCAACCAAACCATTAGGTATAATTTTCTTAGTCTTAAATGACCAAACTTCCCCCGGGGCTGAGCCTTTACTGTTTTTAGAATCTATGCGCCAGTAGTATTGAGTGTTTTGACTTAAAATACCCGGGACGACTATATTTTTGGATGTGATTAAATTGGGAAGTATTAGTGGTAAGTTAACCGGATCGGTTCCCAAGTAAACATCATAAGTAGGACTAAAAGAATTGGGTCCTGCCTGCCAGGTAAGTTGTAAATCCTGAATATTTGTACAAATGTCATTCTTTAAAGGAAAAATATTTTTTGCCTGGTCGGGAGCTGGATAAGCATTGTAGATTGTATTGACCATATTGTTGGAGTAAAAACCGAGATTGTAAAACCGGACATCGTCCAATTGACCATGATATGGTTTTGTTAAATCACTGCTATTCCCTATAAAAATTGATGAATTATTTCCTACATCTAAATTAGACGATGTAGTAACATTGCCAAGTAAAACAGTATTAACATAAATCCTCATTCGTTTAATTGCAGTATCCCTGCAAATGACTATACTGTTCCAACGGTTAAAGAAGTCAAGCGGTAGTGTGGCTGTTGATACAACAGAAGTTCCATTACTTGTGAGTGTTAATTTCATCGTTGTAGTTGTCAATTCCACCGTATATCCTTTGGGTACACCCGATTCATCCGCCCCAAGTTTTTCGAAAAGAATGGCATTTTGCGAGGCACATTTTAACCAGAAAGATATACCTAAAATTCCTTTATCTACAAATAATGGATCAGAATGTGGAATTTCAATATGACTGGTTGGATCAGTTCCAAGTGAATTTACACATCCATTGAATAATCCCTTTTGCCAGACAGTAGAATCCATATCAATAAGATATCCATCGTTTCTGTATATAGAGCTATCAGCTACCTGAACATCGCTTTTTTCATCAAGTTTATACCAGGCAACCATTCCTTGAGGGAAAACTTTTTTTGTAGAAAACGTCCATACTTTACTTGGATAAGTACCTGATGGCGTAATGGCATCAACGCGCCAATAGTAAGTGGTTGCACCCATTAAGTT
>Ga0209123_1001242_pt1 | contig 26211 bp, 32 predicted proteins | sample BarGraIncu00431A_FD_184500 | JGI IMG/M metagenome (GOLD analysis project Ga0209123, IMG submission 184500) | Arctic peat soil microbial communities from Barrow, Alaska, USA - Barrow Graham LP Incubations 004-31A (SPAdes) (version 2) | ecosystem: Environmental > Terrestrial > Soil > Wetlands >...
AATTAACCAGAGTAGGAGAAGTGGAAAGGGTCTACCTGTCGCCACCATCCGAAGGAGTAGGACAAGATGACTACGCTCGTAGACGTTATTTTTGTAGATTTCTTGGACGCGGGTTCGATTCCCGCCACCTCCACCATTACTTTAACTAGCTGACTTTGTTGATGTTTTACCTACTGCCTCAGAAGTGGTACACCTTTTGGTACACTTCTGAGGTATTTTTATGTCCAAGATGACCCACCTGTTTTGCCGCAATAGCCACTATTACTTCCGTGTCAAAGTACCACTAGACCTAAAGTCCTATATCCCAACTAGAGAGATAAAGAAGGCCCTCAAGACTACCGATCATAAGGTTGCCATTACCCTTGCTGTATCCGTAGCGTATGAGGTGCATAGAGCCTTTGCACTTTTGCGAAGTAATATGTTGCCTGACCACATGGTGCCGGAGGTGGTCGGTAAACTGCTAGGACGTGAAACCAGCATCATTGATGCGGGTGTTCCGCTGTCCGAAGTCATACGCCAGTACGTAGCGCTGAATGAAAGCAAGTGGACCGTCAAGACTAAGATGGAGAACGAAAGTTCATTTAAGTTGCTACTGGACGTGATAACCGATATGCCTGTGCCAGAGGTAACAAGGCAAACCATCCTTGATTGCCGTGACACGCTATGTAGGCTCCCTGGGAACATGCCAAAGTTCTATAAGGGTCTGACCGTCAAACAGGTTCTAGAAATAAAAGATGTCGTTCCAATGAGCGTGTCCACGGTAAATAAACACCTGATAAGATTAAGTTCCCTGCTGAAGAGCGGTGTAGTAGAGGGGCATCTGAAATGTAACTATGCTGAGGGTGTACAGATTGCACAGTCCAGGAGGGTGTCAGAGGAGCGCAAGACGTATAGCCTTGATGACCTGAAACGCATCGTTACCAATCTGCCAAGAGAAGAGGACAAGCCGGAACGTTATTGGGTGCCACTAATCGGTATGTATGCTGGTATGCGCTTAGATGAAATTTGCCAACTATACGTTGAGGATATCCAAGAGGTCGATGGGGTATGGTGTTTCAACGTAAATGGCGAGCTGGATAAGAAGGTCAAGACGCCATCCAGTAATAGGATCGTACCAGTGCATGCAAACCTGCTTAAGTTAGGCATACTTGGATATCGTGACAAGTTAAAGGCCCTAAAGTGTCCCAGGATGTGGATGAACCTTAAGAGGCGGGATGCAGACGGATATGGTAGCGCATTTGGTAAGTGGTTCCAGAGGTTCAACAGAGAACATGTGACTACTGACAAGGCCAAGGTGTTCCATAGTCTGCGTCATACCGTAACGGACACCATGAAGCAGGCTGGCATACAGGAGGTGGTTATATCCGAGATCATGGGACATGCAAACGATTCTATGACCATGAGCCGGTATGGTAAGAGGTATCAACCAAGGGTACTATTGGAGGCAATGATTTACCTAGACTACGGAATTGAGATAGATGAGTTGAAATAGTCACTTGAAATGTAAAGGTAATGTATGAGATTATATGAGTACTATCTGAATGTTAATTAGTTTAAAATAATAATGGAAAGCAATATGACAATTCAATCGGGAAGACATTGTCTGGAATTATCTAGGTGGTCATTATGGCAAAGCTCGAAGCAATCATTGCAAGCTATTTTGGATATCTAAATCAGCTAGGGAACAAAGTTAACACAACTATTGGCTTAGCAAGCTGTATATTGCTTGGGTTGTTGGACCTGATAACTCCAAACGAGTTTGTATTTTCTTTTTTTTATTTATTGCCAATCGCATTTACAACTTGGTTTGCAGGTAAACGAGGTGGCATACTTATCTCTGTGATATGTACTTGTTTTTTAGCACCTAATTATATAAAATTAAGTGCGATGGCAAGTATATGGAACATTCTTTCAACTTTTGGAATATTTATGATAGTAACATTTATGCAGGATAAAATACATAATCTGCTAAAAATTGAAAGCAATCTTTCTCGAACCGACCCACTAACCGGGGCAATAAATAAAAGGGCATTTTTAGAGCTTGTTGGGTATGAAATGGTAAGATTGCACCGCGAGAGTAAACCATTCTCACTTGCTTATTTGGATATTGATGATTTCAAGAAGGTTAATGACCAGTATGGTCATACAAAGGGTGATGAAGTTTTAAAGGCAGTTGTTTCATGCCTTATTGATAATCTGAGAAAGACAGATGTCGTTGCACGGATGGGAGGAGATGAATTCACCATCTTTTACCCAGAGATCGGACAAGACGGAGTTAAGGTCGCTACTCAGCGGATAAATAAGTTCCTTGCCGAATTGACTATGGAAAATAGTTGGCCAACTAGTATAAGTATGGGAGTGATAACTAGTGAAAATGAGGAATGTAAACTCGATATAATTGTAACAATGGCTGATGAGCTTATGTATAAAGTTAAAAATGCCGGTAAAAACAATGTAATGTATTCTAGGTGTACTGGTCCAGGACATACCACTGTGACTGCTTAAATAATAGGCGACGTAGTAATGTTAGTAGGTTAGGTCATGCTCTACAACAGTGGTACATGGAAATATCAAGAAAGCCATATTGCTGATGTCCCGCTCCTCCAGTCCCAAATACCCCTTAAAATTCATGGTAGTGGCCAGGGTTAAATTGTAGTATATGGTTAGTGATATGTTGGTTGTAGGGTATCAAGACCCAGGCTGTTGATGTGGTTGTTAAGGTGTCGGTGGTGTAGTGAGAAACCAGTTTCGGCCTCTCAAGAATCATTTTGAAGAAACCCAAAATGATCCTTTCGTGTCCGAGCCTAAATGCCGATAAGCGGTTAAGATGCTAGAGGTTATATGTGTCCAGTTAGAGTGATAATGGTGAGAGTTTTGCGTCAATAATTACGTCAGTAGTGTGTAAGTATCTAATATTGCAAGATGAGCAAGGGATATACAATCCCTTGAATAGGATTATGTTATGGAAAATCAGGACGTTCCTGTAGTTAAAGTCGGGAAGAAGCTTAAAAAGGGACATGGTTCATTTTGGATACCCAAAAAAGCAGTAGAACTGTTGTTGAAAGACAATAATTCATCGGCTTTACACATCTATTCTTACCTTATAATAGCAAGACATGCTGATGTTTCGGGCATGTTCTCGACTGTGGGTAATTCAGGTATCGTTAGGAAGCTTGGTCTAAATAGTGAACAATATCAAAGGGTGACTAAGTATCTGATGGGCTTGTCTGAAAAAGGCAAGAAGTTGCTGTACACTAAAGAAAATTGGCAACTACATGCGTTTGCGTTGAATGAAGAAATAGAGATGAACAATCAACTCAATGTAAATAACCCGAATTTCATGCCAATGAAGCTATTACCAACACCACCAATGAATAAGGGTGCTGGTAGAAAAGGATATGTGCAGTGGGTATTGAATACCTTTAATTGTAGCCGAAACGAACAAGTGTGGTTTCACAACGATTTGATTGAAGATTTTGATAAAAACAGAACATTGAAGAGGCTGCTTAGGTACAAAGATAAAGATGTTCTGGCGCGGTTACTGTTGTTGATGCATAACCACAATGATGTTGCATATGGCGGTATAAGACCATATCAAAATATGTATATCCGATATGAAATGCAGAAGGTAGGAACTGAAAATGGCATTGATGTATATCGCGCTAAAGAATGTGAACTTTGTCAGAGTGACCACTTTAAGGAAGCCATTGTGGACGTTTTCAAAGACGTTGTGATGGATGAGGGGCTAATCGCATCTTCACTAAAGAAACTGGAAGACCTAGGGCTTGTTTACAGAGCGGTTGTTGTCCTTAATAGTGATCCTAACCATAAGGATGCAGTAGTGCTATATGACCTTGATATAAAGGCAGGGAAGGGTGAAATGCGGGACGCTAAGAAGAGTCGTAATGCTCGCATTATAGATGAGGCCGCCCAGGGTGCTGGTTTTGAGTCATCAAGTAAGGGTGGTAAGTTTTATGATGAGTATGCTGTAATTGCGGAGGATGGTGTGTTCCCTCACGTTGCTGGAATTTTTAAGCTGAAGTATGAAGTATCGAACTCTAAAAATTTACCCGTGAAAGAAGCCAGGGCAGGGCGTAAGGAGAATAAATCCTTGGTTTACGAATGGTTATCTATGTTAACAGGAGAAGATAAAGACTTTAGTGTGGTGCCACTAAAGGTGTGAATGAAAAAGATATGCATGACGGTAACTTGTCACGTTTTATGCTCTTAAATATCTAAATATTGATGTGCTATTTAGGATGTAGCTAAGGTCACACGTGCTATTTTTGGATGTTGTAAAGATAAAAAAAGAAAAAAATAAAAGAAGCCGTATTTTCCTGTAAGTGTGTGACACCGAAAAACTGATCGTGCTATTTGGGGCTGCTGTTAAACCATGAAATTATTGTATGTGCAATTTGGGGCTGCTGTAAATATGAAAAAAATAAAATAACTATCAACAAGTCAATATTGAGTTGGTGTCGAATTTTAAAGCCTTCTGGATGCATATCTGGAAGGTTTTTTTGTGCCAAAATAAAATTTAAATATTGTGCTATGTGGGGGGTAGTTCGCAAGTAAACCTTAACCTCTATGGAATATACCATAGTGTAAAACAACATCAAACAGGAGAAATACACCATGTTCAACGAATCCACTAACGCCATCACCTTCCCGAAAACAATCAACGCAGCTATGATCCGTGACGCTGTCCTTAAAGCTCTTGCCGACGAAGACTTCATGGGTAACATCAAGAAGGTCAAGGCTGCTGCGGAGGCCCTTACCCCGAAAGATACTCTTACTGCCACCTTGAAGCGGCTCCAGGGCAATGCCAACAAGGATTTCCTCGTCAACAAGGACGAGTGCAAGGTTGGCTTCACCGATACTACCAAAGCTGCCAAGCTTAAGGAGTACGTCACCACTAGGTTCCAATCCTACATGGACGATCCGAAGACCTCTGAAAAGGCAACCAAGCTCTACACTGCGGCCTATCCTGCCGAAGCCAAGGCTGCGGTCCTCGAAGACGCACTCGCTGACGACTAGCAGGCCCCAAAATAGCACAAGCAACTAAATAGAGGCATCACCCATAGAGGGAGGCTTAACGGCTTCCCTCTATTTTTCTGGATGAGATTACACCGTGTTGGCGATAACCCACAAAACAATAATCAGTCAAAGCAAGGAGAGCATTATGAGAAATTTATTGAGGCAGTATTTTGGTGAGCGCTGTAACGATGCAGTGATTGTCCATGAGGATGGACGGTACTGGGTATCGTCGAAAAGTCTGTGCACGATTACAGGAACATGCTGTTGGTACAGTTCAGATCAGTGGCTATGGACTGAGATGAATCTTACGCAGGAGGACAAGCGTAAGTTTACTGTAGAGGGAGTAAATTTGAACCGTCCAGTTTGGTTTATTTCTGAAGAAGGCTTCTGGAAGATCGTCGCCAGATCAAACAACCTGTGGGCAAGAAGATTTCGTGCATCATTTCTTCCCATGCAATTCCCGTAGCAGTTTAATGTAATAATAAGTAAAGGGAACATCTGGACGGAGGCTTAACGGCTTCCGTCTTTTTTTGTTCTGTCGTTATGCTGCATTCTAGCCCCCCCCCTCATAGTCTATCCCAAGACCTCACCACAGTACTCCCCCTTTCTGAAAACTTTTGCGACCCAAAATACAATTGCTTTAATAACAAGTATAGAAACCGGCAGATGTCGGTCAAATGTCCTGGTAGGGGATAGAAAATCAAAAGTAGAGAGGACGAGCACGATGTCATTGATAACGTACAAAAAGAAATTTGAGTTCACACGGTTGTTGGACCAGAAGGAAGTAGCAGAAATGTTGGGCGTTTCAACTAAGACCCTTGAATGTTGGCGGTGGAAGAAGAAGGGGCCAAGGTTCATCAAGCTTGGACGCCTAGCGAGGTACATGGATTGTGATGTGCTGGCCTATATCGACAGGTTGCAAAAGGAGGAGGTGATGGTATCAAGCGAGTAGTAGGGTGTGCATTAGTCGGACATTAATCAAAATGAAAACAAAAGGAGAGACGATGGCAACAAAACAAAAAGCCCCATGCGAGGGGCTAATCATTAAAGGTAAAGGTAATTGTAATGGAAAAAATAAATATGAAACAGGCAGCACTTGATTACTCAGCTGAGGGATCGCCTATATTCCCACTAGTACCGAATGGGAAAAAGCCATTGACCAAGAATGGCTTTAAAGATGCAACCTTGGACGCTGATGTTATTAACCGGTGGTGGGATAAATGGCCCGATGCAAATATCGGAATTCCAACAGGAAATATTATTAAAACATTGATTTTAGATGTTGATTGTAAGGATGGTAAAGATGGCAACAGCTCATTGCATGGATTGGAAAATAATTATACTAAGTTGCCTGATACACGTAGGCACAATACTCCATCTGGTGGTTATCACTTGTTGTTTAGGTACAACAATACCGGGTTGGATATACCTAGCAGCGCATGTAAGATATCTGATGGATTAGACATACGGGCTGATGGGGGATACATTGTTGCTCCACATTCTGAAATAGATGGTAATAAATATGAAGTGGTTAACCCCGATACACCAATAGCAGAAGTTCCTGATTGGCTTATCGAGTTAGCTAGAGCACCCAGGCTTAATATAATAAATGAAATTTCCAAAGGTTGTCGGAACGAACATATATTTAAGGTAGCTCTTGAGTGCAACAAGAAGGGTGTGGCTTACGAGGATGCCGTAGAAGCGGTGATTGCTGAGAATAGGAGGTGCAGTCCTCCATTGGAGGCCGTAGAAGTTAAGGCTACTCTTGATAGCGCATATAGGTATGAGGTCGATGCTATCCATCCTGAGGTCGAAGAGCTTAACAGGAAACATGCTGTTGTTATGGTCGGGGGTAAGTGCAGAGTGCTAAATGAAATTCAGTGTCCGATATTCAATAGACCAGATATCTCACTTTCCACCCCTACTGATTTCATGAATCGATATGCCAACCGCAAAGTCGAAAAAATGCCACTAGGGACATATTGGTTTAACCATGCTCAAAGGCGACAACTAGAGGGCATAGTATTTGCTCCAGGCAAAGATACACCAGGACAATATAACCTTTGGAGGGGGTTTGCCGTTGCTCCAAAAGAAGGAGATTGCAGCCTTTACTTAGCGCATATTAAAGATGTTGTCTGTAGCGGTGATGAAAAATTATACGATTACATCGTCGGGTGGATGGCCCATAGTGTCCAGAATATAGACGACCTCGTGGGGACAGCTATCGTACTGAAGGGAAAGCAAGGGGCGGGTAAGGGAATCTTTGTAAGAGAGTTCGGAAGGTTGTTTGGTGGCCACTTTACTCATATTAGTCAAAGTTCTCATTTGACTGGTAAGTTTAATGCACATTTAAAACAGACAATTGTTTTGTTTGCCGATGAGGCATGTTGGGGTGGTGATAAACAGGCTGAAGGTCCACTGAAGGCATTGATTACAGAGCCAACGTTGTTGATTGAGGGTAAGGGGCAAGATCCTATTACAGTAAAGAACCATGTGCATGTCCTAGTTTCGTCAAATAACGATTGGGTTGTCCCCTGTGGTCCTGAAGAAAGACGATTCCTGGTGCTAGAGGTTAGCGATAAACGTGCTCAGGACCCAGATTACTTTGGAGCCATACAGAATCAAATGAATAACGGTGGCAGGGAAGCTTTGTTGCACTATCTGATGAATTATGACCTTAGTGGTATCGATCTAAGGAAATTCCCAAAGACCGGCGCTCTGTTGGAGACTAAGTTGATTAGTTTGACGCCTGTACAGAAGTTTTGGTATCACGTATTGGAAACAGGTAGTTTGCTCCCAAACAACCAATCTGACTGGCTAGATGGAGTAGTTGAGGTGCAACATTTATATGATAAATACAAGGGGTTTGTACAAGACATCGGTGTTAAACATAAGGCAACAGACACAGAGTTAGGAATGCAGCTGAAAAATATGATTAGAGTTAATGGGGTTAAGAAAAGTAGACCTACGATAAAAGACCCGTTTACCGGCAAAAGTAGCAGAAAGAATTGTTATACGTTTCAATCGCTAGCTGACTGTAGACTCGACTTCGATAGATTCATAAATGCAACAATGGATTGGCCTAAAGAAGAGTAAGACATAACAACAACTATAAAAAGGACCTCTTCTTGTCAAACAGGAAGGGGCCTTTTTGTATGGACACAAACTGTCATGCCTGTCATACATTGACGACAAAGGTGTAACGCTGTAACCCTGCATGGATACCGGCTCTGCCATACCGGTCATACCTGTCATACCTTAAATTAAAATTATAAATATATAGAAGTATATTATCCTTTTTTATATATGTCCATGTAGTGTTTGTAATGAATTCGCAAAAATGGTGTGACAGGTGTGGCAGGTGTGGCACTTTGCTGATATTATTACCTATTTGCTGTCATACCCTAAAACTTGAGGTGTATCATCTGTCCTGCCTTGATATCAGAAAGATCCTATATCACTTCCATTTTAATATAAACATCGGAGTAGGCAGGGTAACTAGAAGAAGGTCAATAACTCAAAAGATGTAACCCCAGACCATTAACTGGAAACAGTGCCTTCACTAGTTAAAACCCTAAAACAAGGGTAACTGTAGGGTCTAATATAAAAGAGGCTCTGGTGGCCTTGTTTGGGGGTGCAGTGGCCTCTATTGGGATGGAATTACATGCTAGTTTGGACGTTTGCATTAAGAGGCCCGACGTGGTATGCATGACGCTCGCAGTTTAGAAACTAACCGAAGGTCAGGTGGAATTTGAAAACTATTGTTCTCTTTTTGATGCTAGCTCTAATTACCACTGTTGCCAATGCTGAGATATACAAGTGGGAGGATGCAAACGGGGTTCACTTCACTGACAATGCGTCATCTGTGCCAGAGAAGTACCGTGAAAAGCACCCGCCAGTTAACAAAGCGCAGGAGCAAGATGCTACTCCAAAAGTTAGCCCTGGAATAATTCAACAGTATAGGCCTGCCGTCATGCAGCCCTACATACCGCCAGCCACACAGCCAGCAATACAGCAATATCAGCTAGACCAAGCCGCTATTTACCAGGCTAATCTTGAACAACAAAGACGAGCGGCGGAGGTGATGAGGCAGCAGCAAGTTAGAGCTTTAGCCGCCAATACCAGGAATGTTGAAAAAGCAGCTAATTCCTTTGCTAAGTTCATGGCCTTCTGGCTACTGATGGGGTTCGGACTGATGGTTGCCTGGGTATCAACTATTGTGGATATAGTGAAAAGCGATTTTATATTACCTTCAAATAAGACTGTATGGATGCTACTGGTGATCTTTTTGCCAATGCTAGGGATGATACTATATTTTATGATCGGACAGGGCCAGAAGCATAAGAGCACTAATTTTGATAAAAACAACAAATGGAATTCAAATTATCGGGATAACCGACGAGATTACAACGGCAAGATATAGGTCTACATTGATGCAATGCATCCTGATACCTGAACATATAGCATGTAACTAAGAAGCCCTACCACTTAACCATGATAGGGCCTTCTTGTGTCACCAGCATGAGGGAGTATCGGTGCACCGATATACCCTAACCTCTTATACTGACAAGCTTATTTTGTATCTCCTGCAATAATTCCTCTAGCTTGGAGACTACAACATCCCTATCATCACCTAGGGTGTCCAGGTCTATGCTCTTGAGGCATTTAAGGGTGTTGTCGGTAGCTGATATGGCCTTCTTAGTGACTGTCAGTCTTGGTCTCTTGATATCCTTCTTAGGTGCAGATAAAGAGGCTGCGAGAGCATCGTAAGCCTTCCTCTGAGACGTAGGTTTCTTGATCTTGGCTATCTTAAGGAGTGAAGCCCTACTAAGTTCCTTCCTCTCTCTGGCCTCTTTGCGAATCTCTTCTGACAGTCCCTTTAATGCTAATATTTCAGATACAGTGTTCTGAGCCTTGCCTATTAAGTTACCCATCTGCTCCTGAGTGTAGCCATACTTTTCAACCAAATTGTTTAGTGCCTCGGACTCTTCTACAACATTCAGATTACTGCGTTGTATATTGTCTATAACAGCTATTTCATCCCATTTAGTGTCATCATTGACCAGCATTGCAGGGATAGTCGCCTTACCTAATGCCTTAAAAGCCTTGAATCTTCTTTCCCCTGAAACTATTACATTGCTACCCGTCTCATCTACACGAAAGATGATAGGGTACAACAGCCCTTTGTCTTTAATTGATTGCTTAAGTGACTCAAGCTCTGTTTCGTCAAAGTGCTTGCGCGGTTGGTCTATATCCCTAACCAATTGATCTAAGTCGATCTCGTATATCTTACCTTTTTTGTATTTGGTCTGAGTGCTGGTTTCGGCCATGGTGAACCTCCTAATGGAAATAAAGACGAAAACAATATACATAGTTTAGATAAAGAAAACAATCCTCAGATTTGTGGAAAAGCAAAAGGCAGGCTAACCCTTGTGTATGGGGGATGAGCGCATTGTAGGGCCAATCTGGGGGTTGCTGTGCGTGAATTAGCTTTCACGTAAGAGCCTTGTATGTTACAAGATTGCAAGAGAAAATACGTATCAAATAGTTTAGGGCATATCGAAGTGTCTCTGTGTCATTTACCTTACATTAGTTTCGGAGGTTTCATGCATTTTAAAGCTGTATTGGTTTTCACACTTTTGAGTATTCTCACCAATGTAACCATGGCTAAGCAAGCTATTGCTTCTTACGATTTAAAAACTTTTGATGTTAGTATCAGCAAACTTCCAGTTGGATACAATGGACACAATATAAAGAAGATAATTACAGAACTATACAAGCGAAAGAATGCTAAAAAAGACCAATACGAGACCACGAAGGATTTCCAAAATAGGATTGCTCGAAAAAATAATCAACCTATATACGGAAAGGTTCTATCTACTGGTTATCAAACGTATGTTACTCAATTAGACCAAGAATATGATGCCGATAAGGGTACCTTAGTTTTATCTACTGGCATTGATGATAAAGATGAGCTTCTTGCTGCATTTACCAATGAAAATTCTCCTACTCGTGTCTTTTGTGAGTTTTACAACCTTAAAACTGACATTATGAGTAATAGCGCTTTCAATAAATATATTTCTAAAGGAAAATTCAGCTTGAGTATGAAAAGTATTCCACCTAACAAGGCAAAAAAATATAAAGGCAAGATTGACATCCTTTATGTGCTTAGGGTCACTAATCCGAGTGATGTAGATGGGTCTGGTCAACACTGGAAGACAGGTATCCAAGAGACCACTACTAATTCGTTCTCACTACCTGTTAATGTAAGCCAGATATGGGTATTTAATAAAAGCACCGGTGAGATTTTTTATAAATTTAAGTAATGTCTAACGAGGAGGATGTGTGAAGACTTTTCTACTGATATTGTTGTTTCTTTCATCAACTGTCGTGCAAGCTGCAGAATTAGGCAAATGGGTTGACGATGGTGCAAGCGGTATTGGTACTGTATATACCCTGAACCAATCAAAAGGCTCCTACCATCTGATACGGGTCCATAAAGATGGAAGTAAAGGAAATTTAAAAGTTAAAAAAAGTGGAAATAAATTTATCCATTCAGGGGAGAATGCATACTACATAATTAGTAACAGTGGATCGCTTAAATGCTATGATCAGGAAGGACTAGTATTTGAGGCTAGGTCGGTTGACCAGCCGAGGGCTGTAGAGCGTGATACATCGGGTGGACAGTCTTGTTATTCATTAGGAGTCAAATATGGCAGGTGCGCAACACTTTCTTTGAAAGGTAAGGCTTGTAATCCGAGTGATGATATAGTAATTCCTCCTCGTTGTCGGGGTAATGCTGATACGCAACGTGGAATAGAAACTGGCACGCGTTCTGTATTTTAAAAATTTTAGATACCGGTCGATACAAAAAACATTAACAGCTGATCCTCGCATTGTCACAAGTAGGTAGCTAATGATACCAAAAGAAATTTCAAGGGATCACATATTTAAAGCACTTGAGGAAATTGATGCTACTGGTGTTCCTTCTGAGAGGGAGTCTACACAATGGCTCCTGAGGCAGGATGGAAAGGTTTACCCCCCCAAGTATGTAATATCCGTTGCTGGGAAGTATGCTCTTGGTCAAAAATATAGCCATGAGAGCTTTTCGGGAGGTCCAAGCACTAATAACTTCCTTAAAAGCAGAGGATTTGAAATTGTACCAATGAATGAGGGTAGAGATGGGGGTAGGCCAAAGATCACCGCTTATTCCTGGACGATTGAAGATGCAAATAATGCCACGAAGGTCTTAGATAAGTCAGCATTTCTCCATAGAGGGACTGGTATCCCCAAAGAAATCAGATTTTTTCTTTTGGAAGACGAGTTGGCTGGTGGAGAGAAGAGGCCCATAACATTACTGCATGATGGCAAGTCCTATTCTGCTCACATCGACCTGGAGGCTCAGGGCACTGCACGGTTACGCCTCTTCTGGAACTCTGACTTCGCGTCACTTCTCCGTAATACATTCCCATATCACTATCAGCAGTATAAAGCTGGAAAGGAACCTGAGTCACAAGTTATTCTGCGTCTTGAGCGGGACGATAACTTTGCCTCGTATCAGGTGAGCTTTGCCGGTGAGGTGCCAGAGGATCAAATTCTTGAAGATATCCAAGCTGAAGAGCTTGAGGATAAGGGACTAGGCAAGGAAGGGGCGGTAAGGGAGTATTTTGGTAAGAGATACGAGCGTGATCCCAGGAATAGAGCCTTGGCTATTAGGTATCATGGTGTCACATGCATGGCGTGTGGTTTCAATTTTGAGGCCGTTTATGGGGAAAGAGGCTGTGACTACATAGAGGTCCATCACAATAAGCCTATCCATACCTTTGAAGGTAAAGAGCAGCATGTGAATCCAAAAACAGACCTAGCTACATTATGCTCAAACTGCCATCGGATGATTCATAGAAGGGCTGATAATGTTTTAAACATTGAACAACTCAGGGTAATGATTTGCAGAATGAGGGGGGGGGATGAGTGAGGAGCTGATGATACATGGGATAAAACCCATTGTCGCGAATAGTCTCTATCTTCGGCTTGTTGGTACAGACAAGTCGGATGATTCAGCAATCCCTCTTGATGATTTAGCAAAGACCTTACTAGGTTTTGAGCAGGTACTACAGGAATTTGCACGTATATGTAGATTGAACGGTGAAATTGTAGTAACAGCAAAATCACCCGAACATGGTTCGTTTTTATTAGGCGTCTACCTTAATTTAAATCTGACAGATGGACAGCTCCCATTCGATCATGTTCGATGGCTTCTTCAATTTTTAAAGTTAACCAGTGATACTGCATTACGTGAAGCACATATCTTTTTCAAAGAGATTGATAACCTCAGGGACGGTTTAAATCTATACTGTGAAAAGCATCCATTTGATATGATGCTATTTACATTGGCAGTGCCTAAACTGATCACTATTGCTAAAAGAATGAAAAAAAGTGTGCTACCTCCCGATGATACCATTTCAAAAAGAGTAGCTGGAGAACTTCACACTTTGATCAGAAGGAACGGATTCAAAAACCTTTTAGCCCCAATTGTTAATGAATCAGTTGAATCAATTGAGGTAAGCCCAGATAAAATGTTTAATACTACAGTCGGTCGGATTGACAATAATGATTTTGACCAGCTTCTAGGAACGGAAAACGAAATATTACCAGAATTAAAGGATGGCGAGATTAAAACACTTATAGGAATTATAACAAGTTTGAAAAGTACTCGTGGTGACAGCCTAACATTTCAATACATTGGAATAAAAGCTACTTATTATTTGGATCTGCTGCCTCCTTCAGGGAGTGATTCAAAATCCTATAGAAGCTTTTATAAAGAAAATGTTGTTGTAGTTGCTAAGGTAGAGAGAGCTTCTGTATATAAAAAACCTAAGTTGAGACTTATCAATATATCGCTTTTACAATCAGAATTGTTTGATGAGTCCGCTACTGAGACTAAAACTCGGAAAATTGAACCAACTCCGATTAAAGCCATGTTGCCATACAAACACTAGTTAGAAGGCTGTCCAATCCGCAACATAAGCACGCAAAGCCTATTCAGGCTACTCATATCATAAAGGCAGGTCAATGGTCACGCTAGGGCATAAAGACCCGCTAAAAGACTAATGCGGGAGCCTCATGGTAGGCACTGTGAATCTCCTTCCATGCTAATTGCTATTGTGATATAAGCCTATTTGAACTCTATTCCTGCAACAAAGCCTAAGTAGGACGTGTGCCATGCCACCTAAAAGGTCGGTCTGCCGGTATCTCCAAGTAAGTATATCCATTCCTCTATTCTGGGCGGTTTGCTCGTTTTGCGTTTTAGCATTTACGTATGTGCTGGTGTTTTCTTTAGAGTCCAAAGCATCTAGCACCATTCCCCTGCATCACAATAAACAGTATGATGGCACCATAGGTGGCGTTACTGGTGGTACAACCTATACCCCTCATGGTAGAAATTCTGTAATAACAAATAAACCGTATGATGGAACGATAGGTGGCCTTACTGGAGGTACAACGTATATCCCCCATACTAGGAGCCATGTAGTTACGAATAAACAATATGACGGCACTATAGGTGGCATTACTGGAGGAACAACATATATTGGAAGCCACGGAAATAAAACTAAAACATCCCACGGCAAAAACCGGGCAGTGGGAATCAGAACTAAAGTCAATATTATTAAAGCTGTTTCAGGGAAAGTAAATGTAAGTGTAGCTAGTACTGGCTCTCTAAGTAATTATTCTGCAGGCTCGTTGTTCTTTAGTCCTGACCTAAGCATGATGTATAAGGTCGTAACAAAGGTAGAAGCAATAATATTTAGAAAAAACAAGCTAGATGTTACTTTCTCCGACCTTTCGAGTATTACAAATCAGGATACGAAGTTGGTTGGGAAGGATGTCCCACATGTAGGTGAAGATATGGTTGCTGAACTTATTGGCCCCAAAGATATTTTTAAAATTGAGCCAGAGGGCCTGTCTCCTGTATATATCGATAAGGGGAAAAGCAATCAATGGGTATGGTATGTCACTCCGTTAAAGCATAAGGATTCATTTTTAACAGTAAAAGTTTATCTGGTTGATAAAAATAAAAATAATAAAATGATTAAACAAGCTCAGGAGAATATACATGTTTCAGTGTCTAGCTACTCGTTTATTGATTTATTTGATGATTCAATTTCATATTACGAAAAGCACGCCACCACATTTAATCTAATCTTAGGTTCTTCTGGATTGATTGGGGTATTGAAAGTGTTGGCACTGTTTTTCAGAAAAAAAGGCATTCACTGAATAGGTAAAAAATAAAAAAACAAATAGCTGGTTTAGTAGTCATTGCGAGTTTTGTATTGTTGCTGCAGTAGATGATAAATAGCTTTATTGGTTTCACTTCACCCGATTGTTCGCATTACGTTCCAGCCTTAATGTACACATTCAAGCTAATCATTCTTGTCCCTCTATTCTGAGTAAGTTTCACGATAATACCCAACTCCACAACATAAGCACACAAAGCCTATTCTGGCCACTCATATCACAAAGGCAGGTCAATGGTTGTGCTAAGGCAAGAAGGCCGTCTGCGAGACTGATATGGGAACCCCTGTACGCACCATGTGAATATCCTTTCATGCTTAAGGGTTCCATGCTATACATCTGCAGGGCACTATTCTGCTGGATCACAACACATAGAAATGGAGGGGATATGCGGAGACGACTTTTCCTTAAGGTGGCAACTATATTGGTATCTCTTGCTGTGAGCATTTCCTTTGCCGGTGCAGCTCAGAAAGGCAATTTACCTGATGCCAAGGTTAAGAAGGCCATCATCAAGGAGTCTATCGCAGAGTACCCTGGTAACTGCCCGTGTCCTTACAACTCTGCAAGCAATGGTTCACGTTGTGGCAGACGTAGTGCTTATAGTAGGCCAGGTGGTTATGCTCCAATCTGCTATGAGAATGATGTGACTCAGGATATGATCAAGGAATGGCGAGCCGCACATGTAAAACCTTAACTGTGCAGTTGTAGAAGGCGTCTGCTAATATATGGATTGTGATTTATATATATCATACACTGCTCATGACTTTTGGTAAGGAAAGAAACCATGAAATTAATACTTGCTACCATCGTCATGTGCATAGTTGTCGGTGGCTGTTCTAATAGTAACAGTACTAATAATTCTCAGGCCCAACAGGCACAAGTGGCACCACCCCCCTCACAAGCATCAGCCGCTAGTTACAAATCTCTTTCGGAGGCCATAGAGGGTATAAAGCCGACAATGTCTGATGCCATTAATGATATCAGTCCTGGCGCCGTTAGTCTGGCTTTATGGTCAACTGATAATATGTACTGGAACGATTTTCAGGATCTTGAGAAAACAAAATATAAATTGGTTATGAAGGATTCAGATGAACAGCGTGGTAAAGGGATGTGTGCCACAGGTAATATTATTGAAATAGCATCAGAGAAAGTTAGCACAGGTAAATACTATCACGGTGGTATGTATGATGATTCAGGTAATATCTTTAGATATTTAGCCGTTAAGTCTACTGGTAATCTTGTCGCTGGTAGCAGAGCAACCTTTTGCGGAGTTGTTATAGGAAAGCAAGAATATTCAAACAGCCTAGGCGGAACTGCACATGCAGTATATTTAGTTGGTATGTTCAAGTTGCCTGATAACTTAAAGGCTAAACCGAAAAGTGGTACAAACTTGCAAAATGATAAAAATATAAGCAAAACTGATTTAAACAACCAATTGTTTGCTTTGATAAGTAAGGATATCATTGCGCAAGAATCTGGTATGACAGAGAAGGATAGCAACGTACGAATGGTTAAAGAACTTATAGATTTAGGTGCAGATGTTAATTCAACTAATTCCATTGGTGAAACACCTCTTATAGTGAGTGCTAGGACTGGACATCTTAAATCCTTTAAATTACTTGTGAGATATAAAGTGAATGTCAATGCACAGGATAATGCTGGCGAGACAGCTCTTTCATGGGCTTCCTCTGGTAACGATCTTGCGATGGTGAAGTTGTTGCTAGCGAGTCGAGCTAATGTTAACATGAAAAATAAAAATGGAAATACAGTTCTTGATGGAACAGAATATGTCAATGGAGACAACGGACAATACCGTGAAGTAAGAAGATTGTTGATCAAAGCCGGTGCAAAATAGCTATGTGTGCTTGTCTGATATGCACGTATTTACAGAGAAATGATAACAGCCCACTCCTCCATGTAAGCACGCAAAGCCCATTCCGGATACTCATATCATAAAGGTAGGTCAATGGTTGCGCTAAGGCGGAAAGATCTGCTGGGAGACTAATATAGAGTCCATGGGTGTGCCATGTGAATTTTCTTTCATTGTCACCTTCTTTTGTGATATAAACCAAGCGGAACCCAGATGCTCAGTCTGGAGAACCTATTAAGCAAGAAGGATGTTGCAAGCTGATCTAAACTGTCGCTAATCAACAAGTCGTGGTGGTGAAATGTATGGATGAAATAATCTCTAAAATTGATGCAGCTAGCCGCCAACTTGACACTGCAATAAGCCTTTGGTTTCAAGAGGGTGACCCTGTTCCAATCCACACACTGGCATGCTCCGCACATGAAATTATTGATGACTTGATTAAACAGTGTAAAGGAACACCCTTATTATTTGATAGTGATTCGATTAAATCCTTAGTGTATCAGAAATATCATCATAAAATTGAGTACTATCTGAAGAAGCAGTATAATTTCCTTAAGCATGCAGATAAGGACCCGAACGATTGCATTGAATTAGACCCTGAATTGTCAGAAGTATTTATGTGGTTTTCATGTAAGGGGCTGAAGCAATTGGGGTCTTATAGTACTATAGTTCAAAATTACTTTATCATTTATTTTACTGCTATCAACCCTGACTTTTTAAGCAAAGACGGCTATGATGCGCTTATCCAAGTTTTACCACTTGATACACTTGCAGATGCTAGAATGTTGAGCAGGAAGGAATTCTTATGGGTTATTCAACAACATTCTAATTTGTTTGAGGAGTAGCCATGAAAGTGCAAATATTGTTAATTGTATATTTTCTATCCTTATCTGTAAATGGCTATACTGCGTCAATTAAAGAGATATATGAGCTGCAAGAACAATGTAAAATTGGTTCGGAAGCTTGGTTTGAAGAAACACATAGCGGGTCGATGAACCGTTTTGATGATGGTTCGTCAATAATGGTAAACTATAAAAACCATTATAATACAAAGCTTAACAAGTGTTTAATCCTAGAAGAGACACGCTATTTCCCACTTAAAGAAAAATATGTATTGATTGACAGATGGCTATACGACCTACATGAAACTAATAGTGTGTTCGCTACTTCATCCTTTCTCAGTTATTTCTCAACTCCGGACATAGAAATGCTAGATGCACTGAAAGGCCGTCGAACTGTATGTTCTGTAAGAGGGACCAAATGCAATTCGAAGGCTGAGTGGGATGCCTTGCTAAATCATTTAATGAAAGAGTAATTGAATAAATATTGTGTCGCAGCATCCAATCACTAATTCATTCATAAAGAGGAAGGTGCAGTTATGCATGGAAGAAACCCAAACGACTTTACTGCACAGATTCAATTTTATGATGAAGATAGAATCAACCTGCGAATTTTTATTACCTCACAGCGTGAACGTGTTGTCAGCTTAGCATTTGAATTAAGACAGATCCACCTTGGTCCACAAGGATTTAGATGCGATAGTAAAAAGATGAAACTACAGGAAAAACTTCATCGTTAACGAATAGCATTAGATGATATTGAGTATGCTCATGTGGTTGCAGTAGCAAATAGCACACAATTTGCAGATGAACAAATTGATGACCGTGAGGAATTAGAGAGGTTGCACTGGAAAGATAGAGAAGAAATAAATAAAAGAACCGATTACTTAAAATCACAAGATGATGAAGGCTTTCTATTGTCAAGAATTAGGAATATGTTGGCTGACTTTATGGGGATGGTAGAAATCAGAATGAGGCATCAAGATAGAATGCAAAGTTATGAGTCTGGAGGTGGAATCCCAGGTTCTCAAGTTCGTCGTAAGAATAGGGAAAAGAATATTAAAAGCATATTGCCCGAATAGACCCTGTGACTTTACAATTTGGTTTTTATATATTTTGAGATTTTGAGTCCCAAATAAGTTGAAATTGAAATTATAGGAATGTTAGGAGAGGGTTTTGTAGGAATAATGAAGTCTAAAGGTTAAAAAGATGAACCCCGGGGTCCATTTATGAGCCATATATAGAGGTCCTAGCCAAGCAAGGTTAGGACCTCTTTCTGTATCTAATCCGCCTACCTTGTAGCATCCACCCAAGCCAATCAATATAACAATCAACCAACAGGGCCAACGTACAGCCATAACGGATTCGTGCGTCTAAACCCTGTATAACCCAAAGGAGGAAGTAACTATGTGTAAAACCTATGACATTATCAACAATCGTATCATGGAGCTATTGGAAAGTGGGACGGTCCCATGGAGGAAGACGTGGAACGCTGCTACTAACCAGCCTAAGAACCTGATATCAAGAAAGGAGTATCGTGGGATTAACGTGTTCATGCTGGCCTATATGCCCTTTAGCTCTCCATACTGGATGACATACAAGCAATGCTCTGACAAAGGTGGCCAGGTAATGAAGGGCATGAAGTCAACGCCTGTCATATTCTGGAAGTGGCTGGATCGTAAGGCGTCTGATGGTGAGGATGCTGATACGGTGACCGTGAATGGCAAGATACCTATGCTCCGGTACTACAACGTTTTTAATATGGAACAGGTAGAGGGAATAGAACCACCTCCGGCAACAGAGGCTACCATCAACACCTTTACCCCGATAGAGACAGCACAACAGATCATTGTAGGTATGCCCTATAGCCCAGAGATAAAGCATGGCGGTAACAGTGCGTCATATTCACCCATGTTGGACTACGTTAAGTTGCCAGTACCGGAAGCCTTTGATTCACCAGAGGAATACTATAGCACAGCCTTTCATGAGTTGTCCCATGCCACAGGTCATTCAAGTAGGGTCGGTCGTAAGGGTGTCACCGAGACAAGTTATTTTGGCTCACACGAATACTCCAAGGAGGAACTGGTAGCCGAGATGGGTGCTGCTTTCCTGTGTGGTCATGCTGGTATCGAACAGGGAACCATCGTGAACAGTGCCGCTTATATCAGGGGTTGGCTTAAAGCTCTCAAGAACGACAAGACATTGCTGGTGCATGCCGCAGCCCAGGCACAGAACGCAGCAGACTATATCCTCAACAGGAAAGGAGGTGAGGAGAGCGAAGTAACCGATTACACGACAGCATTATCAACCCGCCACGTACCCCCCAGTAGTAATGATTCCTCCCAGTAGTAACCCTTACCTAGTAACTGAACTAAATCCTCACCAACGTATGAGATAAAACCCATCCACCACGCTCCAAATTAGTCCTGTAGCCCCATTCCTTGACTGAACCCATACTAACCCCGTGATCCACTAAGTATGGAGATATCGCTATGGCTTCTATTCAGGTGTGCCGGATAGAGGTATTGACCTGGTACAGCATTCCGATCCTATTTGGCGCGAGCTATAAATCTTTCATTCTAATCTGGGTTGTGTTATGTTTCGTTCTGTTTTTTTGCATAAATGTGACTTGCTAAATTTAATGTTTATCTCAGAGGAGGAAGTATATGGATAACAAAGCTTTTATTGTAGGATGCCTGATGTTAGGGACCTCGATTGCTAATGCTGGAACTATTGTAAAGGGTGATCTCCATATAATGGATGGTGGCGATTTAGTTTTCTCTGATGGAAGTGTCCAAAGCAGGGCAACTGTGGATGGACTACAAGGACCCAAAGGAGATGCCGGAGCAGCAGGACCACAAGGACCTAAAGGAGATACTGGGGCTACAGGACCACAAGGACCTAAAGGAGATACTGGGGCTACAGGACCGCAGGGGCCACTAGGATTACAGGGGGCGCAGGGACCACAAGGTTCACAAGGAGTAGGAATTGTAACCAAAGAAGGATTATGCGCTATTTATATTTCAGCAAAAGTTGACCCTCCAAGTTTTTGTAAGAATTTTATTTTCCAGTCGAGTACAACATGGTCAAATGGTAATCTCGGTGGATTGTCAGGAGCAGATTCCGTATGCCAACAACAGGCTATCAATGCAGGGCTTAACGGAACATATAAAGCTTGGCTATCTGATGGGAACAACTCAGCCTACTCTAGAATGACACATTCAACATTGCCTTATTATACACCTAGTGGAACTCTTGTTGCTAACAGCTGGAATGATCTAACCGGTGGTAATGTATTAAATGGTATTGCAACATATGCAAATGGTACAAACATATCATCCTACAATCAATACAAAACCATTATATTGACAGGTACTAAATATGACGGCAGTAGTGAAGGTGACAACTGTAACAATTGGACTAGCACGAGTAGCTCCCTTTATTCTGCTTATGGCGGTTATAGCTTTTACACTGGCACCTCTTGGTCAGGCACTGGTTACTGGGATTGTTCTAATGTCAATAGTAATTATTTATCAGTGTATTGTGTCCAACAATAGATTGAAAATACTGTTGCTGCTTAGCTTTTATTAACTGTGTTGTCAATCTCTTAGTATTGTAAAAAGCTCTCACTCTGTGGGGGCTTTTTTATTATCCTAAAACAATTCTGAATATACAGCGACTCAGGCAAAGAAGGCTAGTGATTGCTAACTGATTAGGCCAGGAGGTGAAGATGACAGTGCCGATCCGCAGCATATCCAACCCGCCATATACCCTCAGTAGTAATGATTCCTCGCAGTAGTATCCCTCACTAAGTAACAAATATAAACCCTCATTAACCTAGCAGCCAAAGCCTATCCCTCACGCCCCAAACTAGTTCTACAGCGCCTTTTCTCTGTCCAAAGCAGGCTAACCCCTTAATCAACTAAGTAAGGGATATTGCTATGGCTCTATTCAGGTGTGCCAGATGTCATTCTGTTTATTCCGACCACTACCCGACCGACGATACCTGTCTCAAGTGTAATAAGGGAACCATTCGGATCATCCAACCCAAGGAGGTAAGACCGTGACCGCAATCAAACCAACAATCAAGCTATTCGATGACACCACCGGTATCCACATCAACAGCCTTATCTTGGAGCATAACGGTAACAATTACCAGTTCCCAGGCGGGACCAACGACACCATTCACGTATTCACCGAGAGCATAGCCCTGTATGTCCTCACCGTTAACAAGAGCCACGGAACCATGTGCCTCAATGCTTTCATGCAACCTGAGTCCGACCCGATTAATAGTGTCTACCTTCATACCCTAAAAGACATCAAGGAAACCCTCGGTGACAAGTGGGAACAGCTATCACCCAAGGCAATCACTCTAAAGCTGATTAACTACCTGATGTAACAACCCAAAGGAGGAATCACCATGCCAACCGTTGACGGATTATTTGGACCAATCGAGATAGCAGCACCTAAACCCAGGCAGATTAAGTTCAAGCAAATCAAGGCAGTATATGAAGTCCTGACGATTAATGAAGAGACAAGTAATTACCTGAAACCCAATATGAGGTATACGTCACCAACTCAGATATTCGACACCTTCAGTTTCCTTCAGGACGAGACCAAGGAATATTTCATAGCCCTGCATCTGGACGGTAAGAACCGCATTGTGTGCTGTGACATATGCAGCATTGGCAGCTTGAATCAGAGTATCGTCCATCCGAGGGAGGTTTACAAGACGGCACTGTTGTCATCGGCAGCAGCTATCATACTGATGCATAACCACCCTACAGGTGATCCTACTCCCAGTAGTGAAGACCTTGAAGAAACTAGGAGGCTCAGAGAGGCAGGTGATCTTATCGGTATCAAAGTGCTGGACCATATCATTATCGGATCAACGTATTACTCTTTTGTAGAGAGAGGTGTCATATGATGAAATGTGAATACTGTGGAAAGACAATGCGCCCAGGTGACACGGTACATGGTATCAAGTATGGTGTGCTTGGTCACGATGGAAGGTTTAAGGCTGCAATTGACTCAGCACCGACAACACTATGTGGCCCATGTGGAACATTGATATATGGCGTAGTCTATGCTTCCTTGGATACTGGGACCTTAGCATACCCTGTCATATTCAAGATGTACAATGAACTGACAACCTTGATGAAAAATGGATACAAGTTAATATCTGCAATATCAAAGCTACCGGCCAAGGAACAGCACGCATTACGGCACTTAGTTGAATCCTGCAAGTCCTCAAGATAACCTGACCCCCTCCTCGAAAGCGACACTCTGTCTTACGACCTCCATTAAAAATACAGCATGCGAGCTATTAGCATTTAGTAGTCGATTCCCTTTTGATAATGTATTGCCTAAACCTTGGGTCAGAGAGAAGTACATGTTGTGTAAAATTTTTAGTTATGTCTAGCAATGCGTGTAATGACAAGTTTACCTCAGGTTTTTCAAGACTTGCCTGCATCTCGATAAAATGATTAGTGAAAATATTATGTTCCTCTTTATGGATGTTTTCTTCGTCATATGAAGTGAGGTGCATCCATTGATCTTCGCAATAGAAGTAATGAGATGTGTGTTCGCTTAGTTCTTTTAGAGTATGTTGAAACATTTCTACAGTGTGTCCGCAGGTGAAATGACGATATAAGATGTATAAAATTTCCTCAAGATTTTTGTTGAATTCATCAAGCATTTCAATTAAGTCGTTGCCTTTCAATTCTACAATGTTAGCCTCTTTTAAAATATTTGAAGGCATAAATATCTCCTGTAGTGTCAATATAACAGCCTTTACAAATTGAATAGAGATCAATAGTCCATGGGAATGCTAATACATGTCTTGATTGCTAAAGTCCCTTTAAATCGAAGATATGGAGGTCGCAATGTTAGATAGTTCCTGATCTTTGTCGGGTGTAAAGTGTAAGTCATGCCCAGACGGTGTAGTAGCATAAACCGCTATCTATCAGCGACATAGGCGCACTATGTTCTTTTTTTAAATCTAAAGTCCACATTGCAGGATTCACTTGTCGAGATGTCACCACTTCCTTCGCAGCTTGGACAAATGATTTCCCCCGATCCAGTACACCTTGCACAATCAGCGTCTCTGATAGTGGCCAATAATGAAAGATTGACTGTTCGCTTTAGATCACATGCAAGGCAAAGTATTGTGCCGACGCCTTCAAATCTAGGACACATAGCCATTATTTACCTCACAATCCTGTGTTATTAGCGATTAGAGTGAATTCCTACCAATATGTCAAATTGGCATGCCTATCGTTAACATTTACCACTACCGTCACACTTAGGACAAGTAATCCCACCAGTGACATTTAAACCTACCAGTGGTGGAGGGTATATTGTTCCAGTTCCATTACATGTAGGACATTCAATTGGATAGTCAATGACACTCTCACCAGGGCTCTCTGTTGTCCTCTCACGTTCACACTTCGTATCAGTTGACATTTGTCATCTCCTTATACGTCAAAACCTCAGTTGGAGCAAACGCTGCATATGAGGTTCCTCTCTAATGTGTGATTAACCAATTAAATTTCTCCCTGTCCTTCACACGCAGGACAATTGATATTACCCTGTCCATTACATCCTGAACAGTTTAGTGCACCTAACCCCAGCAATGGCACGAGATATTTCCGTCCTTTTCCTCCGCATGTCGGGCATTCTACTATTCCATTACCATTGCATCTGGGACAAATAGCCATTTGCCTCACCTCTAACTAACCATTCGGTAAATCCACAAGTCACACCTCCTAGTTATAAACCCATACTACTAATGTATCTCGATTTAATGTTAGGTCAAATATTAGCAATATCAAAATGTGTAATTCATTAGATCGAAATAAATATTCAAATTAACTATTTCAATCACTATAACAACATGGGAGATTAATTATGTCAGTATACAAGCGAGGAGATAAAGGTGTCTTCTACATGAACTTCACCGTGGATGGAGTACGTGTAACCAGGAGTACCGGCAAGTTCACCAAGAAGGAGGCCAAATTAGTTGAGGCTGTTGGGAAGAAGAGGATGATGGTTGACGGCGCATTATCCCTCAGAGAGAAAGCCGCAAGGATGCCACTGGGCACAGCAATCCAAAAGACCTATGACGAACGATGGAAGGACAACAAGGATGGTCTCAAGAGTATGCGCCTGGCAGAACGTGCAATGGAGCTAATCGGTGACATAGCCATTAGCAAGATAGACGATGCCGCAATCAAGCTATTAATCAGGGTGTTGGATGGTTCCGGTATCAAGGGGGCCACGGTTAACAGGTATCTTGCCACCATGAAGACATTGTTACGTCACCATCGGCAGCCATGGGAGCATATCCAACTGAAGAAGGAGAGCAAGGGCAGGATTCGTGTTCTGTCCAGGGAAGAAGAGGGTAGGGTGGTTAGCCTGTTACGGGATACGGTACATAACGGCAGAAGGTGTCATTTTCCCGAGGTAGCTGACTTGGTAGAGGCTCTGGTGGACACTGGGTGTCGGCTGTCTGAGGTGTTGGCCCTACGCTATGACGATATCAACTTTGAGACCAATCTGATAACTATATGGATTAACAAAGGAGAGAAACCGAGGAGTATTCCCATGACGGTGAGAGTAGGGAACATATTGAAGGCAAGGCAGGTAGGTAATTCGGTTAAGCCCTTCACCATTGATAGGGATCAAGCTGAGAACGCTTGGACATGGGTAAGGAAGACGATGGGGCTTTCAGGTGATACCGAGTTCGTAATGCATGCTCTGAGACATACAACCGCTACCCGATTAATTGACAAGGGTATCGACCTTTACACCGTAAAAGAGTGGTTGGGGCACAGCACAATCCAGGTAACGGAACGGTATGCTCACCTGAACCCTGATAAACTGGTACACGCCGCTAACATGCTGGAGCTATGAAACATTAGTGATATCAAGTGATTTGTAGTATATTACTGGTACACTTTCTGGTACACTTTATTCGTTATTTTACTACTTTTGAGGTGGTAGGTGGCAAAGTCAGCTGTTTCAGGTGGAGTCTATAAGGGCCTGTTGAACTAAACCGCGTTGCGGTAATTTAAAAGCAAACCCAAGCGTCAAGACAGAGGCGGCTCCCTGGAGCCGCCTTTTTGCGTCTCTTCGATCTGCATGGACTTTCGTTTATCCTGCTCATGGCTT
>Ga0209123_1001243_pt1 | contig 26195 bp, 29 predicted proteins | sample BarGraIncu00431A_FD_184500 | JGI IMG/M metagenome (GOLD analysis project Ga0209123, IMG submission 184500) | Arctic peat soil microbial communities from Barrow, Alaska, USA - Barrow Graham LP Incubations 004-31A (SPAdes) (version 2) | ecosystem: Environmental > Terrestrial > Soil > Wetlands >...
TTAACAGGCTGATATACAGCGAGTATAATGATTTATTTAAGGTGTACACGAAGAGCTGTACGCATGTTGCAGAAGAGTATTTGTCAGGTCTGTTACAGTGCGAAAAGGGACATGAGAACATGGAGCGGATGGTAGAAAAAGTGAATGATTCCGATTATAAACGCTATATCCATTTTCTGTCTGTTAGTAAATGGAGTGCATCTGATGTGAATTCAGTCACAATGAAATCGGTGGACAGCACATTAGGGGGACAGAAAATAAAGAGTGGCTTGCCGACAGGATTTGTAATAGACAAAACCTCACACCTGAAAATCAATCAATTGAATAACCAAAAACTAAAAGGGCTTAACCGCCCTTTTTTTCTACTACGTCTGATTATAGATAAAGATTATCATTTACATGAATAATGCCTGCTATTGTAAAGTTTTTGTGGTAAAATATAAATATGAAGACACCAAATATTATAAAACTTGGAAATTGTTTTGAGGTGATTAAAACACAAATTGCTTATATTTACATAAATTCAAATTTTATTAAAAGATAAATTTAATACTTATGCATATAACAAGAATTTGTATTAAAAACTTTAAGGGCTTTGAAAATTTTGACTTAGCATTAAACCCTGGAATGAATATCATCGTTTAATCAACCTGGATTCTATTCTGCTCATGACTTCATTTCGATGATTTTTGCTTATTGGAAGTCTTACTGAACCTATTATTACTTCATTACAATCAATGGTTTGAATGGCTGAAATAGCAACAAGATAAGATTTATGTATTCGTGAAAAGAGATGAGCGGGAAGCTGCTCTTCAATACCGGAAAACGTCAGATAGGTAATATACTTTTTCTGATGTGTATGGATAATGACATAATTCGCCATTGCTTCAATGTATTCCACATCATCCATCATTATTTTTTCAATTTTCCCATTGCATTTGATAAAAAAGAAATCCTGGGTAATGCTAACTTCCTTGTTTTTTGCATGAAAATAACTTTGGGCTTTTTCGGCAGATTTCAGAAATCTTGCGAATGAAATTGGTTTGAGCAAATAATCTACCACATCCAATTCAAAACCCTCCAACGCATATTCGGAGAATGCAGTAGTGAAAATTATGAGTGGTGGCTCGGCCAATGCCTTGACAAATTCGATACCAGTGAGTTTTGGCATTTGTATATCAAGAAAAATCAGGTCAATTCTATTCTTCTGTAGCAAAGACGCAGCTTCTGTCGCACTTTTACATTGTGCAACCGGGTGTAAATAATCTATTTGCCAGATATATTCCATCAGGCCTTCACGGGCAATAGGTTCATCGTCAACTACAAGACAATTAATCACAGTATCTGATTTTAAGTGTTGTTTCATACGTATTTTCAATACGCTTATTGGTTAGCGAATGTTTCCCCGGATATAACAATGCCAGCCTACGTTCCAGATTTTTTAATCCGAGACCACTCGAACTTTGCACTTGTTCATTGCCATCCAGCGAATTATATGTATTTACCACGTTTACTACAAATAAGCAATCCTGTTCCCTGGAGATGGCAATATAAAGCTTGTTTCTTGATGGATCTTTAAAGTTCGAAATATGCTTAAATGCATTTTCAACGAGTGGCAATATCAGAAGTGGTGCAATTTTAAATGAGTCAATATTTCCGGGCAGCTTCAATTGCAAATCAGTTCCAGTCTCCATCCTCAATTGCTGTACAGCAACATAATTTTCGATGTAAGCAAGTTCCCTTGAAATATCAATCATGTCGGTATTACATTCATAAAGCTGATAACGAAGCATCTCTGACAATTTTTCTACAGAATTCCGGGCTTCGCTGTTTTCTTTTTGGATCTGAAAATAAATAGTATTCAGCACATTAAAAAGAAAATGCGGGTTAATCTGCGCTCGTAAAAAAGCAAGTTCTGTGCTTACCTTTTCATTTTCAACAATGTGCAATTGCTGTTCTATACCAAAACGGTCAATGATAATCTGAATCGCACTGCACACGGTAATAACAATTAAGTTGATGATAAAAAAAGCTGCCGAAAGCAACTGGATAACGGAAATACTCCTGAATATTGATTTCCCGCTCAACTCATAATAAAATGCACCACCAATAAAAAAGGTAAGTATTGTATTGATAACGACAACAAGCACTAGTGAACCAATGAATTTTCCTATTGCCTTATGATATAAAAACCTTGGAACCAACACCTTGGTTGACAAATATGCAGGAAGGGCTGTAAAACCAGTAACAACGAGTGTGGCTACAAATTGTGACAGGAATGGCGTGTTATAGTCATAGATAATGAATAAAAGAAAAAAGGTGAGCATAATCCACAAAAGAAAACTTTTTCCGAATCTTAATATTTCATTTTTCCTGTTCATAAGGGCCCTCCGATTAACACCTGCAATTTATGGTAATTTCCAACTGATTGTTTATTGGCACATCAAGTATTTCAGGCATGTTATCCTTAAATACCTTCCTGTTGTGTAAATCCACCTGACACTTCATAATAAATAAGTAAATTTAGGTAATCAACAGTCACTTTTGGAGTGACTGGATTCTTGAAAATTAATGCATAATAAATCAATAGTCAATAATTAAAAAAAAACAAATCAAATGAATTTAAAATCACTAACATTTCTAATCCCGGAAAGTTTCAAGTCCCTCAAATTGGTCTCTCGATGACTTCCGACGGAACACCTTCGGCTCATTACGAACAAGATGTTGCGACTGGTTTGTACGACAAACAAATCGCAATGTTTATTGATGGATTACAAGCAATGGCAATCCCCGCTTATGTTCGTATCGGATACGAATTTAATGGTGTGGCTTGGAATGGTTATGTACCCGCAACCTACAAGAGTGCCTATATCCGAATTACCAATATGATTCGCGCCCGGGGTATTGAAGTTGCAACTGTTTGGGATTTAGCGATGGATAGAGTCATGAACTATATGGATTACTATCCTGGAGATGAATATGTTGATTGGTGGGCGATAAACCTGTTTTCGGCAAGCCACTTCACCGATTCCAATGCAAAAAATTTCATGGACAATGCCGGAACACATAAAAAACCGGTGATGATTGGAGAAACCACTCCAAGAAGTGTTGGTGTACTGAATGGCCAACAAAGCTGGAACCAGTGGTTCGCTCCATTCTTCACATTTATCCACAATTATCCTGAAGTAAAAGCATTTTCTTATATCGACTGGAACTGGTCGCAATATCCACAGTGGTCAACCTGGGGAGATGCCCGATTAGAAATGAACCCGATTGTCGGCGGAAACTTTGCCAATGAAATGGATTCGCTCAAATACTTGCACGCTTCTACTGAAAGTGCTTTCAGGAAAACTTTCGGCTCGTCTGACAATACTGCCCCTGAAACGCCAGGAACCATCGCTGTGTCTCAATTAGGATATCCGCTTCAATTAAATTGGAATGCTGTTACTGACCCGTCAGGACTTTCGCATTATATTGTTTACAAAAACGGAATGCTATCTGATTATACCCTTACGCTCCCCTATTCCGATAAAAATATCGCAGCAGGCGAGGTGATTACCTATGCAGTATCTGCAATGGACAGATCTGGCAATGAAAGTCAGAAGACAGCCGACATGAAGGTTACTGTTCCATCATCGCTCAGCAAAGCAGTTAAAGGAGAATTTGACAACGGTACTCAGAATTGGCAGTTATTGACCTACGCAACGGGTGCTGCGGCATCAGTGAAGATTGATTTGAACTCGGTTATTTCGGGTCAAAAATCTTGTGAAGTCGATCTGTCACAGGTAACCGGAACAGATTGGCATATCCAACTGTGGCAATGGCTTTCCATACATCAGGGACGAAAATACACCATTACTTTTAAGGCAAAGGCATCAGCCGCCAGGACAATTACACTGGCTGTGCAGCAAGGTGCATCACCATATACAATCTATTTTAGTAAAGCACACTCACTAACAACCACCGTTCAGACCTTTACTGATCAAGTGACAATTAATACGAACGATCAGGCAAAGCTCGAATTTATGCTTGGAAGTTCGACCGATTCAGTATGGATTGATGCCGTAGAAGTCGTCGAATCGTCAACATTTACGGGCCTAGATGAAGAAGCCGGAACAACCGGAAACCTTTATTTGCAACAGAACTTCCCCAACCCTTTCAATTCAACAACTACGATTAAGTATAAAGTTTCAGAGCCAGGCCTTGTTTCGTTAAAGGTATTTAATGCCATGGGTACTGAAGTGGCAAGCTTGGTAAATGAGAAAAAACCCAAAGGAGATTACTCTGTTGAGTGGAATGCAACAGGATTAGCTGATGGCATTTATTTATGCCGATTGCAGTCTGCTACATTTTCAGAAACTAAAAAACTTGTTTTGCAGAAATAAATCCCATTAACCCATTTTAAAAAAGGAGGAACCATTATGAAAACATTTTTACTACTTGTCAATTTTCTGATTACTTTTTGTGTTCTCTATGCTCAAAATCCCGAGTGGATAAATTACAATACTACAAATTCGGGCTTGCCGAATTATTATGTTAGTTCAATAACGATAGATGGTTCAGGCGATAAGTGGTTTGGAACCGGTGCCGGAGGGGTTGCCAAATTAGCCGACACAACCTGGACGGTTTACAACAGTTCAAATTCGGGTTTACCCTACGACGGTGTTACTTCAATAACGATAGAAGAAGGTACAGGGATTAAGTGGATTGGCACTAACCAGGGTCTCGCTAAATTTGACGACACAACCTGGACGGATTACGACTGTCTGAATTCGGGTTTGACCTGGTGGATAGTAAATTCAGTAGCAATAGACAATTCAGGGCATAAATGGATCGGCACATTCAGTGGCGGGCTTGACCGATTTGACGGCGACACAACCTGGACGGTCTACAAAACTCAGAATTCGGGCTTGCCTTCTAACTATGTTTGGTCAATTGTGATAGACAATTCAGGGGATTTATGGATTGGGACAGGTGCCGGACTGGCCCATTTTAACGGCGACTCAAGCTGGACGGTATATAATACTTCGAATACGGGATTATCTAATGACAATGTTACTTCAGTAGCCATTGACGGATCAGGGAATAAGTGGATCGGGACCAGCCATGGAGGGCTTGCCAAATTTGATGGCACCACATGGGTGGTTTACGACAGCACAAATTCAGTCTTGCTCGACAATAGTGTAATTTCAATAGCAATAGACGAATCAGGAAATAAGTGGATAGGAACCTATTTTGGACTTGTAAAATTTGACGATACAAACTGGACTGTCTATACTGATCTTAATTCGGGATTACCAGAAAATACTGTTACTTCAATAGCGATTGACGGTTTAGGAAATAAGTGGATCGGGACGACTGCTAATGGCGTATCGGTTTATAAAGAAGGCGGTGTAGTTTTATCCGTAGAGGAAGCACAAAAAAATAACACCCCAAAAGCAATTGTTTTATTTCAGAATTACCCCAACCCGTTCAATGCCACAACAACTATTAAATACAAAGTTACTGAACCAGGCTTCGTGTCGTTAAAGGTATTTGATGTCATGGGTACCGAAGTTACCAGCCTGATTAACGAACAAAAGCCTGTTGGAGATTACTCGATTGAATGGAATGCAAGAGGATTGGCAGGTGGTATATATTTCTGCCGGTTGCAGGCAGGCTCATTTTCAGACACTAAAAAACTTGTTTTGCAGAAATAACTCCAATTAGCCCATTTAAAAAAAATATGAGTATCAGGAATCATTAAAAAGATGGTAATTGGTAAACAAATACTACCCCTCCGCCTGTCGGCACCTCCCCTAAATTTTAGGGGAGGCAGATTTTTACCAACAGAACAGCAGCGGGAATGGGCAGATAAAGTTTGCACTGATCTTAAAATTCAGTCAATTGAACCCTTGTGCGGTCGCGGTTCAGAAGAAATTCTGCTAGATTTTATTGATTCAGGTTTTAAAGCTGCTGTTGTTGCCACTCAGGCTAATCTTTTAGACGAAAAGTGGCTAGGCAGAAAATTAGACAGATCATTTTTGAAAGATATTAAGGATTTAAAAAATATTGATGTTTGTGGTGAAAATGGTGAATACCATACGTTGGTTATAAATGGACCGATATTTAAAAAAAGAATAGATATCAGTAAAACAGAAAAAGTCCTTAGAGACGGTTATTGGTTTTTAGATATTCAAGAATATAATTTGATTGTAAAAAATGATTAAGAAAACAAAAAGGCTATTCTTATGAATGGTCTTTTTGTTTCCCATCCAAACTCATTCGAACATCATCCCATGTTTGGAGGATTAGATGAAGGTTTAAGCTTAATAAGTCTCGTTGCAATAGTTATATATAAGGACCGCAATAAATCAGATAATAAACCTTCTGTTCTAAAAGGTTAAATCTTCGATATTTAATTCTCTACGCAAACAGTCTAGTGAGTTGATAATGATTAACAAACGGCACAATTTTTTGAGGATCGAGAATCAAAGAACCGTTAATAATAATTGAAAGAGGTCAATTAAATTTTATTTTTGGATGTTAAAATTGTCAATTTGTCCCGTTCTCTTAAGTGACGGTCGTGCGCACACGGATGGACAGAGGTTCCAAAATCTACTTTTTACCTTTATTTTCTAAGGGTAAAAATAGGTTCGAGGCATCATTTTTTAAACAATAAATAGAATCAGACTTTTTAATCTCCAAAAGTGATTTTTTCGTTGTAATACAAAGCTTTTTGTCAAATAAAGTTAGGTTCGAAGATATTTCCTTGAGTATCTCAGTTTTTATAGAATCATCGCCATTTTTGAATCTTTCAAGAGCATTTAAGGCAAATTTATAATCTTTCTGTTTTTCATCATACCACTCAATATTTTGTCTTTTTGTTTCTTCAATCTCAAATTCAATCAATGATATTTCCTTCTGAGTTTTTGACATCGACAAATTAAATTGATCTGAATTTAATTCGCTATCGGCTCTTAGATTTATTAATCCAGATGCCCGGTCTTCAAGTTCAGTTTTTCTTTTCTTTAATCCTTTGATAATTTTTTCATCATCTTCTTTGCTCTCATTTCCTTGTTTTAGTGTATCCATAGCCCAAGAATATGAATCCGGGGTAATTGATATTTTTCTCAACTCCCTTTCAATCGAGGCGTCGATTATATCCCTTGTAATTGAGCCCTGAGAGCACTTTCCTTTGCTTTTAGTGCAATGGTAGTAAAGAATATCAATAACACTCGGATTTTGCATTTTAGAGAATTCAGTATTACATCTAGGACAAGACGTTCTATTCTTAATCGAATATTTGTACTTACAATTGGAACAAATAGCCTGTAGTTTGTGATCAGGTGTTACCGTACATCTGCACTCCCCACATTTAATAATTCCACGGTACGGAAAATCATATTTTTTGTCCCTTGAAAAAGAATTAGGTTTTCCGTGAAGTATGATTTGAACCTTTTGAAACTCTGTAGGGCTAATCATTACCTTGTGCCTTCCTTTGTAACGGATTAGATTACCATCTTTATCTCGCCAATGATAATATCCACAGTAAAATTCATTAGTGAGTATGGAATAATATGTACTTCTGGCGAATATTTTCCCTTTATTATTCCTAACTCCTATTGCATCACCTTTCTTTTTAATACCAACTATTGAATATTCCCCAGTTAAAAATGATTTCCAGATATTTTTAAGCATCTGGAATTGTTGTTCGTCTGGGATTATTTCATCATCAGTACCAAGAACAAATCTGGGCTTGTGTACATATCCAAATGGCAATATAGGTATCGGATACCATCCTCTCTCAGCTTTTTGCCTCATACCTCTTTTAACATCAAGGCTTAAATCCTTAACGTATTGATTGGCCATGCCGAACTCAACTTGCATGAGCAAGACATTGTCCGTAGGATTATAATCTCTTTCAAAGGTCTGAATATGCTTAATGATATTTTGTTGGAGCATCCAACTTATTTGACCTCCATCTATGGGATTTCTTGCCAAACGATTGAGTTTCCAGGTGAGAATGCCTTGTGCTTCTCCTTTATGGATTCTCTTTAGCATGTTATTAAATAGGGGCCGACCTGGTTCTTTGGCTGACTTTGATTCTTCTATAACATCGACAACATCGATGTTATATTTCTCCGTCAACTTTAGAGCCTCCCTTATTTGATCCTCAATAGAGGCCATCTGACGATCCTCCGACTCACTAGACTTTCTTGCATAGAGGAAGTATTTTAAACCTTCACTTCTCATAGCAAAAACCAGAAAGGGATAACAGAATAATTTAAGTGTGGCACACAAAATTCTCTGTTACCCCTTTCTGAGCTTAAATTATAAATCTCGTGTGCCATTGTTATTTTAGCATATTTCATAGACTTTTATCAATAACAATAGCTACTAATCGAATTAGGCTCAATCCTTCTCTAATTGCTTCTTCTTTAGAAATCTCTTCTCCAAATCTCTCAGAATAAAGCCTTTGATATTCTTTGATTTGTTCCTCATTTAATTCTGTTGGCACTCGTAGTATCATATAAATAATACTAAAATTTAATACGGTAAAAGAAAGTATCAATCGTCTGCTAAAAATTCAATTTATTGCTACCTCTAAAAATCTTGGAATTCATTTACTATTGGATGATGCAAGAGAATTACACAAAAACTCCAAATATTCTATTCGATCAACTTCTTCGGGAATTAAGTAATTCGGAGCTTAAGATTCTTTTAATAATTATCCGACAAACGAATGGGTGGATAGATAGCAAATCAAAAAAGTATAAGACGAGAGATCGAATTACATACAGCCAGTTTATTTCCAAAACTGGAATTTCAAGACGAATAATCTCTGTTGCAATTAATTCATTGCTAAAAAAGAATCTAATTCAAATTACCGACACTCAGGGGAATGCTTTAATTGTTCCAAAAGATAGAAAAGGTCGATATTTTATTTACTATTCTCCACTTCTAAAACATGTTCAGTCACTATCAACATGTGCAATAAGTGATACTAACATGTGCAAAAAGCGACATGAACATGTGCAAAAAGTGATACATAACAAAAGAAACTATAACAAAAGAAACTTATCAAAAGAAAGAGGGCCTGATTACAAACACATTGAAGAAGTTATAGAAGTAGTGAAATCAAAATGGGAACACAAAATAAAAGAATGATAACGATTTATCGGTATTCTTAGGAATACCGATAAATCTACAATAACTTTTATTTGTATCACCATTTTGCCTTTTTAGCAATTAATGATTACTCCCTTTCACTCTTGTTTTTTTCTACCATTAAGGTACGCAATTTTAATATAACTAATTGCAATTTAAATTATTATGAGAAATTTATTAAGAACCTATCGTAAAAAGACAGAATTATCAATTGAAAATATTTCCTATCTCCTTTCCATGCAAGATAGTTCAACGCTATCGAGATGTGAAAGAGACAGCCGAAAACCGAGCCTTGAAATAATTTTTACCTACCATATTCTTTTTCAAGTATCCATTGAAAATTATTTGAAAATGAAATGAGAAATACCTTAAGAAAAATTGCCGAAAACATTGATCCGTTAATTACAATCCTTACGGAACAAGATTTAACCAGAAAGGTCGAGGCTCGAGTCTCATTCCTGCAATCATTAAAAGCATTAATTAATACAAAAATATGAACGAAGGAACATTAATTGCGATCCATCCTAACGCCACAGGATTTGGATATGTTATTTTAAACGAAAAAGGTGAAATTCTGGATTCTGGAATTACCACAATTCGTCCAGCAAAAAATGACAAGTGTATTGAAAAAATAAATGAAGTTGTTTGCTATTATCAACCAAGCATTTTAATATTAGAAGATTACGAGAATTCAATTAAATCGGATAGAGTAAAAGAATTAATCAAACGAATATGCAATTGCGTAACAGCCGGTATTAAAATCTTCAAATATTCCAGAGATCAAGTCAAAGACACTTTTGAGCTTTTTGGAGCGAGAAATAAGTATGAAATCTCTCAGAAAATTTCCGAAATATATCCAGAGCTAAAAACCAAACTTCCAAACAAAAGAAGACCTTGGGAGCCGGAAAATTATTATCAGGGACTTTTCGACGCCATGGCTTTAGTTTTTACTCATCAGTACTTAAATGACTAAAACCCAATTGGTGTTTAAAAGGCTTCGCTACTTGTATTGACTTTGAACGTCAGTATCCTGATAATAAAAATAGAATTGACTCAGTGGAAAATCCTCAAAACCCAGATGTTTACGCCCTCAGTCGGGCATGGCTTCGCCGGAGTAATAATAAGTCTTACTATAAGCCAACTCGTATATTCTCAATAAAAAATATATCAACACATCATAGTTTCGTTGCTTTTTAATATCTTTAAGGTATTAAAAAACAAAGGATATGAAAAAGCAAGTTGGCATCTGGATTCGAGTCTCAACCGAGGACCAAGCAAAAGGAGAAAGTCCAGAACATCATGAATATAGAGCAAGAAGTTATGCTGAGTCTAAAGACTGGGATGTAGTAACCGTTTATCATTTAGAAGCTGTCAGTGGAAAGACAGTCCTGCACCACCCTGAAGCTGAAAGAATGCTAAAAGATATTAAATCAGGAATTATCACAGGACTTATATTTTCCAAAATTGCACGTCTGGCAAGAAACACCAGAGAATTACTTCAACTTTCAGATATTTTCAGAGAATACAGCGCAGACTTGATTTCGCTCCAGGAAAGCATTGACACTTCAAGTCCCGCAGGACGTTTCTTCTATACACTCATTTCAGCTATGGCACAATGGGAAAGAGAAGAAATTGCCGATAGAGTTTCTGCTTCAATTCCTATTAGAGCAAAGCTTGGTAAATCACTTGGAGGTCAAGCTCCATACGGTTATGAATGGAAGGATAAAAAGCTGATCATTAACGAGCAAGAAGCAACTATTCGAAGACTGATTTACGATTTATTCCTGGAGCACAAAAGAAGAAAAACTGTAGCAACTCTTTTAAATCAAAAAGGTTATCGTACAAGAAATGGTTCTAAATTTTCAGACACAACAGTGTCTAGATTATTAGAAGACCCGATTGCTAAAGGTATAAGGAGAGCGAATTATACTGAAAGCACCGGGGAAAAGAAACACTGGAAATTAAAAACAAAAGATGAGTGGGTATTTAATGAAGCTCCAACAATCATCACAGAAGAGAAATGGGAAAAAGTAAATTCAATTTTAATCCAACAATCCAAAGAAAGAAAGCAACCACTTAACAAGAAAACTCATTTATTCACAGGCTTTGTGACTTGTGCTTGTGGAAGTAAAATGTATTTGCCATCCAACAGCCCCAAATACACTTGCCCAAAGTGTAAAAACAAAATTCCACAAGATGATTTGGAAGAAATCTTTCATCAGCAATTAAATGATTACATTATTACCAAAGAAAACATTAATCATTTCGTTAATACAACTGAGAGCTATATTTCTGAAAGAGAAAGCCAATTAAAAACATTGCAGAAAGAAGCAATAAAAATACAGACCAGATTAGATAAGCTAATAGAGCTAAACCTAAGTAACGAACTACCTACAGAGGGCTTTAAACACCACTACAACCCCCTATTTGAGCAACTACAGCAGATACAGGTCCAAATACCTCATATTGAAGGTGAAATCCTTGCTCTAAAACAAAACGAAGAGAGCAGTAAATATCTCTTCTCCGAAGCTCAAAACCTATTCTCCAAATGGCAAACATTCAGCAGAGACGAAAAAAGAAACATTATTGAATCAATAACCGATTCAATAATCATCGATAATGAAGATATCATTATCAATTTAAAATACCTCATGCCTCCGTCTTCTATAAACCCCACAGATGGTCAACACAACTTCAGGGATACGATGCCCGCTAATCCCTGAAGGATAAAAAGGAACAGTTTTTGGACAAACTGCCGGAGAAGTTTAGCCACCAGAATTTTATAGATCTGGCTAAAAGTATTTCTATTGCGGAAAGGACAGCAGTAAGATATATTGCTGACTTTTGTGAAAAAGGTTTGATTCGACGTGAAATTCAAGGTACTTATACAAAGGAAAAAGAAAGGTAGTTTACGCCAAAAAGCCATAAAGCCAAAAAGCCAGTTTTTCTTTTTATCAAATACGGTTCAATTGTTCGTTTTCACCTTAAGTTTTTTTTTTAAAAAAAAGACAATAAAACATTTAAGAAAGCCTATACTGAAAAAGGAATACGATTAGAATCAATCGCCTTCACCAATAGATTACCAATGATCAAGGAACCTGGTAAAATGTCACTTCACTTCTATAAGGAATAAGGGGAAACTATGTCTTATTATAAATAAAGTAAATGTAATCAATCAAGTAAATAATGAGCAGTACAAAAAGCCAGAAAGCCAGAAAGACAAAACTGGTTTTTTGGCTTTATGGCTTTATGGCTTTTTGCAACATTGTCTGAATTAGGATTTTTAGGATGGAAGGATGGTGCGGCTTTTTTTTTAATCCAAATCCTTTAATCCATCGAATCCTAATTCAGACATTTTTAGATGGATTGGGAAGGACGATCCTGTAGGGTCGGCCCTGTGTGACCGCCCTTTTTTATGTTTGTCTACATTGATGATGAAATGGAAGTCATTAATTGGAAAAAGGGCAAACACGTAGGTTTGCCCGTACAAAGATGAGTAGAGTTAGGGGTTCCGCAATTATGCAATTATGCAAGAGATACTTTTTCTGCATATACAATTCAAACTGCCACAAAAACATAGAGACACAAAAACACACATAGCTTGCGGATCGTCCCAATTCTTCTTAACTTCATAGTTAACGCAATAAATGTATGCCTTGCATAATTGCATAATTGCATAATTGCGAAACCATGGATTAATAGATTAATGAGCTGACAACTACCCTTTAAGCTGCTTGCCACTTCAGAATCTACTAATCGCTTAATTCAAATAGCCAACAGTTCAATACACTCAGGCATTAAAAGTAATAATCATATATTTTCATTCTTATAGCAATTTATTCATTGCCATCACCTTAATACATTCTATATTTGCGTTGTTCAAACAAAAAAGAGTATTATTATTGTATCGCTTTAACAGGCTGAATGAATGTGTTTAAGATCAAAATTGGGTACAACCAGCAATTCATGAATGCGCTTTTAAAATAGTTATGTTGGTTGTAGATAAATCAGAGTTAAATGACTGTTTATAAATTAATTGTGAGGGTACAACCTACAACCTAAATCGAGGTGGGGTTTGATTTTTTGTTAGGGGTGATGAGTTTATGCAAAATATTGGGTTTATAAAAGTATTCTTATTGACTTCATCGCAAAACAATATTATATTTGTCCTTGGTTAAATTAAATTGTTTATAGTGGACATAGTCGAAAAAAATTTAGCAATAATCGCCAATTGTATTGAAACAGGTCAGTACAGAGAGGTCGAAACCGAGCGTTTTGAACTTAAAGATTTATCGGCAGGCTGGGGCGATGACTGGTATAAAAGTGTTTGTTCATTTCTCAATACACATGGAGGAGTAATAGTTATTGGTATCAGGGATAATAATAATGCCAAACCTAAGAATTACAAATTAACATCCTATACAAATACAGATCAGAACGAAAACCATTTAAAACAAGCTCTGCCAAAGATTTTTACTGACAGGGAAGGAAAACAACTTGATTTATCCACCCAGATTTATAAGTTCGAAATAAGAGATTTCTTTGGTGGAAAAGTTTGTATTGTCTATATTGACGAACTATCAGATGATCTGAAATTTGTTTATTATAAAGGTAAAGCTTACAGAAGGAAACTTACCGGAGATCATGAATTAACAATTCCGGAAATTGAAGAATTTGAAGAGCTTAAAAAGGAGATTATTAAAAGCCAGGAATTAAATCCGGTAAAGGGTGCAGAAATCGACCTGATAGATTTAGACAAGTTAAATCAATATATACTTAGGTTTAATAAGGGGAAAAAGAAGGGAGAAACATTAAAGACATCGTTAGAAAATGCGATGTCATTTTTGGTTCGCGAAAATTTTGTAAGAGATAAAAAACCCACACTATTGGGTATGTTGGTATGTGGAAAAGAAGTTGAACGCTATATACAAGGAAAATCGGAATCGGATTGTTATGTTGTTGTACCAAGAGCTGCAAAAGTTGCTCAAAGCAAAGAGATCTTAAACGATAATATTGAGAATTTGATTGAGGGTAGCTTCAACTTTGTATGGCGTAATATACAAGTGGGAGTGAATTATGCAAAAGGTGGAACTGCCGCACCCGAATATCCGGAAGAGTTGATTAGAGAGTGTATTAATAACGCTTTTGCACATCGAAATTACAATACAGATCGCTTTGTTATCATTGAGATCAGGCCAAACGAGAGTTTAATGATTCGTAATCCTGGCGCATTCGAGCGAAGACAGCGGATTAGTATAGACACTGAGTTTGGGAAAATAAGAAGAATTATTCCAATTCAAGTGGCCCGCAATCCTAAATTAACTCATTTATTAAAAAGCTTTGACTATTGGGAGGGAAAAGGAAGAGGATTATCTTCATTAATCGATGCTTGTATAGAGAATGAAATAGATGTACCCTATTACATATTATCGGATGACGAGATTAAACTATATATTCCAAAAGGAAAGGTTCTGGATGAATCTATGGAATTCTGGCTGAATAGTTTTTCTAAATACATTCATGACAATATTGGAAGGCAACTAAATGAAGATGAGAAAATTGTACTCAGTTTCTTTAGAAAGTCGGAATTACTTAATAGAGTTGAAAATTACACCATATTATTAACCTCCGATAATAATCACAAAGCTATAATTGCTGATTTGGAAGAATTGGGATTAATTTTTAAGAATCCTCAAAGTCCTGATCATTATCCAATCTATCAGGTTGACAGGGTGATGTCTAAATCAGATTTTACACCTGAATTAATAGCGATTTTTGGTTCGGAATGGGATTTGTTAAAAGCAGAATATCAAGAGGTATTAATAGCGATATGGCGGTTTAATAAATTTGCCTTCCCCTCCGATTTAGTTAGCGCCAATAGTATAGGCACTTTTGTTTATACAAAAAATCACAAAGAGATTGTTGATCTGAGTGATTATGAGAGTTTTAAACGTAAGGTCAGAAATTTGATTAATCAATTAGAGAACAGAGGATTTATTATGCGTAAAGACGGGAAATCAAAGATTGAAGGTGGAAAACCTGATTTTAAAATTAATGAATCTTTTGAAAAGAACAAAGGACTATTTTAGTTGCATTGAACGATTGTTCGTGTTGCCGAAACCTGATAAAATGAGCATTGTTTATGGAATTACCGATGATTCAAAATAAAATATACGAGATCCGCGGTCAACGGGTAATGCTGGATTTTGATTTGGCAGAACTCTACGGTACTGAAACAAAAAGGCTCAAAGAGGCTGTGCGTCGTAATATGGAACGATTTGAGGGAATAGATTTTATGTTTCAATTGACTAAGGATGAAATTGAAATACTTTCAAGGACGCAATTTGCGACTTTGAACAAAACCAGAGGTTACAATATTAAATATATCCCCCTTTAGCTTTCACAGAGCTTGGCGTAGCAATGCTTAGTAGCGTGTTGAATTCAAAATCTGCAATCGAAATCAACAGAGGTATTATGCGCATTTTTGTTACAATACGTCAATCGCTTATTGCAAATCCCAATACTGGTTTGGCGGAACTTCAAACAGAGATGAAACAACTAAAAGACTATATCGAAGAAGTTTTTACTGACCATAATGATATTAACGAAGATACGCGTTTGCAAATTGAATTTATCAATCAGTCCCTGGCTGAACTGCATATTGACAAAAAACAAAATTCAAAACCAAAGAATAAAATAGGATATTTGACCAATAAAGATGAAGATGAAACGAGCTATCCCAATAATTAGTACTTGGGATAATTACCGGAGTCATTAACCCAAGTAACCAATCATTTGGAGGCTAAAATGAAATCAATGAGAAACCCTAAGCAAAATAAGGGTTACCATTATTCGTTTTCTTAACCTCTTTTACAATCCTCTTTTTTCTTTCATATTACCGATATTACGCATATTACATAGGATACCTTTTTAACCCTTTCAATTCAATTTTAATAATTTAAAAGTTTGCAGATCGAAGTTAATGTAACCTTATGCAAAAATAGTATGAATTGTAATATGCGTAATATGCGTAATATCGGTAATTCTGTAGGGGCAGACCTGTGTGTCTGCCCTTGCCTGAATCAGCCTTGACCTTTATATCTGGCCGGAATATTGCCCCCGAGTACTCGGGGTTGATTTTATGTTTTAATTAACAAATAGAGGAATACGATTCTTTAAGGTCGCAAATTGCGTCCTTAATGAAATTGAAAAGAAGTGAGCATAGTAATTATTTACCTTTCGTTTTTATCGAACAAGGTGTTGCTATGCAGGCAAGCGTGCTTAAAAGCAATACTTTAATTCAACGTTTCTGCTTAAATGATCATATATTTGCATTAATTTACTTCAATTGTTCCCAATAGGGCTGTAACCTTTCCTTTATAGTTGCCATTACATCTTCAAAATTAAGGTTCTTGTCCCGATTAATCTTATTGAGAAATGCTGTCCAGTTTCTTCTTCTGATAGCATTGGTGCCGATTTGCATTCCTACTTCATAGTCAACACAAGCATTAGAAGTGTTTTATGTGTTTGGTGAATCAAGATAATTACAATATATCCACAACTTTGAAGTTTTACAAGCATTGGGTATCATGAAATAATATTACAAGTGGTTTTCTATTGCTAAATTTTGTATTTTTGGATCAAGATGGATGATAAAATTAAAAATATTGATTCAATAATAGAGCATTGGCGTGAATCTTCTGACCAGAATTATTCCACAATGCAAAACTTGATTAAGACTAAAGAGTATTCTTGGGCTTTGTTTATGGGGCATCTGGTTGTAGAGAAGCTTCTAAAAGCACTATATGTGAAGAGATTGCTTAAACATCCGGTCTTTTCACACGATTTACTAAGATTAGCTAAAATGGCAGATGTTGAGTTGCCTCTTGGTTATGACGAATGGCTCGATGAGATAACAACTTTTAATTTAAATGCCAGATATGATGACTATAAACAAAGTTTTTATAAGCTTTGTACGGTTGATTTTTTTAACGAATGGATAAATAAAATAGAAACATTAAGAAAATGGTTAATCAATCAATTATAGATACTGCAAAACTCTATATTCAGAAAATTCCAGCTAGTATGGAGATTAAAAAAGCCTATTTATTTGGCTCTTATGCCAAAGGTAATGCGCACAATGATAGTGACATAGATATTGCAATTGTGCTAGGTAAAATGGATGATTTCTTTGTTGTTCAAATGCAACTCATGAGATTAAGAAGATCGATTGATTTAAGAATTGAGCCACATCCTATTTTGGAAGGAGATTTTAATATTCAGAATCCCTTTGCATATGAAATTCAAAAGACTGGTATTGAGCTTAAATAATATCATGCTCTTTTAATTATGCATTATAAATTGCAACCGATAGAGCCCCGAGCACTCAGTCCAATCTAAACTTTTTAGCTGGGGATTGGTAATTCTCGTCCAATGCAATTGAAGGATTGCAAAAATATTGCAAGTTTACCGGTATTATCCAAGTCTGTAGAGCTTTGCAAAGATATTTATCGGTTAAATTCTGCCGGCACGCAATTATCTTCTCACTTACTACACTTGCGACACAGACTACGGTACTATTTCGATTTTTCACTTAAATACAAATTACACGAAATTGACGAATAGGGTTCAAGGTCCACCTTCTCATTTTCTCCTCTTCTCAAGTAATCCCATTTTGGTAATTTATATCAAATAGGCATTTTTGCGAATAGTACCGTAGTAAGTGTCGCAAGTGAGAATTATTAAAATAAGAAATAAGGAATAAGGAATAAAGAAGCGGTACGATTTATCGAAGTGTATTCGTGAAATTCTCCCGAGAGCTATCGGGATAAATTCGTGTAATTCGTAACTTCATATAATCCTCCCGATAGCTATCGGGATCAACCCGTGCAATCCTACAACACAATCAACGAAGGATTGGAAGTGTATTGCTGGCGTTTAAAGAACCGGATATTTTGGAGAAGTTAACCATTAAAGAAATAGGATTCTATTCAAGCAAATTATTTGCCAATTGATTACTATTTGCAACTAACAATAGTTACATTTGCAAGATAATTACGTATGAATGGGAACAAAGGAAAAGCTGATTGTACGGTTTAAAAAACAACCCAAAGATTTTACTTTTAATGAACTAACACGTCTGTTTCAAATTCTTGGGTTTGAGTTCAGTCAAAAAGGCAAAACATCCGGTTCACGTGTTGAGTTTGTAAACAATGAAAGGGAACTCTATTACAATGCTCATAAACCGCACCCTGATAGTGCAATAAAAAGCTATGTGATGAAGCAAATTTTGGAATTTCTAACATTGAACAAGTTAATATAGATCACATTATGGGAACATTAAAACACAAGGGTTATATAGGAACAGTAGAATATAGCGAAGAAGACAACTGTCTGTTTGGCAAGGTAATCGGGATGAATAAAAACCTGATTACTTACCAAGGCAAAACTGTAGAGGAATTGAAAGCTGATTTTGAGGTTGGAATTGACCTATATCTTGAAAGCTGCGAGGAGCGAGGTATAAAACCTCAAAAAGCATACAGCGGATCATTGAATATCCGGATTCCATCAGAAGTACACAGTCAATTGGCAATAAAAGCACAAATGACCGGACGTTCAATTAATGCCGTTATTAAAGATCTGTTAACTAATCAACAGAACCTGTTAAACACATAATTTATTTGCGCCATGTTAAGGGGATCAGATGTATTCTTTTTGGGTTAAGGGGTAAAAGTAAGGTGATAAAAACGAAACCTTCGGGTATGATTTTGGGAAAACACTTCTCTACAAAAATGAAATGTTTCCATTTTTGTAATTGATATCGAATAGGCATTTTTACAAATAGTACCGTCGCAAGTGTCGCAAGTGTCGCAAATCTAGGATCATTAACAATACCACTTGCGACACTTACTACACTTGCGACGGTACTATTTCGATTTTTCATTTAAATACAAATTACACGAATCCCGAGTACTCGGGACGAATTTGGCGAATAGGGTTCAAGTTCCACCTTCTCACCTTCTCATTTTCTCATCTTCTCAAATGTTCCCATTTTGGTAATTAATATCAAATAGGCATTTTTGCAAATAGTACCGTCGCAAGTGTAGTAAGTGAGAAGTATTAAAATAAGAATTAAGAAATATGGAATAAGAAATAAGGCAAAAAAAACTGAAGTGAAAAGGATTTTTTTATGCAAGTATTCGTGTAATCTACATTTATATCGAATTCACGTTATAATTATTCGATTAACTTTGATTGGTCATTTGAAGACTTTCCAATGTTGTTTGTCATCAGACAATCCTATACCAACCCTATACAAATTCTATAAAAAACCTATACCGGGTATAAAAAATAGATAGACTTAGCATAGGTTTTAATTAAGATATCAATAGGGTTCATTTTGATTTGGGAGCACCCTTGCATTCCCATAGCTACACCGGACATGAACTCGCAAGGACAATTTCAAATCTACACCAGCAGCTTTGAACAACATTGTAGTAAATCAGGAGGGACTAGGGTATAAAAAAAATAAGGCAATAGTTCCAGCGTCCAATGAGATTGCAGAGATTGCAGACATTGCAAGGATTGCAAGTTTCTTATTTTCTCACCTCAACGTTGATTGAGTGGAAAGTAAATACAAGGCATTGAATAAAATACTAAATGTGCAAGGATTGCAAAGATTGCAATCTGACAATAGTTGGAAGTTATGATTTTATAGTTGTTCTTCCTCCCCAAACATAGCCAGCGCACCTGTCGGGCAAGCCTTTGCAACGATGGCTGCTGTTTTTTCAAGACCTTTCTGAATGCTTTTGTTGAATGGAACGCCTACTTTGACATCGAATCCCCGTCCGATAAATGTAAAGCCATATTCTTCCTGATACTGACGGGTTAACCGAACACAGATACCGCATTTGATGCACTTGGCAGGTTCATAAACAATTCCTTCACGGTGAATACTCTTCATTACATTCTGACGTTCATCACTCTGGAATCGTTTCTGAACAGCATTGTAACGATCAGACAAATGGCGCAACACACAGGTTTCAGGATTACGGCAATCGCAATGCATACAGCGTTTGGCTTCACGAATGGCAGCTTCGCGGGTGAATCCTTCATTGCCGGCTTTTTGCCTGGGTGAAGATTCTGAATCATTTTGATATTGAATAAATTCTATTTCGCCTAGCTTTCCGAACTTTGAATTAAATCTCTCAGGAGTTCCGGTAATTTCATTAGTTGTAAAATAGTTATCAATAACGGTTGCTACTTCTTTCCCTTGTCCCACCGATCGCACTGCCAGTTTGGAAGCACGGAGAGCATTTCCGATGGCAAATACCTTGGGAATTGAAGTCTGGTAGCTGGATTTATCAGCATCAATTCCTGATTTGGTAGCCTTTAATCCGAATGTGAATTTTACATCTTTTAGAGATCCTGTAGCAACCACAATGGCATCATATTCTTTTTGAAGAGTTGCAAATTTAAGTTCATCTATTGATTCCTTCAATCGTATCTGAACGCCGGTTGCAAGAATTTGAGCTACTTCCTGATCAATAACTTCAGAGGCAAGTATTTCATTGTCAATTTGAAGTAATTCTCCACCGGCCTTTTCATTCTGATCAAAAATGACTGCCTCATGGCCTTTGATTTGTAAATAATAGCCAGCAGCCAATCCGGCAGGACCGGCGCCTATAATGGCTACTCTTTTGCCTGAAAGTGATGCTATACTTGGAAGGAAAGGTTTTTCATTTTTTAAATCTTCATCACCGGCGAATCTTTTCAACAAACAAATAGAAACAGCTTCGTCTACCTGTTTACGACGACAGCCAGCCTCACAGGGAGCCGGACATATACGGCCTAGTATTGAAGGCAAAGCAATGGCTTGCTTTACAATTTCTAAGGCTTTTTTAAAATCACCTTTGGCAATCAGTCTGTTCATCAAGGGGATATTCATATGGGCCGGACAAACCAACTGGCAGGGTGCTTCACAATCGCCTACATGTTCGCTCAGCAGCAGTTCGAGCGCGACTCTGCGTGATTCGGTTGTCTCTTCATCGTCTGTAATGATGATGAGTCCATCTGAAACAGGAGTTGAACAGGAAGCGAAAAACCGACCGTTCTTGGCGTCTTTTACCAGGCAAATCATGCAGGAAGTAAAATGTTCAGTTCCTTCCATATAACACATGGTTGGTATGTTAATGCCAATTGATTGAGCTGCCTGCCAGACTGTTGTCCCGGCTTCAACCTCAACGGTATGATTGTCTATTGTAAGATTTACCATTTTCTTTATATTTCTTCCCGACCTACCAGAATTTTATATCCTATCAGGTTTCTTTTAATTATTGTTTCTTACTTATCAGTTCATCGGCAATAGTGCGACCCTGTTTTACTCTATCGGCCATTCCAATTCCATCGCGGATGTTCCCTGCCAATATCAATCCGGGGTACTTTAGCTGAAGCTTTTCAATCATTTTATAACGGTGACCAGTGCTTTCGGTGTATTGTGGTATCGCTTTTGGGTAACGCAATATGCGGGTCATATCCGGATTTAATGTTCTGTCACTAAGCATACGCGGAAGGTCTTTCTTTAAAAGTGCATCAATCTCCGCATCATCCATCCCTGCGATATCAGGGCGTTTGACACCACCCATAAATACTGACAACAGCGCTCCTTCTTTTGGAGCACGGCCTTCAAAGAATGACGAAGTGAATAAAACACCCAATATATTTTTGTTTTCCTTTCCTGGGACTAATCCGCCAAATGCGTTGAGCGACATTCCTTTCCATTTTTTGAATCCGAGCAAAACCTGTGTGACAGCGGCGTATTTCAACTCATTGAAGGGGGCAATTTCTTCTTCATCGAGGAATGGTAACAAACCGGCCAGTGCGTATCCTCCACAAGTGGTAACTAAATGGGTTGTTTGGAGCGAAATCAGCTTTTCAGGAGTGGTAATTTGAAGCTGAAATCCTTTATCGGTAGGTTTAACAAGGGTATTCTCCACTGCAAGAATCATATTTTCTGCGCCAATTGATTCGGTCAATGCTTCAATAAGTCGGCTTAATCCACCTTTGGCTGAAAATACTTCACGGGTGGCTTTTCTATCACGATCAGTTTTGGGAAGTTTTGCTTTTTTCATGCTTCCCTTAATAAAACTTCCGTAGTCTTGTTCCAGTTGCCAAAGTTTTGGAAGTGCATATCGTGTAATCAGCTTGTTTGGATCTCCGGCATAGATTCCTGAAATAAAGGGATCAATCGCATAATCCAGGAAACTATTTCCTAACCTGCGTTTTACCAGTTCTGCAAGTGTTTCATTCGGGTTAGTTCCTTTTGGACGGAATGGTTCACCGCAAATCCTGAATTTGTCGTACCAGGTAAAAAGTGGAGTAGTGATGGCTGACCAAAGTCCTGAGGGAAGCGCATTCCATTGGTTGTCTTTCCAGATCAGGCGCCTTTTGGCATTGGAATCGGCAATTTCAAGGGTGCATTTCCCGGCCAGATCTTCAAATAACTCGGTCATTTCAGGATGAGATACCACTCCAGTGTTGGGGCCGGCTTCGTAAACAAATCCCCGTTCACTAATGGTTTGGATCACGCCTCCCGTTATTCCTGCTTTTTCAATGAGCAGGAAAGGGATACCTGCTTTTTTCAGGTAAAAGGCCATGGTTAATCCGGTTAATCCGGCACCCACAATCACAACTTGAGGATTTGTTGTTTCGGTCATTGTTAGATAGGTTTTGAAAAGTTGGTTTGTCCTTCCTGTGTCAATGGATCAAAAGAGGAAGCCACGTTTCTGATAAACAATTGTCCTTCAGGAGTAATTTGTATTTTTTCTTCTGAAAGATGAATGATTCCGTCAGTTTCAAATTGGTGAAGCAGCGCCGGATTGTAGGTCGTATTTTTCTTAATTTCATCTGAAGTAAATCCCAGACGATCGCCTATTTCACTCCAGATGATCTGTTCATTGCACATCAATTCGTTGATGACTTCACGTAAAATAACTTGTTGATCAGTAAGGGCATAACCTTTGATCGTGGTCAGTTCTCCCTGATTGATTTTGGTTATATATTCATCGATTGATTTGGTATTCTGGGCATAAACGCCTTCGAGTTGGCTGATTCCGGTTACACCGAATGCATATACCTGACCGGTTGTGCGACGGGTACAATAGCCCTGAAAGTTACGGTGCAACTGTTTGTTGCGTCGGGCTATGGTTAGTTCATCGTTTTCATTCGCATAATGGTCCATTCCTATTGCCTCATAACCGTTTTGGGTTAACAGAGAATAGGCGGCTTCGAACATTTTAATCTTTTCATCAGCGGCAGGAAGTCCTACTTTTTCGAGCTTCTTCTGAATTTTGCTTACCCATGGCACATGAGCATACGAAAAAGTGACCAGCCGATCGGGTTTCAGTTCAATGGCTTTCTGAATTGTTTCGGCAAAATTTACGGCAGTCTGCTTTGGAAGGCCATATATAAAATCAAGGTTAACAGCTATATGGGGCGAATCCTGTTTCAGAAATGCCATCAAATCCTGAACTGACATACCTGGTTTGTCACGATTCACTGCATCCAGTACTTCTGTATCGAAATCCTGAATTCCAAGACTAAAGCGGTTAAATCCAGCCTTTTTTAATCCTGTCATCTGCTCAAAAGTAAGGTAGGCAGGATTGACTTCGATGGCAATTTCAGGATCAGGAATAAATTGAAAAGTTGAAAACAACAATTCATTGATTTGTTGTAGATACTCCACAGGAATGGCATTGGGAGTGCCTCCACCGTAATGAATTTGCGAAACAAATCTACTTTTGTCTATCCTGGAGGTTACCATCTTGATTTCCAGAATCAACGCTTTAATATAGGCATCTACGACATCAGTCTGACGCAAGGCATAAGAATTGCATCCGCAGAAATAACACAATTTAAGACAGAAAGGAATGTGAATATAAATGGAAATGTTTTGTGGCTTCCATTTATTCGACTGGTCAACGGCATTCCGATAGTCGGCAGGACTAAACTCTTCCGTAAAGAAATTAGCTGGAGGATAACTAGTATATCTTGGTACCGGATGATTGTATTTTTCGAGTAATTCGCAATTAATCATGATTTCTTATTTTCGTATTTGTTGATTTAGAATTTTACTAGCCAGATACCACCCTTATCAGGTCCTTGACGTTCAATGACTTCCTTATCTTTTAATTTAATTAAATTATACTCAACACCTCTACGTTTAAATCCTATCGAGAACATGCCTTATTTATTAAATTCAGGTTCTTATAAATTCACAAGATACTCAATATTTCAATATTGAATTCCTATCGGGACTATAAACTTTTAATTTCAATGGACTTCTTTGTTTAAGTTTGATGGTTATCAGAAAAGTGCCCTAATACATCAATTATAAATTTCGGAATCATATCAGCATATAATTTATTTTTTACTCCATTTCTCTACTTTTCTCATAATAGAGATCTCTTCTTCCTCGCTTTCTGTGGCAATCCATAAAAATGTATTCTTAGGAGACATTTTTTCCATATATTCATTCAAATCTTCTTTGGATAAATCAACGATTATACCTCTGTTTTTTGATTGAACATACCTGATAAAATCTAAATGTTGCATGATCGGGTAATCATCTGCCATGCCTTGAACCCATTGAATACAGCGTACTTCAGGTACACTTAATATGGTGTCGATATGTTTTGCAATGCCCAGGCCATCTACATGAAATATGTTATGTGACATTGTTTTAACCTCTTCTTTCAGAATAGGCAGTCCATATTTTTCATAATCGTCCTGTGAAATCATAAAGGAAAAATCTGCACTTGGAATATGCATTCTACCGTTTGGAACAGGAATATTCATCCACGTTGACGAAGGCATATCATGTGCCTTGAGAATTTTGTCATATTCATCATAAACTTCCAAAAAATGTTGTGTAGTTAAATCAAAAAGTTTTTGCGCGTTATCCGTTTCTAATATCAAGTCGATGCACAAGTTATTTGTACCTCTCCAGGCTAGGGCACAATCTAACCCCGGATGTAAATCTGTATATCCAACAATAAATTTATTGTTGCATTTTTGAAGTGCAACTTCCGTTAACTCTAATATTTTTTTATAAAATAGATTTTCTTTTGAAAATTTGATTTTAGATAAATCGTTTTCATAATTATGAATAATTTCGTGATACCACGAAGTCGTATCCTCAAAAGTCATATCTCCACCATGAAAGGCTGCATAGACATTAGGACCTAAATTTGGCATGTAAACAGGGAATGTTTCTGCATTAAAACGCATGCCGGCTATACTGCGCAAATAATCATCCACTTGATATTCTGCATCAAACCAACGTTCTTTAATTGAAGTGTGATTACTACTGTGAAGTACGTCATATTCGGCATTGTGTCTGTGAAATCTGATTGGAACTCTGTCTAAGATTTCTCCATTAAACCAGGCTTCGATTCGTTCTACACATTGGTTATAATCAGGTTTGGTTATTAATTCCATTTTTAGAATCTATAGTTTATTTTTAATATTAAAATCATATATGTACGCAATATAGTATTTTTAATTTTAAAATCACTTTTTCCCTTTTTTAGTGGGATTACATTCTTGAATACACTCAGAGTTAATAATATTTTTTATAGCAATATAAGCATAACTTCAAATATCAATCTGATTTTTTGCCAAATGAAAATAGCTTTGTTGTAGCTTGTTCTAAATCTATTATTAATTTATTATTTCCAATAATTGTTTTTTCTTCATGCCATAGTTCTGTAATCTCTGTCGGGTTTAAACTATTTTCTAAATCAGGTAAATTAAGTGTGGTTTGGTAACTACTCAGCTCTATTATTAAGCTTTTGCATAAGCCGTTAACTATTATATCAACATCCATGGCTGGATATTTCTCAGTCATGTAATGATAACTATAATTGGGTATTAGCATTTTAATAAGTAGCTTCTATCTCAGTCTGTTGATCAGGAATTCCTTTTTAGCGGCAGCAAGATTGATTGCAAAACGAATTGTATTAAATGGATTTCCTCCCTTTTTAATA
>Ga0209123_1001244_pt1 | contig 26183 bp, 21 predicted proteins | sample BarGraIncu00431A_FD_184500 | JGI IMG/M metagenome (GOLD analysis project Ga0209123, IMG submission 184500) | Arctic peat soil microbial communities from Barrow, Alaska, USA - Barrow Graham LP Incubations 004-31A (SPAdes) (version 2) | ecosystem: Environmental > Terrestrial > Soil > Wetlands >...
AACGCAAGTCGTCATACAGCAGAAAGACAGAAAATACATCTATCAGGTTAATTTCACCATGGCAATATCAATTTGCCTGCACTATTTCAGATGTAGGAATGTAGAATCACCGCCTAATGTAGAAGCACTTATTCAAAAGAATATATTACCTATACGAAATGGAAGAAGAGACCCTCGCAAAGTCAGAACCAAGTCGTCAGTTAGCTTCATATATAGAGTAGCATAAATATTCACTAATAAAAATATTTTTTGACGGAGAAATGTCTCTGTCTTATTTGCATGCCCAAAAATAAGAGTTGTAAAAGAAAAAACCAATTGAAAGCATACATACTTTCAATTGGCTATAATTCTATTTGTCACAAGATGGTTAACTTAATGACATTGGTATCAACCCTCTCTTACATTTCATATTCTTTTATGTGTCTATATAATGTGGCTCTGCTTATATTCAATAGTTTCGCAAATTCAACCCCTGTTACTTCTTTATTTTTCCACTTACTATAATACTTATTGAACTCATTAGGTAGGCTTCTAGTAGGTCTACCCAACTTAACGCCCTTGTCTTTAGCATTCTTTAAGCCTTCTATAACTCTACACTGTATTTTCTCCCTCTCCTTGTCCGCTATATAAGATAAGAAATTGATAAGCATATTGTTTATGGTATAGTCTAGTTTGTTGTCTCCTGTGCTTACTAACGGGGTATCAAGTATTATTACTTTTATACCTCTTTCAAAGAAGTATTGTAATTCCTTTGGGGTATCCATGAAATTACGCCCTAATCTATCAAGTTCTTTAATTATAATAGTGTCTCCTGGTTTAACTATTTCTTTTAATGCTATGTATTGTGATCTATCAAAATCCTTGCCACTTGCTCTATCCTCAAAGATAGCTTTATATTTAATGCTACTAGTTGCTGCATACTCTTTTAATGCTTCTTGCTGCCTATCTGTATTTTGTTCCTTTGTGCTAACTCTTATGTATGCATATACATTATTCATTCTTTACAGCTCCCATAAATTATTTACTATGGATTTATTATAAAGTGTATCATAAAACATATCAAACTGCATGATACACTTTTGCAACCTATTAAGTGGGTTTATGGCGCCTGTTTTCTTTATTTGTCCATGTATCATATAACTATAGTTTTTTGATACACGGTTTATATTAAAGCGTTCGTATGCGGAATACAGTATATTAACTTGAACCAATAGGTCCTGAAGTAAGGGGATTGTTACCATTTGAAACAGCAGTAAAGATGAGTTTAATATGGACCTACTATATATCACCTAAGAAGTTTTGTGAATATGTAGGCATAGATGAACAGTCACTAATTGATTAGGGTCACTCAGAATTTATGAGAAATATACAAATGAATAATAAAGTTATTTGACAAAAGAAATGATAGGGTGGCATTGCCACCCATTTGTCACCATTACATAAAATATAATTAAATACAATTAGCTAATTTTAAAGCTAGAAAATTATTATATACCGTATAGATGCTTTTAAATCAATGCTTATACGATATTATAAAATATATATAGATAAGCTAAAATATGAGGGATAGACAAACGGCTCACGTGGAGTGCTGTTCGCTATTAACAAGAAAAAAATAGAAAACGAAAATTAAAAAAGATAGCAAAATCTTTGTAATGAAGTTTTGCTGTCTTTTTTGTATTATAATGGACAAAGGACTAAAAGACTACTTTTCAAATTGTGGAATAACTGTGACACAACTAGCTGTAGTGAATATTCTAGGAAGGAGAGACATGGTAAAACTTAATGAATTAAGTGAAAAACTTAAGATAACTCCAACTGCTGTTTCGTTAATTGTTAATCGTCTAGAATCACAAGGGTTAATTGAAAGGGTAAGAAGCAAAGAGGATAAAAGAGTAGTATATGCAAAACTATCAGATAAATTTAAAGCTACACATGGGAATTTGGATAATAATATAAATGGATTTTTGGCTTTATTACTTTCCACCAAGAATGAAGAAGAAATACAGAAAATTTTTGATGGATTGGAATTATTAAAAAATTTACTGGAATCCAGTGAGAATATAATATCAAATCATATCAAAATGAATTAGAAAAAGGTTGACAATATACCTACAAAAACAAGAGATGAATAGCAAAACATTAGAGGTAAATTCATAGTTAAATTTATGAGTAACAATTTAAAATTGAATAAGATACATTTTAGAATAACAATTATTAATAAAAATTAGAGGGTGGGGTGAAATTCATGAAAAATAAGAAATTTACTATAGGAACAATATTTTTCACAGTATTTTTAGATCTATTAGGATTAGGTATTATTATTCCAATATTACCAGCGCTTCTACTTGATCCCGTAAACGGTGTATTACCAATGGCCTATTCTTTTTCCATAAGAACTTTAATATATGGCTTTTTAATAGCCTCATATCCACTGGCACAGTTTTTTGGTGCACCAATTTTGGGTTCCCTAGCCGACCAAAAGGGTAGAAAAAAATTATTGCTGTTTTCTTTAATTGGTACAGTCGGTGGTTATGTAATTTTTATAATAGGAATACTTACTTCTAACCTTTATCTTTTATTTATAGGTAGAATTGTTGATGGATTTACAGGAGGAAATATATCCATAGCACAGTCTGCAATTGCTGATGTGAGCACAAAAGAAACAAAATCCAGAAACTTTGGCTTAATTGGAATGGCTTTTGGTCTAGGGTTTATTATAGGACCATATATTGGTGGGAAACTTTCTGATTCTACTATAGTCAGCTGGTTCACTTATGCAACACCATTTTATCTAACTATTTTGCTAGCAACTATTAATGTAGTTTTAGTAATTTTTAATTTTCCTGAGACTTTAGTAATTAAAAGAGTTGTTAAAGTAAATTTATTTACAGGTTTCTCAAATATCAAAAAAGCCTTCACATTTAAGGATTTACGGGTTATGTTTTTAGTGGTTTTTTTATTAACAGTAGGATTTAATTTTTTTACACAGTTTTTCCAAGTATTCTTGTACGGAAAGTTTAAATTTACTCAATCTCAAGTTGGTGATTTTTTTGCTTACATGGGGCTTTGGATAGCTATTGCACAAGGTGCAGTTTTGAGACCACTTTCAAAAAAGTTTACACCTGCTAAAATACTTAGCTACTCAATAGTTCTATTAGCAATAAGTTTTCCGTTTTTATTAATACCTCATGAACGGGTATGGTTATATTTAATAGTTCCATTTATAGCAATATTTCAAGGGCTTAACCAACCTAATGGAACAGCTATTATTTCTAATTTAGTTGATAGTGAAAAACAAGGTGAAATTCTAGGAATTAACCAATCTATTTCAGCTTTAGCACAGGCATTGCCACCTATCATTGCCGGTTTCGTAACCGCAGTTAATATTAATCTTCCAACTTGGTTTGCTGCAGGAGCAACATTGCTAGCATGGGTGACATTTAAAGTTTTCTTTAATGAAGAAAAGAAGAGTGAGGAGGATATTATAGTAGGTAGAGTAGTAAATGCTGATCATGATTAGTAATTCTAAGATGTTTTAAGAGAATAACAAGTACTAAAAATGTTTCCTTCAGATGATATTCTGAGGGAATTTTTGTTTGGGGTGAGCTCTCCCCTTTATTAATTATAAGTGCATTTTGCATTAGGGATGGAGATTTGGGAAATCATATCCTTTGTTGATAAAAACTTGACAATATTACTATTTAGTAATATATATATAAATAAAGTAATTGAACTTAAATTAAAAAATAAGAATATTTATCGGAGGATGTATGGGTAAGTTAAGAGACAATGTATTACTTGCTATTATATTGACGGGATCTTCGGCTATCATTTATCTTATTCAAAATGCAATTTTTCACGAACCTTCGCAAACAGTATTTTACATTTTTCAGGATATGGCATTTGTGCCAGTTCAAGCCCTTATTGCAACCTTGGTAATCGATGGATTTTTAAAGATTCAGGAAAAACGCAAGAAGGTCAAGAAAATTAATGTTGTTATTAGCACATTTTTTGTGGATGCGGGGGTGAACATCATGATGGCCATGTCACATTTCAATCAAAATCACACTGAAGCATGCGAAATCATAAAAATCGAAAAATTTATAGACAACAAAGGGAGCATTGTGAAGAAAGCTCTTGGTGAGTTCGAATACCGTTTCTATGCCGAGCCTAACAAGTTGGAGGAACTGGCCTCTATAATGGATAAAAACAGAGGATTTCTATTAGATCTTTTGGAGAATCAAAATTTACTTGAGCATGAGTCTTTCACGGATATGTTATGGGCATACAAGGCAATGGTTATAGAATGGATCAGTTATGTTGTTTATTTAAAAGATGAATATCCGTTTTTGTATGCAAGTGCCATTCGAAAGAATCCGTTTTATTCGGTTAGTACAGAACATATTCAATAATATCATTATTTCTTAAAATTAATAATAAACTGGTATTTATAGGTATTAGAATTTATATATTAAAGATACTGAAAATTTATTGATTGTTAACATTTAATAATTTGTTTATGCTGATATATCATAAGTATTGTGATAAAATATTAATGTATTAAATTTGAGAGGGGATAATCATGGTTTTAATGAAAAAAATATTTCAAGATTGGATATTGCCTATAATTGCAGCCATTGCAATAGCGTTTATCATAAACAAGGTTATTTTCTTTAATGTTACTGTTCCAACTGGATCTATGTTACCAACTATAAACCTAAATGATAAAATTTTAGTAACAAGGGTTCATAACAAAAATAATCTTAAACATGGTGATATCATAGTATTTCATTCCGATGAATTAGGTGAAGATTTAATAAAAAGGCTTATTGGATTACCAAATGATAAAGTAGAAGTTAAACAAGATGGGTCTGTGTACATAAACAATAAAAAAATAGATGAAAGTTATATTGTTTATCCGGGTGGCAAAACAGGGACATTTAATGTGCCAGCAGGTAGTTATTTTTTCATGGGAGATAATAGAGCAGATTCCTTAGATGCAAGATATTGGAAAAAACCTTATATACCGGCAAAAGATATAATGGGTAAGGCGAGAATTATTATTAGTCCTTTTAGTAGTTTTGGAAAATTAAAATAGAAAAATAGCAGAATATAAATGCAAGTTTATATTCTGCTATTTTCATTTTTTGATTTTTCTCAATTATATTTCATAATATGGTTTAATAATTATTTAGTGTATGGTTTTATTTAGAAGAATTTTAGCTCTTGATTATGCAGTAAAGCTTTACATATCCTAATGATATATTTGGGAAAAACTATCTATATTTTTTGTGGCTTTATGAGACAATATATACTTAGATTAACAAAATATTAGAAAAATGAATAAGACAATTTGTATCTAGTCAAAAATCATATTATATTGTCAAAAACATATCGAAAAATAGCATTTAATTATGAAAAAATGAGTATTTTGTAGATATTTGAGGATAAAACGGTATAACATTAAAAGTTGATGAAAAATGGCGAATTTTCATATTTAGCTATTTTTAAAACCTATGGTATTATAAATTGCACTAATAAATTGAATTGACAAATTGTACTTAAAAAAGATATTTATTAAAAACATTTACAATTAAGAGGAGGATATATCATGGCAGAACCAAAAAAACTTCATTCTAATGCTTATGGTGGAATAAAGGGTGAGGATTATGTACCTTATGTTCCACTAAGTCAAGCTATGCCAGAACTAACTGTTGTCTCTATATTATTAGGTATTGTAGTGGCAGTTATATTTGGAGCAGCAAATACTTATCTTGGATTAAAGGTGGGAATGACAATTGCAGCGGGTATTCCAGCAGCAATTATCGCAACGGGTCTTTTAAAAGGGATATTTAAAAGGAATAACATTCTTGAAACTAACATGATTGCTTCTATGGCTTCAATGGGGGAATCATTAGCTGGCGGACTTATATTTATTGTTCCAGCAGTTATACTGCTTGGAAGTAAATTATCATTATTATCAATTGTCATTATTTCATTATTAGGTGGATTATTGGGTATATTCTTTGTAACTCCATTAAGAAAATACCTTGTAGTTGAAGAACATGGTAATCTAGTTTACCCAGAAGGCATGGCTGCATCAGAAGTTCTTGTTAGTTCAAGCGCAGGTGGAACGGGATTAAAAACAATGCTTACTGGGCTTTCTGCAGGAGGAGCTTATAAGCTTCTATCTGGCGGGTTTATGTTTTGGATGGAAGAGCCATCATGGACAATTAAATCATTCCAAAGTACATTCTTTGGAGCAGATGTAATGGCATCACTTCTTGGTGTTGGTTTCATAGTTGGAATTCAAATTTCCATGTACATGTTTGCAGGTGGTTTAGTCGCATGGTTTGGTTTAATACCATTATTAAAATATGTTGGTGCTGGACTTACTGTACCACTTTTCCCATCGACAGTTTTAATTTCGCAAATGGATGCTGCAACAATTTGGAGTAAATATATAAGATATGTTGGCGCTGGTGCAGTTGCAGCAGGTGGATTTATAAGTATAATTAAAGCTATGCCAACTATAGTTAAATCATTTAAATCGGCATTAAGTGGAGTTGATTTAAATAAAGGTGGACTTAAGAGAACTGAAATTGATACTCCAATGACATGGGTTATAGGAGCAGTAGTATTTGTGTTCTTTATGACTTGGCTTTATCCAATAGTTCCAGGAGTTAATGTTGGATTAGTTGGAGCTTTGATGGCAGTTATATTCTCATTCTTCTTTGCAGTAGTTTCTGCAAGGCTTGTTGGACTTATTGGAACATCCAATAACCCAATATCAGGAATGACAATAGCTACATTATTATTTGTAACATCGGTATTAAAAGCAACAGGGCATACAGGAAATACAGGAATGATAGCTGCTATAACGGTTGGTGCAGTTGTTTGTGTTGCTACAGCAATCGCTGGTGGAGCAGCTCAGAGTTTAAAAACTACATTCATTATTGGTGGTACTCCTAAGAGAGTAGAACTAGCCATGTTACTTGCAACTGTTGCATCGGCAGCTGTTGTTGGTGGAGTTATCATGATGCTGAATTCTGCTTATGGTTTAGGATCTAAGGCAATTCCAGCGCCACAGGCTACAATTATGTCTATGGTTGTAAAGGGCATTATGACATCTCAACTTCCATGGGCATTAGTTCTTGTTGGTGCTACATTCGGCATTATGTGTGAATTAATGAATATTCCTGTTTTGCCATTTGCACTTGGTTTATATCTACCAATTTATTTAAGTAGTGGAGTTCTCATTGGTGGTATTCTAAGAGCTATGGTTAACAAAAAATTCAAGAAAGATAAAGTTGGATCAGGCAGTGAACAATTAAAAATTCAAACTGAAAAAGGAGTTCTTCTAGCATCAGGTCTTGTTGCAGGAGATGCACTTATAGGTATTGTTATAGCCGTATTTGCTATAGCTAAGATAAACATTGGCTTTGGAGCTAAGATATTACCATCAATTACAGGTAGTCCTTGGACTGCAGCGATAGTTATGTTCTTATTTGCGACATGGGTCTATAGATATATTACAAAAGTAACTCAAAAGGTTTAATTAATGAATAAAAAATAATTAAAGGGCCTTTTAAATAAGGCTCTTTATAATTTGTAGGTGATTAAATGCAAAATGGACATATGAAAAATAAAAAGCATAAGAAAAAAGAAAATTTTAAACAAGATAACTTTTTATTGTATGTTCCTAAAAAGAAGCATGATACTTGGGAAATAAGAGAAGATAAAGTATATTTAATCTTCCATCATGATAAAATCATAGAAAAATTTGTGAGATGGCTCGTACGGAAGCCTAATGTAAGTGATATGGCTTTAGATGAACTTGGATCTACGGTGTGGCTACTAATTGATGGCAAGGCAACAGTAAATGATATAGGGAATAAGATTGAAGAGAAGTTTGGTCCTAGTTGTAAACCTGTATTTGAAAGATTAATAATGTATGTTAGATACTTAAATAGGCGTGGGTGGATTTCTTTTGATAGAGGTGATCAAGAAGTCCGAAAAGTTATGGAAATTAATAAGGAAATCGATACCCATAAAAAGGATTAGAAAGTATAACTTAGAAGATATTGAGAATGAAAATTAATCTACATGTTTGTTGCAAAAGTAGATAAAACTACAGTTTAATGTTATAATTAAATATGGTATATATTATTTAATTAAAGAAAAATAAGTTAAGAGCCATTATGGCTCTTAACTTATTTTGTACGTGAAATATATGCTTAATAAAAAAACAAAGATAAAACATATAATATATTATATCTTAACTAAACCACTTTAGTTAATTAACACTAACTTTAGTTAGTTAACACTGAAGTGAAATATTAATGGAGGGAAAAGAATATGAAATTAAATAGATTGATTGATGGTATGAAAGAGGATATTATTAAGTCTACTCAAGAAATTATAAAAATTAAAAGCGTAGAGAGTGAACCAAAACCTGGGATGCCTTTTGGTATGGGCGTAGCTAAATCATTGCAATATGCCTTAAGCACTGCAAAAGATTTAGGCTTTCGTACAGTTAATTTAGATGGTTACGTAGGGTATGCAGAATATGGACAGGGTGAAGATTATGTTTTAGCATTAGGTCACTTAGATGTAGTTCCTGAAGGGGATGGATGGATATACCCACCTTATGGCGGCGAAATTCATGATGGGAAAATGTACGGACGTGGGACTACAGATGATAAAGGGCCAATAATGGCGACGTTGTTTGGATTAAAAGCAATAAAAGATGCAAACTTGCCTCTTTCTAAAAGAATAAGGGTTTTATTTGGAACTAATGAAGAAACAGGAAGCAAGGAACTTGAACATTACTTAGAAAATGAAAAAGCACCAGTTGCTGGTTTTACACCAGATGCAGACTATCCAATAATCAATGGAGAAAAAGGTATAACTATTTTCAACATTGTAAAAGATTTTAATAGCGAAAGCAAGGGTAAAAACTATATAAAATATATTAGGGGTGGCCAGGCAGCTAATATGGTACCTGACTATTGCGAAGCTGGGATTATATCTTCTGATGCACAAGGCATTATTAAATTATTAAATACTTTTGTGGGAAATAATAATTACAAGCTTTCAGCAGTTGTTAATATAAATTTAGTAATAATTAAATCTATAGGTGAATCAGCCCATGGAAGTTTACCTGAACTTGGTAAAAATGCGATAATGCAGTTAATCCATTTTCTTGGAACTCTTGACCTTGGCAAAAATGATGTTTCAGAGTTCGTAGAGTTTTTAAACAAAAACATAGGTATGGAAACTCATGGAGAATCTTTTGGTGTTTGTCTTGAAGATGAGAATTCAGGAAAATTATCCTTTAATGTTGGAACTATAAGTATGGATAGAAAATCTGCTACTATAACATTAAATTTAAGATATCCTGTAACAAATAAATTAGAAGATATGATGAATCCATTTAATAATAGAATAAATGGAACTGGCATTAGAGTAGAAAAATTTGTTCATCAAGAACCATTATATTTTTCACCAGATAATCCAATTATTAAAGCACTTCAAAAGGTTTATACTGAGCAAACTGGAGAAGAAGCTAAATTAGTATCTATAGGTGGAGGCACTTATGCTAAAGAAATGCCTAACACTGTAGCTTTTGGTCCAATGTTTCCAGGAGAACCAGATACTATTCATAAAAACAATGAGTATATTACAATAGATAATTTAATTAAGAATGCTAAAATATACGCTCATGCATTGTATGAATTAGCAAAATAATACATATAGACATACACCTAAAAAAAGGAGTATGTCTATATATAAATAATATATGTAGTATAAATAGACATAAGCAAACAACATTAGTCTAAGACATACATCTTAAAAACCAAGATGTATGTCTTAGTGTTTTAAAAGAGTTAAATTTAATTAAACTTGTTAGTTATGGATTTGAATAAAATCAATAGAATTAAAGTGGATATAGATGTATAATAAAGTTTTAAAGTATAAATTATTTACTTAACATTGTATAAAGAAGTTAAAAACGATATAAACTATAAAAATATTGAATTTTTAGTGGAGGATAATTATGAAGATACTAGATATTAAAATGGGCAAAATTAGTACTCCTTTGAAACATCCATATAAAGTAGGAAAGAGAGTCCTTACATTTTCCGATGAAATAGTCATAAAAATGATTACAGATACTGGGGAGGTAGGATTTGGAAGTGCAGCTCCAACACCTTTTATAACCGGGGAAACAGAGAATTCGATTATTGGAGCGATAAATTACATTAAACCTGAAATTATTGGACTAGACATTGATAATCTTGAGGAGATTATGAAGGTAATTCATAATTCTATTCATGGAAATAATAGTGCGAAAGCTGCTATTGATATTGCTATTTATGATTTACTTTGCAAAAAATATTCTATACCACTTTATAAATTTTTGGGTGGATATAAAACTTCATTAACTACTGATCTTACAATAGCAAATGATACAGTGGAACAAATGGTGAGAAAATCTTTAGAAGCTGTAATGGATGGTTATACTTATTTAAAAGTAAAAGTAGGAAATAATGTTGATCTTGATATAGAGAGAGTAAAGGCAGTAAGAAAAGCAGTTAGAAAGGGAACTAAAATCAGGGTAGATGCTAACCAAGGGTGGAGACCAAAGGAAGCTGTAAGAATCATTAGAAAATTTGAAGATATGGATTTGGAAATTGAGTTTGTAGAACAACCAGTTAATGCTTGGGATATAGATGGGCTAAAATATGTTACAGATAACGTTGAAACAAAAATTCTAGCAGATGAAGCAGTTTTTGGACCATCAGATGCCTTTAAGATAATTGAAAAAAGAGCTGCTGACCTTATAAGCATAAAACTTATGAAGTGCGGAGGCATCAATAATGCGATAAAAATGTATAATATGGCCGAAAATATGGGCATAAGATGTATGATGGGATGTATGCTAGAGAGTAGAATAGGAATAACAGCGGCAGCTAGTTTTGCAGCATCAAAATCCAATTTGGTTAATGCAGATCTAGATACTATGTTGTTGTTTGAAGAGGATATAGTAATTGGTGGGGCAACTATAACAGGTAATAGGATAACAATTAATGATTCCCCAGGTCTTGGTATAACAGACATCATAGGATGGAATGAAATTTTTTAAATAAACAAAATTTAATCCTTTATAAATAGATAAGTAGCGTCATTACTTGTTATTTATTTTAATATAGAATTAAAAAATATGATAGTTTTAATGGGGTGATAGATTTGATTAATAATGAAATTGATATTGATGCGAGCCTGATAGAAGTTGAATTAAAGAAGCAACTAGAATTTAACATAGAAGTAGAAAAATTAAAGGATGCTTGTGAAATCATTAGTGAAGAAATTCTAAATTATATTGAAAAAAGAAAGGAAATCACAAAGTATATTTTACAATATAGGAAAAAGGTAATTGAAGACTATAGAGATGATGAAGATATGGTAATAGAATATTTTGATCATGAAATATATGTGAAGGAAGAATCGTTCAAAACTATTGATAGAAGGCTCAAGGAATTAACTGCACTTAAGAGTGTTCCTTATTTCGGAAGAATAGATTTCTCAGAAGAAGATTATGGTATTAGTAAAATGTACGTAGGAAGATTTGGAGTTACTCCAGAGAATACCTTTGAACCTTTAATAGTAGATTGGAGAGCTCCAGTTGCATCTTTATTTTATACTGGAGCCCTTGGGGAAGCTTTTTATGATGCTCCTAAGCAGAAAATACAAGTAAATATTTTAGCTAAAAGACAATTTATTATAAAAAAAGAAAAGCTTACTGGAATGTTTGACTCAGCATTAGATATAAAAGATGAAATACTCCAAATGGTGCTCAGTAGTAATGCGGGAGAAAAGCTTAAAGATATAATAATGACAATACAAAAGGAACAGGATGATTTAATAAGGCAGCCAAGAACAAAAACTATTGTAGTGGATGGCGTTGCGGGTAGTGGTAAAACTACTATTGCTCTTCATCGGGTAGCATATTTGCTTTATAATTACAGGAAAATACTAGAAGATAAGGTTCTAATATTAGGCCCCAATAACGTGTTTATCGAATATATATCAACGGTTCTACCAAGTCTTGGAGAATCAGGAGTTAAGCAAACAACCTTTAGAGATTTCGCCTTTGATATTTTGGAGCTTAAGGAAGTAATGAGTCTAAAGGAATACATGGAAAAAGTGCTTAGTGGGGAAAAAGAGTTTACCCAAGATATTAAGTATAAAAATTCTATAGGGTTTAAGAGTTTTCTTGATGACGCAATTGAAACATTAAACAAAGAATATTTTAAAATAGAAGATTTATTTTTTATGAATGAATTAGTTTTATCTAAAAAAGACATAATGCAAATGTTTAATACTGATTATAAAACTATGCCCTTATTTAGAAGAAGTAAGAAAATTAAAAGAATTATATATTCTAAGATTAGTGAAGCTAGAGATGAAAAAGTTAGATTTATACAAAAGGAATATGAAAAAACTGTATCGTCTTTTTCAGAGGTTGAACAGGGTTATAAAATAAATGATTTAGATTTTAATAGAAGGCTTAAAATTAGAGAGGTTATTAAAGCGGTATTAGAACTAAAAAGAAGCCTTACATGGCTTGATAATGGAAACTGTGTTGATTTGTACAACAAAATCAATGGATATAAAAGATTAACTGAAAATGATTTAGGTGGTATATTATACTTTAAAATTAAGTTAGAAGGAATAAAGATCTTTGAGGAAATAAAACATGTAGTAATAGATGAAGCTCAGGATTATAATCAACTTCAATTCTTAGTAATAAAGGAATTAACAAGATGTTCTTCCTTAACAATAGTTGGAGATAGCAATCAAAGATTAATACCATATGAGGGAAAGCTACCTATGCACGATTTGAAAAACATACTTCCACATTGTAATGTTCAGGAGTTTAAGTTAAACACTAGCTATAGGTCCACAAAGGAGATTATGGAGTATGCTAATAAATATCTGAATGCAGAGCCTATTGTTCCCTTAGTACGAAACGGTGAAATTGTAACGGAAAAATTTATTACAGATGAAGATGAACTTAAAGAATTTATTCTTAAAAAAGTTGAGAATTTTAAAAGCAAGACTTTTGAGAATATTGCAATTATCTGCAAAGATATAAAAGAAACAGAAAAAATCTTTGAGTTAATTAATGAAATTACGAATGTTAAGATTATAGACAAAGAAAACGCGATATATCATAGCGGAATTGTGGTGCTTCCATCATATTTTGCTAAAGGATTAGAGTTTGATGCAGTTATCATGGTATTAAATCGGTCTAGTAATATAGCTGGAGCTAAAGCTAATAGTTTGGTTAGTGAATATAAACAAGAAGATAAACTTAGATATGTTATGGCAACAAGAGCATTACATGAACTTATTGTGGTTCAAAAAGACTAATTTAGATTTTAAAAATAAAAAAAGATATGTATTATGTCATTCTATAATTAATTTAGAAAATCCATAAAATACTATTGAAATTTATTTTAATTCTGATATAATAAAATTATAAACAGAAATTAAACGTATTCAAAAATTTATAAACTAATGTTTCTGAGATATTCGTGAAGCTCTTATTTTCAACCTACAGTATTAATACGGGAGTTCAAGATCTAGGTGTGGATTTGGCCTATAAGACCAATTTTTAATTGGCAAGGACTGTTAAACATCTCTGAGGACACCCACCTATCGAAAAGATAGGTGTAAAAATTGGGGCAACGGTATTTTGGATTATAAATTAAAATTTTGAGTAATTTATGAGGGAGATAGAGATATCTCCTTTTTTTATTTTGATATAAATTATGAATATCATTTTTTATGGTATAATTACTCTATATTAATAAGGCATTTTAGAAACAAAAAGTATGTGGTGCCAAATGTAGAGGTGTTATTAGATGAGAGAAGATAAAATACTTAAAATGATAGAGAGTAACCCAATTGTTATAAAAAACATTGAAAATCCCAGTGATGAAATGAAAATCATGGCTATCAAAAAAGATGGGATAATGTTGCGTTATATAAAAAATCCTACAAAAGAAATGAAGGAAATGGCTATAAAAAGCAATTCAAGGGCAATTGAATTTATAGAAAATCCAACTTATGATATAAGTAAATATGTTGTGTCAAATATTTGGAATAATTTACAATACATTAAAAATCCTAATGATGAGTTGATAAAAGCAGGTATAGAGCAAAAGGGTTATGCAATAAAATATGCTATAAAGCCAAGTGTACTACTTCAAAAATTAGCTATAGAAAAAGATTATGACGCTATAAAATACATAGAAGACCCAATTGAAGAAGTACAGCTTTTAGCTATAAAAATAAATTATAATGCTTTAAGATATATAGAAAATGCAACTTTAAGTGCAGAAATATTGGCAATTACTGAAAATGAAGCTGCAATAAAGTTCATAGTAAATATAGATGATAATAAAAAAATATTGTTTTTAAAACACAATGTTTTGGTAATAAAATATTTTATTAATGACTTACCAAAGGATATTGTAGAAAAGGCTTTTAAAGAGGTTTTATCTAATGAAGTTGTATCAGAAAAGTATGTAAGAAATTTTATAAATTGTGAAAGTATAAATGAGAAGTATGGAAATATATCTATGGATAAAATAATCTTTATTTATAAATATGGTAGTCAAACATGTAAAAGAATAGCTGTTGATGAAAAACTTAATATGATATAGAACTGAATATGATTAGAAGGGATGAATTATGAATTTTAAGGATACCATGCAAAGTGTAGACCTTGTTATACAAACGAATGAAGTACCTTTAATTGTAGGTGAGAGTGGGATAGGGAAAACTGCATTAGCGAAAGCACTTGCAAATATAAAAGGCTGGAGCATTGTTACTATAGATGGAAATCTTTTAAAAGAAGGAGAAATAGGTGGTCTCCCAACAGTTGAGGATTTTAGTTTTAAAGATGCTCATGGTAAGGAAGTACACTCTAAAAATACTGTTTACGCAGTTCACACAAAGTTACAAGAAATAGATAGTTTAATAATGGAAGGCAAAGAGGTATTTCTATTTATTGATGAAATAAATCGTTGTGAGCATACGGTTCAACAGGAACTTATGAATCTTATTCTAAATAGAGAGATAAATGGATATAAGCTTAATGAAAAAGTAAAAATTTTAGCTGCGATGAATCCTTCTAGTAAATATGGGGAGGATTTCGATTATCAAGTAGTTGATATGGATGCTGCGCAAGAAAATAGATTTGTTTTACTAAATATGGAATGTGATTCATTAGTGTGGCTGACCTGGGCTACAACAAACGACCTAGAACCAAAGGTTATTGAATTTATATCTACTTTTCCAGAATACTTACTTAGTAATCAAAAGGATGAGCAAATAACAGCAACTCCGAGAAGTTATGAACGGGTTTCTAAAGTTTATAAAATTTATAAAGAAAATAAAGATACAATCCATAAAAGAATATTTTTGAATATATTAAAAGGAAATTTAGGTAATAATATAGCACATGAATTTATGGCATTTGCACAAGAAGATAATAAACCTCTAATTACCTATGACGAGGTATTTGTAGATGAGGAATTGTCTTTAGATATAGTATCAAGATTAAAAAAAGAAAGCCATACTAGATTATATCTAATTGCAAAGAATATTTTGAACATTCTAGATAAAAAAGAAATTTTAAATAATCATATAAATAGATTTGTAGAATTCCTGGGGTTTTATCCTGTGGACTTAGGTATAGGGATTATGCAGGATATGAAAGAAAACACTAATAATGTCTATAAGTTATGTCTTAAAAATGATGCTTTTAGTGAAATGTATTTTAAGGCTTATAATGAGATAAAAGGCTAGGTGGAATTATGGGGAGAAAATTTGAAAGTCTTAAAAATAATCTTTATGACGAAATTTCTAATGTAAAAAGTATAAAAGATATGCCAAAGGATTTTACAGAAGATTTCTTAAGACTTGTTACTATAGTTAATTTTATGCTCATAGAAGATAATGAAAACTTTTATGGGTATTTTCTGCTTCAAATGTCTAGAGAGGTAAAATATGATATAACTACGCCTACAGCTATAAATTTTAAATTATCTAGGTATGTTATTTACTTTAATCCCTATATATTTTTAAATCTATCAGCTGATCAGATGAAGAGCAGTATTAAACATGAGATTTATCACGTATTGTCCTTTCATTTAAATCGCGTTAAGACGCTTAAAACAAAATATAGTTCACTTGCTATTAATATGGCGATGGATATAGTAGTAAATCAATTTATAGATTACCTGCCACCATTTGCTACAACAATAGACGGGATAAATTTTAAGTATAAATTAAATTTACAACCTTATATGACCATGGAGTCTTATGCAAAGACCATTCAAGGAGCACTAAACCTATTAGAAGAAGAGGATGAGAGTGAAGAGGATGACTCTAAGGAGAAGAATATAGAAAAAGAATATGATGTCTCTAAAACTCATGATCTGTGGGAAGAGTCCATAGAGGGAGATGAAGAGAACCTTGAAAATTTCACTCAAAAATTTGCAGCATTTGCAGAGAAGGGAAAAGTTCCTCTTTATTTAGAGGGTATTCTCAAGGGACTTAAGAGTGGAAAAGGAGAAATTCCTTGGAATTTATTTCTAAAAAAAATAATGGGAACCTTGGAAAATGATAAAAAAAAGACTGTATCAAGGAGAAGTAGACGTCAACCTAATAGATTAGATTTAAGAGGAGAACTTAGTGGACATACAGCTAAAATAACACTGGCAATTGACATAAGTGGGAGCATAAGTGACGAGGAATTTCATGGAGCAATAAAGGAGGTTTTTAATATCGTAAAAACCTATAAGCATGAAATAACATTAATAGAATGTGACTCGCAAATAAGGCAAGTATATAAGGTTAAATCCTTTAATAGTATAAGGAAACGCTGTAGTAGTCGCGGTGCTACAAAATTTACACCGGTGTTTAAGTATGTAAACAATACTGATACCAACATATTAATATATTTTACGGATGGAAAAGGGGAAGAAACTCTAGGTGTAATGCCAAAAGGATATAAGGTATTATGGGTTATATCAGGACGTGGAGATAAACTCTCATTAAGGGAACCAATTGGGACGTTAAAAAGACTAAAACCTATAGAGATAATAGAGGATAATGAAGAAAGATTAGATATAATGGTTGATGGATTTTCTATGAATAGTCATGAACCAATATATTAATGGAATAGCTTTATCTCAATAGTAAAGATATAATTAAAGTGTTCATAGAATATAATAAAATAAGTTAAAGGCGGATATATATGAAAAATTTAAAAATGATATTAGAATTTGATGGAAGTAGATATAAAGGATGGCAAAAACAAGTAGATAATGATTTAACAGTTCAAGGTAAAGTAGAAAAAACACTATCTAAAATGACGGGTGAGATTATAAAAGTTTCAGGTTGTGAAAGAAGTGATGTAGGGGTACATGCAGAGAATTATATGGCTAACTTTCATACTAATTGTGATTTAAGTATAGAAGCTATGGTGGATTATCTACATGAGTTTTTACCAGCGGATATAGAAGTTAAATCAATAGTAGAAGCAAGTGAAAAATTCCATGCGGGATATAACATAAAATCAATAACTTATGTGTACAAAATAAATAATAATGAATTTAGAAATGTGTTTAATAGAAAATATGTTTATCATTCTGAGGTAAAACTTAATTTAGAACAAATGAGAATTACGGCTGAATCTTTAGTTGGGACTCATGACTTTCAGTATTTAGCCACAGCATCTACGAGTAATAAATCTACAATTAAAACTATTAATTATATTAATATATCAGAAAAAAATGGCATTATTGAAATAGAAATTAATGCAGATGAGTTCTTATGGAATATGGTAAGAATTACTATAGGAAGCCTTCTAGAAGTAGGTAAAGGAAAAATTAAGGCAATGGATATAGAAAAATTGTTAAATGAAGAAACAGCGTCAGAATATATTCCAATGGCTAAGGCAAAAGGATTATCTTTAAGAAATGTTGAATATTAAGAATGAAAAAGCATGCATGGTCAAAAAGAGGGATTTTTAAATGAAATTTAATAGTTTTAAGTAACCTTTAATTGTGTAAATAAAATTAAATAAAGGATTTTGAAATATAATGTAGAATTACATTAAATTGAAGGATTGTTAAAGTTATATATAATAAAAATCTTAAAAATAAAATAGAATGAAGTGGTGGGCTAATAGTAATTTATAAATGGGGGGATGAAATGTTTAATTCTCAGAAGAAAAAAATACTTGCAACTATTATATTCCTTACATCTTTGTGTACGATAACTTTTGTAATAATATCATACTTTGCAGTCCAATCAGCGGTAACAAGTCAAATGAAATATGATGGGACAACCTTAATTGGGACTGTTAGTAGTAAAATAAAGGGATATAGCTTAACAGAAAAAGATAAGATAGCAGCTATAATTTCAGAGGTGAAGAAAGAGGGAAATGGTAACATTAATTATGTGTCTCTAGTTGATACAAATATGAAGATGATTGTTAGCAGTGATGATGTGGTCGCCACTGGTAATAACAATAGCACAGATACAGTATCAGCGGCTACCAAGCAGGGAAACGTTACCACAGTAGTAACAGAAGCAAAAACTGAAGGTTTCATATTTAATGCTCCAGACGGAACTAAGGTTTACAACGTATCAACACCTTTTTATGAAAATTCTAAAATAGTGGGAACACTTAATATTGGAATATCTCTCGCGAATATGTACAGTGTAATACGAGCGTCTATAATTTCGACATTAGCTATATCTCTAGGAATTCAGGTATTAGCGTTAGTGATTGGAATTATAATTTCTAAAAGTATATCCATGCCACTAATTAGAATTGTAGAAAAACTTGAATTTTTTTCGCGCGGTGATTTAACAGTGAGTTTTGAAAGCAAAAATAAAGATGAGATAAAAAAACTTACGGATGGGCTTAATAAAAGCGTGTATATTTTAAAAAACACTATTTCACGTATAAAAGACACTGTTTCAGGTCTTAATAATATATCATCTGATTTAACAGCTTCGGGTCAAGAAGCTGCGGCCTCTAGTCAGGAGGTATCACAAGCTATAAATGGTGTGTTTAAAGGCATGGCAGAGCAAACCACAAATATAGGTGAGATTGCAGTAGTAATAGATAGATTTGGTCAAAGACTAGATGATATTCAGGTTAAAGTAAAATCACTATCTGAAAGTACAGTAGAGATTAAAGATAGCGCTGATAATGGGGCAGTTAAGCTTCATGAATTAGTTGAATCTATACATGATGTACAGAATTCTTTTGGGCTTACAGAAAAAGGAATTAAGTATCTTGGCACTAATGTGGGTAAAATAAGTGAAATAACAAATGTAATAAATAACGTGGCTGAGCAGACTAATCTTCTTGCTTTAAATGCTGCAATTGAGGCTGCTAGAGCAGGAGAAGCTGGAAAAGGTTTTGCTGTGGTTGCAGAAGAAATAAGAAAACTTTCAAAACAGGTACTAGAATCATCAATGAATATAAATGAGCTTATCCAATTAGTAGACAATGGAACGTCAGAAGTTTCAGAATTAACAATAGTTTTATCAGGAAAACTTGGTAATCAAATGAAAATTATTGAAGGTACTGTAGACTCTTTCAAAAGCATTCAAAATGAAGTTAATAGTACAATCCCTCAGATGAATGAGGCATATAAAGCTCTAACCAGTTCAGTAGAAGAACAGGGCATTATAAAAAGTAGGGCTCAAGAATTGGCAGTGGTATCAAGAGAAGTATCAACTTCTACAGAAGAAATTTCGTCTGCTGCTACAAAGCAATCAGAGAATATTACAAAACTTTCGACTACAGCTCAAGATTTAAATGCTATGGCGGAAGGTTTAAATAGCGAGGTTGAAAAATTTAAAGTATAAATAGATGTCTCAAAATAGGTAAATAAATCATTTTAAATTCATAGAAAAGAAAACACCAAAGTTTTTATTACTTTGGTGTTTTCCTATTTCACGATACAGTTTTATTTAACTGTTACTATTTCATACTCATCAGTACCAAAGCCAATAGCTTTTGCATGATCTATTCCAACTTTCCAATTTGTATCAGGATGGATGTTTGAAAACTTATCATCACCTTCATGATAATGGTTATCTGAAAGCTCAGTTGCATATAATGCGGTTGCTTCGTTTACCATATCAACGCAGGCTTGATCTAAGGCTACTGGGTCAAATGATGCTGCTATACCTATATCTGGAACAATTGCCACATCGTTTTCGGGCGAACAGTCACAATTAGGTGAAACATTCATTATAAAGCTAATATGGAAATTTGGTTTATCTTTAATAACTGCATAAGTATATTCTGCAATTTTTTCATTAGCACTATCAGCAGATTCATTCCACTTTATTGTTGCAGATCCAAAGCGACATACAGCAACACATTGGCCACAACCTACGCATTTATCATAATCTATAGTTGCTTTTTTATTTTCATCAAAGGAAATTGCTTCATGTAGGCAATTTTGAATGCACTTACCGCAGGCAACACATTTATTATGTTTCATAAATGGCTTTGAAGCAGAATGCATTTCAAGTTTTCCTCCAACTGAACCTGATCCCATGCCTAAATTCTTTAATGTTCCACCAAAACCGGTCATTTCATGACCTTTAAAATGTGTCATGGAAATAATTACATCAGAATCTGCAATGGCGGAACCTATTTTAGCAGTTTTGCAATGTTTTTGGTGGATTGGAATTTCTCTATAATCTCCACCCTTTAACCCATCGGCTATAATTAAGTTACAGCCAACTGAAATTGGATTAAATCCATTTTCCATAGCGGATTCAATATGGTCTATAGCATTATGTCTTCTTCCTGAGTATAAAGTATTTGAATCAGTAAGAAAAGGCTTGCCACCAAGTTCTTTCACAAGTTTTACAATTCTCGCAGCGTAGTTTGGTCTGATGTAGGAAAGATTTCCTGGTTCTCCAAAATGTATTTTTATCGCTACAAATTTATCTTTAAAATCAATATTTTTAATACCAGCCACGTCTACAAGTTTTTGAAGTTTATCTAATAAATTATATCCTGGTTTTGTTCTTAGGTTTGTAAAATATACTTTTGATTTTTCCATTCATTTACCTCCTATGATTTTATAATAATATTTTGAAATTTTAATCACATATTATATTATTATAACATATTGTAACTTGCGTTTTCTTTTTTATTATATAGGATATATCTTAAATAGATTTTATTTATTTGTACTAATTTTATATAATTTTTAATTTTTATGACTTAGGATATAGGGTTTTAAAAACTGAAACTGTTTACATTCTATAGCTATAAACCCTTTAGATTCATTAGTTAACGCGTGTCCATTTATTTTTAAAATATGCATTGACATAAAATATTTATGGGATTATAATATACTTCGTAAGCTAAATAAACGAATACGAAACATTAGTGAACGAAATATATTTAAAGGTGGTGGTAGAGTGGAAACATTAAATGAGAGTATAGAAGTTGCAAGACTTTTTCAAGAAGTTATGCAGCTATTCAAACATAATATGCATAAGGTACTTTGTGATACAGGTATTTCTGCGCCTCAAGGTATGGTTTTGGGGCTTTTAGCTAAGAAAAAGAAACTTAAGATAACAGAACTTAGTAATGAGCTTAGTTTATCAAATAGTACAGTCTCTGGAATTATTGACAGGCTTGAGAAACAGGAAATGGTAGTACGGGAAAGAAGCGATGAGGACAAGAGAGTAGTTTACGTAAGTATATCACCAAACTTTATGGATATGCATAAAAATTTTCATAAGCAATTTGAAAAAAACCTTGCAGATATAATGAGTAAGGGAAATACAGAGGAACTTCATAAAATATTTGAAGGTTTAGATACACTTAAGAAGCTTTTAATTGATCAACAAAAATAAATCTAAAAAATAAAACAATAAAAATAAGACAACAACGACGAATGGAGATGATATTTTTGATTAAATTGTTTAGATTTCTAAAACAATACACAATACAGATAATAGCAATAGTTCTATTAGTTTTTACTCAAGTGCTCGCGAACTTATACCTACCAACATTAATGGCTGATATAGTGGACAAAGGTATATCACAAAAGGATGTATTTCAATCTATTTCATTTTTAGGATTTAGTGGAACTTATAAAGGAATAAATTATATTATTAGAATAGGTGGAATCATGTTAATAATCTCAGCAGGTGGTGTTATATGCTCAGTTATAGCTTCATTCTTGTCTTCGAAAACTGCTGTAGGACTCGGTAGGATTATTCGTAATAAATTGTTTGCGAAAGTTGAAGGATTCTCACTACATGAATTTGATAAGGTAGGTACTGCAACCCTTATAACAAGGACTACAAATGACGTTGTTCAGGTTCAGACAGCAACCGTAATGATTTTTTCTATTATGCTTTTTGCTCCGTTAACTGCCATAGGCGGTGTTGTTATGGCATTAAGAGAGGATGTGCAACTAACTTGGATATTTGCAGTTGTAGTTCCACTTCTTGGAATTATTATTGGGGTAACTCTTAAATTCGCTATGCCATTATTTAAATTGATGCAAGTTAAAATAGACAAACTGAATCTTGTATTACGTGAAGGACTTACAGGTATTAGGGTTGTACGTGCATTTAATCGAATTGACACTGAAAAGGTTAGATTTGATGAGGCTAACACTGACCTTATGGAAAATGCTGTAAAAGTTAATAAAATTATGGCTTTTTTATTGCCAGTAATGATGTTAATTATGAATGTAACAACAGTAGCTATTATTTGGTTCGGTGCTAAAAGAATAGATGCTGGAAGTATCCAAGTTGGTTCATTAATAGCCTTTATGCAATACGGAATGCAAATTTTATTCGGATTCTTAATGCTTGCTATGGTATTTATAATGATACCAAGAGCACAAGCTTCTGCAATAAGAATAAATGAAGTATTGGAAATGGAATCTGAAATCATTGATCCAAAGAATACAATACTAGCTAATAAACAAAGTGGATATGTTGAGTTTAAGAATGTAACATTTGGTTACCAAGGTGCAGATCAACCAGCGATTAGTGACATAACATTTAGTGCAAGCCCTGGTGAAACGACAGCTATTATTGGTGGTACAGGTGCCGGTAAATCAACTCTTATAAACTTAATACCACGGTTTTATGACGTAACTTCTGGTTCGGTATTGATTAATGGGGTAGATGTTCGTGAAATGAGTCAAGAAGATCTTCGCTCAAAGATAGGTTTTGTTCCTCAAAATACTGTTCTTTTTACTGGAACTATAGCTGATAATATTAAATATGGTAATGATAAGGCTACTATGGAAGAAATTCAGCATGCCGCAACTGTAGCACAAGCAACGGATTTTATAAATGGAATGAAAGAAGGATATGATCACATGATTGCTCAGGGAGGAACAAATGTTTCTGGTGGACAGAAACAACGTCTATCTATAGCACGTGCCCTAGTTAGAAAACCTGAAATATATATTTTTGATGATAGTTTTTCAGCACTTGATTTTAAAACTGATGCAAGGCTTCGGGCAGCACTTAAAAAAGAAACAGAAAAGTCTACAGTAATAATTATTGCTCAAAGAGTTGCAACAGTTATGGATGCAGATAGAATTATAGTTTTAGATGAAGGCATAATTGCAGGCATTGGAACTCACAAAGAACTTTTAACTAGTTGTAAGATATATCATGAGATTGTATCTTCACAGCTTTCAGAGGAGGAATTATCATGAGTGAAAATAACAAGAACAAACCGCAAGGAGGGGCAGGAAGAGGCATGCGTGGTGGCCCAATGGGATCCTTTAGTGGTCCAATAGTAAAAGCCAAAGACTTTAAAGGAACATTAAAAAGGCTTTTAAGTTATTTAAAACCACAAAGAACCAATTTTATTTTAGTATTTATATTTGCAATTATCAGTACTATTTTTACAATAGTTGGGCCTAAGATTTCAGGGTACGCCTTAGATAAATTGATTGAAGGTATAAAGAATAAATTTGGTTTAATTCAGCTTCATCTTGCGCAAGATAAAATAGCAGCTGCTGTAAAGGCAAATCCAATGGCCGCTAAGAGTCCCAAAGTGGTTGATGGAATGACTCAAATTAAAGATGAGATTTCTAAAATAATGGATGTAAATGGCGGCATGATAGATTTCACATATATTCGAAATATAATTCTTTTATTACTTGGATTATATTTAGTAAGTACAGTTTTTGGGTTCCTTCAACAATATATAATGGCTGGAGTTGCACAGAAAACTGTTTATAATTTGCGTACGGAAGTTGAAGATAAGTTATCGAGGTTACCACTTAAGTTTTTTGATGGAAGAACTCATGGTGAGATATTAAGTCGTGTAACAAATGATGTTGATAATATTTCAACGACACTTCAACAAAGTCTTACACAGCTAATTACGGCTATTGTTACTATCATAGGTATTATTATTATGATGCTCACAATAAGTCCACTAATGACACTGGTCGTTATTTTAACCTTGCCACTATACATTGTTGTGACAGCTTTTGTTGCAAAACGATCTCAAAAATATTTTGCTGCTCAGCAAAAGGAAATTGGAGCACTTAATGGTCATGTTGAAGAGATGTATACAGGGCATAAAATTGTTAAATCCTTTGGACATGAAAAAGATTCTATAAAAGAGTTTGAAAATATTAATGATAGATTGTACAATGCAGGTTGGAAAGCTCAGTTTATATCAGGAATAATAATGCCTATGATGAGATTTGTTAGTAATATAGGTTATGTAGTAGTTTGCGTTGTTGGTGGATATTTAGCAACACAAGGAAAAATTACTATAGGTAATATTCAAGCCTTTATCCAATATTCTAATCAGTTTACTCAGCCAATAGTTCAAACTGCTAATATCGCGAATATTATTCAATCAACAGTAGCATCGGCTGAACGTATTTTTGAATTATTAGATGAGGTTGAAGAACTTACAGAAACTAATAATGTTAAAGTTATTGAATTACCTAAGGGAGAAGTTAAGTTTGAGCATGTTAACTTTAGTTATAAAGCAGATGAACCACTTATTACAGATATGAACCTTGATGTAAGACGTGGTCATACAATTGCAATTGTAGGACCAACAGGTGCTGGTAAAACGACGTTAGTTAACTTGCTTATGCGTTTCTATGAAATAGATTCAGGTAAAATTACAGTTGATGGAGTGGACATAAGAGACATAAAACGTGGAGAATTACGTAGTATGTTTGGTATGGTACTTCAGGATACGTGGCTCTTTAATGGCACTATAATGGACAATATCGCTTATGGCAGAGAGGGCGCAACTGAGGACGAAGTTATTAAAGCGGCAAGAGCAGCTCATGCGCATCACTTTATTAAGACTCTTCCTGATGGATATAAAACAATACTAAATGAAGAGGCTTCAAATATATCACAGGGTCAAAAACAGCTGCTTACTATAGCGAGGGCAATCCTTGCAAATCCAACTATTATGATACTTGATGAAGCTACAAGTAGCGTTGACTCAAGAACAGAAGTATATATACAAACTGCTATGACAGAGCTTATGCAAAATAGAACAAGTTTTGTAATTGCACATAGGCTTTCTACAATTAAAGATGCAGAGTTAATTCTAGTTATGAATAAGGGAAGTATTATTGAGATGGGTAACCATAATGAACTTCTTGCTCAGAATGGATTTTATGCAGATCTTTATAATAGTCAGTTTAGTGGGGCAAATTTAGATAATGAAGTAGTTTAAATAAAAGAAAAATCATAAGGAAAGAAAGTGTTGTTTTAAAACATTTTCTTTCCTTAATAAAATTTGTGGGGGATATTTATGGGATATAAATTATTTGGCATTGACAACCTTTACATTACATGATATTATGTTTTTATAAATTATATATTGTCGAACAGGATTGTGACTGATGATTCAGGCAAGACCTTGGTTAATGTGAAACTTACTTATAGCGAGCGTATAGGTGTTCCATTTTAATTTGGGTTTTTATTTTATTGTAAGGATATAATACTAGGAGTTACTAATAAAAAGATATTCACAATTGTATAAAATATAATTATATAAAGTGGTGTTAAAATGAAAATAAAAA
>Ga0209123_1001245_pt1 | contig 26180 bp, 25 predicted proteins | sample BarGraIncu00431A_FD_184500 | JGI IMG/M metagenome (GOLD analysis project Ga0209123, IMG submission 184500) | Arctic peat soil microbial communities from Barrow, Alaska, USA - Barrow Graham LP Incubations 004-31A (SPAdes) (version 2) | ecosystem: Environmental > Terrestrial > Soil > Wetlands >...
GTTACTTTTGATATAGATGCTAACGGCATTGTTAATGTATCAGCTAAAGATAAAGGAACAGGAAAAGAAGCTAAGATAACAATTACAGCATCAACTAATTTAAGTGATGATGAAATTGATAAGGCAGTAAAAGAAGCAGAGAAATTTGCTGGAGAAGATAAAATAAGAAAAGAAGAAATTGAAGTTAAAAATAATGCAGAGCAATTAGTATATCAAACCGAAAAAAGCTTAACTGACCTTGGAGAAAAGGTATCAGAGGATGATAAAAAAGATATTCAATCTAAATTAGAAGCTCTTAAAGCAATTAAAGATGGAGAAGATATAGAGGCTATTAAGAAATCTACTGAAGAATTAACAGAGGCATTTTATGCAGTAACTACAAAAATATATCAAGCAGAAGCAGAATCAGCACAAGCTCAAGGAGCAGGCCCGGGTGAAGATAATGCAGGTGGAAATGCACAACAAGATGATAATGTAGTGGATGCTGATTTCAAAGTAGAAGAAGATGAAAAGAAAGAAGATAAAAAGAACGAAGATAAAAAGAACGAAGATAAAAAGAACGAAGATAAATAATTAACAAAACAACTAAATTAGGGATGGGTAACTACCCTTCCCTAATTTTTATATGTCATAAGAAAAACAGTATTAGCATTAATTACTGAAAAACTATATAATAGTGAGGGTTGAATTATTTTAGGAACTAGTTTATATTAGGGATTAGTTTATATTAAAGAAGTATATATATTTTAGGTGGTGAAAAATCAAGATGGCAAAAAAAGATTATTATGAGACTCTAGGCATAGAAAGAAATGCCAGTGAAGAAGAAATTAAGAAGGCCTTTAAAAAGGCTGCATTAAAATATCATCCAGATAGAAATCCAGATAATAAAGAAGCAGAAGAAAAATTCAAGGAAATGAATGAGGCGTACCAAGTTTTATCTAATTCAGAAAAAAGATCAAGATATGACCAATATGGTACAGCTGATGCAAACGGAGCGGGATTTGAAGGTAGCTCTGATTTTTCTGGCTTTGGCGGTTTTGGAGATATATTTGGGGATATATTCGGAGGAGGATTTTCTCAAAGAAATCAGAATGGGCCTAAAAAAGGTGCAGATTTAGAATATAATTTAAACCTACGTTTTGAAGAGGCAGTTTTTGGTGTAGAAAAAGAGATTTCCATAACAAGAAATGAAAAATGTGGTGAGTGCGGCGGTAGTGGTGCTAAAGCTGGTACTTCGCCTAAAACCTGTGATAAGTGCGGTGGGAATGGACAGATAAAAGTTCAGAGAAACACTGCTTTTGGAAGCTTTGCAAGCATGAGTACTTGTGATAAGTGTGGAGGCAAGGGCCAAATAATTTCTGAACCATGTAAATCTTGTCATGGATCTGGAAAAGAGAGAAAGAACAGAAAAATTAAAATTGATGTTCCAGGTGGAGTTGATACTGGAAATGTTATGCCTCTTAGAGGTCAAGGTGAACAAGGTGAGAAGGGCGGCCCATCAGGAGATTTGTATATAAATATTAGAGTAGCTCCTCATAAAAGTTTTAAGAGGAATGGGATTGATATTCATATTGAATCGCATATAAGCTTTGGTTATGCAGCCATGGGTACTGAAATTAAAGTGCCAACGGTAGATGGAGACGTTAAATATAAAGTTCCAGCAGGAACACAATCTGGGACTGTATTTAGACTTAAGGGTAAGGGAATACCTAGAGTAAATGGACATGGAAGAGGAGATCAATATGTAAAGGTAATTGTTGATATTCCAAAATCCATGAATGATAAGCAAAAAGAAACATTAAAACACTTTATGGAAGCTAGTGGAGAGAATGTAGATTTTTCAGAAGATAATAAAAAGTCTTTTGTAGATAAAATATTAGGTAAATAATTATAAAAAACTTCGTTTTGTAAAACGGAGTTTTTTATTATAAATAAGGAGAATAAAAATGAATAAAGATTGGATTGAAATGACTATAATAACAAGTAGTGAGGCAGTTGAGGCAGTGTCTGCAATGCTTTATAATACTGGCGTCGAAGGGGTTTCTATTTTAGATCCTTTAGATTTGATTTTTAGGAGAGATCATACTACAGATTGGGACTATTTTGATGAAACTATTATAGATACAAATAGTGGAGTTGTAATAAAGGGATACTATAAAAAAGATGAAAAATTTGAGGCCCATTTAGAAGAAATTAAAACCGGTGTAAATAATTTGCCAAAGTTCGGACTAGACAAAGGTATAGGATCTGTAACGGCAGCAAAGGTAAACGAAGAGGATTGGGAAAACAATTGGAAAAAGTATTATAAACCAATAAAAGTAGGAGAAAAGATAGTTATAAAACCTATATGGGAAGAATACAATAAAAATCCAGATGAAATAATTGTGCAGTTAGATCCAGGCATGGCTTTTGGTACTGGTTCTCATGAAACTACCAGAATGTGCATAAAAGCGCTAGAACGCTACGTAAACGCTAGTTCAACAGTTTTTGATATAGGAACAGGCTCTGGGATATTAGCTATTACAGCAGCTATGCTTGGAGCTAAAAACACCATAGGAGTTGATTTGGACCCAGTAGCAGTAGATTCTGCAAAGCAAAATATTAGTTACAACGATATAAGCAATATTGAAATTTTATATGGAGACTTAATGGAGGTTGTAAAAGGAAAGGCAAACATTGTTATAGCTAACATAATGGCTGATATAATTATATTTTTGACGGATCAAGTTAAGGCGTTTATAGTAGAAGGTGGATACTTTATATCTTCAGGGATAATTTTAAGCAAAAAAGATGAGGTAATAAAGAAATTAATTAATAGTGGTTTTAAAATTGAGGAGATAAATATCGAGGGTGAATGGGTTTGCATAGTTGCAAAGTTATAGTAAAATAAGGTACATAAAAACACAATAAATTGATTTGGTGTTTATATAAAGGGGCTAAAGCTTAAGGGAGAATAAATAATGCATAAATTTTTCGTGCCAAAAAATAGTATAGATGGTTATAGTGCTGTTATAGATGGTGAAGATGTAAAACATATATATAAGGTATTAAGGCTTCAAGTTGGTGATAAAGTAAGTATCAACAACTGTGAAGGAAAAGAATATGTAGGGGAAATAACCTTTATAGATAAGAATTTAGTTAATATTAATTTATTAGAAGAAAGTTCTATAAATAATGAAAGCCCTATTGAAGTATACTTATTTCAGGGTATGCCTAAATCAACAAAAATGGATTTAATAGTTCAAAAAAATACAGAATTAGGAGTTAAAGCAATAACCCCTATAATTACAGAAAGAGTGGTAGTTAAAACTGAGCTTAAAGAATTTAAAAAGGTTGATAGATGGAATAGAATAGCACTTGAAGCTTGTAAACAATGTAAGAGAAGTTTGGTGCCTCAAATTAATGTTCCTATAGAATTTGATAATTTGTTAGAAGAATTAAAGAACATGGATTTAGTGGTAGTTCCATATGAAAATCAGGAAGGTTATGGTATTAAGAGATTAGTACAAAACATAGATAAAAGGAATATTAATAAAGTTGCGATTGTCATAGGACCAGAGGGTGGATTTGAAGAAAGTGAAATATCAAATTTGAAAGAAATAGGAGCAGAGATAGTTACTTTGGGACCTCGAATACTTAGAACTGAAACTGCAGGGTTTACATGTTTAAGTCTTATAATGTATGAACTCGGAGATCTAGGAGGAAATGCATAATGAAAGTTGCAATTGCTACCTTAGGGTGCAGAGTAAATCAGTATGAATCGGAAGCAATGGTAGAAAAATTCATTAGAGAAGGGTATCAAGTAGCAGAATTTGATGAGTTTTCAGATGTGTATGTTATTAATACTTGCACTGTTACTAATATGGGTGATAAAAAATCAAGGCAAATGATTGGCCGTGCAAGACGAGCAAATAGCTTAGCTGTTATTGCAGTGGTTGGCTGTTACGCACAAATAGCAGCAACTGAAGTAGCAAAAATTGAAGGTGTTGATGTTGTTTTAGGTAGCCGGAATAAAGGCGATATCGTTTATTGGGTAAATAGATATATAGAAGAAAAGAAGCAGGTTATTGAAGTTAGTGATGTTCTGAAAAACCAAGTATTCGAGGACTTAAATATTAAAGAGTATAAAGATAGAACAAGAGCATTTGTAAAAATTCAAGATGGGTGTAATAGATTTTGTTCTTATTGCTTAATTCCTTATGCAAGGGGAGCAGTATGTAGTAAAAAACCTGATAAAATCATAGCAGAAGTTCATGAATTAGCTGCAAACGGCTTCAAAGAGATTCTCCTGTCAGGCATACATATAGCATCTTTTGGATTGGATTTAGAAGGCGGATGGAATTTAGTTAGAATTTTAGAACAACTAGACACGGTTCCTGGTATTGAAAGGATAAGAATAGGGTCCATAGATCCAACCTTTTTTACAGAGGGCGTTATAGAAAAGATAAAATCATTAAAGAAATTATGTCATCATTTTCACCTTTCACTGCAAAGTGGATGTGATGAGACCCTTAAAAGGATGAATAGGAAATATACAGCGCAGGAGTATAAAACGGTGGTAGATAATTTAAGGGCGAATATACATGGAGTATCTATAACAACTGATGTAATTGTAGGCTTCCCTGGTGAAACAACTGAGGAATTTAATGAAACTTATGTTTTCTTAAAGGATATAGAATTAACAAAAATGCATATTTTCAAGTATAGTCCTAGAAAAGGGACTAAAGCTGCTGGAATAAAGGAACAGGTTAATGGAAATATAAAAGAACAAAGAAGCCATAGTCTTATAACCCTTAGCGATGTGTTAGAGAAAAAATTTATAGATAAATTTATTGGTAAAGATATGAATGTTTTATACGAGATAAAATCAAGTCATAGTGTAAATGACTTTGAAGGATATACAAATAACTACATAAAGGTTATTGTAAAGTCTCAAAAGAACATAGAGTGTGAATTTCATAAAACTAAACTCATAGAATGTATGGGTGATCATATAAGTGGAGAGGTAAAAGAATTATAATGATTTTAGAAATTAATAAACAAATACACAGGAGAATAGAGTTTTATGTTGAATAATATAATATAGGATAAGATGAATGGAGGTGATCATATGGAAAATGAAGAGTGTATCTTTTGTAAAATCATAAAAAAACAAATTCCCTGTGAAACCATTTATGAAGATGATAAAGTTATAGGGTTTATGGATATAAGTCCTGAAGCACCTGTGCATGTTGTAATTATACCTAAGCAGCATATTGATAATTTAAATTGCTTAAAAGAAGAAGAATCAGAAATTATAGGTCACATATTTATAGTTGCAAAGAAAATCGCAAAAACCTTAGAGATTGCCCAAAGTGGATATAGAATTGTTACAAATTGTGGAGAAGATGGGGGTCAGTCCGTCCAGCATTTACATTTTCATTTATTAGGAGGAAGGATGCTTAAGTGGCCACCTGGTTAACATATAAGGCATATGGTAACTAATTAGCAAGTTATTTTTTTCATGTAAATAAATGATTTTTGAAATGTTAAATGCCCAAAATATTTTATAAAGGTTAATGAAAATGTTGACATTATGTAAATTTGTGTTGTATAATAAAAAATGTGCTATTTAGGCCCCGCATTAGCTGCTTTTAAATTGAATTGAGCTAGCGGAGGGAGGGATAATGATGTCAGAAATTAAAGTCGGATCAGACGAGACAATTGAGAATGCTTTAAGAAGGTTTAAGAAAAAGTGCGCAAGAAGTGGAGTTCTCGGAGAAGTAAGAAAAAGAGAGCACTATGAAAAACCAAGTGTTAAGAAGAAATTGAAATCAGAAGCTGCAAGAAAGAGAAAATTTAAATAGAATTTTTGAAAATGGAAAGAGACAAGATTTATTTTTTAATGTTATAAAAATTTGAAATCTTGTTAGAATACCTTCCTCAGCAGTTAAATGGATCAGAAAAATAGAGCTATTCAGAGAAGCAGTGGTATAATTGGGAGCTAATGGCATGAAGTACATGAGAAAATTATGTTTGCCTTATTGCTTAAAGTTATGGGCAATGCAGAGGGTAAGCTTGTTAGTAAATAATATTTGAACAAATAAAAGATTCAGCATTTGCTGGGTCTTTTTTTAATTAGTAAATTTTAAAACTTAAAACTGTAATTTCTTAGAGCTTTTTTTCATAAATTTAATATGAAGTATTTTATGAGGTGAGTATATGGATAATAAATTTTATAAAGCTAAAGAAATTATAGCCAGCAAATTAGAATTGCCAAGAGATATCTTATTAGATTTACCCAAAATTACTATTTTGGCGAATAATGAAATAAACATAGAAAACCATAAGGGAGTAGTAATTTTTGAAGAAGAAGAAATAAAAATAAATTCAAATGTGGGTCCAATCTCAATATACGGTAAAAATTTTAAAATATTATTTATAGGAGGAAACACAATAACTTTAAGTGGTAACTTTAAGTCAGTTGTGTATGAGAGCCATGAATAATTTTAAAAAGTACAAAAAAGGTATTATAACAATGGAAATTCAATCTTTAATGCCAGAGAAATTTATAAATTTATTATGGAAAAATGGGGTTGTAGCAAAAAATATAAGAAAAATTAATATAACAACGGTTGTTTTAGATGTTAGATTAAGTGATTATGGTGAAATAACAAAAGTAGCAAAACGAACCAATACTAAGGTTAAGATTATAGGAAGGAGTGGGGTGTCATTTCTTTTAATTAAATTGAAAAGTAGATCAACACTTCTAATTGGAGTGGTTTTGTTTGGAAGTTTGATATATTATTTATCCACATTTGTATGGAACATAGAAATAAATACTGAAAATTATATAAGCCCATATGAACTACGCAATCAGATTAAAAGCCTTGGAATAACACCAGGCCTCAAAAAGAAAGATATAGATGTTTATGCGCTTGAGAGTGAAATCACAAAAAGCAATGACGAAATAATGTGGGTGAAAGCCCGGATTGACGGTGTTAAGCTAAAAGTTGATATAATAGAAAGACAAACACCACCTATTATAATTAGTAATCAAACACCTTGCAATTTAATAGCCAAGAAAGATGGTATAGTGGCAAGAGTATTTACAACCGAAGGTACAGCTATTGTGCTTAGTGGAGACACAGTGCAAAAGGGAGATCTATTAGTTAAGGGGGAACAAGGTAAAGAAGGAAGTGTTTATCCTGTACGTGCAGAGGGCGAAGTTATAGCAAAAACTTTTTACGAGGCAACAAAAGAAATCCCACTAAACAATCTATCAAGAGTTAAAACAGGAAACAGTATAAGTAATTTATATATTAAATTAGGAAATAAAAAAATTTATCTTAAAAATAGCATAATTCCATATAGTAATTATGATAAAATAGAAAGTAATAATAAATTTATATATAAAGAAATCTACAATGAAATTGAAGAAAAAAATATTCCTGTGGATCAAGTTAAAGTTGTAAAGGAAATGTTTTCTAATATTTTGAGAAATTTAGATAAAAGTGTAAAAATAGTAGACAAAATTGAAAATGTAAAAAAGGAGAAAGATAAGTATTTAATAAAAGTGTTAGTAGTTGCTGAAGAAGATATAACGGCGGAAGGTAATATAGCATCTGAACAAAATAACGAAATTAAGAAAAAATAAATATTACCATATTTTTAGTTTACGTGAGAAGAAAAGGTGGGGATGGGGTATGAAAAATATTAGTGAGCTTATGAAACTTAATAAAGCAAAACCATATTTAGTTTTTATAATTACGGCTATTATAATGTATTCGATTTTAGTAACAGCTTTAGTTCCTAAGAAGTATACGCTAAATGTGGGGGATATTGCAAAAGTAGATATAAAGGCTCCTAGAGAAATTGAAAATGAAATGGCTACAGAAAGCAATAGAGTTAAGGCTGTGGAAAGTGTAGGAAAGAAAACAATTAAAGTTCCAGTAAGTGAGTCAGCTTCAAAAAACATAGAAAGATTATTTTCTACAGTGATTAAGTTAAATGCTAGTGACATTAATCAATCATCTACTGTAAAACTAGAATTAGAAAAGGCAAAAATAGCCTCACTCAAAAAGACGAGTGCAATTTCTAATTTTACCCCTGAAAATTATCAGACACTATTAAATCTTGATGTTAAAGAAGCTACTGAGTTAGAAAATTTTCTAAAAAGCACTATGACTACCCTTTATGATGTAACCACAATAAATGAAAATAAGCCTGAAGAAATTGTCATGGCACAAGGGATAATCACCACAGCTTTTAATAATTCCAATTTTACTAAAAATATAAGAGGAATAGGGATTTCTATTGCAAATCAAGAAGTTCATCCTAATACAATTTACGATAAAGTAGGTACGGATTTATTAATAGAAGATGCTAAGAAAAATGTTAAAGTTGTTATGATTAAGAAGGATCAAATTATTGCTAAAGAGGGGGAACCTGTGACCTTTGAACAAAAGGCATTACTAGAATCATTAGGGTTACTAGATAATACTGCTAATTTTGCTTGGTCCTTATATTTAAGTTTAGCAGGACTTGTATGCCTGGTAATCTTTCTACAATGGTATTATTTACATAAGTATCATAGGCAAATATTTGATGATACAAAAAAACTAATTATGCTTAATATTCTTAGTATTATAGCAATACTATTAGCTAGAACATTAGGAATAATATCTGTGTTTGTGATTCCACTAGCTTGTATTCCAATGCTTATGACTATTTTGATTGATGATGAAGTAGCAATAGCTTTAAACATTCTAAATTGTATTCTAATAAGCGTTGCAGTTAATTTTAATTTTGAAATTACAATACTCGCGGTGCTTAATTCTATTGTAGGGGTTATGTTATTAAAGAAAATGCAACAAAGAAATGATATATTATATTCATCAATATATATTGCAATGATAAACCTTATGGTATATCTCTCTATGGGATTTTTGCTTAGCAATAGTATTATTGATGTTCTAAAAAAGGCAGGAATGGTGTATCTTGCAAGTCTCATATCTGGAGTACTTACTATAGGTTTCCTACCTTTTTTTGAAAGTTTTTTTGATATAGTGACCACAGTGAAACTACTAGAACTATCAAATCCAAATCATCCATTATTAAAGAGGTTACTTTTAGAAGCACCAGGAAGTTATCATCATTCTGTACTTGTAGCTAATCTATCAGAAGTTGCTGCAGAACTAGTTGGTGCGAACCCTGTTCTTGCGAGGGTATCTGCGTATTATCATGATATTGGAAAGATAAAAAGACCTTATTTTTTCAAGGAAAATCAATTAGGAAATGATAACCCACATGATAAAATAACTCCAAATTTGAGTACTCTAATAATCATCTCTCATGTGAAAGATGGGTTAGAGCTAGCAAAAGAATATAAAATACCTAAGGTGATTCAGGATTCTATTGGTCAACATCATGGTACGACTTTGGTTAAATATTTTTATGTGACCATGAAAAATTCTAGTGAAAATCCTGATGAAATTAAAGAAGAAGATTTTAGATACCAAGGACCTACTCCTGAAAGTAAGGAAGCAGCAATTATAATGCTTTCTGATGTTGTAGAAGCGGCTGTAAGATCAATTCCAAATCCTACCAAAGGCAAAATTGAAGAAATGGTTAATAATTTAATTAGATCCAGGCTTAATGATGGACAACTAGATAATTGTGATTTAACTTTAAAAGATTTAGAAAAAATCCGAGGGGCATTTTTAAAAGTACTTTCAGGAATATACCATGAGAGAATAGAGTACCCAACTGAGAAATGGCAAAATGATAAAGAACATGAAATTAAATAATAAGTTATTTTTATCTAAATGTAGAGGGGAGTAAAAATAAGTATGATTTTTATTGATAATAGACAAAATAAAATTGAAGTTACAAAGGAACTTGAAATGGTGATAAAAGATGTTATTGAGTATACACTTAAAGAGGAGAAATTACTTATTGATAATGAAGTAAGTGTTATATTCATTGACAATGAAGAAATTAGAAAAATAAATTTAGAGCAGCGGGGTATAAATGAAATTACTGATGTATTATCTTTTCCCATGTTGCATTATCCGGAAAACAAGGTTTTCAAAGAGGTGTATATAAATTATAAATTCGACCAGAATGACTTATATGATGAAAAATTAGTAATTGGAGATGTTGCATTATCTTTGGAAAAATCAAAGCAGCAAAGTGAAGAATTTGGTCATTCATTTATCAGAGAATGTGCTTATTTAACAGTTCATTCCATTTTGCATTTGCTAGGGTATGATCACATGGAGGAGGCTCCTAAAAATATTATGAGAAAAAGAGAAGAGGAAATATTAAATAATTTTAAAATATCTAGGTAGAATAAAGTTATATCTAATTCACGCAATATACTATGCTAGAATATTTTATAAGGTGGTTAAGCATGAAAGTTAAGAAATTAGTTGATAGTTTTAATTATGCTATTAAAGGAATAATATACTCAATTCGTACTCAAAGAAATATGAAGATACATATGTTATCTACTATAATAGTGCTTACGGCAGCTTTTTTTTACGATTTGTCGAAGGTAGAGCTTTTGATTATCACTATAACAATAACGCTTGTAATTGTGGCTGAAATGATAAATACTGCGGTAGAATGCGCCATAGATGCTACAACAAATTTTTACCACCCATTAGCCAAAATTGCTAAAAATGTTGCGGCGGGTGCAGTGCTCGTAACTGCTATAAATGCAGTTTTGGTGGGATATGTTATATTTTGGGGTAGAGTGACCCCCTTTAATATGACAGTAATGTCAAAGCTTAAAAAATCTGACCCTGACATGATCTTTTTTATACTTGTTATAGTTTGTATTGCGACTGTTGTAGTTAAGGCAATTTATGGCGAAGGCACTCCACTTAAAGGTGGGATGCCAAGTGGTCACAGTACTATAGCTTTTTCAGTAGCAACAACTATAACATTATTAACTAACGAACCTTTAATTATGGTATTATCTTATTTTATAGCTTTACTTGTTGCACAAAGTAGGGTTGATTCAGAAATTCATTCTATTTTAGAAGTAGTTTTCGGTGCTGCTTTTGGAACTTTGTTAACCTTACTATTATTTAATATTCTAGGATAATTTATTTTTTATTTTAAATAACAAAGATGCTAATATAATTATAATATTATTGAAATACTAATATTTAGTGATATAATTAATATACATGAAAAATCGCCTATAATGCGGTTTTTCATGTATAAATGTTTTTTACAGCTAAATTATTTAATTAGGGGTGTACTGATGGATTATAGAAAGTTAGCTAAAATTGCAATAGATGCTCGGCAAAATGCATACGTGCCTTATTCGAAATTCAAGGTAGGAGCAGCAGTTATTACTGATGATGGATCAATATATACAGGATGTAATATTGAAAATGCTTCCTATGGTGCTACAAATTGCGCTGAAAGAACTGCGATTTTTAAAGCTGTATCAGAGGGCCATAGAAAAATTAAAGCTATTGCAATAGTGGGGGATATGTCAACAAATACATATCCATGTGGTATTTGCAGACAAGTTATAGCAGAGTTTGCTACAAAAGATATCGAAATCATATTAGTGAAAAATGAAGAAAATTATATAATTAAGACTATGGAAGAAATATTACCAGGCGCTTTTACTAAAGAAGATTTATTAAAGTAAGATAACAAAAGGAGGAAATATGTTTAAATCGGGATATGTAACTATTATAGGACGGCCTAATGTAGGAAAATCTACATTAATAAATTATATTATGGGGGAAAAATTATCAATTGTGTCTAATAGACCTCAAACCACAAGAAACAATATTCAAACTATTTTAACAACAAAGGAATCTCAAATAATATTTGTAGATACTCCAGGAATGCATAAACCTAGACATAAACTAGGAGAGTATATGGTTAAAGTAGCAAAGCAATCTGCTAGTGAAGTAGATGTTATATTATTTATAACTACCCCAGGAGATGAAATTGATAAAGGTGATATGCATATTCTTGAACAGTTTAAAGATACAAAGATTCCAATTTTTTTATTAGTTAATAAGATTGATGAAAATACTCAAGAGAGGGTAGCTAAAACTGTTCAAGGGTATTCAGAGTATTTTAATTTCAAAGAAATAATACCAATCGCTGCCATAAAAGGTAAGAATGTTGACATAGTTACTAGACTTGTAGAAGAGAACATTCCAGAAGGGCCTTTATATTACCCAGAGGATATGGTCACAGATCAACAAGAAAGATTCATTATTACTGAGATTATAAGAGAAAAAGCTTTGAAATTATTATCACAAGAAGTGCCCCACGGAATAGCAGTAGAAATTATTTCTATGAAAAGAGATAAAAAAGAAATCTACAATATTGAAGTTAACTTACTTTGTGAAAAAGATTCTCATAAGGGTATAATAATTGGAAAAGGTGGAAAAACCCTAAAACAAATTTCCACTTATGCAAGGCAAGATATAATGAAATTATTAGGAGAAAACATACATTTGAGATTATGGGTAAAGGTAAAGAAAGAGTGGAGAGATACTTCAAGTATTTTAAAAGAGCTTGGATATAAATAGGGGATGATTTTCTGGCAATTTTAAAAACTAGAGCTATTGTCATAAAAACACAAGAGTTTAAAGAAAATGATAAATTAGTATGGCTTTTTAGTGAAGATTTTGGTAAAATAACAGCAATAGCTAAGGGCGCTAGAAAAAATAAAAGTAGATATGTATCATCCACATTACCTTTTTGCTTTGCCGAATTTGTGCTTTTTAAAGGTAAAAACTTATATACAATAAACGAAATAACAATTATAGATTCTTTTCAGCAATTATTAAGAAACTTGGACACAATTACTTATGCCTCATATTTTAATGAATTAATTGATATAACCCTTGAAAATGATGAGGTTCATAAGGAACTTTTTAAAGATTTAGTTGCTGCGTTTTATTTTATAAAAAATGATGTTATGGATATAGAAGTTTTAGCTAGGACATTTGAAACAAGGATTCTAAGGGCGACAGGTTATGGATTAAATTTTAATCAATGTGTTAAATGTAGAAAAAAAATAACTATGTCTAATTATATTGATTCCATATCATATGGTCCAATTTGTAAAGAGTGTGAAAAGTTAAATAGTATATATATTTCAAATCCTACATATAATACATTAAAATTCTTAAATAATTTTGGAATGGATAAAATTAATAGAATTGTTGTGTCTAAAACATCAAAGAGTGAATTATATAAAATTTTGTCTTTTATAATTTCTCAAAGTTATACAAGGAAGCCAAAGAGTTTAGAAATGTTTAATTATTTAAAGGAATACAGCAATGAATAGTTGTTTGTATTCCCAAGTAAATTATAAGGAGGAAGATTTTAATGGCAGAAATTACGCTAGAGAAAATTGACATTATCAAAGAACGTACAGGGGTTTCATATACTGAAGCAAAGGAAGCATTAGAAGCATGTGATAGTAATGTAGTTGATGCTTTGATTTATATCGAAGCAAAAGAAAAGAAAGCAAATAAATTTAATATGGATGATATGTATACTAGTAAGGATGAATTTTTAGCATGGATAAAAGAAACAACACAAAAGGGAAATGTAACAAGGATAAAAATAAAAAAAGATCAAACTGTGGTTATAGACATACCTGTTAATGCTGGTATTGCAGTAGGATTATTTGGATTAATATATCCTGCACTAATTGGCATAGGTATATTAACTGCCGTGCTTACAAAGGTTACCATTGAGATAACCAAAGCAGATGGCAGTGTTGAAGTTATTAATACTATTATTAAAAATACAGTTGATGACTTAAAAGGAAAAATGAGTGATATAAGTGAAGATATGAAAGAAAAATTTAATGATACAAAAGACAATTTAAGCAAAAACATGAAAGATAATAAAGATGATAAAGATAGCAATAATGAAAATGTATACCAATATACTGTTAAATTCGATGAAAAAGAAAAAGAAAAAGAAGAAGAAAAAAAAGAAGAAAAAAAAGAAGAAAAATAATATTTTAATTTTAAAAAGTCAGCAGCTAATAGTTGCTGGCTTTTTAAAATTAAAAATCTAATATAGTGACAAAAAAGTGATTAAATGTCCTACATCTCGTCATAGAAACGTGGTATAATATGAAAATGGGTATGTAAAATTATAGTGTTATTTCAATTTGTGAAAACGTTCTTTTTACATAAATACCATTTTTATACCATTATCATCTATAATTTATAATAAAAGGGGTTGTAGGCAATATGGAAAATAAAAAGTATGTATACCTTTTTAGCGAAGGTAATGCTTCAATGAGAAATCTTCTAGGCGGTAAAGGTGCAAACCTTGCAGAGATGACTAATCTTGGTATTCCAGTACCACAAGGATTCACAGTTACGACAGAAGCTTGTAATAAATACTATGAAGATGGACAACTAATTGCATCTGAGATTGTTAGTGAAATTAATGATAAAATGGTTGAACTTGAAAAAATTACTGGAAAGAACTTTGGAAGTTTAGATAATCCATTACTTGTATCAGTTAGATCTGGTGCAAGAGCATCAATGCCTGGAATGATGGATACAATATTAAATCTTGGATTAAACGATGATACAGTAGAAGTTTTGGCAAAACTAACTAGTAACCCAAGATTTGCTTATGACTCTTACAGAAGATTTATCCAAATGTTTGCTGATGTTGTTATGGGTATTGAAAAAAGAAACTTTGAAAACATTATGGACAATATGAAAGTGTCAAAAGGCGTAAAATTCGATACAGAATTGGATGCTAACGATTTATTAGAATTAGTTAAACAATTTAAAGCGTTTTATAAAGAAACTAAAGGTGAAGAATTCCCAAGTGATCCAAAGAGTCAATTAATAGAGTCTATTACAGCAGTATTTAGATCATGGGATAATCCTCGCGCTAATGTATATAGAAGATTAAATGATATCCCAGGAAGTTGGGGAACAGCAGTAAGTGTTCAAGAAATGGTATTTGGTAACAAAGGGGATACATCAGGAACTGGGGTTGCTTTCTCAAGGAATCCATCCAATGGAGAAAAAGAAATATTTGCTGAGTACTTAATGAATGCACAAGGTGAGGACGTTGTAGCTGGAATAAGAACACCACAAGATATATCACAACTTGGAAAAGATATGCCAAAAGTATATGATGAATTTATGGCAATTGTTAATACCCTTGAAAATCACTACAAAGATATGCAAGATATGGAGTTTACAATTGAAGATGGAAAATTATATTTTCTGCAAACAAGAAATGGTAAGAGGACAGCACAAGCAGCACTCAAAATTGCTGTGGAACTCGTTGAAGATGGAATGTTAACAAAGAAAGAAGCTTTGATGAAGGTAGATCCGAAACAATTAGATACATTGCTTCATCCTAACTTTGATACTAAAGAATTAAATAAATCTAAAGTTATAGCTAAAGGATTACCAGCATCTCCTGGAGCGGCTTGCGGAAAAGTTTATTTTACAGCTGAAGATGCAAAAGTTAAACATGAAGCTGGCGAAGAAGTTATTCTTGTAAGGCTTGAGACTTCACCAGAAGATATTGAAGGTATGGTTGCTGCAGAAGGCATCTTAACAGTAAGAGGTGGAATGACATCACATGCTGCGGTTGTTGCAAGAGGAATGGGAACATGTTGCGTTGCAGGTTGCTCTGAGATAAAAGTTAATGAAGAAGCTAAGACCTTTCAAGTAGGACAAACGCTTTATCATGAAGGTGACTTTATTTCAATGGATGGAAGTACAGGAAACGTGTATGCTGGTGTCATTAAAACAGTTGAGCCTGAAATAAATGGTTATTTTGAAATATTTATGAGTTGGGCTGATGAAATAAGAAGCTTAAAAGTTAGAGCTAATGCTGATACTCCAAAAGACGCAATGCATGCAGTTAAATATGGAGCTGAAGGTATAGGATTATGCAGAACAGAGCACATGTTCTTCGATTCTGATAGAATAATGACTATAAGGGAAATGATTGTTGCAAACGACGAAGATTCAAGAAGAGTAGCTTTAGAAAAATTATTACCAATTCAAAGAGGAGACTTTATAGGAATCTATGAAGAACTTAAAGAAAAACCAGCTACTATCAGATTTTTAGATCCGCCACTACATGAATTTTTACCACATGCTGATGAAGATATAAAAGAATTAGCAAAAGAAATGGGAATAACTTATGAAGATTTAAAGGCTACTGTAGAATCATTACATGAATTTAACCCAATGATGGGGCATAGAGGGTGTAGACTTGCCGTATCATATCCAGAAATAGCAGAAATGCAAACTAGAGCGATTATTGAAGCTGCTATAGATGTTAAAACTAGAAAAGGATATAATATTGTTCCAGAAATAATGATTCCTTTAATTGGAGAAGTTAAAGAATTAAAATATGTTAAAGATGTAGTAGTAAGAATAGCTGATCAAATCATAGCTGAAAAGGGCAGTGATTTAAAATACATGGTTGGTACAATGATTGAAATACCAAGAGCAGCTCTTACTGCTGACTTAATAGCAAAAGAAGCAGAATTCTTCTCATTTGGAACAAATGATTTAACACAAATGACTTTTGGATTTTCAAGAGACGATGCTGGAACCTTCTTGAAACATTACTATGATAAGAAAGTTTATGAATTTGATCCATTCCAAAAATTAGATCAAACAGGAGTAGGCAAACTTATTAAAATGGCTGTTGATCTTGGAAGATCAACTAATCCTACTATAAAACTTGGAATATGTGGAGAACATGGTGGAGATCCTTCTTCTGTAGAATTCTGTCACAATGTGGGACTTGATTATGTATCATGTTCACCATTTAGAGTTCCAGTTGCAAGACTTGCAGCAGCTCAAGCAGAGATAAAAAATCCAAGAAAAAAATAGTATATCATAGTTTAATATATCTAAAGTAAAAAGCCGTTGCTTTGCAGCGGCTTTTTACTTTGGATTAATTATGTTAATTTAAATTGATTTTAAATTTGTTTTCAATATGGGTTTTAAATTTAGCAACAAAATCTAATTGATATTCATTTTTGTTAGTTGCGTTATTTAGTAGATTTAAGAATGCTTTTTTATTACATTTATTAATATTACCATAATAATCTCTTGATATTTTCCAATACCTTTGGGGGAAAGCTAAATAAACAAGAATATATTTATAATCATCCAAAGTTAAAGGCAAAATTTTATCATATAAATCTAAAAAACTTATTGCCAGCTCTAAATCCCATTTTGTACTATCTCTTTTAAGTAGTCGCCTTAAAGAATAAGAAATATCATGTGCACAAAAGTCATTTCTACATTTATCAAAATCAATCACCCATATTTCATTATTAGTATCAAAGATAATATTTTTATTAACATAGTCAAGATGACACAATGATTTTGTAAGCTTATTAATATCTATATCATACGAAATGCTTGCAGAACACTTAGCTAATTTACTACATATTTCAAAATGCTTAAGATATAGATTTGAAAAGGCATCATTATATTTATAAGCTAAATTAGAAAAGTTAAGAAGACTTTCATAGTGCTTATATATGGAAGTGCTTAAAGGGTTGTAGTTCTCCTTCATTGAACTACCACATATAGGTTTGAAGTTAATACTTACTTTATGCATAGTTGCGAGATTTGTACTGCATACTAAAATATGATCTATGTTATCGTAGTCGCATTTTATGCCATTAACCCAAGGAGTTAGTATAAATAACATATTATTATAGTTTACAAATCTACTATTAGTGTTTGTTTTCAGGATCCGAGGTACGTGGATGTTATTTCTATATAACCATTCTATAGCTGAATACACAAATAATAAATCTTTTATAGAGTAATAAACTTTTTTCAAACAATAACATTCGTCGTAGTACTGTACTTTATAAACTGCTCGTTGTTTATCAGTATCTTTAAATTTAATTTGCGATATATCAGCATTAGCCAAGTTATATTGAGGTAAAATGTTTTTTTTCACATTTTCTTCAGATAATAAATCTATATTATTAAAATTTTTAGCCGTAGATGGCATCTCAACACTCCTAAAAAATTATTACATTATTAGAATATTAATAAAATATTAATATTATACGTTTAACGTAAAAAAAGGGAAATTAATTTAATTTGTAGAATACTAACTAATATAACTCTAAAAATAAAAACAGGCAGACAAGTTATTTTTGAATATACATAAATTAAAGACAAAATAGATAATTACATAGTTAGTTTTAAGTTTAGGAGGTAATTTATGAATATCCGCCAAAAGATAGAAAGAAATGAAGGCCTTTGCATTATAGAAAATGGTGCATTATCCTTAAATTCAAAGGGCCGAAAAAAAATAGAAGAAAAGGATGATGTAAGAACTTGCTATATGGTGGACAGAGATAGGATAATACATTGTAAATCCTTTCGAAGATTAAAGCATAAAACTCAAGTATACATACAGACTAGTAGTGATCACTATAGAACAAGATTAACACATACCTTAGAAGTTGCACAGATAGCTAAAACTATTGGGAGAGGAATAGGTTTAAATGATGATTTAATAGAAGCTATAGCGCTAGGCCATGATATAGGGCATGTTCCATTTGCACATAATGGTGAAGAGGTACTTAATGATATTTTACCTGGAGGGTTTAAACACAACCAAAACAGTATTAGAGTTTTAACAAAAATTGAAAAACTAGGTAAAGGGCTTAATTTAAGCCTCGAAGTATTAGATGGGATACTTAATCATAGTGGGTTTTCCGAGGTCTATGGAAAAGCAGCAACACTAGAAGGTCAGGTTGTTAGATATAGCGATAAAATTGCATATGTTAATCATGATATAGATGATTCTATAAGAGCTGGATTATTAACAGAGGAGATGTTACCTTTAGGTGCAATTAAAATATTGGGTGCCAATCATGGAAGTAGGATAGATACTTTAGTTAAAGATTGTATTTATAATACAATAAATAACTTAGATAAGGGCAATATAGCTGTATCACTTAGTGAAGAGGTTGGAAATGCATTACGTGATTTAAGAAACTTTATGTTTGAAAATATATACAAAGGTGAAATATTGCAAGAAGAAAGACAAAAGGCACAATTTGTATTAAGACAAGTATATAAGTATTACTATAACAAACCTCAGGCTATGCCAGACTTTTACCAAAAAATAGTAGGAGATGAAGGTTTGCATACAGGAGTATCTGATTATATTTCTGGTATGAGTGATGATTATTGTTTAATGCTTTTCAATAACATATATGTACCTAAAGTTGTTATTTATTAAAATATGGAATAAAAGAATATAGGTTTAACAAATATAACAAATATAGCAATATAAAACTTATATAGAAAAAAATAAAAAAATAAAATCCAAATTTTGAAGGAAATTTGTGGTTTATAAAGAATATATTATAAGCAGACAAAATTATTATTAAATAAAGTGAGTTTAAAGAAGGATAATAGACTTATTTGTCGAATAAAATTATATTGTGAACTTATATAAGTAAGGTGGTAATAATTAATTGATTGCTGAAGATGTCATCCGGAAAATAAAGGAACAAAATGATATTGTGGATGTAATATCTGAGAGGGTTAAACTAAAAAAGGTGGGAAGAAATTATACTGGTCTTTGTCCATTTCATAATGAGAAGAGTCCGTCGTTTTCTGTGTCTCAAGACAAACAAATTTATAAATGTTTTGGATGTGGGGAAGCTGGAAATGTAATCAGTTATATTATGAAGGACAGGAATGTAACTTTTCCCGAAGCAGCAAGAGTCCTTGCAGAGAGAGCTAATATTAGTTTGGAAATAGACAATGAAGAAAATAATCTGCAAAAAAGCATGTATAAAAAAATGCACGATATTAATGTAGAAGCTGCTAGGTATTTTTATGATAATTTAAGAAAGGATAAGGGAGCAGAAATATATTTTTCAAACAGAGGTATTACGGAAGTTACTATGAGAAAATTTGGTTTAGGGTTTTCTTTTGATAAATGGGATGGTTTGTTAATATACCTAAAAAAGAAAGGTTACTCAGAACTTGATTTATTTAATATAGGATTAATTATTAAAAGTCCTAAAGGGTCCTATTATGATAGATTTAGAAATAGAATAATGTTTCCTGTGTTTGACTATAAAGGCGGAGTAATTGGATTTGGAGGAAGGGTTTTAGATGATTCAAAACCCAAATATTTAAATTCACCTGAAACTCCATTATTTCACAAGGGGTTAAACCTTTATGGGTTGAATTTTGTAATTAAAAATAATAAATCTCGAACTATAATAATTGTTGAGGGATATATGGATTGTATTTCACTTCATCAATATGGGTTTTCAAATGTTGTTGCGTCACTTGGTACAGCACTTACTATTAACCAAGCTAAATTATTGAAAAAACATGTGGATACAGTTATTATTTCTTTTGATGCGGACGTTGCAGGAAAGGCTGCAACTTTAAGGGGACTAGAGACCTTAAGAAATGAAGGGTTTGATTTAAGAGTGTTAACAGTTCCAGAGGGAAAAGATCCTGATGAATATATAAAAAACAATGGAAAGCAGGCTTTTCAAAAATTAGTAGATGATGCTCTTCCTTTGATAGATTATAGACTAAAAAGAGCAGGAGAGGGAATAAATTTTTCAAATAGTGAAATGATAATACAGTATATAAAAAAGGTCACTGAAATTGTTGTTGACTTAGATCCTGTTGAAAAGGATGTCTATATAAAAAAGGCTTCTGAGGACACAGGCATCAAAGAACAAGCAATATATGACGTTTTAAGCGAAGAAATGAACAAAAATTCAAAAAATAGTAAAAAAATGAATACACAACAAGATTTTGGACAAAAATTATATTTAGAGCCAGCATATATTAAGGCTGGAAGAAATTTATTGAAATTTATGTTTATAAATGAAGAAAATTGTGATTATGTTTCGCAAAACATGAATGTAGAACAATTAATACTTCAAAGTCATAAAAGTATTTATGTTTTAATTGTGGAGTATAAAAACTCAACAGTAGATGAAAAAAATAAAAATATTGAATTTATATGTAATGATATAGAATGTACAAAAGAATGGATAAATATTATGGAAATTGAGTTTTCTGGGGATGAAGATCAACATAAAAAACTTATAAATGACTGCATAAAGGAACTTAAAAAATTCAAGTTAGAGGAGTCGAAAAAAGAAATTATGAATAAAATCAAACAATATGAAGCAAAAGGTTTATTAGAAGAATCTATAAAATTAGCGCAACAACTCATAGAAGTACAAAAACATATAACACAATTATAGTATTGAGAAAGGAGGTAATACGATGAAGGATAAAAGTTCAAAAATGACTATTGTCAAAAAACTTATTGAAAAAGGAAAGAAAAAAGGATCCTTAACTTATAAAGAAGTAATGGATGAACTTTATGAAATAGATTTAAGTCCAGAACAAATAGAAAAGGTTTATGAAGTTTTAGAATCAATGGAGATTGACGTTATCGGGGATATGCATGAAGCTGCAGCACCTGCGACTGGTGCTCAAGCTGAGGCTGAACCAGAAACTGAAGAACTTGATGTTAGCATTCCAGAAGGTATATCTATAGATGACCCTGTTCGGATGTATTTAAAAGAAATTGGAAAAGTTTCTTTATTATCATCAGCAGAAGAAATTGATCTTGCTAAAAGGAATGAAGAAGGAGATCTCGCTGCTAAGAAAAAACTAGCAGAGGCTAATTTAAGACTTGTTGTAAGTATAGCTAAGAGATATGTTGGGAGAGGAATGTTATTCCTTGATCTTATTCAAGAAGGTAATTTAGGGCTAATAAAAGCCGTTGAAAAATATGATTATAGAAAAGGATTTAAATTCAGCACATATGCTACCTGGTGGATTAGGCAAGCAATAACTAGAGCTATAGCTGACCAAGCAAGAACAATAAGGATACCAGTACATATGGTTGAAACTATAAATAAGCTTATTAGAGTTTCGAGGCAATTATTACAAGAACTTGGACGTGAACCTCAACCAGATGAAGTTGCTGAAAAAATGGAAATGCCTGTAGCAAAAGTTAGAGAAATTATGAAAATTGCACAAGAGCCAGTATCTCTTGAGACTCCTATAGGTGAAGAAGAAGATAGTCATTTAGGAGATTTTATTCCTGATGATGATGCCTTAGCACCAGCTGAAGCTGCTGCATTCACTATGCTTAAAGAGCAATTAATCAACGTTTTAGATACTTTAACTCCTAGAGAAGAAAAAGTTTTAAGACTAAGATTTGGACTAGATGATGGCAGAGCTAGGACCCTTGAGGAAGTTGGAAAAGAATTTAATGTAACTAGAGAGAGAATAAGACAAATTGAAGCAAAAGCTCTACGAAAATTAAGACATCCAAGTAGAAGTAAAAAACTAAAAGATTATCTAGATTAAAACAGCTTATTTAAGCTGTTTTTTTTTAACTAAATTATGGTTAAATTATTTACATGGCTGATTTATTTATGATATAATATTATATAGAAGGTGATTAAATGGATAATTTTAGGTCGAAGCAAGGACGCGGGTTAGGCTTTATGCTACTGACGACTGCACTATATAATATATTAATTTTAATAATTCTAAGATTTACTAACTCATATGTTATATCTAATTTATTAAAGCTTTTATTAGTGTCTTGTAATATATATCAAGTGTATTACATGTTATTGTTTAAATCACTTAAATGTACTATTAACAAGGATAATCTTAAAATTTATGCTATTTGGTCATTTAAAAAAGTGATTTTACCATTTAGTGAAATTGAAGGATATGCTACGTCAAGTGGCACAATTAAAGGTGTTAGACTTTATGGCATCAGTACAAATAACTTTGCAATGGGAAGATTTGTGATTGATAGATTTGGAATATCTAGAATGTTTGTTACAGACAATAAAAATATTTTTTATATTAAAACCGAGCATATGAATTACGCAATTTCACCCATGGATTATAAAAAATTCGAAGAAGCACTAATAGATAACGGTATACATGAAGTGGAATGGAAATGTAAAGTGAATAATAGTTATAATCTTCATAAAGACAAACATTTCATAATACCTCTAATTGCAGTAAGTATAATAATAATAGTACTTACCTTAAATCCGTTTATATTATATCTGAAACATGGTATACCAGATGTTATGCCATTAATTTTTGATGCAAAGTTTAAACCAATAAAAATAGGTACAGGCCAGCAATTTGCATTTACACAGATGATTTATGGAGTATTAAATATGGCTTTGCTTTTTTGTATGTATTACGCAAGCTACTTCTGTGCAAAATATGATAGAAAGTCATCATATAAATATATTTATATATCACTAATTGTGGCAATGATATTTTTAATTATGCAGTTTAAAATATTAATTAACTTTAGATAAGGATGAAGATTATGGAACTTAGTATAAGATTGAAAACAATTGTTAGTATGATAGAAAAATGTGATAGTGTTATTGACGTAGGGACGGATCATGGGTATGTTCCGATTTATTTAGTGAAAAATTATATAATAAAAAAAGCTATTGCGTCTGATATTAATAGAGGGCCAGTTGAGAAGGCGAAAAATAATATAACACTTAACAATGCCTCTTCGCAAATTAGTTGTAGACTTGGAAGTGGGTTATCTACAGTTAAAAAGGGAGAAGTAGAGATTGCTATTATTGCAGGTATGGGTGGCAATTTAATAAGAGATATCTTGGAAGACGACTTAGAGGTTGTTAAAGAATTAAAATATATAGTGCTCCAACCAGTTCAAAATGCAGAGGTTTTGAGAGAATATTTATATAATGCCGGATATGATATCCTTGATGAAGAGATTTGCATCGATGATGGTAAATATTATGAAGTTATTAAGGCAAAATATAATACTATACCCGTAACAGTTGATAATATATATTATGAAATAAGTAAGATATTATTAGATAAAAAACACCCAGTAATGCGAAAGTTTATAGAATATAAATTAGAAAAATATTTAAAAGTATATAATTCATTAAATGAGATTACAATTGCATCCAAAAATAGAAAGAAATATATTTATGAAATTACAAACAGACTTAAGGAGTTTTTAAGATGGTTTTAAGAGTGAAAAATATAGAGCACATTATGGATCAGTATGCCCCTACTGTGTTAAAAGAGGATTACGATAATGTAGGGCTGATGGTTGGGGATTCAGAGGCAACTGTAACAAAAATCTTAATAGCATTAGATTGCACAATGAACGTTGTGATGGAGGCAAAGGATAAAGGGTGCAATTTTATATTGACTCATCATCCTCTCCTTTTCATTAAACCTAGAACTATTACCAGGGGCACATTAGTTGGGAAAAAGATTATTGAGTTAATAAAAAATGATATAAATGTATACTCCAGTCATACAAATTTAGATTCTGTTAAAGGTGGTTTAAATGATATTGCCACAGAAATTTTAGGGTTTAATAAATACAAAATTATAGAACCATCAAACAAAATATGTTCTATAGAATGTAATGATGGAATTGGTAGATTAGTGACTTTAGACCAACCAATAAGGCTTGAGGAATTATGTGAGAATGTAAAAAAAGCATATGATGCAAAATTTATAAGATATGTAGGATCCAATAATGATTTAATAAAAACTATAGCTATTATAAATGGCAGTGGAGAAGATTTTTTTTATGAGAGCATAAAACTTGGAGCAGATTGCATTATTACAGGGGATACAAAATACCATGGAGCTTGTGATTTATTAGAAGAAAATGTAGCATTAATTGATGTTGGCCATTTTTCTACAGAGTGGAGACCATTTAAAATATTTGGAGAAAGATTCAAAAATAAACTTATAGAAAATGGATATGACAATGATGTTATAATTTCAAAAAATACTTTTGATCCATATAAAATTAAGTAGTGGGAAAGTATTATTTGCTTTTGTTTTAATAGTATGATAATATAGTTCTTGCGAGTAAGCCAGACAATCGCTGCTGAAATTATTGCATGCAGTAACTTCAGGAGAGGAAAGTCCGAGCTCCACAGGGCAGGGTGCTGGGTAACCCCCAGTGAAGGCGACTTTAAGGAAAGTGCAACAGAGATATACCGCTAAAGGTATTGCATTTTTGCAATATACTAGCAAGGATGGAAAGGCGAGGTAAGAGCTCACCAGCGCACTGGCGACTTTGCGGCTATGTAAACCCCACTTGGAGCAAGATCGAATAGGAGAACATTTTGGGACGGCCCGTCTCGTTCTCGGGTGTATCGCTTGAGCTTATTGGTAACAATAGGCCTAGATAGATGATTGTCAAATACAGGACTCGGCTTATAGACTTACTTACATTGAAAACACTATGTTTAACGCATGGTGTTTTTATTTTGCCACCGATTTGCCACCCAAAATATTATTTAATTTTTCAGTTGCATTTCTTTCATTAAAAATATTTTTAATGCAGAGTTCACCATATTTTAATTTATTCTTATTTTGCCTTATATGAAGCCTTTTTAATACATCCAATAATTTATTAGAAATATAAATGGTTCTGCAGCTTTTATCTGTTTTAGAAATAGACATAAGAACATGACCGTTTGAATATATTAAATTATTGTTTATAGTGACTACTTTAAAGTTTGGCTATGTTTAAGAAAGTTGTTGAAAATTGATATATATATATATATGGTATAATATGGTACAGATAAGTCTATCTGAAGGATTACGGGGTGCTTATTTGTCAAGTGTAGAATCAGTGAAAAAAGATTTAGAAATCGGATCTAAACAAACAATAATAAAGAAAACCGAAAAGGCAAGGATAGCCACAGGCAACAAATATTTTAAATTTGATGAAGAATATGGTGTGAAAACTTTTAATAAACGAGAATACTTATTAGACCAACCAAAATCCAAGTTATACGCTATTTGCAAGGTACATGCTATGAAAAAATATAAGCAGTTAGCCTTATATAGTCTTGTAAGTGCGATAATAAAGTTAACAGATATAGATAATATCATCTATAAATTAATTACGACAGATAGGCATTATGATGTAGCCGATGAAGATTTGGAAACAATTAAAAGTATGGCATATAAAGTTTAGGATGTATTTAAAATTAATATTTTTATGTTAAATATTTGAAATTTATATTAATATTCTATATAATTGAATAGAGACGTACTTGTAATTTAATTCGTATTAAACATATGTTTTATGGGGGG